>ERZ773233.770-NODE-770-length-20186-cov-5.340420_pt1 | contig 20186 bp, 15 predicted proteins | sample MGYA00580991_ERZ773233 | MGnify/ENA primary metagenome ERZ773233 (study PRJEB29015, sample SAMEA2738178) | human oral metagenome | biome: human oral; feature: human-associated habitat; material: saliva | place: China | collected 2161 ...
TAAAATATAAATATACCATAACCATAGGTTATGGTATAAGGATTATACTCTTTTTTTAAAAAAATGCAAGAGATTTTTAGAAGAAAGAAAAAATAGACTTTAACTGGATTTTTAGTCAGAAGCTTAATAAAAAAAGATCAGTTCAGAAACTATATAAGATTTCTACTTTTGTTACAATATCCATTCTGAAATTAGTTGCTTTCCCGAAGTAAAAATTTATAATTTCATCATATTTGTGCATCTAATACTTTTTACTATGTATATTATGCACTATCTCTTATACAAGAAGTATTATTCTTGAGTAGAAGCTAAGAAGCGAGACTTTTCTAGTAATGGCTCCTTATCTGTGTTATTTCTCTTAGTATTCAGTTTATTTGGAATTGTGGTTATCAGCGGTTTAGGCTATTTTTTACGATTTATTTTTCCCCTCTAACTCTATTCTAACACCAATCGCTCTACAATATCGTTTACGAGATAACCAATATCTCCTTACTTACTCTATTATCTATACTTCATATTAAAATTATCTAGAGCAATACAAGAGTTTTATTTAGACCTTTACAAATGATTAAAGTAAATTCAGATCTCCTGATTTGGCGATATAGAAAAAAATATAAGCACAAGATAGAGTGAATTTATTGTTCTCGCAATGCAGATAAGGAGCCTCTCATTAAGGAGGGAGTAAGAATCAAAACCCTTCTCTGAGCAAGAGGGAGAGATATTGAGATGAGGACTTGGTATACTGAAGAAGACCTGGAGGACGGATACCTTCCAGGACTTCATTCAACTTATGCTGCTTATGCCGGCCATGAAGATCCGAACTGGAATGATAAGGAGTTTATGGCTGAAGCTAAGGCTCACTATGAGGAGCGAGTAGAACAGGACTGATAGATTCAGTCTTTCTTATTCCTCTTCTTTTGTGCTTGATGATATAGAGATTCTGTGATTATACAAGATTTCCACCTTCATAAAGCCTTAGAATTACTAGAGAAAAATAGGAAATACCTACTTTATAACTACCTTTATCTTTATTAATACAAACAGAGGATGAAAATATATCTGAAACGTGTTTATGAGGAGAGAAGTCATGAAGATGGTTTTAGAGTGCTTGCAGACCGCCTTTGGCCTCGTGGTATTAAAAAAGAAAATCTTGGTTTGGATCTATGGGCAAAAGAGATTGCTCCTAGTACCCAGTTGCGCAAACGTTATCACCAAGATGGTAATTTTGAGGCTTTTAGCAAGGATTATATAGAAGAACTCAATCACAATACTTCCTTTACTGATTTTTGTGAGATGCTGAAAGATCATAAGATAATCACTTTACTTACCGCGAGTAAAAATATTGAAAAAAGTGCTTTACCTGTATTATCATCTCAGATAACCTAAAATTTATTTGTCCGGAAGCATTCAGTTCTCGGCCTACATTCAGAAGTGTATACTGCATTTTTGCTTCCTCTGTCTCAAAATTTTATACGAAAAAAACTCCCTCTAAAGGGAGTTTTTCTCATCTCAAATACTTTTTATTACCAGCTTGGTCTCTGAGGAGGAGTACCACTCGGTCTACCGCCTCATATACCACCATGACCTCACATCATACCTCAGCTTATCCCAGCAGACATTACCGAGCTTGTGAGAGTAAAGCTTCCAGCTTCTACACTATCAATCAAATAACGATACTCGCTATTGAGTTTCAAACCTGCAGTAGAAACCACTACAGAGCTCCATGCTTTAGTTGGTGTCGCTTCAAGGATCGTATTCCCATTACTATCAACTAATGAGAACTTAGCTCCAGCACTTTGCTGACTCGCAAGTCCAATAAGAACAGAATTCTGATTTCCGTTGCTGACATTCATCGCCATTCCATTACTTCCAAAGGCGAATAAAGTCCCTCCGTTTACTGTAAAGGTTTCATCGTAGTCGAGTGCCGCATTCCCATTATCTGTTGGACCAAAGACCACTACGGTTCCTCCATTCATCTCAATAGCCCCATTGGAATCGAGTCCATCAGCTCCAGCATCAATCATAATCTTCCCGCCATTGATTGTCAGGATTCTTCCTGATGCTGTCCCATTTCGATGCATCATGCCTTCAGAAGTGGTTGAAGAACTATCAGAGATATTGATCCCATCATCGTTAGAGACAATACTGATTTCTCCATCATTGATGGTAATGACCTCAGATTCTAATCCTTCGTAGGATTTGAGGATATTGAGTGTTCCACCGTTGATCGTAATAGTCTTATAAGCTTCGGCTCCATCACTGCCAGCTGAAATGCTGACTTCTCCACCATTCATTACGATAGCACCTTTCGTTTCATGATCAGATTTTAATCCATCTCCTCCAGCTACCACATTAATCTTTCCTCCATCAATTGTTAAGCTATCTTTCCCTCTGATTCCATCATCAGCGGCATGAACTTCAATATTCCCGCTCTTAATTGTTAAATCATCTTTTGAGGTGATACCGTCATTTCCGTTCGCATTGATTTTTAGATTCCCCTCTCCTTCAATCACGAGATCTTCTTCTGCATAAATGGTTGCATTCTCATCTGCATTTTCATCATAAGTGCCATCAGTAAGCGTGTTGCTCGTTCCGGAAACAAGTTCAATAGTTGCTTTCCCACTTTTGATAAGGATTGGAGAGGATTCTTTGGAAGTAATATCTACTCCAGCAAGCTGAAGTCTGATTTCATTTCCTTCTCAAACATCGACGATTACTTGCCCATTGCTGATTGTCCCGTTCAAAGTATAGGTCCCAGCTTGTGTAATGTTAACGCTTTGATCGTTCAGTGTTATATTAGAGCTTGTTGTCTGTGCAACGGTACTCGTAGTGGTGCTTGAGTTCGTTGAAGCTACTGTTGAACTTGTAGTTCCACATCCTCCTAAGGTAAGTACTAAACCTATCGCTCACGTTAGGAGCATTTTATGTGTTATTGTTTTCATCATACTTCATAGTTAAAAAGTAAAGATAATCCCAGCTTTCCAGAGCTTTCCCCTTACGCTGACGGAAAGCTGAGTATCAGCAGTATACACATCTACCTTAAATTTAGCTTAAACTTAAGAGTTTATTTTCTACATGTATTCATATTGACTATCATGAAAAAAAACATACTACTCTTATAAGTAAGAGTCCACAATAATTATTGTTAATTACTTTTTATGATAGAAAAGAATAAACAAAGTATGGAATATTATGCCTAAATAATGAAATTGGTTTTAAGTTTTTAATTAGTTGAAGTAGGAAAGAAATAATGGAGATTAGAAAAATAATAATGGAAATAAAAAAAATAGTTCGTACAAGAGGGTTTATTTATGCACTTTGTATGATTATTTTTGAAGATTTTCACTTCAATTTGGAGGAGATTGGTGAAGTTGATATAGAATCTCGCTTAAGTGAAAAAGAGGTTGCTCTACTGTTAGGGTTTTTAATTCAAGATGAAATTGATTTTTCGAAGCCGGAAACCCCTCAAGAGTTAATTTTATTAAAAAAAGAAATATATGAAGTTATGAAGAAATTACATGAAAGCTTTATAGTGGTATACCCTAAAAAGCTACAAAAAAGTTTAGAAAAAGAATGAGAAGATTTCAGAAAAGAGCAAAAAGAGTTTTTTGGTAAGGGCGATATGCTCATAGAACCAATTTTCTATTCTGGAACTGGAGCATATGATTTTCAATATTTAGAATTTTTAGAGCAAAAATATAAGTATGATAGAAGTTGGCTAATGAAAAGAAACTTTGATATTGAAAATGTAAAAGAAATTATAAAACAAATAAAAAAGGTACTACAAGAAAAGGCGCAAAAAGTACATCTATATAATCTCAGAGAAAGATTGCCACAAATATTTGAAGACACAGAAAAGAACTATATAAATGGGATACCAAAAGAAGATATAGAAGAATTATTGCCAATAATTGAACTTTATCAGTATGTTGAACTATTTTATAATAATGAAAAAAAATCAGAACTGAAAGCAATCAAACAAAATGAGGATAGATGGGAGCCATTTTATCAAGGATTAATTGATTTATTTACAATTAAAAAGACAGATTTTAAAAAAGATTTAAAAATAGATCTATTTTTAAAGAACTTTTCTATTGTCGCCCAAAAAAATCTCAACAACCAATTTGAGAGTATTGGAAGTTTTAATCAATTTAATGCAAAACCTATCATTCAGTTAGATGAAGAAAGATTTTTCGTTCCTAGTAGTTTTGTTTTAGCTGAAGCAGTGTATGAAAGTCCTTTTTATTGGATGCTAAAGGAGGATAAAAACTATAGAAATATATCTTCTCAAAATAGAGGTAAAGTTGGAGAAGAAATGGTGTATAATTTATTGCTTCCAATATTTGGAAAAGATAAAATATTTAAAGCCATAAAAATTAGGACTCTGAAAGGAAAGGATGATACTGATGTTGATGTTCTTTGTGTTTTATGAAGCAAGGCCCTATGTATCCAAGTAAAGTCAAAAAAATTAACAGAGCTTTCAAGGTCAGGAGATGATAACCAACTACAAAAAGATTTTAAAGCAGCAATACAAGATGCTTATGATCAAGGTATTCTTTCTCGTAAAAAAATATTAGAGAAAACAGCAAAATTTTATGATCAGAATAATCAGAAAATAAGGCTTTCTGAAGCAATAGAGGAGGTTTATGTTATGGGAGTTACAACCGAGAATTATCCATCACTTACCCTCCAATCATATATAATGCTTGATAAAAAAGACGATGACCCATTCCCAATATTTTTAACAATATTTGATTTAGATTTAATATGTTATTATCTAAGAGATCCTTACGATTTTCTGTATTATATAAAACAAAGAACAGATTTTATGGATTATTTTAAAGCTGATGAAGAACTTATTTTTCTGGGGTATCACTTAAATCAAAAGCTTTCAAAAATACCTGAGGTTGATAGTTTCCATATTGATAGAAAATTTGGACAAATTATTGATAGAAATTATTATCCAATAAAAATGGGCTTAAGAGTGTCAGATCAGTGAGATTTCATAAAAAACAGATGGAGAAATGAAAAATTTGAACAATTATGTAATGAGTTAAAAGCTTTTAATCAACCCAAAATTACAGATATTATTTTTCACTTGTTAGATTTTTCGGGAAGTGCAAGAAAAAATATAGTAGATCTTATTATTCAAACGAAACAAAAAACGCTGTGAGACAACAAATCCCATAACTTTTCTGTCCTACCTGATGATAGGTATGAGCCTCGTATATGATTAACTTATATTTCTATAAATTCTAATAATATAAATCAGGTTAAAAAAGAACTTGTAAATTTAAGTATTGCAAGAAAGTACAAAAGTAAGGGTGATATTTGGATTGGATTTGGTAGTATAAAACATAGTACACATATGATTGACATAGTAATACTTCATGATAATTAACGGAGGTTTGATAAGAATTTGGAGGAATTGTCAAAACTTATGTTAGAATGAAGATGACAAGGACAAATAATTAGGCTTAGTCCAAAATAGAAGGTGTGATTAATTTTGTTGTTTTAAGAAAATCTAGTGTCAAATCTATTAATTCATTAGAGTGTTCTTATTTTACGATAACTGATGGAATCATATAGATTGATGTATTCTATATTACATAATCCTTTCTATACTCAAGAGATAAAAATCTGATTTCTTCTTGCTTTCTACTGATGAAATCCTAGTATAAAATCAACACCTTTAGCTCATAACCATAAACGATGCAAGTAAAAGCCTTTTGAGCCCAAGCTCTCAATGAGTCCATGAAACCCTTGGAGATTACTCGTAGGGCACTTAGACCTCAGGATCTCGCATTTGAAGTGCTCTACTGTGGAATCTGCCACTCTGATCTTCATACTATCAAAAATGATCGATGAAACGCAGTATTCCCACTCGTTCCAGGGCATGAAATCGTTGGGAAAGTAACTGCTATTTGAGATCAGGTTTCTGCTTTTAAGGTTGGAGACTTGGTTGGGGTTGGATGTATTGTAGAATCCTGTCAGCACTGCCAATATTGCGCAGAAGGGGAGGAGCAGTTTTGCGAAAAAGGTGTAACCTTCTCCTTCAATAGTCCAGACAAAGTCTCTGGAGGGATGACCTACGGAGGCTTCTCCAAAACCTATGTCTGCGAAGAAAAATACGTGCTTCATATGCCACCTTTTCAGAATCTCGCAATGGCAGCTCCACTCCTATGTGCAGGGATTACCGTCTATTCTCCACTCAAGCACTGGCAAGTAGGACCAGGAAAAAAAGTCTGAATCCTTTGAATTGGTGGACTAGGACATCTCGCTATCAAAATCGCAAAAGCCATGGGCGCAACTGTGACCGTCTTTACGACCTCTCCAGAAAAGCTTGCTGATGCCCAAAGGCTCTGAGCAGATGCTGCAGTCTTAACGACTGATCATACGGCTCTCAGATCCGCGACCAAGCAAGATTTTATCCTCGATACCATATCAGCACCTCATAATATCAATCAATACCTTTCATTACTCACTCCAGATGGTTCGCTCGTGATGGTTGGATTGCCAGTCGAGCACTTGAAGGTTTCAGTCTTTAATCTCGTGCATGGTCGCAGAAGCTTCGCTGGTTCAAATATTGGAGGCATTAGAGAGACGCAGGAGATGTTAGATTTCTGCTACCAGCACAATATTTTAGCAGAAGGAGAGATCTTGCCGATCTCTCAGGCGAATGAAGCTTTTGAGAGACTAGAGAAGTGAGATATTCACTATCGCTTTGTCCTTGATATGCAGGAACTCTAAGTATTTTTAATAAAAGAAAAGTCTGATTTTCCTCGATGAAAGTCAGATTTTTTTGTAAATAAGCTTGTATTTTCAGCGTATTTTCATATAATCATTCAGTGAAGTTTTTATTTTTTATCGTAGGAGATATGATTCAGCTTTTTCTTTGTTCTTCATTTGCAGATGTAGCAAAATTTCTCCCAGACTGCGTAAAAAATCTGCAAGGTATGAAAGTTGCCTTTATCCCGACAGCAGCAGAGGTAGAGAAAGTGAAGTTTTATGTAAAAAAGGGGTGGGAAGCTCTAGAAGATCTAGGAATGCAAATAACAGAGCTTAATATCAACACAACAGAAGCTCCTAAAATAAAGGAAATTATCGAAAACGCTGATTGTATCTACATCTCAGGAGGAAATACCTTTTATCTACTTCAAGAACTCAGAAAGACTGGTGTAGATGAACTAATTAAACAGCATATCCTTGCGGGAAAACTTTATATTGGCGAGTCTGCTGGTGCAGTGATTACAGCGCCCAATATTGAGTATGTTTGTTTGATGGATGATCCAAATGAGGGAAAGGAACTGACAAATTTTGAAGCTCTGAATGTGGTGGACTTTTCAACAGTTCCTCACCTCTGATGCTTCCCATTTGCAAAAGCAACCAAAGAAATTATCTCGCGTTACGAAGAGTCTTTGACTCTTAAGGCGATTTCTAATACTCAAGCGTTACGAGTTGATGGAGAAGGCGTTAAGATCCTTGAATAAAAAAGAAACCTGACCGCAAAAGTCAGGTTTTTTATAACTTTTTCGCTTTCCCTCAATCAAAAAAACTCACTTCCTCTAATTACCTTGCATAAGGGAAAGTGAGCTCTTCTAAAGATTCGCTACATACCATAGCCGAGCGAAGTTTTTTCGTGATCATTTTTTTCTTGGAGGGCTGAGATAAATTCTGAAACTTTTGTCTCCTCACCTAGAGAAACCCCAAAAGAAACCTGAATCAAATCCTCTTTTTTAACTCCTTCATAGCCAAGAAACTCAGCTTTTACTCAATATTTCTCAAATATTTCATCAAACAGCCCATCTTCAAACTTCTTTGGTGCAATGCGGATGGTCAGGATTCTTCCTTTTCTCTTCTCAGCAAACCAATCAAAGCGATACATCCCGTAGATAATCGCAGACATCACCAATGCTCCAAGTGCCGCAAGGAGATAAAGCTTTGTCCCCATTGCCATTCCGATTGCCATCACTAGAAAGATAAAACCGATATCTCTGGTTTCCTTCATATTATTTCTAAATCTGATGATCGAAAAAGCCCCCATCATCGTAAAGGCCTTTGCTACATCAGAACCAACAATCAGCATAATCATCGCAATAATTCCTCCCATTACGACTAGGGTTTGAACGTAGCCTTGATTGTAGTTTACTCCTTTGTGTGTCCATCTATACAGTAGACCAACCCACACTGATAACGCAAAAGTTCCAAGCAAGATTAGTAAAATATCTCACATGCTATAGTTGCTCATTGTTGTTGATAGGCTTTGCTGAATGCCTGTGAAAAGTGTCGTTATATCCATGGTTATTTTTTATTGTAAATAAAGATAAAATTCTGATTTTTTTCTTGTTTCCCAGGTTTCAAGAAATGAAAATACTCCTATGCACTCCAGAGTTTACGCTGCTTCCAGATTTCAGTTGGTAACAGACCTTCTTTGTGATCTTGAAAGAGTCCTCCATGTTCCATAATTTCTACTGAAGGAACAAGCTCATCTCCAAGTCCTTGTTCTAGAGCATGAGCATATTTGCTAAAACTTACCCGCTCAATCCCGCAGCTCTCCAACGCTTTTTGAGTCCATTCTGGGAGTTCCCCTTTAACCTTGATTTCCATGATTTCTAGTCCCTCATTGATCAGGTTTTTATCTTTTTCTCCCCTCCATTCTAGATCTAGATGATCAGTTCTAAATCTGATATTGTGATCAAAGGTGATCCTAATTCATCAGTCTTGTTTCTTAACTTTGTAGGCTTGCCTAATGTATGAGGTTACAGCGCTTGGTGTAATCTGAAACTCTGCCACGATAGAGCTGATCTCATCAATAATTTCTTGATCTTCAGGACTAAAGTTTGTCTCAAGTTTTTCTCCATTGAGGAGCTTAAAAGTATCATCAACACTGAGTAAAACCCTTCTTTTGTAGTTGATGGTTTCAGTATGTTCTTTGATCTCAATGAATACCTTTTCGTCGCTTCAAAGAGTGGTATCGGAAGTAATATACCTTCTGATCCTAAGCTTTTTTCTGACTGGAAGTCTGAACCATCTTGATCGATAAAAATCTTTCCTTGGAGAATCAAAGTAGAGACTCATCAATTGATAATTCCCCCCGGTTCCATTCTCATCTGGATGAAGATAACTCTCCACAGCTTGCATAAATGCAGCTTTTTGTGCTTGAGTAAGAATATATTTGATTTCTCTCCTCTCGAAGGTAGTTTCTGGCGTCTTTGTATTCATTTTCATCTTAGTTAGTGGATAAAGTGTTTGCAGTATACAGATTAACCTTAAATTTAGCTTAAAAAAAGGCTAAGACTTTTTACCCCAATTATCCATCAATACAAAAAAACAGGAGAACTTCTAGAACTCCTGTTTTTTTAATCTTCTTCTTTACTTACTAGCTTTGAATAGAAGCTGTAGTTGTCTTCTGTTTTTTAGCTGAAGGAACTGTTGTCCTATTTGTTGTTGTAGAGTTTGACTTAGGCTTTCTTCTTTCCTTTCTTTCGCCTTTGTGATCTCAATGTTTAGGTTTAGAAAGAAGCGACTCAACCTCGCTTTTTTCTTCAGTTGGAACTAGAGCTAAAATCTGAGTTTTAAGTTCAGTTTTTCTTTGTTCTCGCTGAGTTTGAAGTTTTTCTTTCGCTTCTTGTGTGCTAGCAGCTTTTCTCTGCTCATGATATGCCTTTCTTTCAGTCTTGAGTTGGGTAACCAGCTTCTCAAACTCTGTTTTTTGACTTGCGCTAAGTCAGAGTTGATCTGAAAGTTTTACAAGGCGATCAGTTCTAGATCAGCTTCCTGTTGGTGCTTTAAAGTTTCTGTTTTGTGTTGCTGGTTTTGTAGTGGTAGATGGAGTATTTGTCTGAGAAGATGCGAATGCACCAGCTCCTACGGCTAAACTTGAAGCTACAGCAACTAACACTAGTAATTTCGTTTTCTTATTCATATCATCGTATAAGTGATAAAACCTCTAATTTTGAGGGCTTCCTGCAGAGAAGTGTGAGGAGTATAATCAGCCACCTTAAATTTAGCTTAAAGCTTCCAGGAATGCTAATCAAAGCCTGAAATATACAAAATCCCTTGAAACAAAAAGGCTTTTCCTTATAAATTAGCACAATTCAAAACAAGGAAAATCAGATTTTTTATTCCTTTCAAATCCCTTTTCTGATGCTTGAAAAACTCAATACGATCATCTTAAAATATGAACATCTCAGAGAACAATCTCTCCAACCTGAGATTTTTGAAGATATGGAAAAAGCCAAGAAGGTTAATAAGGAACTTTCAGCGATGGAAGAGACCTATAATCTCGCCTGCGCCTACAAAAAAGCTCTCGAAACTCAGGCAAATGCTCAGGAAATGCTTGCTTCAGAAACTGATCCTGATATGGTAGAAATGGCACAAGATGAGCTAGATACAGCCAAAGAGCAGATCGAAACTCTTGATCATGATCTTAAGATTGCACTTCTTCCAAAAGATCCAAACGACGAGAAAAATATTTTTCTAGAAATCAGGCCTGCAGCCTGAGGAGATGAGGCTGGACTTTTCGCATCAGAACTGCTAAAAATGTATCTCAGCTATGCTCAGAGAAAAGGTCGAAAACCTGAAATCGTGGAGGAGCAACTTTCAGATATTGGAGGAGTAAAGTTTGTGATGGTCAAGATTGCTGGAAATAATGTGTATTCACTGATGAAATTTGAGTCTGGAGTGCACAGAGTTCAGAGAATTCCTGATACTGAGTCTAATGGTAGAGTGCATACTTCGACCGTTACCGTTGCGATTATGCCGGAGGCTGAGGATGTAGATATTCAGATCGATCCAAAAGATATCAGCATGGATACCTATGCAGCTTCTTCTTCTGGGGGACAAAATGCAAATAAAAACCAGACTGGAGTGAGACTTCATCACCTTCCAACAGGACTCATTGTAAATATCTGAGATAGTAAATCACAAATGCAAAACAAGGAAAAGGCTTTTGCCGTACTTAAGTCCAGACTTTATCAAATTGAACTAGAAAAGAAACAAGCTGAGGAAAAGTCTCTTAGAGGAAATCAGATTGGAACTGGGGATAGATCAGAAAAGATCAGAACCTACAACTTCCCTCAGGATAGAGTGACTGACCATAGAATTCACGAATCTTGGTCAAATCTCCCAAATATTATGCTTGGAAATATTGATGATATTATCGGGAAGATGGTGCTTGAAAATCAGACGATGTTGCTCAATCAGCAAATGAATTCAGCTCAATAAAAAAATAATAGAAATCTGACCAAATTTATTTGAAAAAGGTCAGTTTTCTTTTCTCTTTAGTTAAATAGAGTAATAACTACATGCATAGACCAATGATCGTGGCTCCTGGAGGATCCCACAATAAAGCAATTACCGCTGCAAGATTCGGAGCAGAGGAGGTATATATGGGGGTGCCCTTTACCTCACTCAGAATGAGATCAAATAAGCTCTGAGATTTCTCAAAACTCAAAAAAACCGTAGATGCAGTTCATGAACTCGGAAGTAAAGTTTTTTTGACGATGAATATCTTCCCAAGAAATGTAGATATCAAGATCTTTGAGGCGGTAGTAGAAAAAGTTTCTGATATGGGAGCTGATGCGATTATTTTCTCAGATCCAGGGACTTTCCATGTTCTCAAAAAATATATGCCAAATACTCACCTCCATCTCAGTACTCAGACAACAACAATGAACTATTCTGCTGTTCAGTTCTGGTATGATATGGGAGTTAAGAGAGTAGTCCTTGCTCGTGAACTTCATATTGACGAGATTAGAGAAATCAAAGAAAAAGTCCCAGGTGTTGAACTCGAAGTTTTCGTTCAAGGAGCGATGTGTATGACATATTCAGGAAGATGCTTGCTCGGAGACTATATGGGAGGAAGACCAGGAAATAAGGGAGAATGTAACCATGCTTGTAGATTCAACTACAATGTTTATCTAGAAGAGCCGAGAAGACCTGGAAAATTTTTCCAACTGGAGCAGGGAGAGGATTGAGGCAGCTTCATTATGTCCTCAAAGGATCTTTCAGTGATCAATAGACTCGCTGAGGTGCTTCCTTATGTTGATGCACTCAAAATTGAATGAAGAAGTAAATCAGAATTTTATGTTTGATGAATGGTAAAAGCCTATAAACACGTGAGAGATGCAATCATTGATGGAACTCCAATTGATCCAGAGATCCAAAATCTTGTAAATGTGATTCCTCATAGAGAGTATTGGGATGGTTTCCTTTTCAATAAGCTGAAGGATTATCCAGATAGAGAGGAGGAACTTACAACGGATATTCCAGTAGAGATGAAGCCTGTATCTGAGCGATGAAATAATGAACCGACAGCAACAACAGAAAATACTGATCTTCCCCAGCTCACCCAAGATGGCACAACGACCCAAGCTACGCCTTGACCGTTATTTGCGAGAAACTATTATGGATTTGTATCAGAGGAAACTCTGGAATACAACGGGAAGAAATACTTCAAGACCTCTCCAAAAGAGACAATCAGACCAGGAATTCAACTCCGTTATCTGACACCAGATAGTTATGGAAAGCTTACAATTACTGGTATCTTGGATGAAAAAGGTAGAGAATTAGAAAAAGCTGATTGTAATACGCCAAATGTATACATTACGACAGATTATCCTCTAGTTTGAGGAGAGATCTTTTATGTGAATCCATCAGAAGCGGTACAATAATCTCTTAATAAAAAAGAAATCTGATCTCAGTGATGAGTTCAGATTTTTTTGTCTTTCAATCAAATCAAGATCATTATGTTTATTGCTAGTGATATTCTCCTTTCATTTCTATAAAGATAAAAAACAAGTACAAAACTGGTTTTCTCATTTTTGTTTTCCTTTCTCATAATAAAACAATAAAAAAACTGACGATTTTTTTGCATTTTTTTTGTTTTTGTAGTATAATTGAGTATACAGTTTTATATGTATATGTTGTTAGACAATGAAAAAACAGATTTCTTTAGCGGCACTTGCAGTCATTGGATTGACTACATTCACCTATGCTGCTACACCATTGCTCAATCTTGATAAGGTATTCTCAGCTAATCCTGATAAGGATTTTGATTTCGGATATACTGAAAATCAAAATATCGCAGTTCAGGGATTTAAATCAGCACAAGAAGGAACAGAAAATACTAATAAAAACTTCGTGATCACTTCTCCTTTTCTAAAGGATGCGGTAGATTCTGATGCTGAGACATATACTGTCCTCCTTGGAAAGAATATGATGAAGACCTATCTCACTGGAGATAGATCAGACCTATCAGAAGTTAACTTCACTCCAAAGGATGAAGATAAAGCACTAGGACAGCTTACAATGAAGCTTGAAACTAAAGACCTTGAAAAAAATGCTTATTATCATGGAATTGTTGTTCCAGTAGATGATAATGTTCAAGAAGGTAGACCATCAAAGGAATTCTGTTTCAATATTGAAAAAGAAGCTTTCGCTGAAGGGCTTGCTTGTGAAACTTTTGGAGTATCAGCCACTCAATCTGTAGCAGAACCTGTTGATGCTGTAGATACTACAAGTGAAACCGATGAAGAACATTCCGCAGCTGGAGCTGATATGAAGCTTGCAGATATCTCTCACACTATTGAAGGTAATAAGATCTATCTTTCTTGGACAGCACTTCCTCAATCATCAAATGTAGAAATTAAACTCTTTAATAAGGAACTTAATGATTTCAGATCTCTAGGAACTGTGCCTATGACTCAGCAAAAGTTTGAGTATATCATGGAAGATCCTAATGCTACAGATCCATATATCTTTGCATTTATCCCAAGAGATAGTAAAGGAAGAGAAATCAGATATCCAGTTAATGTTAGACATGAAACAGATGTAGTTCCAGATCTAAAGCCTGTAAAAGAAATCAAAGTTGGTCCTGTAGAAGATATGATGCTTATCCTTGGAGTAACACTCTTACTCTATGTTGGATATAGAGTATATGCTTCTAGAAAGACTGAATAAAAAAATAATTTTCAATAGCTAAAAATCCCCAAGATTGGGGATTTTTTCTTATTTAAAATCTTAAATAGGGAAGAATCAGTTAAGAAATCAGATTTTTATCCTTGTAAAATATAAGACTCTCTTTTCTCAAGTTTTTCTAGCTTACCTCCTCGCTCCAACATATCAAAATCACTTCCTCTCTCAAATCTCCTCAAAAGAAGCCTATCATTAGCATCTGGATAGTTTTTATTGAAACTTACATGATGTGTAGGACTATATTGGTGTGCTTCCATAAAGACTCTAAAACTTCTCTCTGGCTGGTGGGTAAAGTGAAGCTTTGCATAAGGCTCAAATTCTTCATCAAACTTAAAACTTATACCATACACATATCCTTTTTCAAACTGTGGTAGCCAGTACTCCAAAAAGTCCGCTTTTTCTTTTGTATTAAAATTCATCTTATCAAGCTTATTATTGAGGAAGAATTCAATATCTTCTGCTGCGACAGACCATCAGCGTGTATTATTTTGATAGTTAGGTCGCAAAGTAGAGTAGTACAAATAAGGAAAAATCTGATCATGTACAGAGATACTGCTTTGTTCATCAGTTGTGAACTTCCAAGTCCTGCTCTGATCCTCAAAGTCAGGAATCACTTTAGTAAAACGACTCTTCTCTGGGAGTGTTACTGTGAGCGAGTTCTCCCTTTTTAGTTTATCATAGGTATATACTACAGGTTTGCAGCCAGCTCCACCGTTAGAAAGGGTCTGCCCCTTTGCTGGATAGAGATAGTAATAGCCCTTCATAGGAGTTTGCTTAATACTAAACAGTGGAAGAATTTTTTTATTGAACTTAAAGTCTGTACTATAGCGTCATTCTTTGATAATCGTATCTAGCCTTTTCTCTTTATCCTCATCAAAGAAGACCATATCATGAAGCGTTCTCCTTGGGCTCCACCAATCCGGTTTTTCTCAACAGATATCTTCGAGTTCTATTCCTAGATAGATTTGTCCGAGTTGAGTACAGATAATTTTTCTTGTCTGTTCAAGATCTATGAGGTTCCCAGCCTTATCTAGCTTAAGATTTCATGAAAAAGGGAAGATATTTTCAGGATTTTCTTGTTTGTTTTTTCTCCAGTTTTGATTTGTATATTGGATATAGAGCTGCGGAATATCCTTGAAATGAACCAAATAGGTAGCATAGATAACTCATGATTCCCTGATCTCCTTTGTAATATGCTCAATCATTTCCTTTTCGCTTTCAAAGGGTGCTGGTATATGCACAATAGCTCAGTATTCATTTGATGTTCCGTATCCAAATGCTGTATAGTGATTCAGAGGCATTAGCGTGTAGGTTTCTCAGAAGATAGTTAGAGCTTTAGAAAGCTGAAATCAAGTCGCTCACTGAATATGTTGATAAACAGTATTAGTCAAACACCCATTATTAAGCGACTGCTGAATTGTCCCTATTGATGAGTGAATAACGATATCAATATCTGTCGCCATTAAACCATTATTCACATTAATAGCGGTCCTAGAGTCTTGATGTTGAAGAATGGTAAAATCTGATTCTTCTTCTGGGTTTTCAAACTTTTGGAGGATCCATCACTTGTATTCGTATGCTGGATATCTTGGATCTAAACAAACACTACCAATGCATTGGCTCTCTGTATAACCAAAATGTTCATACTGAAGTTCATCAAAACTTATTGTTGCAATAGGGATGAGTTTCTCATCTCAACTTTCTTCATTGATTACAGATATTCCTAGCTTGAATTTCGAATCCTTACCTATACCTCTCATAAAAAACTGCTGTCTTTTTATCATATCATATGCTGCACCTTGTGCCTCTGTAGACCAAATATCATAGTGTTCGTTTGTTCCTTCATTCTCAAAGCGATAATACCTCGATCCATCGAAATTAAAATCTTTGAGCACAAGACCATGATCTCGCACTAGAGTTCATTCTTTTTCCCCTTTAACTCGTTCTATAGTGAATTGTGGTGGTTTTGCCTTATTTGCTAGAGGAGTTTGAGTTCAGATTTTTTTAAGATTTCCAGTTCCTAAGGCAAACATTTCAATAATTGTATTTTGCTGCTTCTTCTCTAGGGGAAGATTTTTTAAGAGAGTATTAACCAATGAATTGGTATTAGGGTCAGGGTGATATTGAGGATCTTCTGGGATAGTTTCTTTATCAGTACTATGATAAGTTATTCCATCTCGGTAACAGTACGTCCAAGGAATCTCAGATCCAGAAGTCGGTGGTTGAACTCCTCGTTTTCCATCTGGAGACAAGGGACGATTATTGTTTTTCTCAACACATTCCTTGAAATTCAATGGTCGAGAAACGAGGTTTCTATCTAGACCTTCTCAAATTTGATTAGCATCTTTTGGTTCTCCAAAGAATCCTGATGAATTCAGTGCACCAGTCTCTCATCAGACTGTTTGCCTCTCTGTATCAGATGAGGATAATTTTCAGCAGGCACTCAAAAACACTATCGCCAAGAGACAAAAAGAAAGAAAAATCAGACGTTTCATTCAGCTTTTTTTCATAATCTTCTTGAGAAAAAATAAAGATATTCGCTATCTTACCCTTTCTCAACAAGAAAGCAATCAAAAAAGACAGTTAACTAACTGTCTCATTTGTAGTTGTTTCGCTCTCTATCTTTGCGATAGTATTCTCAGATTTTTTCGCATTTTCAGCGAGCTGATAATAGTAACTTGGCCTTCAAAACTTACGGTAGGGAGTAATCTCCCTGATCCTATATCATACTCCAGCTTTTCATGTCCTATTCCCATATTCATCCATCGCGTCTCTATTCTTCGCTGAACCAATCGTCTTAACATACCATTTTCCATTCTCTTGATACGGCTCTCAGACTGTCATCTCAACATGGTAGATATCACTATGTTTATTTGCTCATGGCTTACTCTTCCAAAACATAAAATCTCCAGCCTTCACCTCCTCTTTATTGATCTTTTTATTTGAGTCAAAGAAGGTTTTTGCAGTAGGACGATAATTAAAATTGATGCCCTGCTTTTTAAATGCATACATCCAGAGACCAGAACAGTCAAATCCTCATCTTTCACTGCTTCCTCATCGCCTGTAGGTTTTTCCAATTTGGGCTTTTGCGGAATGAAGGACCGCAGTAATGTAAGGAGCTTCAAGCTGATTTTTCTGTTCTTGAATGGAAATAAGCTCCTGAGCAAACTGTGGGTTCTGTGATTTAAATGTTTTTAACGCTTCTGCTGTTTCCTTCCCCCATTTCCCATCGATCTTTTTTTCACTTATTTCTCCATTTGCTCCAGGCTGATAGGCATTATTCAAAAAGAGAAAAAGCTGAAGCATTGCTATCGTTTCAGGAGTTCTTGCGATACTTCATTCTTCAATTCATACAAAATCAATTTCGCGTTTTAGTTGTGTGAGTTGCTGCTCTTTATATGAGAGGAGTGGTTCACTTCCAAGCCCATTTTTAAGGGTATTAATCAAACTTTTCTGATTGTTTTGGCTTTTCTCTAGAAAATCTATTGAAAATTTTAAATCAATAGTTCTTAGAGTTTCCGCAAGTGATTGCTGTTCAGATTTCTCTCTTTGATCTAGAGAGGTATTGTTCTCAGCAATAATATTTCCTGGTTTAGTAAATACCATCTTCTAGGTAAATATAAAATAAAAGTCTGAATTAAGCTTCGTTTTGTTCTGGTCTTTCTGAAGGAGCTGCAGCTTTTACAGCTGGTTTGTAATTAAGTATATCTGCTTGTTTTGGTTTAGGAGCATTTGGATCTGAATATGCTACTACTTTCTTAACATAAGCTCAAATGGTCGCATTTTTTCCAATTCTAAAGTCATAGTCTCTTCTTTTATAGGCTTTAAGCCCCGCATATCCTCCAAGGTTAAATGATGCAGCTGCTCAAATATCATTGTTGCAAAAATGTAGGAGTGATTTCTCATACTTTATTGCTACTTCTGTTGCAAAATCATAATCAGTGAGAATCCTATGGACAAACTGTTTAAATGACTTAAAATCTTTCTTATATTCTGCACCAGATTTGTCTGTTCGCTTTGGGAGCTCCTTACCAAAATTATCCTGCCTAAATAAGCCATGCAAGAGCCCAGAAGAGTGCTCACCCCTGACTACCCATCCATAAATACCAAAAGTTCCTTTGATATCTTCAGGTTTAACATCTGTATAATCGAGTGGTCATCCTCTTTGATGTCTTCTTAGACTAAATTCTCCTCCAAGTTCTGCTTGAGCGAACCCTGTTGAATATGGATTATTCTTTTTTACTTCATTAATAAATCTTTGCTCTTCTGGAGACCTCTTGAGGATCTCAGCTTTATAGCAAGCATCTTCAGTTTTCTTCCCTCGTTTCCCATCAATATTCTTAGCAGCAAGAGCTTCATCTCCATGTGCTGCTCAGTATGCCCCCTTTAGGAATAAGAAAAGTTGCAACATAGCTACTTTTTCAGGTGTTCTTTGAGAGGGATCCTTAGCAATTTCTGTTAAGTTAAAATGTTTCTGAATATGTTCCAGTGTTGTTTTTTTATAAGATTCCCAGTTTGTTTGGTTAACCTGAGATTCAAGCTTCGTTAGTGGTCAAATTTTCCTTGTGGTGTCTACAGCATTATTATTTTTTTCTTGCGTATTGATCTTTTGTCCAAGGTAATCACCGATTTTATCTCAGATGAGATGAATCTGTTTTGCAAAATTTTGGAGCTGAGCTTTCTCTTTTTGATTAAGTTTATTATCCTTATCTCCAAGGATATGCTCTGGTGTCATAAATGGCATTTGCTTATCTTTATTGAGCTAAAAGTTGTTCTTCCAGAAGTTTGTCTGCTTCAGTCTTTTCTTGTTTTTCAATTGCTTGAATCTGTGCGAGATATTGCTTAAATTTTGATATTTTTCAGTTACTTTCCTCAACCGCAAGTTGATAGTAGTCTTTAATCATTCAAAAAAGAACTGATTTGAGTTGAACTCTATCGCTTCAAGCACAAACATTTCGTGTCTGAGCAAGCGCTAAAAAATGAGGATTACTTTGAGAAATATGATCTAAAAGTAAGGTCATCTCTTCATCTGTAAGCGGTATCTCCTTTTGAATACTTGCTGTTTGTGATATCATGATCAGGATCATAAATATAAAGTCCTACCTTAAGTATATTCAAAATTTTTTAAAGAGCAAAAAAACAGAGTTTTTTTGGTAGAATATAGAGGAGTACTCTTTATTTCAAAAAAATAAAAAAAAGTCCTCAGTCTGAGAACTTTTTTTATTTATCATAACATTTAATCATCATAGCCTTCAAGATCCACCTCGGTAATAATACCTCTTTTGAGTTCTACCTTTACCCTTCCGAGTACAAAATCTCTTGCAGGAGGCATATCGATATCATCTTGTTCAGTAACACGGATGGTTTCACCTCTTTGTCTCGCAAGAGATTGAGCCTCAGCAAGAGTTTTCCCAAGATATGCTCTTTCTGCTGCATATTCTCTAGCCTTAGGAGAAAGGTTTTGAGCGTTCTGAACTTGAGGTGCAGGATTTTGAACTACTGGAGCAGGATTTTGTGGAGCTGTTGTTGTATTAGATTTTTGGCGAGGAGTTTGCGCTACTGTGTTAACGGTAGGTGCGGCAGCTCTTGCTTGTTGAGCAGCAGTTTGATTGAGCTGCTTTTCTCCCTCGATATCAACATCAATAATTATTCCATTTCTCAGTTCAGCTTTAATTCTTCCAGGGACAAAATCAGTTGCAGGCGGCATATCAATATCATCTTGTTCAGTTACACGAATAGTCTCACCTCTTTGTTTAGCAAGAGCTTGAGCAGCAGCAAGTGTTTTTCCAATATAGACTCTTTCAGCTTCCCTTTCTTTCGCATCAGCATAGTCGTAGTAGTTAGGATTATAGTATGCTGGAGCTGTATTTGTTAGTGCTCTATTGTCTTGAGCTGAAGGCTGAGCTTGCTGCATAGCTTGTGTTGCTTGGTTAGCTACTCAAGCAGGTAAAATCTGAGGAGTTTCAGTATTTTGAATGCTGTCTCCAGATGCTACTCCCTGAGCTTGATCAACAACTACAGGTTGAGTTTCTGAAGAAGGATATTGTGGTTCAACTACCCTAGGAATTGTATCTTTGCATACTCGTCTATTAGAGTTTGTCTCAAAAAAGAGAACATCCTTATTTAAACATTCATACCATCCAGAGTCTTTCATATCAATGGAATATCTTGAGGAAATGTTATCAGATAGTCCAAGTGTAGAATTTTTA
>ERZ773233.772-NODE-772-length-20139-cov-4.589375_pt1 | contig 20139 bp, 20 predicted proteins | sample MGYA00580991_ERZ773233 | MGnify/ENA primary metagenome ERZ773233 (study PRJEB29015, sample SAMEA2738178) | human oral metagenome | biome: human oral; feature: human-associated habitat; material: saliva | place: China | collected 2161 ...
AATGTTTCCACCAATGTGGTCACGTTTATCTATCACTTTTACTTTTTTCCCTTGTTTTGTTGCTTCATGAGCAAAGATCGCACCTGACAATCCAGCTCCTACTATTAAATAATCGTATAGCATATTATTAATATCCTTTATTAATTTATCAAAACCATTCGCATCATAACTGATTAAATATTTTATTTAAAGATTTTCTTATAGATTTTACATACCAATCCTACTATATATTTGAACTCTTTTGTTTTCGAGAATACTATTGTTGTAATTACTATCACACCAAAATATAAACTCAAATTGTAGACTAATTGTTCGTAAATTGATTCACTCATTAGAAATTTTGTAATTGTAAAATAAATTACTGTTAACACTGCTAACGCATATGAATATTGTATCACTATGCCTTTAATTGCTTTTTTAGGACTAATCCTCAAACCAAACTTATAAACAGAATAAGGTTCGTACCAAAGTACAGTAAATACTGAGGATAGCACAGTACCTAATAATATTGATAAAATACCTAGATTTGTATATAGGAGCATACCCATAGAAAAAACTAGATTTAGCATTGCCTCTACTACATTTTTAACTCTTTGTTCCCAAAAAAGACCATAGCTGTTTATAAAAGTTAAAAAAGGAATTCGATATAATGTAATAAAAAAACTCAGTACAATGACAAAAACTACATTCATTGAAAATAGATATTCTTTTCCTAACCAAATTATTATCAATATATTACTAAATAATAATATACCTGTTGAAGCAAATAACGTTAGAATAAAAACTATAAATTGATATTTTTTTAATATTATAGTTGCTTTTTCACTTGAATTTTCAGTATGTATTAAATTACCTAAACTCCCACTTAGTGAAGATATTAACTGAGAAACGATTGATTGAATATTACTAACAATCATACTATAGTTTGCATATAATCCAACAGTATTAACACTAATAAATGCTGACATAAGAATATTATCTGTACTAAAAACTATTGTCTCTGCTATTTTTGAGATTACTGTACCTTTTACATTCCTATAAAAGCTACGTTTTTCTATTTTAGTAACCTCCTTAACTTCTTTATCACTAATATAATTATATTTTGAATTATTATAAACATCACCATGAGAAATTAATATATTAATTTTATTAGAATCCAATTGAATATTGTTCAAAATTTTATCAGAATCATATAATTCATACTTTTCAAAACCAAATCCATAAATACAAAATTCGCCAAATTTTACTTTTTCTATATTTTCAGAAAAAATTTTAACATTATCCGACCAATTGTAATTATTATAAAAAGAATTAACCAATAATGGATCATGATTTCCAGGCACAATTAAGACTCTTGTATCAATTATTTCTTTAAATAAATTATTTATATAATCAATAGTAGATTGCTTTATATACTCTTGTTCATATAAATCTCCTGTAATAAATAAAAAATCTACATTATTATTTTTAACAAATTCAATCACTTTTTTAAAAGCTCGTCTTTGATCCAATCGTCTCTCAATTCCCATATCAGCCCTCTGAGAAATTGTAGTAAATGGCATGTCAAAATGAACATCCGATACTTGCACAAACTTCATAAAATCCAACCTTCTTTCTCTTAACTTCAAAACAACTATATCACACATTTGTTTTTATTTCAATAAAATAAAAAGCAATGAATAAATTATTCACTGCCTTTATTTTTTATTATATTCTAAAATTCCGCATTATCATCATCCGCAAATAATTCTGCGTATTTTTTTCTTAATTCTTCACCGATATCAATGTCAACATCTTCGAAATCAACATTTGTATCATCATCTGAATCAAGTATAAATTTACTACTATTTGAAGAATCTTCATTAATAAATTTATCAATTGCATTTTCATTTCCTGTATTTACACTAGATTCTAATTTATCATTAGAATTATCAGTAGTCTTACTTGCATCAACAAACAAATCATTCATCAACTCTTCAATTTTTGTATTATTCATTTCTGTTTGCTTATCAACATACGGATTATTAGGATTAAATATTCTATAATTTCCTCTTTCAGTACACTCATAAGCATTATGATCAATTGCAGCCGATTTCAATTGTTGTAAATAAGTTTTATCTTCATAATAATAATACTTATCAGCTTTAATTGGTTTGACACCTCTTTCAAGGATAATACATTTATCCCCTTCCATTCTTCTCAATTCATCAGGAGTCATTAACGCCCTACCCATAATTTGATCAGAATCTGAATAACCAGTTGTTTGACCAGTATAAGCCTTTCTATTATGCGTAACATTATAATGGGTAATTGTCTTTTCACCAAGTTGTTTAGAAAAGTACTCCAATGTTGAATATGATGGTGATCCTAAAAACAACAAAGTATCACAGTTACCAATAATTGTTTCATTCGTTTTTTCATAAACAGCCTTCAATTGCTCCAAGTTTTGAACAACAACACTAAATGATATAGCTCTTGATCTTGAAGTCGAAATCTTTTTATCAAAATCAGGTATTTGACCAATGTTTACAAACTCATCAAGCATAAAGAATGCTGGTACAGTTAATCTTCCACCATGCTTATCCGCATAATCATATAATTGCTGAATTAATTGTGAGAAAAATATCGTAAGCAAAAAGTCATATGCTGAATGAGTATCAGAAGCAACAACATATAAGGCAATTTTCTTAGTTGCAATTTTATCAAAATCAATTGTATCACTTGAAGTTACATCTGCAATAACCTTAGAATCGAATTTTCCTAATTTAGATTGTAAAGAACTTAAAATCGTACTAAATGTCTTATCCGAAGCCATTGCAACGTTATTAAAATTTCTTCTAGCCGGGCTATTTTCTGGTAATTTATTCATTATTTCATGCAAAGTACTACTATTTCCATCACTACTTGCAGCTCTAACCATTTCCGCACAGCTTGCCAAATTCTGTTCTTCCGGTGGTCTACAAGACAATAAGTAAAAAATTAATGCCTTTAACAAACTCTCTGCAGTATTATCCCAATATGGATCACTACTACTACTTCCAGCACCATCTTTTTGGCCTTTAATAATTGTATTTGCTATAATATCAACATCAATTTCAGACCTAACATGTGATAATGGATTATAACAATCACTACTCTCTGGATTAACTAAATTTAATAATTTAATTTCATATCCACGTTCCTTTAAATATCCTGCAGTATCATCATAAAGTTCACCTTTAGGATCAGTAAAAATATATGAACCTAAGCAATTTTTAACATTTGGTTTAACATATGAAGCAGATTTACCAGAACCAGAACCACCGACTACTAATACATTTATATTACCTCTTTTATCAAGCGGTAAACAATTTTCTTTAGCCAATATAATTCCATCTTTTTTACTTAAAATTTTATACTGCTCTCCATTTTTAGCCCAATCAGCAGAACCATGCTCAATATCTTGATATTCATTATCTTTTGCTTTTAATACAGCAATTATCAATATTATTAACCAAAAAGCAATATTAATTGCCGAAAAAAACATAAACTTTCCAGAAATAAAATATTGTCCAAGCTTTGTGATTGTCCCCAAAGACGAAATATTGACAAACAATCTTTCTAATACAGTAGTGCTATCTCCTGCACTTTTAACTGCATTTTCACCAACCGAAACCGCAATAGGTGAAATAAGAAAAATCTCTGTCAAAATCCACAATATCAATATTAATATAACAATTTTTTTAATCTTATCAGAATTAAATTTCATATTTTCCTCTTCTTTAGTTTAATTAAACTAACGATTATTTTTCTAGACTCTCATTATCTCTATTTGCTTTTAAATCATCTATTCTTCTTTGAATATTAGACAATTCATTAGCATTTCTAGCAAATTTCTTAGATTCTTCCAATCTCATTATTATACCATTCACTGATAATCTATTCTTTTGATTCTTTTCAATTTCTTTCACAATATTATTGGGTAAATTATTTTTTTCAAAATCAAAAGCTTTAGCAATAACCATAGTATTTTCTTGTACTTTAATTCCTTCAATTACTGTTTTACTTTCCCCAGACATAAATCCATTAGGAAAAGCACGTAATTCTAAACTCTTATCATCAAAACTTGTTGTCATACAACTAATTTTTGCACTACTTTGCATAGCATCCTCCTGCATTATTTAATTTCAAAAGTAAAATAAGCTTTATTTGGCTTTATCTTACATTTTCCTTTATATTCATTAGTATCATCATCATAATAGATAACTGGTTCCACTTCTTTCGTAGTTACAGGATCAATTATCATTATTGGTCTCTTTAAATCAGGTGTATATTTAAAATTTTTAACCACCATTTCTTTATCAGAATAAATTGAATCATATTGTACTGGAATAGGATTATGTGAAACTCTAACTTCATTGTCTTTTAATAAACCTCTATTAACAACCACTCTGTTATTAGTAAAGGATAAAATAACCAAATCTTCTCCAGACTTTTCTGGGAAATCAATAAAAAATGTTTTTTTCGTGCCATTTTTTACTAATTCTTCACTAGACACCAATCTTTCAACAGTATGCTTAGGATACTCTTTTTGTAAATCTTTAGCAGTTTCATTTATTCTATAAATAACTGTTTTAATACCAATTGGATCAATAATACTAAAATATTTTCCAGTTAATTCAGTACTCATACTCTCTCCTTTTCATTTATCCTTAGTTAACAAGCATATTATAACATTTCGCAAAAAATATGTCAACTAATCATTTTTATATGTATTATTTTCTTTTAAAGCTAAATATAACTTTCTATCCTCTTCAGATAGCTCTTTTGGAAAAACAACATTAACAATAATTATTAAATTTCCCCTAGTATTTTCATCAATAAAATATCCTTTATTTTTTATAACAATTTTTTTACCACTTGAAGTACATTCTGGAATTTCAACATTTATAACTTCGTTGAATAATCTATAATCTACATTAGTTCCAATTGCAGCATCATAAGCATGTAAATTAAATGTAGTATATATATCATTTCCAACAAGTTGCATCATCTCAGAATTTTTAATATTAACTGTAATCACTAAATCACCAGGTTTGCCACCATTTTTTCCAGGACCACCTTTACCAACAATTCTAATTTTTTCGCCATTTTTAATCTTAGCAGGAATATCAAAATTAATAATTTCATCATTGGATTTTATTGACTTTTTTCCTCCTAAAAATGCTTTTTTTATTCCAATTTCAAGAGGAATATTAATATCATCCCCATTTATTATATTAACCTTAGATTCTTTCTTTTTAACTTCAGTATACTCAATACCAAAAAACATTTTTAATAACATTTCTTTAACTGTTTTCTTTTCAGTCCTTAAATTATTCGTAAAATATCTATTCCACGAAAAATCATAATTTCTTCTTGTTTTCTCATTCCCCAGTACTTTATACGCTTCATTTATATCTTTGAAAATACTTTCGTATTCCTCATTTCCCTTGTTAATATCAGGATGATATTTTTTTGCCTGTTCCCTATACGCAATTTTAATTTCAGCAATACTAACTTTATTAGAATCAAATCCTAGTATCTTATAATAATCTTTGAATGCCATTTTAACCCCACAAAAATTTTAAAAATATCATCATTTGTAACTTATCATATCATCATTTGTATAAATTCATTTTTAAAAAATTAGTAGTTATAATTGAATTAGGATGAACCAACCTACTTTTCTCCAATAAATGAATAATATTATTATCAATAATCATAACAACAGTCGCATCTATATCAGTTTTCGCTAATTCTCTTTCTACTTGTATATTATAATTATTATTTTTTCTACCATCTTCTATTTTATCAGCAACATAAACTATCTTATCAAGCATAGTCATATCCTTTGATGTTCTTGTATGTAATTTAATCGCATTTTGAATATTACTACATAAACCATATTTTTCTTTAACCAAAAATGCTCCTAAAGGGCCATGTAGCAATCCAGGATTTGCTAATTCAATTTCATCAACTTCAATATTATTATTCTTAATAATCTCCATTGCTTCCAAATAAGGAATTTCCTTAGCAATATCATGAGTCAATCCCGCTAAAGCAGCTTCATTAATGTCAACATTATATATATTAGCCAATTCACAAGCCTTTTCCATAACCCTAACACAATGTAAAAATCGCTTTTCAGATAAACTTTTTTTCATATCATATTTAATGAGATGAATTAAATTTTCAGTAGATTCATTAAACATCTATAAAACTCCTAAAAACATTTAATTTTTTCAACAATATTACTAAACTTCATGCCATTAGAAGCCTTAACTAAAATTAAATCATTTCCATTAATAATGTTTACAATTTTTTTAATTGCATCATCATTATTATCAAAAGAAAAAATTTTATCCCCACTTATCTTAGCATTTTTAGCAATATTTCTAGACTCTTTTCCAACAGTTATCAACAAATCAATATCATAAACTTCTCTACCTACATCGCTATGAATCTTTTCTGAAAAATCACCAAGCTCTAACATATCTCCAAGGATAGCTATTTTTCGGCGTCCCCCAACATTTCTCAAATATTCTAAAGCAGCCTTCATAGAATCATAATTAGCATTATATGCATCATTTATAATAATCGCACCACAAGAAGCATTAATTTTTTGCATTCTCTTTTCTGTTAATTTCAAATTTAATAAACCATTCTTAATCTCCTCGTCAGAAAGATTAAAAAACTTACCTACAGAATATGCACATAAAGCATTTAAAACAAAATGCTCACCTGGAATATTTATTTTAAATCTATCATTATTAACATCAAATTCACTATAATCTTCATGAGAATCAATATTTTCAGCGTTATACATGCTCTTTTCCTTGATTCCATATGTAACAATATTATAATTATTCAAATTTTCCGATGCCCATTTATTTAACAAATCATTATCATTATTAACTATTACAGTATTTCCTTGTAAACCTTCTAAAATTTCCATCTTAGCTTTTAAAATATTTTCTCTAGACCCTAAAATTCCAATATGCGCAGTACCTATATTAGTCACAGCAACTAATGTCGGTCTTGCAATATCTGTCAAAACACTAATCTGGTTAAAACCATTCATTCCCATCTCTACAACTATAACATCCTCATCTCTATAACGTAAAATTGTAAAAGGAACGCCAATTTCATTATTTAAATTCCCCTCTGTTTTAAGAACTCTGTATTTAGAAGACAAAACACCAGCAATGGTATCTTTAGTACTAGTTTTACCCACACTGCCAGTTATCGCCACTATTGGAATATTAAGCAAACTTCTTCTATATTTAGCAATTTTTTGAATTGCCTCAACAGTATTTTCAACTTTTAAAACATTAATTTCGTTCTTTATAGCAGCATCCATTTCAACATCATTTAACACTCTACTACAAATAATTGATTTTGCACCATTTTCAATTGCTGATAAAATGAAGTTATTACCATCAAAATTATCTCCCACAATTGCTACATAACAATCTCCATCTTTAACTTCTCTAGAATCTCTTTCAAAAGTTACTAATTCAGCAGTTTCATCACCACAAATCAATTCAATATCAACATTTTTTAATAGATCACAAATCTTCATAAATTATTCCTTTTTCAAAGTCTTTTTTTGAAGTCATTATATGTCAAAAAACAACATTTTGCAACAAAAAAATCTATAATAAATTTGATAAAATTTCAAAAATATGATATAAAAAAAACATCAAAAACAAAGGAATATAATCATGAACATTTTATTATTTTACGCATCATATGGAAGTGGCCATTTATCAGCCGCAACAGCTATTGAACAATATATTAGAGAAAATTACCCAGATGCTAAAACTTTAAAAATAGACTGTGTCGAATACATTAACAAATCTATTAACAAAATAAGTACATCAGCATATAAAAGCATCATACTAAAAACTCCCGTGTTATGGGGGCAAGTATATAAATTGTTAAAAAATGATACCATTTTAGACATAACACAATTTTCAAATAGATTCATGGCAAAAAAAATTTTTACTTTATTCGAAGATTTTGAACCAGATTTAGTAATTTCATGCCACCCCCTAGGTGGACAGATTACATCTTTTCTCAAATCTCATAAAAAAACTAATTGCAAATTAGCCACAGTAATGACAGATTTTGCATCACACAAACAATGGCTAATAGGCAAAGATTACACTGACTATTTCTTCGTTTCAAACATCGAAATGAAAACCAGTTTAATAAGTGAAGGAATTTATCCAAACAAAATATATGTATCAGGAATACCTATTTCTCCAAACTTTTATAAAAATTATGATAAAGAAAACATATACAAATCATTAAATATTGCCAAAAACAAAAAGAATATTATATTTTTTGGAGGTGGAAGTTTAGGCCTTTCTTCATCATCAAACATTCAAGCAATCCTAACTTCTCTATTACAAGCAACCGATGAATCACATCAAATAATAATAATTTCAGGTAAAAATCAAAAACTTTACAACGATTTTCAAAAAACAATTAACAACACATATCACAAATCACAAATAAAATTAATTGATTTTACCACAGAGCTTCCTGAATTATTGCCAATTACATCGTTTGTAATAACTAAACCAGGCGGATTAACAATAACCGAATGTATATCTACAAACGTACCAATTATACTTATAAATCCAATACCTGGACAAGAAAAAGAAAATGCACAATATATTGCAGATAACAAAATGGGGATTTGGATAAAAACCAACAAACCAACTTCAGAATACTTTCAAGAAATCTTCAACGACACTAAATTAATTGAAGAAATAAAAGAAAATCAAAAAAAATACTCACACATAAATAGTACTAAAAACATATGTGACATACTTATAAACGAAAACAAGAGTGAAAATTAATTCACTCTTGTTTTATAATTCTACTCTTCCTTCAAAAGCTCTACCTAAAGTAAATTCATCAGTATATTCCAAATCCCCACCAACAGGAATTCCATGAGCTAATCTAGTAACTTTAACTCCCATAGGCTTAATCAATTTAGAAATATACATTGCTGTAGCTTCACCTTCAACTTTAGGGTTTGTAGCCAAAATTACTTCTTTCACATTACCCTCTAACAATCTACTAAGCAATTCCTTTATTTTTATATCATCCGGTCCAATTCCCTCCATTGGAGAAATAGAACCATGTAATACATGATATAAACCATTATACTCATTAATTTTCTCAATTGCTATGATATCTTTAACATCTTCAACAACACATATCTTCGTTTTATCCCTCATATTATTCGAACAAATTTCACAAGGATCAGTATCCGAAATATTATAACAAACCGAACAAAATTTAAGATTCTTTTTAGCATTTAAAATCGCTTGAGAAAATTCTTCCGCCTCTTTATTACTTACATTTAACATATAAAAAGCAAGTCTTACAGCTGTTTTATGTCCAATACTAGGTAATTTTTCAAAACTATCTATAAGCTTTTGAATAGATGGTGAATAAACCGCCATTATTACCTCCTAAATTATAACCCCAATCCAGGAATATTATATTTTCCAAACTCAGCATTACTAGCAGAATCAACTTTTGACATTACATCATTAATACAAGTCATAATTAAATCTTCCAACATTTCAACATCATCTGGATCAACTACATCCTTTTCCAATTTTATTTCTAAAATTTGTTTTTTACCGTTAGCCTTAACACTAATTGCACCGCCCCCAGCAGTACTTTCAAAAACTTTAGAAGCTAAATCTTCTTGTGTTTTTTCCATTTCTTCTTGCATTTTCTTAGCTTGTTTCATCAATTGATTCATGTTAATTCCACCGAATCCACCCATTCCACTTTGAAATCCTCTTCCCATTATAATTCTCCTTTATTCAATAACATTAATATTAAACCCTAAATCCAATGAATTTTCACCATCTTTTTTAAGATTATCAACTATTTTTACCATCATTTCTTTATTAAATTCTATTGAAATCAATTCTTTAATTTTCGCAATATATTCAGGTTTACTAATAATACCCTTTTGAAAATCATTGCTCAATATTAATTCAACAACAAAATCATCTTTCTGATTCACTCTAACACCAGTTAATGCAGAATATAAAACATATAAATTTTCCTCTTTTAATTTATTTAATACATTTTTCCAAAAATCATAATTGACACTTTTATCAATTATCTTTGTTTCTGCAGTATTTTTTTCAGATGGTCCATCCACTTTTTGTCCAATTTTTGTGGATATTTTTATAGCACTTGTCTTCTTTTCTTCAACAACTTCTTCACAACAAAGCATCATAAGTTCAGTTTGAAAAACAATACTCTTCTGTAAAGAATTTTTTATTTTATTCTCAATCTTTGATATTTTTTCAATCAAAAATATCAATTCTTCCTTTGTTTTATGTTCTATAATCTTATCAATCTCTTTTAGATCATTTTCAGTATAAGAATTTGATAATTTAACACCAACTTTATATACCAAAATATCTCTTAAAAATCTAATAATTTCAAACAAAAAATTATCTATGTCCACACCAGAATTTACGATTTCATTACTTAGCAATATTACATTATCTATATCCCTATTAAAAATAGCTTCTACAATATTAAATATTTTAGTAATTTCAGGTATCCCTACTAATTCCTTAACTTTATCAAGAGTTATTTTCTTTTCAGAATCTTGTAAACATCTTTCAAGAATTGACAAAGCATCCCTCATTGCCCCCTCTGACAACTCAGCAATTAATTCCATTCCAGCTTCATCAAATTCATAATTACATTTTTCACAAATAGACTTTAAATTATCAACAATTTTTCCTTTATCAATAGCCTTAAAATCAAATCTTTGGCATCTTGATAAAATAGTAATCGGCAACTTATGTGGTTCAGTAGTAGCCAAAATAAATTTAACATGCTTTGGCGGTTCTTCCAACGTTTTTAATAAAGCATTAAAAGCTCCTGTCGAAAGCATATGAACCTCATCAATTATATATACTCTATACTTTGCCACCGTAGGTAAAAAATTAACTTCATCCCTAATCGCCCTAACATCATCAACACCATTATTAGATGCAGCATCCATTTCAACAATATCTGTCAAAGTTTCATTTAAGGCAGCTTTACAAACACTACACTCATTACAAGGCTCACCATTAACAGGATTTAAACAATTAATAGCTCTCGCTAAAATTTTAGCAGATGTCGTTTTACCACACCCTCTGCAGCCCGTAAATAAATAAGCATGGCCAACCCTACCAGCTATGATTTGATTCTGTAAAGTTTTCACAATATGCTCTTGACCATAAATTTCTGAAAATTTTTGAGGTCGAAATCTTCTATATAAAGCTGTATACTCCAAATTTAACCTCCCATAAAATAAAGGTATATCACTCCCCATTTTAGGATATTTCCACCTGCAGTTTCTACTTATTGCTGCTTCCTTCCGGACCTGACAAGATTCATAGGCTTACATCGAAAATACCCTAAAATAGGGAACAATTATACCCTCAAATTATAATATATTTATTACCTTTTATCAAGATTTTACTCTTTTAAATATTATTTTATCAAAATCTTCTACATATAACTTTGATATTCCTTCATCTTCTATTTTTCCAACAGGAACATCGTAGCTTAAACTAGTTTTATACGTAGTTGAAGTAGTCTCAATAATTAAATCAAACTTTATTTTATATTTCAAGCTTTCAGAAGAAATATTAACATTTTTCAAAAGCAATCCATTATAGTTAATACTCTCTTTACTTTCAGCTGAATAATTTGCAATATTCGTTTTTGCAGTTCTAAAAACTATTGTACCACCTTGATTTCCTATTTTCAAAGTTTTAGCATCATCTATAACACCTGCTTGATATGTTAAATTACGATCAAATAAATACATATCATCATAAACAAACAACGAATCACCACTACCACTATTCGGCATATAAAACTTTACTTTATTATTGTCCGAATTTTCAACAGTCATATTCTCAATTCTAACCGATTTTAAAAACTCCGTTTTATTAACTTTATCATTTTTACTAATCTTTATATATATATCACTATATTGATTAATGTCAATATTCCATTTTGTATCATCAGTACTATTGTTTTTACCATCAGCACTACTAACAATAAGTATCTTATCAAGAACAAATGGCATTCTAACCTCACCATCATAATGATAAACAATCATTAGTGCTAAAACAATAATAAATGACATAACAATAAAGCCAATAGTTATAAACCATTTAATTTTTTCTTTATTATCAAATATCATAAACACCTCTTTGGCGAAGAGAGTGGGATTCGAACCCACGTACCACTTACGTAATAAACTGTTTTCGAGACAGCTCCGTTCAACCACTCCGGCATCTCTCCATTTTTATTTTTTATTTTTTATTTTTTCGAAGCTCTTTAAAAAAATCTTTAAGAATTTTTCTACATTCTTCCTCGCAGACACCTTTCTCCACTTCAATAATATGATTAAATTTATAATCGCCAAGTAAATCCAAAACTGAACCACATGCTCCAGTCTTATCATCCATTGTCCCTATATATAATTTATCAATTCTTGATTGAATTAAAGCACCTGCACACATTGAACAAGGTTCTAAAGTAACATACATTTCACAACCAGTTAATCTCCATGATCCAAGTTTCTTTGAAGCTTTTTTTATGACATTTATTTCAGCATGCTCAGTTGTATCACACTTTATTTCTTTTAAATTATGTGCCCTCGCAATAATTTTATCATCCTTCACAATTATTGCTCCAACAGGTATTTCCAATTTTTCATATGCCTTCTTAGCTTCTTTCAATGCTTCATTCATATAATACTCTTTACTTTTCATAGCATAATAATATTACCATATTTACTTTTTATTTGCAAATAAAAAGAGGCCATAAGCCTCTAAACATCCTAAATAAGGACAGTGTTATTGCCTCTGAAATCATCAATGATGTCTGGCAATAATTCAAATTTGTAAGTTGACTTTGCAATAACTTCAATTAATTGCTTCACAAAGTCAGCATTTTCACTGATATTATCTTTTTCAAAGACAACAGTATCTACATTTTTTGATTTTTCTACTATTTTAATGCCGTAACCTTGATCTGTAATTAAAAAATATTCAATTTCAGTTGTTTCGTTAATTAGATAATTATTCAAAATGCTTTTCATTACTCTTTCTGAATTCACTCCTCATCGCCTCCTTTTATTTTATTTTACTAATAAAAAGTGTAATTTAATATTACTACTTTTATATTTTTATGTCAATACTTTTTCTAAAATTTTCTAAAAATTTTAGAAAATTTTTACATATCATACTTTAAAACACCTTTTAAAAACTCAAAAATACCTTAAAAAATCTATAAAAAATAAAAATTCACGCATTTATTATTTAAATTTTATGTAAATAAAAAAGAACCTTTACAACAAAGATTCTTTTATGGTGTCCACGAGAGGAATTGAACCTCCAATCTTTCGCTTAGGAGGCGAGTGCATTATCCAATTATGCTACGTGAACATATATAAGTTCTAAGAAAACTTAGAACTATTTATTGTTTGAAGCATTAACTTCTTTCCAGCCATTTAATCCAGCCCTCTTTATAGCCCCCATCAAATTAGCTCTAGTATGCTTATTTTTTATTTCCCATGATCTTAATAAATCAAATGCAAATTGTCTAGATGTATTTCCATCCTGTGGACAAACCTTAGGCATTGGACTTATTCCATTTGATTTACAAAATGATTTTGTTCCCTTTTCAGAAACATAAATCAAGGGTCTAATCAAAGTCATTCCTGATTTATCCATATATGTAATAGGAGCAATTGTAGAAAAATTACCAGCAAAAATCATATTCATTAATAAAGTTTCTATAACATCATCTTCATTATGACCAAGAGCAATTTTGTTACAACCATTTTCTTTTGCCACAGTATTAAGCATACCTCTTCTCAAATTAGCACATAAAGAACAAGGATTCGTTTCTTTTCTTTCATCAAAAACAATTTCTTTAATATTACTTTTATAAATAACTAAAGGAACTCCTACGTTCTCACATAAATTATGTAATAAATCTTCATCAAATTCAGGAAATCCAGGATTTATAGTAATTGCAATAAGCTCAAACTTATTTCTATAAAAATACTGTAATTCCCTCATTTTGTAAAGTAAAGCAATCGAATCCTTACCACCAGAAAGTGCTACTGCTATTTTATCACCATCTTCAATCATATTATAATCATCAACGGCTCTTCTAACACATCCAGATATTTTTTGCATAAAACCTCCTAATCAACAAATTTCTTCATAGCTTCACTCAATACAGCAAGTTGATTTTCAGCATCTTGCATAGTTGAACCCTTTACCCCCATATAAAATTTAATTTTTGGCTCAGTTCCAGAAGGTCTAACACAACACCAACTATTATTCGATAATTCATAATATAATACATTTGATGTTGGCAAATCTGTTTCAGAAACTTCACCATCAGCTTTTTTAATAACATGTTCTTGATAATCTCTTACTTCTAACACATTCAAACCAGCTAATTCAGTTGGTGGATTAGAACGCATTTTAGCCATTTTATTTTTTATTTCCTCAGCGCCATCAGCGCCCTTTAAAACAATTGAAACTTGCCCCTCTCTATAATAACCATATTTTTCATAAATTTTAATCATTTGCTCCCATAAAGACCAACCTTTATTTTTATAAAAAGCTGTAACTTCACACAATGCCATAACCGCCGAAATACCATCTTTATCCCTAGCATGTGGAGCAATTAAACATCCATAACTTTCTTCAAACCCAAAAAGGTATTTGTATGAATTTTCCTCTTCAAATTTTCTTATTTTTTCACCAATCCATTTAAACCCTGTTAAAGTTTCAAACACTTTAGCACCATAATTTTCCGCAATAGCTTTAGTTAATTCAGAAGACACAACTGTAGTTATAATAGCTCCATTATTAGGAAGTATTCCCTTTTCTTTTTTCTGTGACAATTCATATTCACAAATTAACAATGCTGACATATTTCCAGTATATGAAACATATTCACCATTATTCATTTTAGAAAAAACACCAAGTCTATCAGCATCAGGATCAGTTGCCAACACAACATCAGCGTCCACTTCTTTTGCTAATTTTAATGCAAGTTCAAAAGCCTTAGGATCTTCAGGATTTGGATAACTTACAGTTGGAAAATCTCCATCAGGCTTTTCTTGTTCCGGTACAACATAAACATTTTCAAAACCAAGTTCTTTCAAAATTCTTTGCACCGGTAGGTTTCCAGCACCATGCAAAGGAGTATATACTATTTTTACATTTTTAGCTTCTTTTTTAATAATTTCAGGATTCAAACAAGATGATTTCAATGCATTTATAAAAGCATCATCAATTTCTTCTCCAACATAATTTAACAAACCAGACTCTATAGCCTCATTCTTATTAATTGTTTTAATTAAAGAAAAATTCTCGATAGCCAAAACTTCATCAATAATTCCTTTATCTATCGGTGGGACAATTTGAGCGCCATCACTCCAATAAACTTTATATCCATTATATTCAGGTGGATTATGACTTGCTGTAATCATAATTCCAGCTGTAGCATTTAAATATCTAACAGAAAAAGATAACTCTGGAACAGGTCTCAAATTATCAAAAAGATTCACCTTAATTCCATTAGCATTCAAAACCAATGCTGCAATTTCACTAAACTCCTTTGACATATGTCTAGAATCATAACTAATCACAACACTTGGATTTTCAATTTTCATTTTATTGATAAAATTAGCCAACCCTTGAGTAGCTCTGCCAACTGTATATTTATTCATTCTATTTGTACCAGCGCCAATTACTCCTCTCAATCCAGCAGTACCAAATTCTAATTCTTTATAAAATCTATCTTTAATTTCCTCTTCATTATCACGAATTGAATTCAACTCTTTTTTTGTTTCATCATCAAAACAATCATCATTTAACCATTCATTATATTTTTCAAAATAATTATTCATAAAACCTCCACATCACTTATAAAATTAAGGAGAAATTTCAAATTTTCTCCTTATGTCATTATTTATTATGAAATTCAATATATAATTTACGAGCTGTTTCTGGGCTATCTTCACCTTCAGCATTTTTTACTGGAGCAAATTCATTCTCCCTCTTAACTCTCAAAACAACTAAATCATCTAATTTCTCAAAAGCATCAAAAATAAACGATTCGAATTTATAAGCATTAGGCTTATCCGAAATAATTAAATTTCCATCATTATCTATATATTTAGCCTTTTTAAAAGCAACATGGTATGGTAAATCAATTGATGCAATTTTATTAATAGCATTTAAACTAAATAAATTACACAAAATATGAGATTCCGCGTACTTTAATTCACCATTCTCCAATCTTTCCTCTGCCAATTCATCTGAAATTTCTGAATATTCAATAACACTAGGTCTTCCATCTTTTTTACAGAAGATTCCTACTTTTTCATGTGGATTTGCTTTTATAATACTTTTTCCAGCAGCTTCAACATTATCTTTAATTGAAAGACCTATTAAAACAGGATCAACCGGTTTAACTAGAACATTATCTACACCACCAATAAATACCCATTCTATTCCTCTTGATTGCATATCATATAAAGCTCCACCCTTTAATATAGATTTAAAAATTCCACCATGTCCATCAGCAGCCTCTTTAATATTTCCTTTTTCGTCAATCAAACATTTACCTTCAGTATCAACCATCGGTAATTTACTCTGAGTAAAAAAGAATATATCACCTTTATTATAACCAAAATAATTATTTTTTTCAAAGAACTCAACTGTTTCAGCGTTATTTTCATCACTAGTCATAATATACCATGGTACACTAACTCCATATCTTTCATTTTCAGCCTTTAATGTATCACATAAAATTTCAAAAATAGATTTATGATTTCCAAGCCCTAAATCAAATGTTCCCTTAGGACCAGTATGTCCAAGTCTAGTACCTTGTCCTCCAGCCATTGTTACAACAGCTAATTTTCCATTTTTTATAATTTCTTTTCCTAGTTTTTCATATTCAATGTATTCTTTTTCATCAATTCTTTCTTTATCAATAAATTTTATTGGTTCAATAGTAAAATCTTTGTTAGTAATATTTTTCTTACTATTTAAATAAATCTCATTAATCGCATCAAAATCTATTGTTAAAATTGAATTTAAAAATTCTTGTTTCTTTTTATCATCTGTCAATCTTTCATATTGTTTTAATAAATGTTCTTGGCCTGTTTTTCTTAATATCTTTTCAACCTGCTCAAATTTTTCTTCCATTATAATTGTTCTCCTTATATATAATTCTTGCTAAAATTAACTTCAGTCATAAAAACAATCATGCCAATTTTATTGATATGAAAAATAATATTATAATATTGCTTTTTTGTCAATTATAAACGAGTTCAAACCACAATATTGCAAAAAGTCATAAATTATGGTAATTTATTAATAACTTTTATACTATGCAAAGAAGGGAGAATTATGGAAAAACTAGTAATCGAAGGTAACAAAACTTTAGTAGGAGAAGTAACAATTAGTGGTGCTAAGAATTCAGCATTAGCTTTAATTCCAGCAGCACTTTTAATAAATGGAGTAACAACAATAGATAATGTACCAAACATTAGCGATATAAAAATCATATGTTCAATATTAAACGAAATAGGTGCAACAGTAACTTTTAAAGGAGAACATACAATTACAATAGACGCACGCAATATTTCAAGTACAGCAACACCATTAGATATGACAAGTAAATTTAGAGCATCTTACTATTTATTAGGAAGTCTTTTAGGAAGATGTCACCATGGTATTGTTGGATTACCAGGCGGATGTAAATTAGGTGTACGTCCAATTGATCAACATATAAAAGGTTTTGAATCATTAGGTGCAACTGTTGATATAACTCAAGGTAAAATTATAGCTACTGCCGAAAAACTAACAGGAGCAAATATATATTTTGATATAATTTCAGTAGGAGCAACAATCAATTTAATACTTGCTGCTACGCTTGCTGAAGGAACAACAATCTTAGATAACTGTGCAAAAGAACCTCACATTGTAGACGTAGCTAACTTTTTAAATTCTATGGGCGCAGATATTAGAGGAGCCGGTACAGATACAATAAAAATCAATGGTGTAAAAGAATTGAAAGGTGACCATCAATATTCTGTAGTACCAGATCAAATTGAGGCAGGTACATTCATGCTAGCTGCAATAGCTTCAAAAGGTGACATTTTAATAAAAAACTGTGTTCCTGAACACTTGGATCCTTTAACAGCAAAAATCGAAGAAATGGGCGGAATCGTAGACTATTTAGATGATACAATTCATGTAAAATATAATGGAAAAATTGAACCAGTAAATATAAAAACTCTTCCATACCCTGGCTTTCCAACTGATTTGCAATCACAAATAGGAGTTGTCCTTGCACTTGCAGATGGAACAAGTATATTAACAGAAAGTATTTGGGATTCAAGATTTCAATACACAGATGAATTAATTAAAATGGGTGCACATATAACTGCTTCAGGCAAAACAGCAGTATTTGAAGGCGTTCCAAAATTAACAGCAGCTAACTTATATGCATCAGACCTACGCGCCGGAGCAGCTTTAGTAATTGCTGGTTTGATTGCCGAAGGAACAAGTGAAGTACATAACATTCACTACATCGATAGAGGCTATGAAAACATTGAAGACAAATTTAACCAACTTGGTGCCAACATAAAAAGAGTTCACGATGACGAAGAAATTAGATAGGAAAAACAATGTTTAACTTTTATAACTTATTCAGTAGTAGTTCAGGAAATTGCTCATATATTGAAACAGAATCCACAAAACTGTTAATAGATTGTGGATTAAGCGCAAAAAAAATTGAAGAATCATTAAAACAACTAAATTCAAGTCTATCAAAGATTAACGGAATTTTAATAACACATGAACATAGTGATCATATCAAAGCCCTAAAAACAATTTGTAAAAACTATGATATTCCAATTTACGCTAATAAAAAAACACATTATGTAATTTCAAAAACTACTGAAATCTCAAACAAAAAATACTTTTTAAATGATGAGGCTTTTGATTTAGGAGAACTAAAGATAAAGCCCTTCTCCATTCCACACGATGCTGCAGATCCTGTAGCATACAATATTGCAAACACAGAGAAAAAAATTTCAATTGCCACAGATATTGGTCATATTGATAAAAATTTAGTAAATAATTTAGTAGGAAGTAATTTTATATTATTAGAATCAAACTATGATTTCGAATTATTAAAAAATTCATCATACCCTTACAATTTAAAGCAAAGAATTGCAGGACCTTTTGGACATTTATCAAATGATGATGCAGCCGAATTAGTAAATTATTTAAATACACAAAATCTAAATAACGTAATGTTTGGACACTTAAGTAAAGAAAATAATACACCAGAACAAGCCTACCAAACAACAATGAATAAACTTATAAAAAAAGACTTAAAAGACTTTACTCTGCAAATCGCAAACCGTGATGAAATAAGTAAAAAAATTATATTATAAAATTAATTGAGGTAAAAATGCTACATATAAATTTAATTTGCATTGGAAAATTAAAAGAAACCTATTTAAAGGATGCAATTCAAGAATATTCAAAAAGATTATCAAAATATTATTCATTTCAAATAATAGAATTACCCGACGAAAAATTACCAGACACATTAAACCCATCAATAATATCACAAATGCAAGATATTGAATCTGAAAAAATAATCGCACACATACCAAAAAATTCTTATATTATATCCTTAGATTTAACCGGTAAACAATATACATCCGAAGAATTTGCAGAAAAAATTGAAAATATAAAAATTTCAAACAGTAATATTACATTTATAATTGGTGGATCCCTTGGATTAAACTCAAAATTAAAAAGTTTAAGTAATGAAAAAATATGCTTTTCAAAAATGACATTCCCACATCAATTAATTAGAGTATTTTTAATTGAACAAATATTTAGAGCTGCAAAAATTGCAAACAACGAAAAATACCATCATTAAAATAAAATGTAGAGGAATTTATTATTTTTAGTAGGGGCGCTTTTAGAAATATAAATTTGT
>ERZ773233.773-NODE-773-length-20105-cov-6.625885_pt1 | contig 20105 bp, 19 predicted proteins | sample MGYA00580991_ERZ773233 | MGnify/ENA primary metagenome ERZ773233 (study PRJEB29015, sample SAMEA2738178) | human oral metagenome | biome: human oral; feature: human-associated habitat; material: saliva | place: China | collected 2161 ...
AAATTAAATTTAAAAAAAGAACTTATTAAAGAATTAAAAAAATATAAAGAAGGTAAAAAATATGAAAACTTTAATAACTAAAAAATTGGAAAAATTATTGGAAAAGGAATTCAATAATAGAAATAGAAGAATTAATTGAAACAAAAGAAAAGGAATTAAAAGAACTTCAAAAATCTATAGAAGAATAAAAAGATGTTAGATGAATAAATATGAACAAGACAAATTAAATAATAAAAACCACGTTGCCACACCAAGGTGGGTTGTAGAGCAAATATATGATTTGATTGGAATAGAAAAATATAACAATATATGGTTTCCTTTTAATAATTATGATAGTGAATTCAAATTGAAAGCAGATGAACTAAAGTTAAAATATAAAGCAACACATATATTTGATGATTTAGGCAATGATTTTTTTAAAATAGAACCACCAATAAATTGTGATCTATTAATTAGCAATCCACCTTTTAATTTACAAAATGAAATTATAAAAAGAACATTTGAATTGGTTGGTATAAAAAAAATTAAATCATTTTGTTTATTATTGCCTTTAAGTACATTAGAAACTCCTAAAAGAGCTGAAATATGGCAAAAGTATAATGATAAACTATCAATAATTATATTTAAAAAAAGAATAAAATTTATAGGAAAATCAGCTTCTTTTAATACAGCATGCTGTTGGATTTGCTATAACATAGAAAATTTAAAAGAGAAACAATTATATTGGATATAAAAGAAAATGAAATGAACAGATATAATAAAGAATCAAAGATGATAAAACATTAGTAGAAGACAGAAGTTTAAAAATCAATAACAATATCATTATGGAGGGGGAATAAAATTAAATTATATGGATTTTGTATTAAATTATTAAAGATATTAAGGAGATGCTTATGAATGTAATTAAAACATATACAGATACTCAATGTGAGTTAAATATAGCAAAAGAAAGATTGTCTTTGTTGTTGGATAGAAAAGAAGAACTTTATATTAAATATTGTGGAAAGACTGTTTTTTATGGGGATAAAGTTCAAGGTAAAATATTAAAAAAAGACAATATGCTAGATTATCTACACGATTTAAATGAAATTGATTATGGAACTGGAAGAAGTTTAGCGGACGAAATAGAATATCAAAGAAAAATAATATCTGTATTGCAAAATCACATTAAAAATATGGCTAGTAATTTAAATAAATTAAATGGCTTAGAATATAAACTTTTTTATGAAATTGTATATGTAGGAAATAATATATCTAAGTCGGTAGAAATCATTGCTGAAAAGTTTAATGTTTCTACTAGAAATGTATGGAGATTTCACTATACAAAAATAAAGGAATATTTAAAACAAATGGGCGATATAGAAGAAATATTTCATTAAGCCATTAAAATGTCAGTAAGTTATATGCTATATTGCTATTATAGGAGAATTCAAAAGAGATTCTCTTTTTTGATGGGAGAATAAAAATGGACAAAAACATTATTAGATTAAAAAAAGATAAAAATGGTAAATACTATATAAAATTATATGGGGTTAAATGGGAAATAATTTTAGAAGATGAAAAAAATAATAGTAAAAATGCTTAAAATTTATAAACCTGTAAGTAATTTAGACTGGTTGAATTATAAACTGGTAAAACATGATCTAACGTATCATCACATTATAAAACGTGAATATGGAGGAAAAGAAACAATAGAGAATGGGGCATTACTTGTAAGAAATTCACATAGTTATCTTCATTTAATAGAATGCAAAGACTTAGAAAAATATATTGTATTAAACAAACTGTTACAAATAATTAACAACCAAAAATATGAACCTACAATGGAACAAAGAAAAATAATAGAATATATCTTACAAGAGTTTGAAAAAGAACATTCAAAAGATAAAACTTCTAAAGGCAAAATATTAATAAAAGAAGAATATAAAAAAAGGTGGTAGGAGATATGAAAACTATATTAAAAATAATTATAATGGCAGGAATAACAATTTATTCACTATTAGTTATATTAATAAGTTTCATAAAACATGATGATGAGCGAAGATAAGATATTAAAATATTGTATAAAATATGACGCAATATGCAAATTTTGTCCAAGACAACTACAATGTGAAAAAGAATTAAATAAAACTGCAGTTGATATTAGAAATGGTGGTGATAAATATGACAAAAAGAAGAATGAAAGTAAAATTAGGCAGACCATTAAAATATAAAAATTCGGTAGAATTAGAAAATAATATTTCTAATTACTTTAAATCTTGTCAACATGAGAGACGTATTCCAGGAATAAGTGGATTAGCTTCATGGCTAGGTATAACTAGAAAAACACTTTTAAATTATGAATCAAATCAAGATTTAGAAGATTATTCAGAGGTAATAGAGAGAGCTAAGACTACAATAGAGGCATATAATGAACAACTTTTATATAATAAAACAACCTCAGCAGGAGCACAATTTGTATTAAAACACAATTGTGGTTATATAGATAAAATGGAAGTAAATAATACAAACAAAAACATAAATATGTCATTAGAAGAATATCTGGAAAGTAGTTTATCTAATGAAGAGTATTAATAGAAGATTATTTATAGAACAAAATATTAAAATTATAAACAAGAATTCTGAAATCGTCCCATTGATATTAAATAAAGCACAAAATCAATTGTATGAAGAAATAAAAAAACAAATATTAGAAAATAAACCAGTGAGAATAGTTGTACTAAAAGCTAGGCAATTAGGAATATCAACATTTGTAGAGGCTTTATTTTTTACAAATACAATACTTAATTTTAATATTAAAACAGGTATAATAACCCATCAATCAAGTTCAACAAGCAATCTTTTTACAATGAGTCGTAATATGTACTATAATTTACCAGAACCATTAAGACCTGAAATATCGAAAGACAATCAAAATGAACTAAATTTTAATAATTTAAAGAATAATGGATTAAATAGTAGTATAAAGTGTATGACAGCAGGTTCTAGCGGAGTAGGTAGGTCAAGTACATACAATCAATTACATATATCAGAATATGCTTTTTGGCCAAAAAACAAAAGAACTCAATTAAATGGTCTAATTCAATCTGTACCAAGTACACCAGGTTCAATGATAATAATTGAATCAACTCCAAATGGATATGAGCATTTTAAAGAAATATGTGATGAAGCAAGAGAAGATAAAAATGATTTTAAATTTTTATTTTTTCCTTGGTATCAAATGGAGGAATATAGGAAACCTATAGAAGAAGAGTTGAACTTAACCATAGAAGAAGAAGAATTAAAGGAAATGTATAATTTAGATGATGAACAAATTAATTGGCGACGTTGGTGCATAAAAAACAATTGCCAAAATGATATAAATACATTTAAACAAGAATATCCATCTAATCCAGAAGAGGCATTTTTATCTACAGGAAAAACGATTTTTGATAAAGAAAGTGTAGAAAATAGACTACAAAAAGCACCTATTCCATTAAAAACGGGCTTTTTTAAATATAAATATGATGGTAAAACAATAGTAAATTATGAATTTGTTGAATCAAAAGATAAACCAATTATAAAGATATATGAAGATGTCAAAGAAGGATATCCTTATGTATTAGGTGGAGATACAGCTGGTATAGGTAGTGATAGTTTCGCAGGTGATGTTATAAATAATAATACTGCTAATCAATGTGCAACATTAGAAATAGCAACAGATGAAACAGAATATACAATGCAAATGTATTGTTTAGGAATGTATTATAATTATGCATTACTTGCTATAGAAACTAATTATTCAACATATCCTGTAAAGAAATTATATGAAATGGGATATTCAAATCAATATTTAAGATCAATAGAAGATGGAACAACAATAAGATATCAGGATAAATTAGGTGTCAATACTAATAGGGCAACTAGGCCAGTTATGATAGCACAATTAAAAGAATTTTTTACAGAAAACATAGATAAAATTAATGATTATAAAACATTAAGAGAAGCATTAACTTTTGTAAAAAGAGAAGATGGAAAACAAGCAGCAGAAGATGGATATCATGATGATAGAATAATGTCATTAGCTATCGCACATTTTGCAAGAACACAGCAAAAATACACAGTATTAGTAGTAGAGGATAAACCATTAATCTTGCCTAGTGCATTAGAAGATGGAGAACCTACAGATAACTATTATGATGATGATGAAATAGGATTGGAGTGGTAATATGTATATAATAATAGGAATTAGTTTGATGTTATTTTTTTTAATAGGTTTTGGAGTAGGTTTAACTATTCCATTTTTTGTAAAAAAGTACATAGATATTTGTATTGTTAAAACTGACGAAATGACATCAAAAGAAAAAACTCAACAAAAGGAAGAAATTAAATTAAATAATTCACAAATACAAAATTTAACCGAAGAAATTTTATCTGAATGGCTAACAGGTAATTCAAATTCAAATCAAGAAGGTGGTGATAGATAGATGGGAAATAATGACGCTAAAGCAATATGGAAACAATACCAATCAGGTTTAGACTATTTTGAAAGGTCAGGTTTAAAAAAAGAGTGGGAAGAATGCGAAAATTTTTATGAAGGTAACCACTGGCCGGACAAAACACCACGAACAAAGAATTTACCAAGACCAGTTATAAATTTATGTTCTATGATAGCAGATAATAAAAAATCAGGAATACTAAGTGAAAAAATAAAATTAGTTTATAAACCTGCAGAATTATATGGAAGTAATTTAGAAAAGTCTACAATAGGAGCAAATTTATTTACTAAGTTTTCTGATAATATATCGCAAGAACTACATCAGCAAGATTTAGATGAAGAAGCCGTTGAGAATGCGACGCAATTAGGCACATACATATATCATTATTACTGGGATAAAGAAATAACCGGTGGAATGGAAACACCATATATTGGTGGAGAAAGAGGAGAAATATTACATCCTAAAAATGTAATAGTTTCAAATCCTAGACAAAAAAATGTTCAAAAACAATCATATATAATAATAGCCTCAGTTGAACCTTTAAAAGCAGTAAAAGCATTTGCAAAAAATAATGGTATTAAAAATTTAGAAGACATAAACCCAGATCATGAAATAATTGACGAAGCAACTAAAAATTTAGAAGTTTGTACTGTATTAACTAAGTATTCTAGAGTTAATAACAAAGTTGTTTGGAGCAAATCAACAAAGAATGTTATGTTACAAAATATGACATACTGGGAACCAAGTATGAATTTAAATAAAGTGAAGTTAACAGCAGAAGAGGAAGAAATAACAGAACCAGACAATCCATCAAAAGATTTAGATTTACGAAAGCAATTATATCCTATAGTTATAAAATCTCATAAATCACGTAGAAATAGTATTTATGGTATAGGAGAAGTAGCACAGGTAATACCAAATAATAAAAGCATTAATTTCAGTTTAGCATTAATGTTATTATCTGTTCAGCAAACAGCATGGCCAAAGATAATACAAAAAGCTGGTGCTTTAGCCCGACAAGCTATAACTAATAAACCTGGAGAAGTTTTAACAGATAATACTAAGGGTGCAAATTGGGGATTTAAATACATGGAAACATCAGGCTTTAGCCCGCAAGCGTTAACTTTAACAGATAGTATTATGTCGATGACTAGAACATTTACAGGTTCTAGTGAAGTTGTTACTGGCGAAGTACTTGGTGCAAATATGGCAGCGTCAGCAATAATAGCTCTTCAAAATCAGGCAAAAAAACCAATTGAAATATATAAAAATAAGTTTTATAGAGCACATATTGAAATTGGCAAGATTCATGAACAATTTTTTAAATATTATTACAATGATGGTAGAACATTTGGTTATGAAGAAAACAATAGAATAATAATAAATAAGATGAATGGAGAGGAATACAAAGATATAGAATTTAATACTACTATAGATGTTGGAGCCTCTGGCATGTTTTCTGAATCATTATCAATATCTCTATTAGATTCATTATTGAATTTAAGTGCTATAGATATAGATGAATATATAGAATTATATCCATCATCAGTAATGCCATTTAAAGAACAGTTGAAGAAAATGCGACAAGAAAAACTAAAAAACACTACAATTGATAATGAAACTACACAATATCAAAATCAGCCTATTACAAATGGTAGTGTAGATTTAGAAACAGAACCACTTACAGTTAATGGATTAACAATTCCAGAATAAACAAGTATAAACTTAAAAAAGTTTATAATAAATCGGCAATGAATAGCCTAAAAATCAAAAATTTTGGCAATGAATAGCCTAAAAATCAAGGAGGAATAAATGGAAAACGAAAAAATTTCGAATGTCGTTGATTCGAACACATCAGTAGAAGATACTGATACAAATGTAAAAGAGGAGCAAGATGATTTATCATTTGATGATACATCAGAAAATGAAGATGAATTAAATACATCAACAGAAGAGAACAAAGTAACTTCACCTCTACCCAAAAAAGAAGTTAATGAAGCAAAAGCACCTCAGACAAAAGAGGAACGTGCTATGTATGCTAATAAACGTAGAGAGGCAGACAAACAAAGAAAAGAACAAGAAGCATTAAAAAAGAAAGCCTATGATGAAGGACGATTATCAGCATATAAAGGTAAAATAAACCCATATACAAATACAGAAATAAAAGATATGGAAGATATAGAAGTATATGAAGATATGTTTAAATTATCAGAAGCAGGAAAAGACCCTCTTAAAGATTATGCTTCATATGTAGCAGATAAAAAAAGAACCCTTGCAAAAGAAGCAAGAGAAGAAGAAGAAAGAGAAGCAAAAGCACTAAAAGAAGTAGAAGAATTTCAAAGCAAATATCCCGATATAAATCTTACTGAGTTATTAAAAGATGAAATGTTTATGGATTATGCAGAAGGAAAGTCTAAAACTCTTTTGGAAACATATGAATCATATAGTAAGTTTGAAAAAAACTTTAGAAATAAAGGAATAGAAACAGCTAAAAAGACTGTAGCCAATAGTATATCTTCTCCTGGCAGTCTAAATGCTGGCTCTGAAAATGATGTAGATTATAATTCTATGTCTAGAGAAGATTTTTTAAAGGAAGTAAACAAAGTTAAATCAGGTAGATAGGAGAAGAAAGAAAGGAAATAAAAATGGCAACAATAAATACAATTGATACATTATCAGTAGAAAATCAAACATTCTACGATAGAACATTATTAGAAAGAGAATTACCAGAACTTCACTTATATGAAGATGCTGATAAAAAATCAATACCAAAAGGAAAGGGAACAGAACTTTCATTTAGAAAATTTAGTTCATTAAAAGTACCAGCAACATCATTATCAGAAGGTGTAACACCAGCAGGAAGTAATTTAGAAATTACTGAAATAAAAGCTAAAGCAAAACAAGAAGGCGATTACGTAAAAGTATCTGATGTATTAGATATGCAAGGAAAAGACCCAGTAATAACTGAAACATCAGAATTATGTGGAGAACAAGCTGCTCTAACAGTAGATACCAGAATTAGAGATGTTATAGGAAATGGTACAACTGTACAATACGCTAACAATAAAGTTGGTCGTGCTAATTTAACAGATACAGACATTCTAACATCAATAGAAATTAGAAAGGCAAAGAAGAGATTAAAGAAAAGCAATATTCGTCCATTTGCAGATGGATATTATCACATGTTAATTTCTCCAGATCAAGAATTTGATTTAAAAAATGATGAATCAAAAACAGGATTTGTAGAAGTCGCAAAATATGCCGCAAGTGAAAAATTATTATCAGGAGAAATCGGTAGATATGATGGTGTAAGAATTTGTGTTTCATCAAACGTTGAAGTTGTAAAACAAGGTTCAGTAAATGTTCACAAAGCATTATTATATGGACGTCATGCATATGGAGTTGTAGATGTAGAAAGCCAAGGAGCAAAAGCTAAAATAATTGTTAAACCTTTAGGCTCAGGTGGAACTGATGACCCACTAAATCAAAGAGCAACAATTGGTTGGAAAGCAATGTTTACAGCAGTAAGATTAAATGAATTAGGAATATGTAGAGTTGAAACAGGAGCAAGTGCTGTATAGCATTTGCTTTTTGTTTAATAGGAGGATAAAACATGGAAAAAGAAAAGAAACCAATTATTGATATAACACCGGAAGAAACACTAAAACAAATAGAAGAAAAAATTGCAGAATTAAAAAAATTAGAAGAAACACTAGATAAAAAGACTTTAGAAATAAATGAAGCAACAAAAATCATAAATGAAAAATTACCAGCATTAAACGAAAATGATTTAATAAAAGAGTCATTATCAGTTAAAGAAGTATTGGATAAAGAGGAAAGAATTCCAGTGACAATACCAATAAGTGAATTAAATCCACAAGATTTAGTTGTTCCAGTAACAATTAATGGTTACACATATAGTATCAAACGTGGAGAAGAAGTTTTAATACCAAGAACAGTAAAAGAATTATTATCAGAGGCTAAGTATATTTAGTCTCTAAAATCGAGTTAATAGATAAGTTAGTGCAACTCTAACAAACTCGCCATAGGAGGTATATTATGAATTGGGGAGAAATACAAATTGAGTCTCTAAAGAAGATGTTTTTAAACAATGAAGAATTAAAAGTGTTAGATTTAGAAAAATATAAAAATGATAAAAAATATAGAACGTATTTATATGCTATGCCATTAGCTTGTAATGAAGCAATAGGATATATTTTAGAAAATGGCAGACCATTAATTAAGTATCAAAAGTTAAAAAACAAATCACAAAAAAAATATATATTGCCTGATATATTATCAAATTTTAAAAGACTATGTCAAATTGTTTGTGATGGTAATCCTAAACCTAATTGGCATATTGAAGGTAATAATGTTTTAGTTATAGATAATTGGCCAAAAGATGGTGTTGAAATTACCATTTATTATGAAGCATACCACGATTTAATAAAAGAAAACACATCATCATCATACAGTCTTGAATTAGAGCCATACATTGCCATGCTAATACCTTTATATATAGCGGGAGAACTATATAAAGATGATGATATTCAATTATCTACGATGTATATGAATGAATTTATGAATCAAGTTTCTAATATATCAGGAAAAGATTTTAATCCAAATCCTACAGAAATAGTAGATGTATATGGTATGGAGTGGTAATATGATGAACATCCCAGCAGGAAAAACAAAAAATTATTATTCAATAGAAAACTTTTTAGGAGTTGATTTTTCCTCAAGCTCACTAGAAATTGACAAAAGAAGAAGCCCTAATTCATATAATATGACAAATAAGAATGGTTATTTAGAAACAAGAAATGGATATGAGTTAATTTGTAAAGTAGGAGAGAGGATAAATGGAATATGGAACATTGATTTAATAGATAAAGAATTAAATATTGTTCATTCAGGTAATTCTTTATATGAATTTAGTGACAATTTTAAATCATCAAAAAAAATATTGACTAATTTAAATGATAACCTTTCCACTGGAATATATTTAGGAGGTTATTTAGTTATTTTTGATGGCAAGCGTACCATAATATATCATAATACTGAAAATGGCTACAAAGCAGAATATGTTGATGAAAAAGGCTATATTCCAACTACATCAATAGCTAGGAATTCAACTGGTGGAGGTACTGATTATGAAAAAATTAATTTAATGTCTCCATATAGAATAAATATGTTTTTAACCGAAGAAATAAAAACAACTTTAAATGGAGAATTACAAACAGGACCACAAACTGTATTTAAACTTGATGATGAGAATATAGATGAAGTTGAGTTAGTGGAAGTCTTAACTGATGGTGGCAATTGGGATATTATTACTAAATATGTTGTGGACAAGAAATTGGGACAAGTAACTTTATTATCAGCACCTGGAGATTCCCCAGTAATAGGAAGAGATAATGTTAGAATAAAATATAAAAAAGTAAATAATGAATATTTTTCTAAAATTAATAAATGCAATCTTGCAGTTTCTTTTGGATATGACGGTAATAATAACAGAATTTTTGCAACTGGTAATATTGATTTTCCAAATTATGATTTTCATTGCGAGATAGATGACCCCACATATTGGCCAGATGATAATTTTACTAAGATTGGAACACAGCCAATAATAAGTTATTCTAGAATAGGTGATGGTACATTAGCGGTTCACAAAAACAAGTCTGATACTGATTGCACAATATACTATAGGAAAACAAATATGTTGAATAACCTAGAAGTTTTCCCATTAAGAGATGGTGTAAAAAACATAGGATGTATCAGTAGTTATGCTAATAGTAATCTAGTAAATGATCCATTATTTTTATCGGATGAAGGTGTATTTGCAACATTGAGTAATTCAGGGGAAAAGTATGCTCAACAAAGAAGTTATTATGTTAACGCTAGGTTATTAAAAGAAAAAAACTTGGGAAATGCCGTTTCTATAAGTTTTCAAGGAAGATATTATTTAGCTGTAAATAATAATATATATATTGCAGATAATAGATATAAAAGCTATCCAAGGCATGCAGATACAGAACAATATCAGTACGAATGGCTTTTTTGGAAAGGAATACCTGTAAGGGTATTTTTTACATGGAATAATGAATTATATTTTGGAACTGATACAGGCATGATATGTAAATTTAATGATAGTTATAAAGACCTAGAAAATAATATTGAATCTTATTGGGAAACGCCTTTTTTAGAATTAAATAATTCATACTATTCAAAAACAATAAAAAATGTATCTTTGACATTGAACCCAAATGAATCAAGTGATATAACATTTGGTTATTCTTTAGATGATGGAACGTCAGAAATAATTAAAAAAGAATATATAAACTTAACCGATAATTTTCCAAAAACAATACAGGAAAAAGAAAAAATAAAAAAGTTTATGTTTGTAAAATTTTGGATGAAAAATAAAACTGATAAAAAAATGACATTTGAGAGATTAATATTAGAATATATTATTGCTGGGAAATATAGAGGAGAGTGATTATATGGCAAAAATAGATGACTGGGCTGCAATAGCCGAGCAAAAGAAAAATAAAGCAAAACAAGATTATATCAACAACAATGCGAGTGTTTTAAATAATATAAATGCCCAAAGAGATATGCAACTTAAATCTTTGGAAAATTCTAATCTTCAACAAATAAATAACTTAAATGATAACCGTAATTCAATAAACGAGCAAGCTCTAGAAAATGCCAAAATGGCAAATGTAAATAGAGTTTTAGCATTAAAAGACAATCAAAATGCCATGTCTAGAGCAGGTCTTAATACACAAGGGCTAGTAGGCTCACAAGTAAATAGTATTAATAGTGCTTATGGAAATAGCTTAAATAATATTATAAAGGACAAAACAACAGGATTGAGAGGAATTGATACTCAAATAAACAATGCAAATTTACAGTATGAAACAAATAAGGCTAATATAAATGCACAATATGCTAAAGCTTGGTCAGACAAACAAGCTGAGATAGAAAATGTAGCATTACAATTAGGAAATCAAGCATATAACAATTACATATCTCAACAACAAGCAGCAGAAGAGTTAGCCATGAAACAAAGAGAAGCAGATAGGCAAAATCAATTGGCTTGGGCTTCATTAAATGCAAGAAACTCAATTGGTGGAGGAAGTCCGGTAAATAATTACTCTTCTTTCACTGATAATTCATCAAGAAATGAAGTCGAAACAGCATACTATTCAGGTAGATTAAATAAAGATGCAAGATATGGCGTTTTTAGTAATGGTTATCAGCCAGATAATATTAATGGTACGAAATTAAAGAAGACTGGTGATACTATTGTATTTACAACATATGATAGAAATGGTACACCCCACAAAGTAGAACAAAATATTTGGAAAGCAAATGGAAAGTATTACATGTGGGATGGAAGAATAAATAGATACAAATTAGTAAATAAATAAAATGGAGGTAAAAAATGGCAGTATATTATCTTGACGAAAATCAAAAAAAGCTAAAAAAAATAAAGGATAATCAATATCTATATGACGATGATATCGATTATAATAACAATAACGTTAATATAAACTATAATATCAACAAATCAAAATATGAAGAAGCAAAAGCAAATAATGATTTTATTCAATCAAAATTAGACACAACAGCAAAAAAATATATAGAACAAGAAAAGTTATCTAATAATGATATTGTAAATGAAATATTATCAAGTGAAGATTATAAAAAGCCATTGACTACCTTAGATAAACGAAATTTAACAACTACAATTAATAGTTTCTATAATGGTCAAAGAGAAACAACATCGGGAAGAAATACTATTCAATCTAAAAAGAATGAACTTTTTAAAGATAAGAACTTAACCGTGGAAGAACAAAATAAAATAATTAATCTAATTGTTAAAAATCCAAAATGGTCAGAAAGATATAAAAATATAATAGAAGAAAATGGGGTAAATGCTTTATCAGACGCTGAAGCTATGCTAAAAAATGAAAAAGTCTTGGCTAATTATCAAGAAAACGTATTGAAACAGCCATTAAAGAAAACAAATGTTATAGAACAAATATTTACCCCAATAACATCGGGCGTTAATTCAATATTAACTGGAATGGATACAAGTAGTAACCGATATGTTGATGAAAAAGGAAAAACTCACTTTTTACCAACAGAATCCGATTTAGATTTACAAAGAGTAAATCAAAGTTATGGTAGAGGGGCTTTAGGAGTAGCAGGGAAAGTATATAGTGCTGTTGCTAACTCTGGTTCAAAAATATTAACCTCAGCTGGAATAAATACTTTCACAGCTGGTATTGGAGGTTCATCAGCTTATTTTGGTTCAATCATAGGTAATAGTTATAAAGAAGCTATAAATAATGGTGCTACAAACGATAAAGCTATATTAAATGGTTTATCTAAAGCAGGTTTAGAATATGTAACCGGAAGAATTTTAGGAAGCACAACATCTGCTTTAACTAGTCAATTCACAGGGAAAGCAACAAGTGAATTGGGCGGTGCAATCTCTAACAAATTATATAAGTTAATGGGAAGATGGCCAGGTTTAGCAAATGCAATTGGTTCTGGAATATCAGAAGGATTAGAAGAATTTATTCAAACGCCAATAGAACACGCAATTGATTTATTTACGATAGGAAAAGATGGGAAAAACACCAATTTAGGAGATTTAATAAAAGACAGCGATATATGGGCTGAAGCTATGTTTTCTGGTGTTGTAGGAGGCTTAACTGGAGGACTATTATCACCATTAAATAGTACGGCAAAACAAATAAAATCCTTAGAAGTATTTAGAAATTTATTAACAGAAGATATTAATGAAATAAAACAAAATAAAAATTATGATCAGACAAAAGTCAATAAACTTGAAACTTTAATAAAAAGTCTAGATGAGAAATTAAACACTCCTTTTACTTTAGAAAATAATGATTGGAATAATTTAGGGCAGGAAATACAAGAATATTCTCAAGAAAAGAATAAAATATCAGCTAATCCACTATTAAACAACGATTCTATAACATTACCCAAAAATAATGATTCAATCAATACAGAAACAAATGATGGTAATATAATAAATGATAGTTTAAATATAAATGGTGAAAATATATCATTGCAGGACAATAATTTTATAGATAGTGCTAATAGAAACAATATTGATACTACAAGTAGAGACTTTAATTTAATAAATCAATTTTTAAGTAATAGAGGACTAGAAGCGAGATTTGATACGAATATGTTTAATAACAATGAAGAAAATGCTTTATATGGAATAAGCGAGCAAGGTCAAAGATATGTTGTTTTCAATCCAAACTCTACTTCAAATCAAAGAATTCAATCAATAGCAGTACATGAAGTTTATCACGATTTAGTAAATAGCGGTATTAGTTCTGAAATAGAAAATATAATTTTAAAGAATGCATCAACTAAACAGGAATTTGATAAAGCATTTGATAATTTGAAAGAAATTTATTCAACTGCCGGTTATGATATAAACGACATTAATTTTAATAATTTAATAAAAGAAGAAGCAACAGCTTCTATTTTAGGTCAAAAATTAGGTAATAATGAATTTATAGAATCGGTAATAAAATATGATAAAAATATATTTACAAAATTACACAATATAGTATTATCAATAGTAAACTTCTTAAACAAATTAAGAGGATATAAAGATGAAAAATTACTTTGGAAAGAAATAGCTAATAAGTATAAGGAATATTATAAAAATAACTTTAAATTAAATGAAACAAGCAATGCTACTTTAGAAAATAAAAATAATGTAATGAAAAGTATAACTGCAAATGATGATATTGACATAGAAGATACTTTTAAAAAATTAACTAAAAATGATGATATCAACAGTTCTGAGATTGAAGATACAATATATAAATTAATTGAAGATAATAGTTATGATATTGAAAATAAATCACACGCCTTATTAGATATAGATAAAATAGCAAAAGAAAAAGACTTTAATATATCTACTAGTCCATATAGTTTTTCCATATATGCAATACCAAAAAATGAGAAAGTTGATTGGAATTACAAACCAAAAGACAGTTATAGATTGAGTGATCATTGGAATTTTTTTTCTGATGGCGAAGTTCACTGTAAATTAACAAACATTGATGAATACACGCATGGCCTAATATTAGCTAAATATAATGGAAAAACTTATGATATAGTAAAAGATTATCGAAACAGTCAGAATTTAGAAGAAAAATACCAAGAGCAAATTGATGATTATATATATAAAAATAGTTATAAAGAGCAACAATGGCTCAAAGCAAAAGAAAATACAATCGAACTTTTTAAATATGAAGCAAATAAATGGTATGAATCAGAAAAGAACGCATTAGAAAATCAAATTAAAAACAGTCTTGAAGATGAAGATACAGATTCTGTTAATTTTTTACAAGAAGAATTAGATTATTTTAATGATACATTTGAAAACGGCAAAAATCTAACACCAACAACGATAAAAGATTATATAGAAGAAAGATATAAAGAACTTGATTATGATTTAGATATCGACTTAGAATTGTTAATGGAAGATTTAGAAAGATATAAAGTAGAAGAAAATGAAATAACAAATTATTCTTCCACAAAACCAACATTAAAGTTTTCAAAAAATGAAAATAGATGGCAAGAGTTTTTAGATAAAAACTATGCTAAAAATGGTACAGGTAAGATAATACAAGAATTAAAAAGAAAAGATACGCAAGAAGATTACAATAACAATGAAAACTTATTAGAAAGTCAAAATGACAAATTTGAAGCAAAATTATTGGAAGAGAAAAAACAAAAGATAATAAAGCGTTACGAAAATAAGCGTAAAGAAATAGTTAAAGGAATTACAAAAGAAGCAAATAATTTTCTGGAATATGATAACTATACGCAAAAAAAAGACTTTAGAACTCTTCTTGAAAACTATTATGATAATAATGAATTAACAATTGAGCAAGTAAAAGCAGATATAAAAAAACTATTTGGAACAAGAACAATAGACACAGTGGATGACACTATTAATGATATTAGAAGATGGATTAAAACAACTGATTTACAAGTTGATGATGATATTAAAACAAATATTATTGATTTTAATGAATTTAATAAATATAATTTCAATAAATTAAAATTAAAAAATAATGGTATTTCCATTAATAAATTCTATCAAGAAATATCTAGCAAATATCCTGATATTTTTAATCCTAATATTTCAAATAAGTACGACCAACTTTATAAATTATCAGAATTTATGAATCAAAAATTTGATAAAAAGATAAAAGAGCCCTTATACGAAGAGGAACTGGACGCAGCTGCCAAGTTTGTTTTTGAAGAAGTGAAAAATCATACCTCATTAGATGAATTATTAGATTCAATATCATTATCGAGATATCGTGTAAGAAAAGAAAGAATAATTAAATATAGGGAAGAAGCTTCTGATTTAATTAAAAATTCACACAACTGGAAAGATACTAAGTTTGGGGTGTTAGCTAAAATATCAACAATGAAAAGAAATTTTTATGATGTTATGGGCGAAAAAGATGGGCAGAAGTTGTATAGTTCGATTATTGAACCCATTTTTAATCACAATGCAATTGTGCAGAAAGAAATAACAAAATATAATCAAAAAATACTCGCTTTAAATATAAATAATATTGAATCTACGGCAGTACAAATGCTAGGTGAGTATAAATATAATCCATATACTAATTTAACAGGTTTACAAGTAGAAGATTATATTAGTTCTAATAAGTTAGATTATGACAAAATTTCTAATGCTGTAGAGGTTATGAGAAATATTTACGATGAATTATTACCTAGAGTAAACAAAGTTATGAAGAGTCAAGGTTTAAAAGAAATTCCATATAGAAAAGGATATTTTCCACATTTTATGGATGAACATTTTGATTCTAAAATCGGTAAAGGACTTGAAATACTAGGATGGAAAGCCAAAAGCAATGATATACCAACGGATATAGCAGGAATAACCGAAGTATTTACTCCAAACAAAGTATATACTTCTTTTGCTCAGAAAAGAAAAGGAAAAATGACTGATTACAATGCTCTAAAAGGATTTGATAAATATATACGTGGAGCTATGGAATTAATTTATTTTACAGAAGATATACAGAAACTAAGAGCTCTAGAAAATCAAATTAGATACGAACATTCTCCAGAAAATATACAAGAGCAAATAGACCAAATATATGATAATGATGCATTTAATGAAGAAGATAGACAAATTCTTTTTGATAGTATATGGGAAAAAGCAAAAACCCCATTAAACAATTTTGTTTCAAATTTAAGAGATTATACTAACATGATTGCTAATAAAAAATCTGTGTTAGATAGAACCATGGAAAATTTAGTAGGTAGAAAATATTATGGATTAATGCAAAATGTATCTAATAGATTGTCAGCTAATATGGTAGGAGCTAATATAGGGAGTTCATTAACAAACTTTATTCCAGTATTTAGGGCTACATCTCAAGTAAAAACTAAATATATTTTAAAAGGAATTGCTCAATCGATTAATAATTTAATTAAAAATGATGGTTTTGATGATAAAAGTGTATTTTTAACCACAAGATTAAATTCTGCAGATGTTTTATACAAAACCAAATTAGATAAAATTAGTGAAAAGGCTAATTTTATGTTTGAGGGTATTGATTCGATATCATCAAACATTGTGGTGAGAAGTAAATATTTACAAAACATAGCAGAAGGAATGTCTGAATTTAAAGCAATGCGAAATGCAGATGAATTTGGCAGAGATTTAATGGCTGGTAGATCAAAAGGTGAAATGCCAACTTTATTTAATTCAAAAAACCCATTAATAAAAATATTTACCGCTTTTCAATTGGAAGTAAATAATGATTTTCAATATATGTTAAAAGATATTCCTAGGGATATGAAAGAGAAAACAAAGAAAGCTCTAGTTTCTGCTTTTGTTAAAATGTTTATAGCTTCATGGATATATAACCAAATAACAAAAAAAATAATGGGTAGAGAAACAACAGTTGAACCAATTTCTAAAATTTCAAATACTTACAATACTTTAACTAATATCAATTTAACTGGAAAACAAAAACAGTCTCAAATAACAAAAGATTTATTGCAAAAAGCTCCATTTATAGGAGGATTATTAGGTGGTGGTAGATTACCTACAAACTCATTGGCAGACCCTATGAAAATAGTAAGAGGAGAGTCTACAGTAGGAAAGGAAGCTAAAAATCTTTTATATTATACTCTTTTACCATTTGGCGGCGGGCAATTAAAAAAAATACAAGATGGTGCCTCAATGTACATAAATAATAAACAAATAAAGGGTAAGTACAATAACAAAGGAGACTTATTATACGAAGCAGGAAAAGACCCAGTGAGTATATCTAAAAATATCCTTTTCGGTCAATATTCCACTGATGAAGCAAGAGAATATTTTGAAAATGGATATTCACCGATTAATAAAAAAAATCAACAGAAAATAATTGATTCTAATATTAGCGTAAGTGAATATAGAAAAATTAAAAATATAGATAAAAGAAAGAGTTGTTTTACTCAATTTAGAAACAACTCTTTTTAAGTTTATAATAATTTTTTCTTTGAAATAACTTCTACAACTCTACCATTGATTTTGAAGTATTCTTGCATTTCTTCTGGAATATCAATATCTGTAACATTATTTATATTAGTCATTTTTGTATCCATTTCCATAGATATTTTCATTCCTTGCATTTCAAAATCAAAAGATATAAGTGAAGAAGATGCTAAATATGTATTTTTATCTACTACATATTTCACAGCTATATTTTCAATTTTAACATTATCTCCTATTTGACTTCCAGCTGTATTTGTATTTGCAAGTTGCTTTTTCATAGCTTCTTGTAAGAAATCAGAATTTTTTGAAATTGTAATTATATAATTTCCATCTTTTTCATCAATATCAATTTTATCTAAATTATCTTTCATAGCATTATAAACTTCATTAGAGCTATTCATATAACCTTTAAACTGATTAGCTAGTTCATCAGTAATAGGTTGTGTAAACCATTGATTATCAACTGGATTTTGAATATACATAATATTATCTTTTATAAAAGTCTTCATTTTAACATTTTGAGAAGGTATTCCAATTTCCATTTTCATTGCAAGAGGTTCTTGAATTATAGAGGCATCTATTGTCATATCCATATTAGTCTTATTGCCATTTAAGTTTTGTGCCATTTTTACATTTATAAGCATATCTCCACTCTTCATACTTTCAGATGCAGCAATAAACTTTTCTATAACTTCTTTTTTATCAACCTTACTTTTTCCACAAGCTCCTATAAAAATTACTGAAAATACTGTTAATACTACAAATAATAATTTTTTTAATGAATTTTTCATAGTTGGTCTCCTTATTAAAAATTTTTGTTGTCTAGTTACTATAACATAAATAGAATTTATTATCAACTATTATACTTCAATATTTTTTAAAAGTTCTTCTAATTTAGGAACTATTTTCTCTAAAACATTTGTATTCATAGGATTTTTTAATTTTCCTATTTCTAATAATTTAAAGAAAGATTCAGAACCTCCTGCTTTACAAAGAGTTATATATTCTTTTAAAGTTTTTTCTTTGTTATCTAAATATTTTAGAAGATATTGAAAAGCACATACCTGTGCAAGAGTATAATCTATATAATAGAAAGGTGCCCAAAATACATGTCCTTGTGCAAACCAAAATGCACCACTATCATAAAAAGCATTATCATAATCTAAATCAGGTTTATACATTAATTCTAACTCATGATACTTTTTTCTTCTTTCTGCTGGTGTAGCATTAGGATTTTCATATACATAATGTTGAAAATGGTCTATTGTAACTCCATAAGGTATAAAAGTCAGTGCTCCCTTCAAAGCAGAATACTTAAACTTATTAGCATTTTTTCCAAAAAATAATTCCATCCAAGGCCAAGTTAAAAATTCCATACTCATAGAGTGTATCTCAGCAGACTCATAAGTAGGCCAAACATATTCTGGAAGAAGTTGATATTGTGACATATAACATTGAAAGGCATGACCAGCTTCATGAGTTATAACATCAATATCTCCTTTTGTTCCATTGAAATTTGAAAAAATAAAAGGTGACTTATATTTATCAAGACTTGTACAATATCCTCCTACCTTTTTTTTAGGTTTAGCAACTAAGTCCATCAATTCATTTTCTATCATAAAATCAAAGAATTTACCAGTTTCAGGACTTAATTCACTATACATTTTTTGTGCATTTTTAACTATGAAATCAACATCTCCATTAGGATTTGAATTTCCATCCTTAAAATCACATGCTTCATCAAAATATTTAAAGTCTTTTATACCTAATCTTTCAGCCTGACTTTTTCTAATTTTTATTGCTAAAGGTGTTAATGTTTTCAATACTTTTTCTCTATATTTAGCTACATCTTTATGATTGTAATCTGTTCTATTTAATAATTTATATTGTAAGTCAACATAATTTTCATAACCTAAGGCATGTGCCATTTCAGTTCTAACTTTTACCATTTCATCATAAATATTATCAAACTCTTCTTGATGTTCCTCAAAAAATTTTGCTCTAGCTTGATATGCTTCTTTTCTAAA
>ERZ773233.774-NODE-774-length-20021-cov-13.978013_pt1 | contig 20021 bp, 15 predicted proteins | sample MGYA00580991_ERZ773233 | MGnify/ENA primary metagenome ERZ773233 (study PRJEB29015, sample SAMEA2738178) | human oral metagenome | biome: human oral; feature: human-associated habitat; material: saliva | place: China | collected 2161 ...
CGGGCTTGTTGACGTAACCCTTCGAGCGGTCGGAGGGGTCGATCGGATCCGGCTCATAGGCGGTACCAATGAACTGCCTCTGCCCATTCTCATCCAGAACGTACTTGCCGCCCTTCTTTGCCCACTGGGGCGTGCCATAGTAGATTCCCTGGTCCATGACAGCGTCGCGCAGGTAGCTGACACCGGAGGCGGGAAGCGCAGGATCGGTCGCTGCCTTACCGTTAATGCCAATGTCCGTACGGCAGGTACCCGTCCCAGCGATACCGGGGTGCTTGATGTAGGCGCCACCCTTGCGGTACATGATCGTCGAAGACAGAGTGTTGAAGGTCTCGTGGTTAACGAAGGGGAAGGACTCACCTGTGTCACCGGGGATCAGACCGGTCAGCTGCAGGTTTAGCGAAGAGTGCAGGTAGGGCTGAATCTGGGCAGTACCGCCAATCGGCAGGTTATTGTGGCGAATCGCGCCAAGCAGGAAGGTCTGACCCGGCTCGACCTGACCGGGATTGTGCGGCTTGAAGCCGATGGCGGACTGGCCGTTCACCCAGATAGCCTTATCGCCAGCATTCTTCCACTTGTCATAGTGGGCCTGCATCCACGCCTTGCTGTCGGGCGGGTCACCGTAGTCGACCGACTGATCATCCCACTTCCACGGCATGCCGCGCGCAATGTAGGTCCACGCATCGTTCGCCTCAGCGTAGGGACCACCAAGAGTGGTCGTGACGGGAGTGTTGCCCGTGCGCACACGATCCTCGGTCATGCCCTTCACGATGCCGTAGCGGATGAAGTTGTTGTAGTCCGTGCTCGTGTCGGTCTCGGAGTCGTTAGTGACGCCTTTACCCATCCAGGCAGAGACCTCGCCGACATCAATCTTGCCGGCCGCAGGCTCTTGCGCCGCATACGCAGCCTGAGGAGCAACGATCTGGCTTCCAACCAGTGCACTACCAGCGGTCGCCGCAACGGCTAATGCCGCCACAAAGCGCGTCGCCGCAGTTCTACGCTTCGAAGTAGCTTGGCTTTTCGCATTCGTCATGCTGAGCGTGCTCCTCATGTTGTGGTGGGATTTACTGATAGCTTACTGACAATCGATCAATAAATGTAGCGTTAGCAACAGTTTTGGTGTCATCCGCGGTCTACGGAGATCAGAACGTCTAAACCCTAGAAGAAAGCCCTTCGATTTACAACTGAATCGTTCAGACTTTTCTCAGCTTCAGAATAACCCTGATTCATTTCTGAATGAAATCTGTACACATATCAGCCTTCTCATACATGTCTTGACCTGCACATACACCTATTTCCCTCACGCTTCATGCAAGTTTTCAGAGCTTATACGTGATATCACTCACATTAATAAGGTTTTACGCATTACCTATTCAGCATCTATGCATTTTCTTTTTAAGACGGCTTTACCCTTCTTAATTACAAACATTCGACACGCCGAACATATACAGAAATTCATCGAAATTTTCGTGTCCTTACCCACAGCATGCTCCCCTTCTGTGGACACCACACACACCCATATCCACAGCCCCGAAAACCCAAAACTCCACGAATTACACCGATGTAAGCAAGATTTATCCACACCCCTTCCACAGGGGTACTCACCCCCATCCACAATTAGCGCCTACCCAGACCCCAGACACAACATATTGGGCCTGCTTGCGAATAGACACACAAGGTGTAGTGTTGACCCATGTTCCGCTCCCCCGGGTCAATAAGCGGAAAAACGAACACTTACCCACAACACTGAAAGGTCAGACCATGTCCATCACCGTCTACTCCAAGCCCATGTGTGTCCAGTGCGATGCGACCTACCGCGCACTCGATAAGCAGGGACTGGACTACACGAAGGTCGACCTCACCGAAGACCCCTCAGCCCTCGAATTCATCAAGGGCCTCGGCTACCAGCAAGCACCCGTCGTCATCGCCGGCGATGACCACTGGAGCGGCTACCGCCCCGACCTCATCAAGGCCGCAGCACAGGCCTCGTCCATGGAATCGGGACGCGTCGTCAACGCCTAAAAGCAACCCGCCCGGTCCCCACACCACTCTTCAGGGGACCGGGCAACTTTTTGCTCCCAAGCAGAGCAGGCCTCGTGAAAGGAAAAGACCACATGGTCAACGTCGTCTACTTCTCGTCGGCGACGGGCAATACCCGCCGTTTCGTGGAAAAACTCGGATTCCCAGCACAGCGAATTCCGCTCCTCCCCCGCGACGGCTTCCTCCACGTTGAGCAACCCTACGTCCTTATCGTCCCCACCTACGGCGGCGGCAACATCAAGGGCGCGGTACCCAAACAAGTCATCAAGTTCCTCAACGACGAACACAACCGCTCGCTCTGCGTCGGCGTGATCTCCTCGGGGAACACCAACTTCGGCACGGCCTACTGCCTGGCCGGAGACATCATCTCCGCAAAATTACACATCCCCCACATGTACAAATTTGAGCTCCTCGGCACCGCCGAAGACGTCTCACGAGTTCGCGAAGGATTGAGCGAGTTTTGGCAGAAAACCTCACTGACACAGGAGTAGAACCAGCCCCCTCCCCCGAGCTGGATTACCACGCGCTCAACGCGCAACTGAACCTCTACGACGCCGACGGCAAGATCCAATTCGAGGCCGATCGACAGGCAGCACGTCAGTACTTCCTCCAGCACGTCAACCAGAACACCGTGTTCTTCCACGATTTGGAAGAGAAGATGGAGTACCTGGTCGAGCAGGGCTACTACGAGAAGCACGTCTTGGACCAATACGATTTCCAGGACATCAAGGACCTCCACAAGCAGGCCTACGCCCACAAGTTCCGCTTCCCCACCTTCCTGGGCGCCTTCAAGTACTACACCTCGTACACGCTCAAGACCTTCGACGGGACCCGCTACTTGGAGCGCTTCGAAGACCGCGTCGTCATGGTCGCGCTCTACCTGGCGCAGGGCAACATCGAGATGGCGCGCCACCTAGTCGACGAGATGATGACCGGGCGCTTCCAGCCCGCAACCCCAACCTTCCTCAATGCCGGCAAGGCAGCGCGAGGCGAGCTGGTCTCCTGCTTCCTCCTGCGCATCGAAGACAATATGGAGTCCATCGCCCGCGGCATCAACTCCGCGCTGCAGCTGTCCAAGCGCGGTGGTGGCGTCGCCCTGCAGCTCACCAACCTTCGCGAGGCCGGCGCCCCGATCAAGAAGATTCAGAACCAATCCAGTGGCGTGGTTCCCGTTATGAAGCTTCTTGAAGACTCCTTCTCCTACGCGAACCAGCTGGGTGCACGTCAGGGCGCAGGTGCCGTCTACCTGCACGCACACCACCCGGACATCATGCAGTTCCTGGACACCAAGCGCGAGAATGCGGATGAGAAGATCCGTATTAAGACCCTGTCGCTGGGCGTTGTCATCCCCGACATCACCTTCGAACTGGCACGCAAGAACGAGGACATGTACCTCTTCAGCCCCTACGACGTCGAGCGCGTCTACGGCGTGCCCTTCTCAGAAATCTCGGTCACCGAGAAGTACCACGAGATGGTTGACGATGGTCGTATCCACAAGAAGAAGATCAACGCACGTCGCTTCTTCCAGACCATCGCTGAAATCCAGTTCGAGTCCGGCTACCCCTACATCGTCTTCGAAGACACGGTCAACGCTGCGAACCCCATCAAGGGCCGCATCACCATGTCGAACCTATGCTCGGAAATCCTCCAGGTGTCCGAGGCCTCGACCTACAACGATGACCTCTCCTACTCGCATATTGGTAAGGACATCTCCTGCAACCTGGGCTCGCTCAACATTGCGAAGACCATGGATTCCCCGGACTTCTCCAAGACCATTGAGACCGCGATCCGCGGCCTTACCGCCGTCTCCGATCTGTCCGATATCCAGTCGGTGCCCTCGATCGCCCGCGGTAACGCCATGAGCCACGCCATCGGCCTCGGCCAGATGAACCTCCACGGCTACCTCGCCCGCGAACACATCTACTACGGCAGCGAAGAAGCCCTGGACTTCACGAACATGTACTTCATGGCCGTCGCCTACGAGGCCATCAAGGCATCCTGCCTGATCGCCCGCGAGCGCGGCGTGAGCTTCGAAGGCTTTGAGGATTCCCAGTACGCCTCGGGCGAGTACTTCCGTAAGTACATCGACCAGGTCTGGGCGCCGCAAACTGAGCGCTGCCGCGAACTTCTTGCGGCCTCGACAATCCACCTGCCCACGCAGGAGGATTGGGCGGCCTTGGCGGCCGACGTCGCCCAGTACGGCATGTATAACCAGAACCTCCAGGCGGTCCCGCCGACCGGTTCAATCTCCTACATCAACGGCTCGACCTCGTCGATCCACCCGATCGTCTCGCGCATCGAAATCCGCAAGGAAGGCAAGATCGGTCGCGTCTACTACCCGGCGCCCTACATGACGAACGAAAACCTGGAGTACTACCAGGATGCGTACGAAATCGGCCCCGAGAAGATCATCGACACCTACGCAGTGGCGACCCAGCACGTCGACCAGGGCCTGTCGCTCACGCTGTTCTACCCCGATACGGTGACCACGCGTGACCTCAACAAGTCCTACATCTACGCGTGGAGGAAGGGCATCAAGACCCTGTACTACATGCGACTGCGCCAGATGGCACTGGAAGGCACCGAAGTCTCGGGCTGCGTGTCCTGCATGCTGTGACGTTAGGTCCGTTTGTCGGGTAGAGCGGGGGTCGGGAAACCGGCCCCCGCACTGCATGTGCGCTGGTGTGCGGGTGTGCCTGCGGGTGCGCGGCCTCGGAAAGTCACACGGGGCACGACGCGGGCACGGGCGCGGCCTCGGAAAGTCACACGGGGCACGACGCGGGCACGGGCGCGGCCTCGAAAAGTCACACGAAGTCGTGAAAAGACACAGGGCATAACCTGCGACAAACACCGACTTCGTGTGGAGCAGGCAGGAGCAAGGCCTAGACAGGCAGGAAGAGGCCCGGAGCCGGCTCGGCACAGGCACGAGCAGTCTTGCGAATCCGAATAGACACACGAAGTTGGAAAAAGACACAGGGCATAACCTGCGACAAACACCGACTTCATGTGGAGCAGGCAGGAGCAGGCGGGCAGGAGGCGGTCTGGACGGGCAAGAGCAGGCAGGCGGGCATGAACAAGCTTGGAACGCGCCTGGACCTCATGCCATTGCCTATGATGGAGGCATGACGCAACCAGATCCTCAAGCGCCCAACGTATTCCAGCCACCGAACATGCCGATGCCTCGGGCGCCGCAGGACTCAGCAGGGACACAGCCAAGCGCCCCATTGAGCGCGCAACAGAGCGATCCGATGAACACGCAGCGGAGCGCGCCCATGGACTCACAAACAACACCCGAGGCCACGCCACAGGCTCCTGCCAGTATCCCCTGGGGCACACCGGAGAGCGATCCTTTCAGCATGCCGCATGCTTCCCAGCAGAGCTCATCCGCGCCTCTCGCTGCCTCGGGAACCGGCGTCTTCGCGCCACAAGCACCCATTGGCGCCCCGGAGTTCACCTACAACCCGACCTCGCCGAGCATGCAGGCCGAAAGCATCCCCAGCACGGGCCCCATGGTTTTCGCGGTCCTCGGCCTTTTCCTCATCAGTCTCTTCGGCACGATCCCCGCGTGGGTCTGGTCAAACACGGCAATCAAGCGCGCACGCGCCGCTCAGATCCCCGAAAGCTCCTACCAGCAGGCACTGATTGCGCGCACTCTTGGCATGATTGGCACCGCCATCCACATCTGTCTGGCCGGTTACCTGATCTACTACGCAGTGACAACTATCTCCGCAGCGGTCGGCTGATCAACCATGTCACCTCGCGATTCTTCACCTTCAGCGCGAATCCCCGGACAGAGTTCGACCGCCGAGTACCGCAAGCACACCGGGTCCGACCGCGATCTCATTCGCGCACTTCACCAACTCGATGGGCGTTCCTACCCGTCCTATAAGTCGGTCCTAGGCTTATGGGATTTTGGCAGTTTTTCCCTGTCCATCGACCGCATCCAGGCCGATCCTTATGCTCCTCCCTCGAAGGTGCGCGCCATTTCCACCCCACAGGAGATGGGGCTCCCTCAGGCCGCGATTGCTTCGTCCGAGGCGCGCCTGGCCTGCGCAGACTACCTCCTGCGCGCCTTTAATCGTTCGCTTCGCGAGAGGCGCCTGAATGACCTTCAGGTCATGTCCCCCAGCGTTGAGATCCTTGAGCGCAGCGCCTGCACGGTCAAACCCGACCGCGTCGAACTCCGCTTCGAGGTTCGTATGCCTGCGCGCGGTCGCACGATTTTGGGCCGCCGCGCCGCGCAGATTTTCGACCTCGACATTCCAGATGCTGTCCAAGACACTTTCGACTACCTCAGCGATATCCCCGAAGTTGAGCGCGAACGCCAGGACCTCCTGCATCACATCGAGGTTTACGAGGACTACTGCACCCTCCAGTCCATCTTGAGCGAGCGCGGCTGGGTTTCCTTCGTCGCCAACGGCTCTATCCTTGCGCGCCGCAGCGGGGTCTCCCAATTCCCCCTCGCGGACGCTATTCCCTTTGCTTCCCCTTCCACTCTCGAGGCCGAGGTCGAGCTTCCCCACGCGGGCACCCTCCGCGGGATGGCTATTGAGCCGGGCGTTACGGTGATCGTGGGCGGCGGTTACCACGGTAAGTCCACGCTGCTGGGCGCGATCCAGCGCGGTGTCTATGCACATATCCCAGGCGACGGCCGCGAGTATGTGGCCACTGTCGCGAACGCAATGAAAGTCCGTGCAGCTGATGGCCGGGCAGTCACGGGCGTGGATGTTTCTCCCTTTATTACACACTTGCCCGGAAGCGCTGATACCTCGCGTTTCTCGACGGAAAATGCTTCAGGGTCGACGTCTCAGGCTGCTTCCTTGGTCGAAGCAATTGAGTTGGGTTCTCCCCTGCTGCTCATTGACGAAGACACGAGCGCAACGAACCTCATGATTCGCGATGGACGCATGCGCGAGCTTGTCCAGGCAGAAAAGGAACCGATCACGCCTCTGGTTGATCGCATTTCCTCTCTTCACCGCGACTGTGGTGTTTCGACGATTTTAGTCATGGGAGGTTCTGGCGATTATCTCGATCAAGCTGATCGCGTGCTCATGATGGACCACTATCGATGCGTCGATGTCACCGTTCGCGCGCGCGAGGTTGTCTCACGCCTGCCTCGTCCCCATGAGGACCTGTCGATGAGCGCACCCGCGGCACCTCGTTTCCCCATTCGTTTGCGCGCTCCCGAGCGCCCAAAGACAAAGGCTGCGGGCCTGTCCTCGATTACTTTGGATAAGGTTCACCTCGACCTGGGCGACGTGGAACAGATCGTTGATCCGGGACAGACCGAGGCGATTGCGTGGATGGTGCGCGGCCTGCTCTTCTCATACGCGGATGGGAAGTTGGATATCAACCAGCTCCTTGCTCGCCTTGAGCGTGCGATCAATTCTGAGGGCTTGGACATTGTTGCCAAGTTCGGTGCGCATTCTTTACCGGGGCACCTTGCCCGCCCACGCCTCGTCGATGTCGCTGCAGCGGTAAATCGATTCAGGGGACTGCGGCTAGGGGATAGCGCGAACAGTTAGGCTGAAGCTCGGAGGAGCGCAGCACGCGGAACGAGGCCGTGGGAGCCGGCTCCCCGCACGCGCATCAACGCTGCGGCCTCGGGGTCGCCACCGGGGAAAATCAGGGGACACCCGGGGCATCCCCCCATAGTGGGGAGCACGCCGCAGCGCACAAGATAGAGAACATGAATACTTCTCCATCTTCAACACCGGTTGTTCGCCTCTCCCACGTGTCCAAAATCTACGGATCGGGCGACACCCAAGTCAGCGCACTCAAGAACGTCAGTGTCGATTTCTACTCGGGTGAATTCACCGCAATCATGGGCCCCTCAGGTTCAGGCAAGTCGACAATGATGCACATCCTGGCCGGCCTTGACTCGCTCACCTCAGGAACCGTATTCATTGAAAATACTGATATCACGGCGCTTAAAGACAGCCAGCTGACAAAGCTTCGACGCGACCGCATCGGCTTCGTTTTCCAAAGCTTCAACCTCATCCCCACCCTGGATGCGCAGGCAAACATCTTGCTCCCCCTCGAGCTCGCCGGACAGAAAGTCGACGAGGACTGGTTCAAACTCATCGTTTCCTCACTGGGATTGGAACAGCGCCTCAGCCACAGGCCCTCCGAGCTCTCAGGTGGTCAACAGCAGCGCGTCGCCGTTGCCCGCGCTCTCATGAGCCGCCCCGCAGTCATCGTCGCAGACGAACCGACCGGTAACCTCGATTCGCACTCCACCAAGGAAGTCCTTGACCTTCTGCGCCGAGCGGTCAACGAACTCGACCAGTCCGTCATCATGGTGACCCACGACGTCCACGCGGCCTCCTATGCCGATCGCGTCTTGGTTGTCCGCGACGGCGCAATCGTTTCAGACCTTCGCGAGGCCAGCGAAGACGAACTCAACGCTGCGCTGAGGTGACACCCGTGAGTTCAACATCCACTCTGCTTCGAGCAAACCTACGCACCCACGGTCGCCGCTACTTCTCAACCGGCCTGGCCGTTGCAATTTCCACCGCCTTCATCATCGTGACCTTACTCTTCACGAACACGACGACCTCGGCCCTCACCCGAAGCATTCGCGAGGCCTACCGAGGCACGACAGCACTTGTCACCATCAATCCCTCCCGCGATACCGACGAGGAACCCACCCCCGAAAGCATCACCCAGCAATTTGCCTCGGTGACCTCTCAGATCGAGAAGATTCCGGGAGTCACAGCCGTCGGCATCTCCACGCAATACCCCCTCATGGGCAAGGCTCACGACGAGCGAGAGGCCTTCTTCCTCTCTCCCCTCCTCCCCGATCCTTTCCTCTCGCTGAAGTACACGCAAGGGAAAGCCCCGGCCACGGCCTCGGAAATCACGATCCCCTCCACTTCGGCGAATGAACTGGGACTGCAGGTCGGCGAAACCCTCACGCTCACCTCCCAAGGGACGGAAAGCGCACACGATTTCACGGTCAGCGGGATCTACGACTCGGGGTCAAATATCACAGCAGCTTCGTATGTGAGCACCGAGGGCTTCACCTCGGCGGTTGGCATGGGACCGACCGGTCAGATCCGCGTGGCAACAAACCTGCCCGGGGACAAGTACGGGAACCCGAGTGCAGCCGAGCAGGACACCTGGGTGAAAACTCTCGAGTCGAGTCTCAGCACCGTCAATGGAGTGAAGGTCCAGAGCGTGGCATCGGAAGTCGAGAAGGACCTCAAAGCGATTCAGGTATCGGGGGCTCTCCTCACCGCCATTGCCCTGATTTTCCCGGCGATCGCCATTCTTGTCGCGTCGGTTGTCGTGTCCTCAACGTTTAAAGTCATTCTTCAGCAACGCCGCCGCGAGTTGGCACTCCTGCGTGCACTCGGTGCGGACGTCAAGCAGGTGCGTTCACTTGTTCGCCGTGAAACCTACGCTATTGGCGCGATCTCGGCGTTTATCGGCGTGATCTTGGGAATACTGGTTGGCGGTTTCGGCCTGGGACACATGGTCGAGGGAGAGAATTTCCTCTCGATCGTTGCGTCCCTATCCATCCCCTACGCAATCGGCGTGTGGGCATTCGGAACCCTCCTCACCGTCTTCGTCGGACGCAAGCCCGCCCGCGCGGTCTCCCAAGTTCCGCCGATCGCCGCCCTTTCTCCCGTGAACGAGGCCGACGCCTCTTCTCGCGCGGCGCGCCGCCTCACCCTTGTCGTCGGTCTTTTCCTAGCCGTTGTCGGTGGTGGATGCCTCCTTGCGGCTTTGAAGATCAGTAGCGCCACGCAGAAGTTCGCCCTGTCCTTCTGTATGTCCATGGCATGCCTCATCGGTATTCTGCTGATCTGCACGGTTATCGTTCCCACTCTCACCAAACTCTTTGGTCGCCTGTGGCCGGGAATGCTCGCTCGTATGGCACGCGAGAACGCTGTCCGTAACCCCGGACGCACCTCCGCAACCGGAACCTCAATCGTCATTGGCGTCACCCTGGTTGTCACCATGATGGTCGGTGCGTCTTCGATGCGAGACTCCCTCATCAACGAGGTCAATGAGCGCCGCCCCTTCGATCTTTCCGTCAGCACGATCACGGCTGGGGAACTCAGCAGTGATATTCAGGCACGCGTCTCATCGACCGAGGGCGTTGCTGCAAGCGTTCCCGCCCACTCGATCTTCGGCACCGTAAACGTTGATGGAGAGGCGACCGCAGGTAACGTGCAGGGCGATGCTGACGAGCAGAGTCAGATTTTTGGAGAGCCGAACTATTCGACGGTCGCTCACTCAAAGGTCGAGCAGATCGATGACTCAACTGTCCTGGTCGGTATGGAAGCCTGGAATGGCAAAGACGTCAAAGTGTGCTCGAGTGAGGGAAAATGCCTCACCCTGAAAGGCAAATACACCAAGAACTTCAATGGTACCTATGACATTAGCGAGGCGAACCTCCTCAAGCTCAATCCGAAAGCCCCCGTGAGGGACATGATCGTCAAGCTGAAGGACGGCGTATCGGCGGCGAGCGTTCAGAAGGACCTTGCAAAGATCGATAGTTCCTTAATCGTCAACGGGTCAGCGCTTGAGCGCGAGATGTACTCCAAGATGATCGATCAGATGCTGCTCATCGTCGTCGGTCTCTTGGGAGTATCGGTTCTGGTCGCTCTTGTCGGTGTTGCCAACACTCTTTCGCTCTCCGTTGCCGAACGTACGCGGGAAAACGGGCTGCTCCGTGCTCTTGGCCTAACCAAGCGTCAAATGAAAACCATGCTCGCCTTGGAGGCAGTCTTTATTTCGGTAACCGGAGCGATCATTGGTTCTGCACTTGGAATCTTCTTCGGGGCTGTTGGAATCTTGGCGCTTCCCCTGGAGGGACTCACCATCTTCATCACTATCCCGTGGATCCAAATCGCAGCGGTAATAGGGATAGCGGTGCTTGCCTCCCTTGTTGCCTCGTGGCTTCCGGGACGTCGAGCAGCAAAAGTCAGTCCTTCGGCAGCTCTTGCAACCGAATAAGGGACACCGAATGAGATTTCGAGCGCGATAGTACAAATGGGTGTGGGGCCGAGCGGATTCCGCTCGGCCCCACACCCATAAGATCAGCGTTTATAGGCCTAAGAAGGCCTCCCACCTGGGAAGATCTGCGCGTGCACAGGCAACACCCGCATCGTAGGCATCTTCCAGACGATCAACATTCATCTCCATCTTGTCGATGCCCAGATCTCCTGGGGTCACGATGAGTGCTCGCCCTTGTTCTTCCAATTGGAAAAGCTTGCGGCGAGCGGCGTTGTAGGCGACAGTGCGACGGGCCACGGCCTCGGCAATGGAAGGAAGACGCGGGAAGGCCAGGCGCAGCGCGGAGCACACACCCGGTTTCGTCGGGGTTTTGACGAAGTCACGCGGGCGGGTGAGGACGACGAAGAATTTGCGGTAGCCGTCGCGCATCGGCGCGTCCAAAGGGATTCCTCCGTTGGGGCCAAGAGCGCCGTCAACGTAGGTGTCGCCGTCGATTGTGACCGTGGGCATGATGATGGGAAGAGTCGACGAGGCACGCACGCAGCGGCCAACTTCTTCCACCGTACGCATATCGTCCTTCGTGAACCAGACTTCTTCGCCTCGGGTGGCGTTGAAGGCGCCGATCCGGACCTCAGCTGGGTTGGCAAGGAAGGTATCGAGGTCCAAGGGGGCGTCGCCGTCAGGCTGGGCGATCTCATCGTAGAGGTAATCGACGTTGAACATGCCGCGGCCTTCGATCCAGTGACGGAAGCCCCCAAATTCGGGGCTGTCGGCGACGGTAGTGAAGGTGTCGTGTGCACGCTTGGCATCTCGAGACACGTAGTTCACAGTGTTCGACGAACCCGCTGAAATCCCGGAAACATGCGGGAAATCAATTCCTTCTTCGATCAGAGTGGCAACAATTCCAGCGGTGAAGGCGCCGCGCATACCACCGCCCTCAAAAACCAGTGCGGTGTCATCAATGTGCTTCAGATTCGTCGATTTCACCTTTCGACTCTACGTCCGAGGCGGGACTCCTGCGAAGGGAAGACCGCGCTTTTATGGCGAAAATTACCCGGCTGCTCCCGGACGTACGGAAGGGACGCGGCTGCGGAGGCGAGGCCTCGGCGGCGCTTACTTCGTTGAATTTCCGGTGAAAACGACGTAGTGATAGAAAACGAAACGGAATGCCGTTCCCAGAGCAAAGCCCACGACATAGGCGGAAATATTGTCTGCCAGCGGCGAGGTCAATCCCAGAATGTGGTGACTGAATAGCAGGCAGAATTGCGTGATTCCGATGCCGCAGAGGTTAGCGAAGAAGAAGAGGAAGGCCTCACGTCCGGCGTTTTCCTGGGTGCGCCCACGGTAGGTCCACACTCGGTTCATGATCCACGAGTAGATCGTCGCGACGCTGGCGGCCACGGCGTTGGCGGTGTTCGCGTGGCCCGCGAGGACGCCGAGGGGGCCGTGTTGGAGCAGGTTGAAGAGCCCCATGTCGATAACGAATGCGGTTGCGCCGACCAGACCAAATTGGAGGAATTCCTTGATCCATGCGCGCAGGGTTTCCGCGAGGTTTTGGGGGGCGGGGGGTTTGGACGCGCTTGCTGAGGTGGCTGGGTGTGAGGGTGCGCTTGCGCGGGTCTCCCCATTTGCGGGGGCCGGCTGCTCAACGCTTGCCGAGGCTGTGGTGGGCGTCACTTGTTCTGTTTCCTGTGTGGGCACGGTAAAGATTTTAACGTTTATTTCGTCGAGCGTTTGGGAAGGCTCAGCTCAAGTGCGCTCCAGATGACGGCGTGCTCCCTTAGAGTATGAACATGACTGAAGAGACCGCTCCTGTTGCCCCGCAGCGTTTTGGGACGCGCGTGCGTTCCATTCACGGGGACTATTTCGATGATCCGTGGGACTGGTTGCGTCAGCGCGACAACCCGGATGTCATTGCCCATGTCAATGCGGAAAATCAATGGGCGGAACAGGTCTGCAAGCCTGCTCAGGAGCTGGCTAAGAACCTCGTTTCGGAGTTTGATTCTTTCACCGCGCCGGTTGTATATTCGGCTCCCCAGCGCGTTGGGGACTGGTGGTATTTCCAGCGCCAGTATCACGAAGACTCCTATGCAAAGCACTACCGCGTGTCGGCCTCGCGCTACCCGGACACTCCGGTGCTGGCAGATAGCGAAACTTTGGAAGGCGAGCAGCTTCTTCTCGACGAAAACCTATGCGCACAAGGTGAAGAGTTCTTCAAGGTCGGGGAATTGGTGCCAACCGCGGATGGGCGTTTGATCGCGTGGTCTCAAGATACCGAAGGCGACGAACGCTGGACGTGGATCATTCAAGACGCGTCCAGCGGCGACATCATTGACCAGCGTGTCAGCGACGCCGGCTATGGGTTTGCGTGGGCCGCGGATTCTCAGTCCTTCATCTACACACGAGTCGATGACGCGTGGAGGCAATTCCAACTCATGCATCACCGAGTGGGCGCGGATGCCAATGGCGATTCCTTGCTTCTGGAAGAACCTAACGAGGCCTTTGACCTGTGGTTTTCCGCATCGAACGACCCCTGGCACGTCGTTGTTCACTCGACCTCAACGACCAGCGGCGGTGCATGGCTGTGGGATCCTTATGCACCCAGCGCTTCTCTGCTTCCCGTTGTCGCCAAGCGTGATGACGTCCAGATCAACGTTGAGCCCGCAGGCGATCACCTGCTTGTCATCCACACAGCACTTTCACGCGAGGGAAGTTTGGCATGTATTCCTTTGCCTCAAGAGGGCGCCGCTGATTCGGTCGTGGACCCCGAACGCTGGGTGACGCTCTACACCGCCCGCGACGGGGAACGCCTGAGCGATCTCGAGGCCTATCGCGATTTCTTCACCCTGTCCTACAGGCGCGACGCGCTCCCCCAAGCACGCTACTACCGGCGCACACGCCCGCTCAAAGTTGTCAACGGAAAGCCCGTTCCGGCCTCGGATTGCAGTGATCTGTGGACGCTTGGGGAAGAACTTAACAAAGAAGGCACGATCCGTAGCCTCTATCCCCTCAGTTCTGGGAGATTCGAAGACTGCCTTGTTCGAGTGGGATACCAGAGCGTCCTGACCTCGCCCACCGTGGAAGAACTCGATCTGCGAACAGGGAAGTCGCGTATCCTCAAGGTCACTCAGGTTCCCAACTGGGATCCGTCTGATTTCACGGAAGAGCGAGTGTGGGTGCGTGCCCGGGATGGGCATACACAGATTCCCGTGACCTTGGTTCACCGGCGCGATGCCCAGCCCGACGGGACTCACGCAGGGTGGATCCACGGTTACGGTTCCTACGAGGTTTCCTTCGACCCCGAGTTCGACATCCTGCGTCTTCCCGCCCTCAATCGAGGCGTCATTCACGCGATCGCGCATATTCGCGGTGGTGGTGAAATGGGACGCTCCTGGTACGAAGACGGTAAGAAACTGGTGAAAACACACACCTTCACCGATTTCCTCGATGTCGCAAACTACTTGGTCGATTCCGGCTGGGTTCACCCCGAGCGTTTGATCGCCGAAGGTCGCAGCGCGGGCGGTCTTCTCATGGGTGCGGTCACGAACGCACAACCCGATCGTTTTGCTGCAGTGATCGCGGGGGTCCCTTTCGTTGACGCGCTAACAACCATCTTGGATCCCTCACTCCCCCTGACCGTGGGCGAATGGGAGGAATGGGGTAACCCCATTGAAGATCCTGAGATCTACGCGCTCATGCGCTCCTACACCCCCTACGAAAATGTCCGCGAAGGCGTGCGTTACCCCGCGATCATGGCGACCACCTCGATCAATGACACGCGCGTCTTCTACGTTGAACCTCACAAATGGGTCCAGCGTCTTCGACAGGCCACCGCGCAGGTTCCCGATCAGCCTCCTATCGTGATCCGTACCGAAATGGTTGCGGGGCACGCGGGAGCTTCTGGGCGCAGGGCGCGTTGGCAGGCTAGGGCTCAAGAATTTGCCTTCGCCCTTCATCAGGTCGGAATCACCAAGTAGAGGAACTTCCAATGACGATTACAGCCGCAGTGGATGGTTCTTCTCTGGGTAATCCGGGGCCTGCTGGATGGGCCTGGGTGGTCTCAGAGGATTGTTGGGATGCGGGCGGGTGGCCCAGCGGCACCAACAATCTGGGCGAATTGAATGCTGTCCTCGAACTCCTTAAGGCCACTGCTCAGGCCGGTCTTGCCCACGAAGAGCTCCATATCCTCGCGGACTCTCAGTACGCAATTAATGTGATCTCGAAGTGGTCACCGGGGTGGAAGAAACGCGGGTGGGTCAAGGCCGATAAGAAACCCATTAAAAACCTGGAGCTCATTCAAGAGATTGACCGCGCCATGCAGGGGCGCACCGTCACCTTCGAGTGGGTGAAGGGACACGCGGGGCATCCTCTCAACGAGCGCGCCGATGACGCAGCGCGCTCGTGCGCGGAAGCCTATCGCGATGGCCGCGATATTCCCACGGGCCCGGGGTTTGCTTCGACTGAAAGTGCCGAATCCGGTGCTGGGGTATCCGCTGGAACCCTAGAAGTGTCGAGTGCGGCCACCACTGCGGGAAGCGCGGCGAAATTGGGGACCATCACGCGCAAGGCTGATGCGGCCTCGGCAGGCAGGGAAATTCTGGAAAGCACGACGGGGACGGAAGCTCCGGAAGTACTGCTTGAGCGCCAATTCCTTGATGCGTGGCTTCAGGCAGATTCCCGCACGCTTCAAGCGCTCGAGGCACCCGGGTGTATGCGAATCTGGCACAACGGGTCTCTTACGCAGGGTTTGGAAGGGCGCGCACCCGAGCACGTGGAGGCCTCGAATTTCCAGGTGATCCCAGCGAAAAGACTGCGCGAAGACAGCGCTGTTCTAAGCGATTCTGCGGCGATAGACCGCTGCGAAGGACAAGCATCACTGCCCAATCACACCAGTTCAGAGGTTGTTTCACATGCAACACCAAGTGTCACCTGGGTCGTGACCTACGTTTTAACGTGGACGGGCGGGAAACTACGCGAAAGTAGTACCTGGGTTGCGGGGGAAGAGGGGCCTCGGATCCTCATGCACCAGTCCTCACCAATCCGGTAGCGCGGCCTTCCAACTCAACGAAACCAAGGTCGAAGTGATATCCCATCACACACGCAAGGAGAACAGCCGTACCTTCTGTCACTGAAGTCATCATCAGTATCGAACCTTGGGCTCCGCGACTCGGTTGCTGAAGAAGTTTGACCGCCGGTTAACGGATTTTCGACCGCCGGTTGACGGATTGATCCTGTTCCGATTCGTGAACACCGCACGCACGTCCTGTTCCGGCAGCCAAAAATAGAGGGATGCCATCCTCAACCCGCACGGAAATCCTCACCGGAATCCGCATGACCGCACCCATTGCGGCGGGTTACATTCCTCTGGGGATTGCATACGGCATCTTGGTCATGCAGCTGGGAATGCCGTGGTGGATGGCCCCGGCACTGTCAATAGCAGCTTTCTCAGGATCTGCTGAGCTACTCGTCATCACTTTGGCGGCCTCGTACACTCCAATTGCCGTCATCGCTGTGACGATGCTGCTGGTGAACTTCCGGCATCTTTTCTACGCCTTCTCCTTTCCTCTTCACCTGGTCGAGGGTAGGTTCGCGCGCTTCTTCTCCATGTATGCCCTGGTCGACGAGGCCTACGCGATCACCGCAGCGCGACCCGAAGGCTGGACGAAGCCTCGTCTGCTTGCCATGCAAGTCACCTATCACGCGACGTGGGTGGCCTCTGGTCTGGTTGGCGTTCTTGCAGGGTCGTTCATTCCCGCTCAGATCCAGGGCTTGGATTTCGCGCTCACGGCACTGTTCATTACGTTGACCATCGACTCGATTCGCTCCCTCAAGGACATTCCCTCGGTAGTTTTGGCAGCTGGGTCGTTCCTCATCGCAATGTTGGTCTGGCCACAACAACGGCTTTTGTTTGCGCTGCTGCTATACGTCGGCGCTCTTGTGGCGCGCCATGTGTTCTCAAGAAGACGCGAAAGAATATCCGGCCTCGGTGCTGATTGTTCCTCCGACTCGCAGCCTGCCGCCAACGGGCTCTCTGCCCCTGATACCCGCTCCACTTGCGACTCCCCTTCCCCCTCAGACTCGCTCTCCGCCTCGGGCTCCGATCACGACGACCAAGCGCACGCACCGCACACCGGTGAGGAGGCCTGATGTCTCACTCACTCCCCTACCTCTTCGGAATCCTCCTGGTCGTCTTCATCATCGACTTCACCTTGCGCGCGCTCCCCTTCAAGATCCTCGAGCCCCTGCGCGAGTCAAGCTTCGTTCGGAATATGGCCGTATGGATGCCTCCGGGCATATTGTTGATCCTCGTCTTGGCGACGCTCAGTGATAACACGAGCGTCGGAGGCTCTCAGTGGTGGGCAGCCATTATCGCAACTGTCATCACTGTCGTTGTCCACCTGGCAACGAAACGGCGCCTCCTGTGGAGCGTCGGCCTCGGGACCCTCAGCTACATCCTCATGCTGAACTGGCTCTAGAAGCGTTACCTACACCGCCCACGTCTCGTCCCGCACGCCCCGCCGCGTTCGACGCCCCAGCCACCGCCTCGGCCCGCACGCCCCGCCTCACACGAAGGCACACGCCCCTCCACACGAAGTCGACAAAAGACACAGCTTATTCCCTGCGACATTTACCGACTTCGTGTGACATTCGGGGAGCGGCAGGCGGAACGGCGCCCGCAGCCGACTCCCCGGCGCCCGCAGCCGACTCCGCGGCGCACCCCGCACGCCGCACGCTCCGCGGCGCTACCCTTATCCCATGCGTACGAACTCCTACATCCACCACGCTCACACCGTTTACGAGCACCGCCTCGACGTCCCCCTCGATCACACGCGTCCCCTCGGCGCAGATAACCCGACCATCGAGATTTTCGCGCGCGAGGTCGTGCGTCCCGGCAAGGAAAACGCGCCCTACGCCGTCTTCCTCCAGGGCGGTCCCGGCTACCCCAGCCCTCGCTTCGGCACTTTTGACGGCGGGTGGATGAATCGTCTCCTACAGGATTACCGCGTGGTCCTCCTCGATCAACGAGGCACCGGCCAGTCCACCCGCATGGATGCGCAATCCCTTTCCTTCCTTCCGACCCCACAGGAAAAGGCCAACTACCTGCGCTATTTCCGCCAAGACCAGATCGTCTACGATGCCGAGGCCTTCCGCCACGAACTCGCGGGAGACGAACCATGGACGACTCTCGGCCAGTCCTACGGCGGCTTCATCACGACTTCGTACCTCTCGCTTGCGCCCCAGGGCCTCAAAGCCAGCCTCATCACGGGAGGCCTGCCCGGCCTCGTCCATGTCGATGAGATCTACCACCTGACCTACCAGCGCACTGCAGCGCGCAACCGCGTCTATTTCCAGCGTCACCCCGAAGACGAAACAACGATCCGCCAGATCGCCGCACACCTTCGCGACACCGAGGAACTCCTCCCGACCGGCGAGCGCCTGAGCAGCGCGCGCTTCCGTCAGATCGGCATGATGCTGGGCGGACAGGGACGCACCGATCAGCTCCACTACCTGCTCGAGGGCCCGTGGGTGACCATCAACGGTCAGCGCCGCCTGTCCACCCAATTCTTGGAAGCAATCGGCGACGCGACGAATGTTGCGCCGATCTACGGCGTGTTCCAGGAATTCATCTACGCCTGCGCAACGCCCGAATTGCGCGGAACCGCAACGAATTGGGCGGCAGATCGCCTGGCCGAAGAAGTTCCCGGTTTCGCCAAGGATGCTGATCCCCTGGATACTTCCGAGCCCTACTACCTCACGGGTGAGCACTTCATGCACCGCGTCTTCGACGAGGACCCGGGGCTCGCTCCCTTGGCGGAAGTCGCGCAGATCCTCGCCGAAACGACGGATGCGACTCCCGTCTATTTCCCCGAGGCCTTAGCTGAGAATTCCGTTCCCGTCGCCGCCGCGGTGTACTACGACGACATGTTTGTCCCGCGTGAGCTCTCCCTTCAGACGGGTGAACTCATGGGTGCGCAGCACTACATCACGAACGAGTACCAGCACGATGGATCGCTCTACTCCGGTGGAAAGGTCCTCGATCACCTGCTCAAGCTTTTGGCGGACTAGCTCTTGGCCTCGTCATTTTCGTGATTCATTCAATCAGAGGCAGATTTCAAGCGACGAAGACGGTAGTCTTAAAAACTATCAGGCCCGCTTCCTATCCCGGATCGCGCCGCATGAAACACTCGTGTCAGGAGGACGCGTGAGCGTAACGCCCGTTTTTGAAGCCATTAACTGGAACCGCATCGAAGACGACAAAGACCTCGAGGTCTGGGATCGTCTGACCGGTAATTTCTGGCTCCCCGAAAAGGTGCCCTTGAGCAACGACTTGGCATCGTGGAAGACGCTCACCGCCGAAGAACAGCGCATGACGAACCGCGTTTTCACCGGCCTGACCCTGCTCGACACGCTCCAGGGAACCATCGGCGCGGTCTCGCTGATCCCGGACGCCCGGACCCCCCACGAAGAAGCGGTTTACACGAATATCGCCTTCATGGAGTCCGTGCACGCGAAGTCGTACTCTTCGATCTTCTCCACGCTTTTGTCCACCGAGGAGATCAACGAGTCCTTCCGCTGGTCGAACGAGAACGAGGCCCTGCAGCGCAAGGCCGAGATCGTGAAGTCCTACTACCAGGGCGACGACCCGGAAAAGCGCAAAGTCGCCTCGACGATGCTCGAGTCCTTCCTTTTCTACTCGGGCTTCTACGCGCCCATGTACTGGAGCGCTCACGCGAAGCTCACGAACACCGCTGACTTGATCCGCCTGATCATTCGCGACGAGGCCGTGCACGGTTACTACATTGGCTACAAGTACCAGCTGGCCGTCAACGAGTCCGACGAGGCTCGTCGCCAGGAGCTCAAGGACTACACCTTCTCCCTGCTCTTCGAGCTGTACGAAAACGAGGAAGAGTACACCGAGGACCTCTACGATCCGCTCGGCCTGACCGAGGACGTCAAGAAGTTCCTGCGTTACAACGCCAACAAGGCCCTGATGAACTTGGGCTACGAGGCTCTCT
>ERZ773233.786-NODE-786-length-19848-cov-5.226848_pt1 | contig 19848 bp, 5 predicted proteins | sample MGYA00580991_ERZ773233 | MGnify/ENA primary metagenome ERZ773233 (study PRJEB29015, sample SAMEA2738178) | human oral metagenome | biome: human oral; feature: human-associated habitat; material: saliva | place: China | collected 2161 ...
GTTCTGAAGCTAAAACACCAACTAAGATGCTGAAGAAAAAAATTGATGGGCATCTTCAAGAATATTCCTCAAGTTTGAGTGTCCCTTTACAGAGAGCAATCGTCGATAATATAGAAGCTTCAAACAGATGGACATGAGGTGCTGATACTCATCAAAATAAAATCCAACTCAAAGACCAACTCACTCTCTGAACCAACGAAATGAATGGGATCATTAGAGGGATCAATGATAAACTAGAGAATATGGTTGATAATAAAATTCTGACTGAAAAGTATGAGATGAAGTCTGTTGTTCCATTCTTTTATCAAAGAGAGAAAGATCATAGAAAGATTGTAAAATTTTGAGGTTCACGATCACCTATTAGGATACCATATTGGGTACCAGAATATAATGATATATTCAGATTTTATTATTTTTGACATGATGCAGAGCTTCTCTCTTCTGTTCAGCAATCCTCAATTTATAGAGGGACATTTAGAAACCTAGAAAAAGTCTGAAATTACTCAGATATTATCAATAATTCAGATAACCCAGCAAAATCTACTCTAGATCAAACAAATTTGGGATTTAAGAGTTTTGGTGCTTCATACGATATTTTTTCTAGCCAAGTAGAAGCTAATAGAGGGTATAACATGATGAATACTAAGGCTGAGTATGATCTCTATAGCAGAGAAAAAACTTATGCAAACTTCTCAGAATCTTGTACAAGAATGTATTTCGGATTACCAAAGTGGACTAGAAAATTTTGAGTTCCTTGCCAGAGATATGAATGGGTCGGTGAATGAACATGTAACCCTGGATCTAGTAATTCAAGGGATTGGGCAGATTGTGAAAACTTTCAACAATTTTGAAAGAGGCTTTGGTGAGGTGCTACTCCGCTGAATGTTGATGCAGAAAAGATGAGCCAATGACTCTATAGCTTTGCTCATGGGTATGATTATAGATCAGCATGGCAATCAATCTTTGATATTGTATGAAGTGTGAATCTAAAAAACAAAGAGACATCTGGATACTCATTTGAGGGATTCAAACAGTATAGTTCTCCGACACAGATCTCTTATAGAAGTTGAGTCTATAAGGAGCCTACTCGCCATGGTATACATTACAATGATGCTGATTATTTTAACCAAGGTCTAAATGATAAACAATTTAAGAAAGAAGGTTCAGATTCTTTTTCTCTTGTAAAACAAAAAAGATCAAGATCAGATGAGAAAAGGACTTATCAGTATAGAATACTTTCTTCAGAGGTAAAACATAAAGCTACTAGTGCTGATCAAATCGAGAATATTGAAAAACTAAAATATGATGATGAGAGCAGAGAGAAATTCTATCATGATCAAATTATTGAGGCATTAAATCTTAATGATTTTACTGCTCCATCTGAGGTAAATCTTGCCATGAATAAAAAGATTGATGAGTTTTCATCAAGTTTAACTCAGCTTTTTAGCTGAATTCAAAGAATTCAGAGCTTAGAAGCTGAGAAAAAACAATTGATTCTTGAAAGGACTCAGAAACTCCAGGAAAGAGAGAACCTTTTAAATCAAGCTAGGACTCAGCTCTGAAGCGCTAGTAATACTCTATCTGTTAGTATTAATCTTCTACAAGAAAGACTAAATGCACTAAAAAATATAAATGATCATATTAAAAACCAGTATCAGCTCGTCTATAAAACGCCTCTCGATAACTTTTCGTTAGCAGGCATTCTTTATTTAGGTAAAAATACTTTAGACTGACTTTGGAGAGAAGAGTCTGGTGTGAGTATCTCTTATCATCAGTCTGATATCAAAAATAAATATGATGCTGTCTTAGCCCAATTTTCTTCAAAAGAAAATCAAATTAATCTAGAAAAAAACAAATTTGAACAAGTCTGAAATCAGATTTCTTGATCTTTGGCTTCAGCTAGAAATAGTGGATGACCGCTTAACAATATTTTAAGTAAGATCGTAAATCTAAACTTTAACCTTTCATGACTTGAAAACAAAATTATTGAAAGAGAAGTAAAGATCTTAAGTGAAAAAGATAATCTTTGGAATAAACTTTTTAGGACAGAGCTTTTGAAATCTTGAGGTCAAAATAGCTTAGAAAATTTGTTAAGTGGTACAAGCGCAACTGAGCTTATTGGATCAGTACTTGAGGAGAAAGGAAAACTACTTTCAGGTTTTGACTTTTTGCTCAATGAAAAAACTTTAGCATTATCAAGTTGATGAAGGATTGAGCTTGCAAAATCAGGATTTTTATCTCAGTTTTCAGATAGGAATCAAGCTCTCTTTAATAGAATTGAGCTCGCAAATACTTTGCAAGAACAGATCAGAAACAGAACAACTCCTGCAGCACAAAAAAATGCCTTGATTGAACAATACAATCTCGAAATGGGTCGTATTTATTGAGATCTACTTCTATGAAACAATAAGCACTATGTTGATGAGGCAAAGGATATCACCAATACTGCTCATAATAAATTGAAGCAACTTTGGACTCAGGTTTGAAGTGGAGAGAGCTATTCTGGAAGTATTCAAAATTTAGATAAAAAGAATATCTATTTTCTTACTAGTAAAGAATTAAAATGTTTAGAGAATCCTTTCTTATGAGTTGGTTCTTATTTTCTCCCAATTCGTCAAAATGGTGCATGGACTGGAAATCAGCGCCTATGGATACCTAATAGCGCAGATCCAAGTAGACCACTTCCATACCGAATAGAAGACTGACTTGCTAAGTGCTATCCAAAACAATATGCTACTTTCTCTAATATAGATACCCAGCTCACTTATATGCAATCAGTGATCAATAGTATAAATGCTGGCCAGAATCCGCATCAGATTACAGGACCTTATGCAAGTAATTCTATTACTGGGAATATCCAAACTTTGAGTACTATGTCACCGCTTATTTCTCAAAAGGATCTCGCATTTAATCAAAAAAAAGAACAACTAGAGTGAGAAAGAATCAGTCTTTTAAATACTTTACGAAGAGATTCTCAGCACCCTAGTAATACTTGAGCTTTATATCAAAAAACTGATTATTTTGTACTTGTAAGTGAGTTGAGTTTTTTGAGTGAAGAACTCGAACAACTATTGAGTAAAAACTATCTTGCTTGAGTGCAATCAGCTCTACAAATCGTTCGTATCTCCGAACTAAAAAAAGACATCCCACTTGGTATGTATAAACCTTGGTATGAGAATATTATCACTCAGATTTCAAAATACGAGGAGAAACTTCATGAACGAATCCGTTATTCAAAAGTGATCCTTGTAAAACTAAAAAGATTAGAAAATCAGATTCAATCCTATAAGACTACACTGAAGAACTGGAAGGATAGTGATAATTTTGCTAGTAGTCTTTGAGAAAAATTGTGAAATGAGCTCTTGAGCAAGATTTGAATCATGCTGGATAAAATTCATACTGGAAGCCCCGATGAGGAATGACATACAACTGATGTTTATAATATTTTGCAATGTTTAGGTGGTATAGAAACTCAAGAAACATGTAAACAAAAATATAATACAGGTGCAGGGGCAAGTGAGGACCTCATAGATCGTGTCCCTCGTGTTGATGATTTACTTGAAGATATTAAAAAACAAAAATCAGAATTTGAATCACTTTTCAGGAGTCAAACAGATAATCCAAAAATTATCACAAAAGGTATGTCAGATTTAACTCCTGATAGACCAATTGATTCTCCGAGATATACTACATTTCAGGGAATTTGATGAAATAGGATTAATCTTATCTATCCTAATATCTTTAAGTCAGAAGCATATAATCACTCAGGTTCAGTTCTACAACTAAAATCTCCTGCTGAATTTAAAGCATCGCTTGAGAAGTATCTAAAAAATAAAGTAAATGAATATAATACTATTCTTACTCAAGAAAAGAATAAAGCTAATGCCAACTATCTGAGTAAAAAAGGACATTATGATCAACTTCGTAGTGTAGATTTTTTGGCGACTCCACTCTTGGATAACAATATTCGTAGATATGAATTATTTACCTATGATGAGGTTTTGAAATCAATTGGAGGAGAGAAAATGCTCAATACTCTAGCAGAACTCCTCTATTATCAGAATATTGCGATTAAATCTAGGGCAATAAGCGATGATATAACAAAAGATATTAGTTTTTCAGATTCAAGTTTTGATATTAATAATAAGGTTGAATATGTTCTAGATAACTATCTCTCTCAGCATAATGATCAAATTTTATCTTCTCAGTGAATATATCCACAATTAGCACTTCCCACTTATGCTTCTAAAGGATATGAAGTCTGATTTATCAATTCTAATGATAGCGATACCATAGATTATGAAGGAAGTGTAAAAAATTCTGATGAGGAGCCTATTTTAGATGAGGTAGGTACCGCATCAAATAACCTCTCAGATGTGGACTCACAACAATGAGATATTTATAATGACCAGAAAGAATGCTGATTTGATTATAATGATACTCTTCTTCTCTATGATATTAAAGAAGCAAACTCTCCTTGGCTTAGAGGATTTGGATGTCGGTTAAAGGAAGTAGTTAAAAAACCTGCAAAACTTTCAATTTCTGTTTCTGCTTCACTCAGTTCTTTCTCAGAACTCTGAAGTCGTATCAACCCATTAGAGGAAATGAGGAACTCTTTTGATGATAAAAATGCGCATTTGGAGGAGAAAAAACAAGCTGTTAGCGTAATTGATAATCCAGATAAGATTGCGAATACTGTCCTTGAAAAGATGGAGATTTCAGCGACGAAAAAAAGTTTTACACTTGATGGCTGAGAAGAAAGGTTTATCATTCAAATTAGAGATCCAAAACTACTTAACAAAAATTTTGAGGTCAGTTTTTTGACTGTTGGTGAGAATTGTCTAAAAATTGAGAATCAAGAAAGCTGTACAAAAGCGGTAAAAAAGACCTTTACGGCTAGTAGTAGCGGATATAATGTAGCGATTAATTTAGGGGAACATAAAGCGTGAACTTTTGCAACAACGATTGAGGTCTGCCCTACTGATAGTAAGGAACAATGCTGACACAAGACATTAACTTTCAGTGCTCGTGCAGGAAGTATTGATACCTTTACAATCAATATACCTAGTAAGGTATGAGCTGGTATTTATAATCTTGTTTCTCTTAATGTTGTAGATAGACATAAAAATCAGATTTCTAGAAGTTTGTATCCATATATTTTAACAGCTGAGAAGTGAGGATTTCTTGTATGAAGTGGACTTGTAAAAAGTATAGAAGTTTCAGATTTTGCGAATTCTACTATTATTTATAGATCATTGCCTCAAGATACTGGAACAGAAACACTCTCACTTAGGGATTCAAAAACTAATAAGCTCGTTACTCAACAGAGTTTTCAAATTATTCCAGCAAAGCTTCAGGTTCATTATAATGATAAACCATTGTCTGCACCTCTCAAATATCAACTAACAAAAGATAGTCTTTTCATTTGATCTGGAGCAAATAGAAAGCTGAATAAAAATAGAGTTATTGGGTTGAAACTAGGGCTCTATTGATCAGATAATAAACTCATAGAGCTCAACACTCAAGCGAGTCTTAATATAGAAAAATGAGGATTTAAGGCATATATTATGGATGAGAAGGAACGCTTAAAAGAGGTGAAAACTATTATTTTTGAAAAAGGGGAAACAAACATTTATCTCATTCCAACCTATAAAGCATGAACTGAAACGGTTAGCTTTGTAATTCCATGACTGCAGCCTCAAAGTTATCAAATAGAGATTCTCCCTGGTGAAATCACTAAGCTGAAACTGAATGTAGAGAAGAAAATGGCAGTTGTTGGAGAGAAGATCAATGGTCAGATTTCTTTGTCTGATGCATGGTGAAACGCAGTTACTCAGCCGACTGATGTTCTTTTAACAAGTAGCGATAACCAAAAAACTGTAAGTAATACTCTGAAAGTTAGCAATTGAAAAATTAATATTTCACATACTTTTAAGGGTAATGAAACAAGTACCCTCTTGCAAGCGAGAGTATTGTGAAGCAAGAAAAACCTCCAGGATCAGGTAAGACTCTCGGTTCAGAAGAAGTTTTTGGAACAGGCGGTGAATTCAGGTTTAAATGTAATGTATTTAAATCTCTTTGGTACTGACTGGGGAAACCAGCGATGATATCTATCAGAGAAGAATGCTTATAGTGAAAAAATTATTAAAAATTCTGATAAAACACTTGCTGTAACTACACAGCTTGTTGATCTCAAAAAGGTGAAGAAAGCAAGCGTACTATTAAAGTCAAATGGGCAACTTGAAAATATTGATCAGCTAGCAATTACTGCGCAGCTTCATGGAAATAATCTTCTGCTTTCAGTTTGATGAATCGGACAGATAAAAATTCAAGATCAAATTAAGAATATCAAGATACTTAGCAATGAAGCAAAGATTTCAGAGGTTATAAACAGCACTAAGACTCCAAGTTTGATTGTCTCAGATGTAGCTGATGGATATGTTTATACTCAGGGGATTCTCTATGATAGCGAAAAAAGGCAACTTTGAAGCTTAAATAAAGAACTATCACTTCATCTTACTCGTGAGAAAGAAGGCAATTATCCAATTTGGGAGATGGTTTGGAATGGGAATAGTGTTGCAAAGGTTATTATTCCACATCTTGATTACGCGAAGAGTACTCCACTTTCTAATGATGGTAAACTAGAAGACTCAAGATGGATATTTAGCGAAACTTATCAATGAGGATCGACAAATCGCCTTGCAAAAGGAATCTTTGAAGTTGGGAATACACTAGATACGAATTATCAAGGATACGACTCTATTCAGAATAGTAATGACTTTAAAAAATATATTGGATTTAGAGCTGACTTTAAAAATGTTACACTATTTGCTGGAGGTAAGAGTGTTTGAGAATCGACTATCCCGTTTGGATCAGAGTTTTTGATTAATATTTGAGATCCACTCCTCAAAAGAATCCAAAAAAATACTAATCTAGAAAATACTGATTATAACTGAGGTATTGAAAAGGCGATTTATTCTGATACTACAAATAGTATCTGGAAAGTTTTGGATATTGATTATAATAGAGATGGACTGAAGGATATTCTCGTTATTTATCAGGACTGAACTATTAAACTGCAGAAGCAATATGCTGATAAGCAGTTTCAAGATATGGGAATGCTGATGATGACTACTGAACAGATGGAAGATGTATATGTTGGAGATATTGATGGGAATGGTTATGAGGATATTTTGATAAGGAATAGTAAGCAACAATTCAGAGCTTATCTGAATGATGAGGGGATCTTTGATGTTGATGGAAGAATTGCTTGTCTGAACACCAATGTAAAAAACTGAGAAATTTCAGAGAATCCAAGTGTACTTTCTGGAGTTCATCAGGTTTTTGTAAGAGATATGGATCTTGACAAAAAACTTGATATCGTAACTTATGATCGTATGTGAGATATCAAAGTCTTTTATGGTAATGGAGACAAGAATAATCACAGCTACTTGAGTACTAACGAGTATTCATGTGATGATAACTGGCGAAAAAGACAACAAAATTCAGTAAAAACTATTCATAACTTATGAGTTGAGATTGCCACTCATGCAGTGAGAGATGAGAGCCTTGTTCGTTGGTGAGGATTAAAGATTCCAGGTAATGAGGAACTTACTACTCAAGCATCTGAGCAAGCAACGCAAAACATTACGGATCAGATTCCAGGAAATGTTCAGGCGATGCTTAATGGGCAACAAACAGTTAACCCAGATGCTATTACAAATAGTATCACTAAGACAAATATGACTAGTGCGGTAGCAAGTACAATTGGAACCTATACTAAGTATCTTCAGAATCCAGTCAAAGAACAACTAACGCTAAACGATGGACTACCAGCAAAAGATCAGGCTTTCTTTACTATTAATACTCTAGATAGTAAGGATAAGGTTGATGTCACTAAGGAATATCGTGATATAAACTGAGGAAACTTGCTAGATAATGATATTGTTGAGGTAAGGGTTAGAATTAAGGCAAATGCTAGTATTAGTAGTTGAGCATTCCTTGATAAACCATATCTTCCTGCAAAGATCAAATATAATGGTAAAGATTCCAAAAATTTGAAACCTGAAAGTTTAGTCTTTGAAGTAAATAGAGCGAATATCCATTGACCAGTTTGAGAATATGCGTATGCGATCTCTGATATTCATTTAATGACAGGAGAGCAACTAGTATATCGCTATCAGTTTCAGTATGATGATCAGACTTCTCCTTATTCATTAAAGCTAGAAGATGTAAATATCAAAGATTATGAGTATAATACTATTACTAAATCTGAACCTCGTGATGGTTATGTAAAAGATCAGTATCCTGATATTGTTCTTTGAGTTCAGAATTGATGTATTAAGCAAAAGTGAGTTCTCTTTAATCAAGGAAGATGAAATACGAGGTCTTATGTACAAAAAAGTATAAACCTACAAGAACTTGTTGCTGAGTATGAGAAGGATGTTAGAGCAAAACAGAAACAAGCAATTGATGAGCAGATGAAAAAGCTTCAAGATCAGAAAAGTATCACAGAAAATGGTTTATCAAGTGCTGTAAATGATCCAAACCAAGAAAAAGGTAAAAAGAGTAATCCTCTTCAGAATTTTATAAAAGCAATTGAAATTGGGGCTGGAATTGGACAAAAAATTGCAGATATCTGAGAAGCAGCATGGAAGAGTAATGATAAGATTCGTAAGGAAATTTTCAAAGCAGCATTTTCTGGTGATGGTAGCTGGGAATCTGCCGGTAATCAATTGATGGAAGCCTTCAAAGAGGGTAAATTTGAGTCCTTTTGAACTGACAATGTTGGATGAGTTATTGATGGCTTGGTAGGAGCTGCATTGCATACAGATATTAATAAACTTAGTGATAATATTAATAAATCACTTGATATGCTCTGTCAGGGGGTAAGTTTTGGTGCGAAAGGGAAAAAGGCTTGTAAATGACTACCTGTCCCATTTAATCAGGCTTTTCTAGCTCCTTGAAATTATCATGTGATGTGATGTGTTCCGATTCCTCCACTTACAAGGACTTTATGAAAAGGATTACCAGTATTCCATTTTCCAGGAACCTTACCTACTCCTGTTTGAAGTATCCCATTCCCTTGGGGACAAAAGGGGCCATGAGATGGTTTCCTTTGGGTATGATGATGAATCTATCCTTCTATGATTAGAATCTATGCTGCACCTACTACTACAGCACAATTAGGACTTGCAATCTGTGGTGGGCCTCAAAAGGCTGCATTAGCAATGGAATCACCATATGCAGATCTAGGAGGGAACTGTGTAGTGACTTCCTTTGATCTTCCATGTTGAAGTGATGGGCATAACAATGAGGATGACTCTGGAGAAAAGTATGATAGTTGGATTTGAGAATATGGGAATACTCCATCATGTAATGATTGAAAGAGTTGAGTAAGTCCGCTTCGTAATGTCGGATTTAATGGAATAAGTAAGAATACTGAAGTAAAGCTTCCTAGCAGTGCAGTTGGTTCATTCAAAGTCTTTTGAAGTGATATTGAAAGCAGAATGGCTTCAGATTTTGAACCTTCTAACTTTGGGAATAATAGCGTTAGTGTTGGTAAAAATAGTATTGGGATTTGATTTACAAGAGTTGATGGGGTGAAAGATACTAAAAATAAAATTTTGAATCCTAATGCAAAATGAATTCCTGCGATCTTAATGTGATTTTTGGAGAATCAGATCGAATATATTAGGAATAATCTACTTCGTTGGAATTTAACGCTCTATCTTCCAGATGTAAAGATGCTTTCTAATCAGATTTCTAGTGTCTTTTTAGCGGTTTCTTCTCAATCAGAAGATACAAAAAAGACAGATAGTAAAGCACTTGATGGAGTTGCTCCTAGCATGAAAAAGCGTCTATCTCGCTTATCTCAACAAGAGGATGTAAGTCTGAACCTTATGGGAGGAGATAATCCATTTGAAAAAATGCAAGAACTGTTTAATAGTAGCGATCTTGTAAAAATATCTACAAAACAAATCTCAGTTAAGATCCCATGGATCTATTCTGAAGATATTGAATCCTATATTTCATATCTCAAGACCTGGCTCTCTACACAAAACAGTATTTTGAAGAGCTGGAGAGATAAAGTTGCCGCAACTATTTTAACCTGTCCTTCAGAAATTGATAACTTATTCAAGAAAAAAGGTAAGGATGATCCAGAATTAAAAGAGAAAATTGAGGAATGTAAACTTGCGAATGGAGCTAATGAAAAACTGATGAGAATCCAAGTACAACTAGATCAACTCAGTAGTAAAATCTTTCAAAACATTGAGATTTTAGAGCAATATAAGAGACTTCCTTTTGAAATCTATGAATGGTTGCATGTTGTAGATAAATATACGATGGAAATCTCAAGTGCAATCACAAACTTCTTTGGATATATCAACTACTGGATGGAGATCAATGCAAACAGATTCTCTCAATATGTTGATGCAATTACCACAATTCTTGCTGTTGTGAAGACTTATCAAGTAATGCTTGATTTCTCAGCAAACTGGACTGCTAAATGTGGAACTTGTACCCATGATGCGTATGATCAATATGCATGTAAATTGAGTTTCCTTTGCTGAGGACTGAAGGTAGATCCGCTTCCAATTCCAAAGATGAAGCTTCCAAATCTGATTATTGATCTCTCTAATATCAACCTTGGAATGGAGATTACGCTACCAAAGTTTAATTTTGTTCCAGAAAGTATTGAGTTGCCTAGGATTCCAAATTTACCAACGCCTCCGTCAATTGGGCTCAAGTTGGATCTTGACTTTGAACTTCCGGATATTCCATTGTTGCCTGAGCCACCAAATCTTCCTGAATTACCTAGTCTTCTACCTCAAATTAATCTAGAACTTCCTATTTTGCCTCCTGCACCAAAGCTACCACAGCTTCCAGAAAGAATTTCAAAAATTCTGAATCTTGCGAATAAGATTGGTCAGATCATCTGTAGAGTGAAGAGTAAGAATGGTCTTGTTGCAGAAAGTTCTGTAAAAGCGAAAATTGAACAAATGACTCAGAGGACTTATGAGGTACCATTTGTAGATAAGCTAGACTTTACAGCTAAGCTTTGGCAAGCTCCTCTACAAGGGCTTGATTATCAGGTAGATGCCTTAGTTAATCTTGAATATAGTTTTGATGGGTTTTACAGCCTGTTAAAGTCCTTGACAAACGGGATCAATGATCAAACAAATATGATCACTTCTCGGGCTAATACTCAAACTAGTCAAGCTGATGATTATTTGAACGAGCAAGCAAATACTCTGGATACAGCAGCGAATGCATGAAATCTGAATATTAAAGCTGATCTTAGTCCAAAAATCTGATTTCATTGAGTACAAGAAACTCCTAATGAATATCAGAGCACAAAAACTCAACTAAAGAAAGAACTCCAGCATGTAATTGACCACTTGAGTAATGAAGAAGAGAAATATAAGATCAGATCTTTAATTGCTCTAACAGACACGGATACTCAGGTAGAATCTAGCAAACAAAATTTTAAAAACATTGAAAATCAGGTTTCTTCCGTACTCAAAGAGCATCATACTACCACAAATCAGTTAGCGAATCTAGTGAGAAACGACTATGATACTTTCCTCTCAAAACTTGATCAGCATAATGAGAGTCAGAAGATTTACCAACTCACCTATGCTACTCCGCTCTTGGAGAAAAATACTAGAGCTGAAGCGATACTTCAGAATAATGAAAGTATAATGGATACCTATGTTGCTACAGAAGCTAAACAAATTGATGGATATCTGGAGGCATTGGACAAGAATAGTGCAAGCACTCTGAATATGTCTGCTGCTACGCATCAAAAAGCTAAACTCTATCTTGAAGCTATCAAAGATCAGGTTAATCAATACTATGCGATCAAAACGACCGATTATGCCGGAAAAACAAGTTTGGTCGCTAAAGATGGACAAAAAACAGAAAAAGCCCTCTATGCACAGGTACAGTCAAGTATTCCAGAGATGAGTACTCAGGCTTCTGCTGATTATTCTAGCTATATCAAGGGAATTCTTGTAAAAAGTAAGGATAATAAAAATGTAGTAAATGTCGTTCATTCAAAGTATAATGCTGAAAAGTACGAGAGTTATTATCAGCAGGATCTGAATAATGATAAGGTTGAAGATTTGATTGCTTGGGATGAGCATACTATCTATGTGAAATATGCTAATGATGCTGAGCAGAAAGCACAAAACACTTCATCAACCTACTATCTCCTCTCCCCTAGTCTAAAAAATAGCTCAAAAAAATATGAAAAGGCTGCAGGATCAGAATTCAAGCTTTATGATACTGTTGCTGAGGTAAAAAACTTCGTATTAAAGGGGCAGAGCTTTGATGAGATCAGCTTTTCATGGAATAATGACCAGTTTACTCAGAATGATGGATATTTGGTTAGAATTACAGATCGTGTAGATAGTTTGAAGGAGAAGTTTGGGCAATCTCAGTATAAATATGCACTCTTTTTGCCAAAGGGAGCGAGCACTACTGGATACAAAGTAGAAATTGATGGAAAGGAAACAAGTATTGAGCAGTTGGCTAAAGTTTGAAAGTTGTATGCTCTTGATTGGTATAATCCTAGTAATGAGACTATCAATTTTGGACTAGGAGATATCCCAAGAAATTGGCTCTATCTCCAGGTGAGTAGTCTCAAACTAAAAGATAAAATCTATGCTCAACAATCTCCTTGGTCAAATCAAGTTGTCGGTGGAAGACAGGTTATCTGAGATACTGAGCCTCCTGTAGCGGAGATTCAGCTGGTTAGAAGTAAAAAATCAGAGATCGCTTGATATGGAAATAATCTGGAAGGATTCGTAGGTACCTACTATGATCTCAAGATTAATCGAGAAGATGCGACAAAAATTGAGAAAGTCCAGATCAAGGAAAGCGATAAAATTCTGGTTTCTAAATCTCTTTGAACTACTGGAGGCAGCATTAGTCTAGAGAATCTCTTCTTTACAGGACTACAGACCAAGCTTTATACAGCGACTTCTGTTGATAGTCTGGGCAATGAGGCCATTGAGAATATCTCACTAGAGATCAAAACACCAAACATTACCATTGAGAATGTTGAAAGATACTCTGGATATAGAGAAGGAATTAAGGATCCAGTAATTATTCATTCAGTACTTGAAACAGATATTGATGAGTGAGATGTTGGATTCCAAAGAAAGAGAAATCAGATTCAGAGTGATATTTCTGCAAAGCTCGGTGGGAATCAAGTCAAGAGCTTTCCTGTTAAGACTGATCAGACTCATATCACTGGTGCATTCTATGATTTTGGAGATTTGATAGGACTGTATGGGCCAAAGGGAAATCTCTTTGGTAAGGTGAATGCTCAGAATGGGGAAATCACTTTTGAACCATGATATCAAAATAAGCTCCAACTTGAGGTAGTATTTGAGAAATGATACCCTACTATCAAGGTAAAAGAAAACGGAATCAGTATTTTTGATATCTTGCTCACAGCAAAAGAGCTGAAGAGTATTCAGGTTTTGAGATGAGAACTCCTCTCTCTGAAATGAGCACAATATGGAAAATTTGATGGAGGTCAGGTCCTCGTTATCAATAAAAATCCTCTGCTTTATATCTCAAAAGATGGATTAGTCGCTGGAAATACTGAACTGTATTGAAACTATAGCTTTGATAAAGCGAAAGAGACCGTAATCTATACTATCAAGGAGAATAGATTTGGCTCAGAGATTGCAAAGGTTGAGATCAAGACGCTCCCTTTGTAGTCTCTGGGGAATCTCCCTGAAAATTTGCAAAAAATAAAAAATCAGCTATACTTTAACTGTTTATCAGATATTCTCATATGAAGAAAGGTTTATTGGCATTGATGATTGGAGTGATGGGCATAGGGATATGAGGTATAAGTACTGCTCATGACTGTAATCTTTTTAATGAAGTATCAGTGATTGACTGGAAAGCTACTCCCTATCCTGCAATATTAAAAAATGATCCAATCCTCAATGTTGTACCAGAAGATGCACTCCATAGAGCACTCTTGAATCTACAAGCACACTGCTGTGCTACCAATAAGAGTAATAAAACTGGGAAAGGGTGCCAATCCTCTATAGCCGACTGGAAAAATAGGACCAACTATCCTCAATCAGCTTTCTTGTTTGATCATATTGTTGATGTGCTGATGAGAAGGCTCGCAAATGATAAAAGTTATCCCGGACTTCCTGTGGACAAAAAGGCAAATGAATGGCATAGCAAAGTTGATAGGCTGGTGAGTTCGGTTGATGGAGTTTTACCGCTGCAATTTCAGACAGAATACGATAAGTATTGGCAACTTCAGAGCGATTATCTTCTGTCTGAATATGAATATTCAAGCTCGGTAAAATACCCTGACCTGATAAGGCAACTTGAAAATATCAATAAACTTAATCAGTACGATCAATGGACAATTAGAACGAGCTATTTCAATGTATGTTCGGTTGCTGTGTATCTCAATATGATCCTAGCACCTAACAATGCAAATACTCCGCTCCAAACTGCACGAAGAGAATGTAAAAAGCTGACTTCAGCTATGCTATCTAAAGAAAATCAATATCTCAAATCTATGATCGTATATAAATCTGATCAGTTGGTCAATGATAGTCTTCAGCTGTATTCTAATCTCTACAATGGAGAAAGAATGAATCGCTTCAAGATGACGCTTCATAAGCTTTCAACTGAATGGCTTGGAGTAGCAAGGCAGGTGCCAATGCTTGTTCCAATGTGTAGTTATTAAGCTCTTTTATATCTCAAATAGTAATATGAAAAAAGTACTTGGATTATTCTTGGTGGGGATCAGTTTTTTAGGACTGTATAGTTTTGCGAATCTCGATAGAACTCAGAATAATCTCCATATTATTCCACAGACGAGTTATACTAAGCAAGACACCAGTAATATTATCAAGAATATTTGAGATATTGAGTCAGCTGGGACAGTGCTTGAGAGATATAGTGGTGCTGCTGCTGAGCTTGAACAGAAATGAGATCTTGGAGCTGCGTTTGAGACTGGAGTCTTTAGCTGGAATATTGTGATTTCGTATTTAGTATATTTGCTGAGGTTTATCTCACAGCTTGGACTATTGATCTGAGCAGTGATGATCCTCTATGCTGGGTATCAATATGCAACATTTATCTTTGGATTTTGAGATCCAAGTAAGGCAAAAACGACCATCAATCGTGCGATTCAGTGAGTACTGATCTTGGTATTTTCATTTGCAATATGGGGAGGATTGACTGCGATGTTTTTGTAAAAAGAAAACAATAAAAAGCCTGAATGAGATTCAGGTTTTTTTGTTACTTGATTTAAGGAATGTATATTGTCCTGGATGAAGTCCCCTCAGTCTCGCTAACGCTCGACATCTCCCCTAGCAGGGAGCGAAAATTCTCTCTCTGTTCGCAAGGACAGTTCACAATGATGGAGTTGATTTCAAGTTGCTTTCAGAATGAAAATGCGTAAGCTATAGCGAATTGCTTTTATCGCTGAATTTTATTCTGAGAGAACTCTATGTCTTCACCGCTTTCTACCTATCTTCAACTAACTCCAGCACAAATTGAAGAAAAAAAACTGAATCAAAATCCAGCTTTTTTGGATCATCTTTTAGGAAAATTACATGAACATATTGCTAAAAAGGGGAAGATTTTGCTGATTACCTTGACCAAAAAATCATCTGAGGAAGTCACAAGTTTTCTGATTGCTCAAGGGTTTAAGGCTTTTTATCTTCATAGTGAGATTGCGACTATTGATCGCTGGGAAATTATTAAGAAGCTTAGAACCTGAGAAATCGATATCATTGTCTGAGTAAATCTCCTCAGAGAGGGAATCGATCTCCCAGAGGTAACGCTGATTGGGGTTTTGGATGCGGATAAAGAGGGTTTCTTGAGATCAACAACGTCTTTGATTCAGATCATCGGTCGTGCTGCGAGAAATCCCAATAGCGAAGTAGTACTCTATGCTGATGCATTCACTGAATCGATGCTTAAGTCACTACGAGAAACCTATCGTCGTCGTGAGATTCAGCAAAATTTCAATCAAAAAAACTGAATTACTCCTCATATCGCCTTGTCTAATGTAAAAGAACTGGAAACGGTAAAAACAGATCTGAGTTTAGATCAGGATTTTTGATCTCTTACAAGAGGTAAAGTAAAGAAACTCAAGAGAGCAACTAAAGCTGAAAAAGAAATTATTCTCAAGGATCTCAAAATCCAGCTTGATGAAGCGATCAAGGCATGGGAATTTGAAAAAGCGGCTCAGATTCGTGATCAGATCAAGGAGATTTCTGGTGATTAAAAAGCCCCTCAGTCTCGCTACGCTCGCCAGCTCCCCTAGCAGGGAGCAGAAACTTTGTCATCGCGAGTGAGTGAAAACGAACGTGGCGATCCAGTAATCCTCAAACTCATTTGATTGTAATCTGGATTGCTTCGCTATCGCTCGCAATGACGGGTTAAGTATAAAGCTTTGTCTTCGTTTGCAATGAGAGGTTATCCATAGGCAAGTTCAAGATCAGCCTCTATATCTGCGGTAGAATGTTCTGACTGACTGGATTTTTGGGCTTCATAGTTATTACGGAAGTCCTGAGAAAAAGATGAAAGCTGCCCGTTTTGATCCAGAGGAAGTCCGCTTGAGAGGTGGTGGAGCGTCGCTGAGAGGTCGCTTATATTGAGCTTAAAGTCTGAGCTCGTAGGATCAAGTGATGGTGAGCGGAGGTTTTGTCTTGTAAAAAGATTGAAAAAGCTGAGCATCGCACCAGATCGCGCTTTGAGATCAGATTTTTTTTCTTTTGTCGCTTGATAGAGTTGAGTTAAGGTGTCTCTGAGTACCAGATCGGCGATTTTTTTGATCTCATCTGGAGAGTTGAGCGTCTGAGTGAGTTTCTCAATACTCGCTATCAATCTCTTGAGCTGATCGGTTGTCAAAGACTCACTGGTTTTATCAAGGCATCTAAATAGATTTCTTAGTTCAGGATTAGTATTTAGTTCTCCTCCAGTATTAAGTTGAGCAGAGATCTCTGCTGGGATCAATCCACTCGTGAACAATTGGACTCAGACATTTTTTTCTGCATCTCTAGCAATACGCTCAGAGATTCTTGGCTCCTCAGCTGAGCTAACAAAGAAATTATCAATACTTGAGCTAACAAGCAGTGATAATTTCTCATTATATTCATGAGGAGTATCTGCAGCATCTATCATCTCTCAAAATGTCTCAGTAGAACACTCTTTTCCTAGCTGATCGGCAATGGTATCTGCAGTTGGCATTTTGATATTAAGATCGGTTCTTTTCCCTGTTGCTCATAGCGAAAGTTGCCCAGTATTTGGGTCGGTGTAGAGATAATCATCACACTGCAAAGTCGCATTAGGATCGCTAAGATTGTAGTAGATACTGATAGGTTTTCCCTTGATGGTTCACTTGATCTTCATGATTTTGTCTTCAGCTCAAGAAAGGAGGTCCTGATGCTGCTCTATTGTCGCATATTCTCCTCCTTCCTTTTGCATAAGATCGGCAAGCGTCTGTTTCCCAAGGCTATCCTGATCTAAGTAGCGAAGAATAGCCACCAAAGGTGCCTGCGCTGCCGCAGCTTTTAGATAATTGACATTTTTATCAGTAAACTTCTTTTTTAGTCAGTCAAAGTGTGCTTGATACTGCTGGAGAGCAGTTATTTCTTCGGCAGAAAATCAAGGCTCACTATGATCAAGATCAGCTTTCTTTTTTCTTTCCAATAATGGCAATATTTGTTCAAAAAATCTCTTTTGATCAGCATCTCAAAAAAGCTGAAAGATTTTCTGCTGTTGTTTGATATTCAGCTTATCATCTAGCACATTTACTTTCTCCAGCGATTTAAGGCTCTCATCATTTTTTGCAAATTCCATGAGCTGAGGATTCTGCTCAAAGGTCTCCTTTCTCGGCTCATTACTGAGGGGATATCCTCCATCAGTCTTTTCAACGATACCGAGCGACTTTTCCATCTTTTTGAGGGTCGTGAGGAAGGTTTCCCCCTCGGGAGTCTTGGTATCTAGTGAGGCGATTTTTTCTCTCGCGAGCGAAAATTGGGCATAGTCACTGAGTGAGAGTCCGCTTTTTTTGAGTCTTGCCTTGGTATTTGGAGAAAGAGCATTGATTTTCGTATTGATTTCCTCAGGGCTATGTTGTTTGAGATCAGGAGAGAGGTTTTGATAGGATTCTTTCGCGGCTTTGATTGTTTCCCTTCTTATCATTTCCTCCTTGAGTATGTTTTTATTCCTATTTTCCTTTTTTTCCTTTTCTAAAGTTGTTTGTTTCTTTTCTAAAGTTGTTTGTTTCTTTTCTTTATCTCTTTCTTCATTTTTAGACTTTTGAGCTTGTAGAATATTATTCTGCTTAATATCATTATTTTCCCTCAGTTCTTTTATAATTTTTTGGAGAACTACTACATAGCTTTTTTTCTCCTTTTGAGCAGCAAGTTTTGTATTCTCAAGGATTGCTCTCAATAAAGGAGCAGATAATTTTAACTGAGAGTTCTTTATTACTTCTAGTATTTTGCTTTTTTCTTGTTTATGCTTCTCTTCCTTTAATTCAGGGAAAAATTCCTCAACAACTTGCACAACACTAATTTTTTTGGTGTGCTGCTGAGGGTCCTTATTATTTACTATATCAACTCTTTGCTTTGTTTCCATTTCTCCCTATATTTTTTAGAATAATAATTTATTTTTTGATCGATGCAAGAAGTTTTTTACAGTGTGCTGATGGTTCGTATCCAACTTCTTTACAGTCTTTTAGGTAGCCTAAGAGAGCCTTCTGTAGATCTTTATTAGAGTTAAGTACTTCAGGTGTAACTGTTTCTCGATCTTTCGCTTGTCTCTCCATTGAGGCATAATCTGATGCTTCATATCAGCGTATTGCTGCCTTATTTTCATTGATTACTGCCTTATTTTCTTCTATCTCCATATCTAGTTCTTCAGCAATTCCCTCTTGCTCTGCTATTGCTACTTCTAATGCTGCCTTCTTATAGAAAGCATCCATATCAGTTATAGAATCAGTACTCTGCTCCTCTGTCTTTACTTCTACATTTTCAATCTTCTCCTTTTGCTCATCTGCTGTAGTATTGGTTTTATTCTCACATGCAGTTCCCATCAGTAATGTCCCAGCTAGAGCTACTCCTGTTGTGAGTTTTCTCAGCTTGTCCTTGAATGATGAGCTGTTTTGTGCGTTTGATGAGTTTGTGAAATTTCTTGTGCTATTATTCATAACTATTCTTGGTAAGAATATAAAGATACCTATATTATAATCAAATTATAATATTTGTCAAGCTTTGGTGTCATTTCTATTTTTATAAAAAAATACCGTTCTTCACTAGAGAAAAACGGTATTTATATATTACATAGCACAAGTATTTTTTTATAACTATTTTTTTAGGCTAGCTAAATATTTTGCGTGTGGAATTGGCTCATATCAGTTCTCTTTTGCCCACTGGAAATACTCATCTAAAGCATCTTGAACTTCTTTAGAAGACTTAAAAACCTCCGCATCAACACTTGCCCAGAGGGCCTCCATCTCTGCTCTCGCATTTTTTCTATTCTTAGCGATTCTTTCTCTATCTTTAGCGATTCTTTCCGCATCTTTAGCAATTCTTTCTCTATCTTTAGCAATTCTTTCTCTATCTTTAGCAATTCTTTCCGCATCTTCATCTATCTTTTTAATCTCTTCGACTAGTTTAATGGAATCTCTAGTAATTTGTTCATTTTCCATTTCTAAAATTGCCCTATCATATTCTGATTCATCATATGAACTTTCTTCATTGCTCTGCTTATTCTCTATTTGAACATTTTCAATCTTCTCCTTTTGCTCATCTGCTGTAGTATTGGTTTTATTCTCAC
>ERZ773233.792-NODE-792-length-19782-cov-7.749785_pt1 | contig 19782 bp, 22 predicted proteins | sample MGYA00580991_ERZ773233 | MGnify/ENA primary metagenome ERZ773233 (study PRJEB29015, sample SAMEA2738178) | human oral metagenome | biome: human oral; feature: human-associated habitat; material: saliva | place: China | collected 2161 ...
CGCTCGCAATGTTAGAAGAACAGAAACAGCAGCTGGAGTATCTGAAAACTAGTATCGAAACAGAGGACAATCAGTTCCCTGCTCCAGATAACTTTGGCTACTATCAGTCCTTCCAAGACTATCCGAACCAAGTAGGAACTATCCGTGTCAACACTGACCAGCAGAACGCCACCATTGCCTCACAAAATGTAGCTTCTGTTAACTCGCAAGCCGAGATGGGCAATCTTATGGCAGAAATCAAAGATAAAATCTCGGACTACCAAACAGCGAAGTCTGCCATTCAAAATGGAACGAGCCTTGCCAGCACCAATCCAGCCTACTCTCTCTACCAAGTCTATCAGGCTCAGGCATAAGCAGACAGCACAGGGATAGTTAAAAAAACAGACTATCGCACAAGTCGATGCCCAGATTGCACAGCTAGAAAGCATTTTGTCAAGCTACCGTGTCCAGTATGCGGGGTCAGGTGCCCAGCAGGCTTATTCGGGGAGTCTGGGTAGCCAGCTGGAATCCCTCAAAGCTCAGCAGCTGACTCGTGTCGGACAGGGACTTACCATCCTTAAGCAGAAAATTCTTGATGCCAAGGCTGGTAAGGAAGTCTAAGGTAGTGTCGCACAAAAAGGCTCCATTATAGCCAGTGAGGACGGCGTTCTCTATCTCAATCCCGAGACAACAAGTTCTATACTTGTCTCTGAAGGAACCCTCCTTGCTCAACTCTATCCACTCCTGATAAACGAAAAGAGGGTCAAGATAACAGCTTACATTTCTTCTAAAAACATTGCCAGTCTAAAAGTAGGCGATGCTATTCGTTTTACCACATTGGATGACCTAAATAAACAACAAAAGCTGACTTCTACAATCTCTAGTATCGACACTACTGCCACCAAGACCGAGCAGGGAAACTTCTTTAAACTAGAAGCAGAGACCAAGTTATCAGATAAACAATCTCAAAACCTTCGCTATGGATTGGAGGGACGAGCTGTTATGATTACAGGCAAGAAAACATACTTCCAGTATTACGTAGACCAGTTTTTGAATAAAAAATAAATAGGATGAAGCGGAGGATAACACCTCCACTTTTTGTGCCCTTAAGTTTTGTAGAGATGCCTCGATTTTTGTTTTAACCATGCAAAAATGAGTTTATTTGGTGCTGAGATGATGATTCTGGGGGCTTTTCAGACTTTTTTGTGCATTATCTATCATCAGAAATCTTTAGAGCGCCAAGGGTTTTGGGCGTTTTTAAGATACTTTCTTTTAGGAAAGTATTTTCCCGAAAAATTGGAGTTTTTCGGACTTAACAAGAGGATTTCTAAGCTATGAAGATTTGCTTTAAAAAACAAAATATGCTAAACTAGTCAAAAAGATAGTTGGGAGAATAGTATGGCGACTATACAAAAAAATACGCAAGTTAACTTTAAAACAGATTCAAGGCTACTGGAACAAGCGAGACAAGTTTTTAAAGAGAACGACTTAGATTTAACCGCTGGATTTAACTTGTTTTTGCAAAATGTTGTTGTTAAAAACGAAATTCCTGTTATGAGCCAGGAAGAACTAGAGCGAGAAGAAATATTTTTAAAGCTACAAGCTGAGATACGTGAAAATCAAAAAGCAATTGACGAGGGAAGAGGTGTAGATTTAGAAACAGTGAGGGAAAGATTTGGACTTGCAAGAGTATAGAGTTATTTTAGCTCCAGAAGTAGATGAAAAACTAGATGAAATCTACGATTACCTCTCAGAAAATTTTTCTGAACAAGTGGCACAAAAGAAGATTGAGAAAATATTAACCGCTCTAGATAGTTTATGTATTTTCCCTGAAAGAGGTTTTGATGCAGACGTTAAGTGTGGGAAAAAAATAGAACCTCCACACCAAACTAGAGGAATAACCATAAAGCCAGATTATATTGCCTTATACCGTATAGAGGGCAATGTAGTCCGAGTCGGACATCTATTTCACACTAGAAGCGATTACATGAAACTGTTCTGAGCCACTGTCTCCTCTCAATAGATGATTTCTGCTTGTTGTTCGAGCAGAAAGTCGAAGACTATGAATGACAAAAAAGTGTTGGCTGCTCCCGACACTTTTTTTGATCATTTATAGACGAGATTTTTTTCGCGCGGTTCGCGAAAAATCGGTGCGTTGCTCGCGCCGACCTCTGGCCGCCTTTTGCGGACAGGCGACCAACTTTTTTTTGGTCGCAATGGGGTGAATTTTTGCCCTGGCAAAAAGAGGGTTCCCCCTTGCCCTCCGCCAGGAGCGTTTTCCGTTTTGGCCCGCAGGGGCGACACGAAGAAAACGTTACTTTTGAAAAAGTAACAAAACTGCCCTCTGGGCGAGTGCTAGGAACTGCAAATTTTTCTCCATTTTAGGGAGTGTGAGACGGCGAGAATAGCGGTAGCGCTCGCCTTTCGACCGTTTCGGCGGTCGGTCGGCGTAAGACGACAATAGCTGGCGAAGCCTTTTTATAATATGTTCCATTCATTGGTCTAGATTTAATGGACTTATTACGTGTCCATATTCCCGTGGTTTATGGACAAGTTATATACCATATTTTCAACAAAAAATGGACGACTATATCAATCCATAAAGTATCTTTTTATGGACATTGTACAAATCCATAAAATAGCAATAAATGGACTTATATAGTAAACCAATAAAAAGCAAAAAGTGGGGGATGTATTCCCCCACTTTTTGCTTTTTTATGTGTAATATATAAACCATTGAAACGTAAAAATATGGGCTTCATCTGCCTATCATTTTTTCAAAAATCGTGATTTTTATCTTTTCCATTTCTAAAATTTCTCTAAAAAAACTTTAAACCAATATTTCTAAAACTTTTTTATTTCCATTCGCCAGTTGATCCTAAATTTTTTGAAAAAAATGGCATAATAACTTTGAAAATAAAAAATTCTAGAAAGAGGGTGTAAAAAAATGAAGTCAACACTATCGCTAAAACACAATGATAAACTGATGAATTTGAAACACAACAACCGCAGTTTTGACGAAAAGGAATGGGGGCAAACAACAAATAAGCACATAGATAGAAGCCTGAGCCAATACAATACCACTTTCATCAAGGAAGATATAAAGCAGGCATACGAAAAGGTATTTGGAGAAGCTTTAAAAGAATATAACGAGAAACAAAAGAAAAAGAGCAGACGCATAGATGATTATTATGAATACATTAAAGAGAAAGTGGACAAGGCAAAAGGAAAGAAAAAGGGAAATACCACTTATAATCTTCAAGATGAAGTGATTCTTACTATTGGAAATAAAGAGATGTGGGATAATATCCACCAAAGTTTCCATGACCACTATAAAGATCATGAAAAAGCAGAAGAAGCTTTTATCCAATACAAAAAACAAGAATCTGACGCTACTTTTAAAGAGTTTTTAGATGAGTTTCAAGCCAAACATAAACACTTGTACGTTTTTAATGCGGTGGCACACTACGATGAAAAAGGAGCGCCACACATGCACATGAACTTTTTTGGAATGGCAGAGGGGCTTGAAAAAGGATTACGGATTCAGCCACGGACTACACGTGCAATCGCTCAAGATCTGGACGGCGATTTTTATGAGAAAATGCAAGCTACAAGCAAGGCCAAAAATGAATTTGAGAAAGAAAATCGGCGCAGGAAGAAAGCTGGGCTGGAGCTACTCCAAGCAGACCGCAAAGCCTTTATGAGTGCAAGTGCAGATGTCTACACTCAATTTCTAATCGAATCTAAGCAGATTTTCATTGAGAAAGCACGTGCGCATGGCTTTGAGTATGTACCAGGAGAAACAAATCCGATCAAAGACTTGCATACTTTTAAAAAACTTGCACAAAAAGCTGAACAGGAAGCCAAGGAAAAGGCTAAAAAACTGCTTGCTAAAGCTAATAAAGAAATCAATGAATACAAAGAAGCTAAACTATCAGATATTGATAAGGAAGCAGGGAATAAACAAGCTAAAATTAAAGAATTAGATAAAGATTTAGCAGAGAAAAAATCCAAAGTAGAAGCTTTAGAAAACGCTACTGAAATGGCTGCTAAAGCGAAAGACGAAGCGAGCCGAGAAGAGCGTATCGCACGTCAAAATGCCGAGATTGCGCAGAAGCAGGCGGATAGCTTTAAAGCTGAATTAGAGCGCATCAAGAGCGAGAAAACGGCACAAGAAGCTGAAATCAAAGAGCGTAAGGAAGAGATTTCCGAGCTTAACGAGCAGATTGCGGATCAAACTCTTGAGTTAGAACAAGAAAAGGAAAAGCTAGAAGCAGAAAAGAACCTCCTCAAAGACCAAGTAAGGGAAAATACGAGCAAAATCAGCGAGCAAGAAGCGAGAATCGACAATAATAAAGCGTTTATGGCGCAACAAACACGCCAACACGACGAGCAAATCGACTTTTTAGCAAGAAGAAACAAGGCGCTTGCTGAAATCGAAAATGTAAGCAAGGTAAAATACGGCGAAAAAGGCGTTATCAAAGCACTTGGAAGGGTAACTATCGGGCAAGAACATTACGAAAACTTGAAAAAGAAAGCAGGATTTTTCGACAGTATCAAGAGTTTTGCTAATAACTTGGTTTCTACAATCAAAGAAACTAGCGTGTATAAAGAGATGAAAGCGAAGCTACAAGCTGAAATTGACAAGTGGAAAGGACTTTTTGAGTCGGAGCGGGCGAAAAATGCTGCTCTAGAGAAAGAGAAAAGTAATTTAGAAAAGGATAACGACCGCTTGAGGCACGAGATCAGCGACCTGCACTATCAAGACGTGATTGGGCGAGATATTGGAAAAATGTGTGAAAAATATCTTACGCAGGAAGAAAAAGACAAGCTATATCGTAAGTTAGACGTAAGAGCGCAGGAACGAGAAGAGGAAGACAAGAAATTAGAACGTGATGATTTCAGCTATGACTACGATAGATAAGCCTCAAGGCTAGTTTACTAGCCTTTTTCAATAAATAAAAGAGACTAGCTTATAAAGTTAGTCTCTTCCCATTTTTAAATTCAAGTAATGCTCCAGGACTTTCATCTGTTGCTCATTTCGTCACATCTACAATAGGGTCTGTGGGCTTATATCGGACGTGTAGGCGCACTTCGGGGTGCTGGCGGCTGAATTCATAGGTAATTTGAAAAGAGGGCTTAAAATTGATTTTAGGGGGCTGAGGGCGTAGCATCGATTTTAAGGTCTGGTAGATAATAAAATTGTTATGTTTTGGAACATGAATGGGTAGGGTGGTATTTTGTATCGATTTGGCTGGTAGATCCTACTTTCATTGTTGTAATAAAGGAAAGTGAGCTAAAAAAGCGAATGTACCTTATTAGCAGATAAAAAGGAGAGAAATAAGGCGTTAGCCTTGCTAGCTTTTGGATTTCATGCTTAACAAGTCATAAGAGAGCATGTGAGGGAGGAGAGTTGATTGTTAAGGTTTTAAAGTAAACCTAAATGATAGCTAACTCAAACTTTTTTTACATGAAAAGTTTACTTAAATATATGACGTACTTTTTTCTCATGTATCTGTTGTATCAAATATAATCTACTTTCAAAGAGAATTAGTACCTTTTTATAGCTTTTATTAGGCAAACGTACCTTTTTCTCATGTATTAGTGACTTACTATACTTAATTTTACGAAAGTATTAGTGATTTACTATACTTAATTTTATGAAAGTACTAATGTTAAATAGAATCATCGTCGTCATTTATAGACGACGACAGTCGTCTATTTAGTTGCTATTTATATTATTTAGACTATTTGATGGGGTCAAGAAATCCAGTTGCATCAAGGGTTTGTTTCTGCTAAACATGAGAAAAAGGTACGTAAAACATGAGAAAAAGGTACGTAAAACATGAGAAGTTTTTTATAATTTGTTGACTGATCTCATGTATAGTGGTATAATGTTTATAGAGGTTGTATAGAAAGGGTTTTTAGCTATATGAACAAAGACGAAAGAAAGAAAAATGAGTTAGTCATATCGGAGGCTTTACGTGGTCGGTATCTAGTTTCGCAAAAAAACAACTTAGCAAAGTCTTTTGGGAAACTTAATACTTTTGAGCATCGTCTATTGGACTATTGCATTAGCTTTATTAGGAATAAAGATGACAGCCAAACCACTTATAGGACAACTATGAAAAACATACTAGATTATTTCGAGTTGGAGCCAGCAGGAAAGAACTATATACGTGCCACAAACGCTTTAAAACGATTGCTGGAGGGGACTACGTTATCTCTCCCACGTTTTGATAAAAACAAACTAATTGGGATTGAGCTAGTGAACTTATTTGAAAAAGTCTATTTTGGTCTTGATGGTGCTATCGAGTTTACTTTTTCAAGCGACTTAAAAGCTGATCTTTTTGATTTAAAAAAAGACTTTTATGCTTTTCGATTAGAAGAACTCTCAAAAATCAAGTCTAAATACGCCTTGGTTTTACTTAAATTATGGGGTGCTAAGCGTTATAAAAACCAGTATAAGACCATCTTGATTGGAAGTGTCGAAGAGTGGCAATCGTGGCTTTTAGGCGATGATAGGAGGTTAGAACCTGCAATTTTCAAGCGTGACTGCTTGCAAAAGGCGGTTAATGAATTAAATAAGCAGGAAGATATGAATATTTCTGTAGAAGTTTTGAAAAAAGGGCGAAAAGTCACAGGCTATGAGGTTGTAATCTTAAGTAATCGTAATGTTCACGGTGAAGTTATAGAAGCTGAAATTGTGGAAGTTCCAAAAATCGAGCAAAAAGAGCAAGTTGAAGCACCTGTAAGCCCTCTTGTTTCTATGGATCATTTTTTCAAAAGTTTGCAAAGTTTGACAAAAATTAACAAGCAACAAAAAGCGCAAATTGCGTTACTTGCTGAAACTTTTGACGAGGAAGAACGAGTGCAGGTGCTTAGTTTTGCTAAGGAGCTTTTTATCGCCCATCAAGCGGAAAAAGCTGGTTATCTTATCAAAACGTTGGAACAATGGAAAGAGAATAACATCAAGACTTTGAAAAAAGCGAAAGAGTTTTATGAGCTAAATTCGTCATCAAAAACACCTCAACAACCGCAAGAAACCAACATTCCAGGGTGGAGTGATATGCACCCTGACAACGAAAATAAGCAAAAAGCAAAAGCTACGCAAGAGGATTTGGACAAACTTATCGAAATCCAAAATACTTTAGGAGTTTTTGACACGCCAAAATCCATTGCAGAACGTGAAAAGATGCAGAATGAAATAAATGAAGCGTCTGAAGTTGATAATAATAAATAGAAAGGGGTGGTAAATGCAAGGAGTTCTAAAAATAGATGGTGTTGCGTTATTTAACGGCGCTATTGGTTGGTTATTTGTCTTATTTTATGGGACTGACTTACTTTTTAGTATTGTAGTTCCTCAGATTTGGACTTTAGCGTATGCTATCAATCGCAGAAAGGAGAAAGTATGACAGAAGATATTTTCGAAAAAACGAGAGACCTATTCGAGCAGTTTTATGATGAACATAATCTAGACGAGAACTCCGATTTTGGGCATTTAACTAGGAAACAGGCAATCATAGAAGCAGATTATCTCAACGCTACGCTTGTTGAGATTTTGGAGTATATTGACAACGGCGAAACGAACATTGACGAAATCAAGGCAATCGCATTAGATGGGCTTTTTGAAAGCCGAATATAGGATTTATTTGATCTATATAGTCCTAAAATTATTCCAATTAGTTTAACAGGCGAGGCTTTAGTCAAACAAAAAGTTTTGTAACCAGTACAAACAGACTGGCTCCAAAACTTTTTAAATATAGCACAATAGAAACCTCTATAGAGTCAAGGGTTTTGGGCGGGTTTCCTGCTTACGCTTTTTTCGTCTCGAATAACGAGACGACTGTCTGCCGCTAACGCTATTGCAGACAAAATACAGTTGAGATGAAAAATTCAACATTTCAGGGATTTCCAAAAATTGCTATTGTTTTTCAGATATAATTGTATTATGGAAAAATTAAAAGAAAAAAATATTCAAAAGAAAATCTGGCATATGCAACGGCAGTGTTGTCGATTAGCAGAAATATCTGATATAGCAGCAATAAAAAGCGAACTTTTTCATCTATAATCTAGCATAGACTGTTTAGTTAGGATTTTAAATGATCAAGATCCATATCCAGGGATTGATAGAGAGGAGGTTTTTTAGAGAAATAAATGTTTTTAATAATAAAAACAGAGACTTCAAATTAAGTCTCTGTTTTTTAATTTTCTACAAATATCATCCACTACAAGTAATGTTTTATAACTTTTTAGGAAATGTCATCTATGGTTCTTGGATAGAGCACCCCTAACTCATTATCTTCTTTTGGGGCTATCATTTGATAGTCAAGATAGAATGTCAAATGATTTCTAGGATCATTCTTATATTTTTCAAATTCTGACTTGTAATCATAGCCTGCATTTTTCAAATAAAAAGCAAGTGATTTATAATATGGGTAAGAATGATTAAATTTTTCAAGATACTCCCAAATCTTTTTAATATTTATATTTTCAGCCCGAATAAAGGATTCAAGAATTTCAGAAACGCCTCCACTATATCCAGGTCTTACCATAGCATCAATTAGCGTTCTCTCAATATTTGTGGTTTTGATAGGATTTGAAAAACCAACAACGTCCTTAGTTATAACGCCTGTATTATGAGTGTTTTTTGAGTTTAGAATGTGTACTTTATAAGATGTGCCGTCGTAATTAAAAGAGTAAATCATATTGGTGCGTCGCATTTTTTTTGAGAATGCATAGTCAATCCGTCCCTGAGATAGATTATTTCCATCTCCTAAATAAGAACTTTTCGGGAACTGTTCTTTGTTAATATAGATATCTTTAGGAGCATTAATAGTTAAGTCATGAATATACATAGCACTGTAATGAGATAAAAAAGAATTAGCTAGTAACGACAAAGCAATTTCGTAAGGAGAAACGTAGGTATAAGATGCTACATAACGATTTATATAATCACCTTTATATTCATTCATAATCTTTATGGATTTAAAAAGTTCTAGCTTATCAACGACGATTTCGATAAATTTATTCAATGTAGCCTTTGACTTAAGTTTACCTGTGTTTTTACCTTCCTCGAACTCCTCTTTAAATTTTTTAATAATTGCTATTATAGAGGTTCTGTTTAAAATATTTCCAAAATTCATTTGGGCTTCTAATACAATTTCATCAGAATATTTTATAAAACCATAGACGTCTTTTTTGATATCATATTTTGTTAAAATCTGTTCAATTTCAAAATCTGTAAGGGCCATACAAACAAACTCCTGAGTTGTTTTTATAAATAATTTTTTTCTAAAGGTATGGTATATATACCATACCTTAATTAAACTTTTAAATATAAATCTTAAGCTATGGTATATATACCATAGCTTAATTATACAATAAAAAAAATTAAAAACAAGAGGAATTCTATATATTGTCTATTCAATAATGATATAATTAGAGTAGAAAACAGTATTTTATAGGGGATGCTTATGACGCCAGATGAAATTAGAAATACCATTTTAAAAGCAATTTACTCAGATAGTGACCTGAAGGAAACTTTAGTTCTAAAAGGTGGAAATGCTTTAAAACTTTATAACATAACTGATCGCTCATCTCAGGATTTAGATTTCTCAATCAAAGAATCTATAAGATATGAAAAAGAGAACGAAGGAAAAAAACTACAAGATTTAATTTCAGATGCCTTTCAGCAAGTTGGGTTTTTAGTTGTTGGATTTGAATTCATTGAAAAACCTAAAAAAAGGAACAAAGATTTACCTCCATTTTGGGGAGGATATAAGATTTCTTTTGCGATAGTCGATACAGAAAAGTATCAAGATAAAATAGATTTACAAGATCCTGATAAAATGAAGGAGCTAAGTAAATACGGAGAAAATTTAGAAAACAATAGTAAAAAGATAGAAATAGATTTGAGCTATGATGAGTATGTTGCTGATAAAAAAAGTTATGATTTAGATGGGACAACTATTTATTTATATAGTCCACTAATGCTTGTCTATGAGAAAATAAGAGCATCCTGTCAGCAGCTCGAAGATTACAAGTTGGTCGGTAATAAAACACGTGCTCGAGACCTATATGATATCTATAAAATCCTAACAAATACTAGACAAACTAATTTACGTGAAGCTGTGCTTGATCAATGTAATTTTTATATATTAGAAAATATTTTTAAAGCGAAAGATGTACCCCTTGAACTCATGTTAAAATTAGATAGCAAAAAGTCAGATTTAGCTGAAGATTATAAAACAAAAGTTATTCCTCAAATAGCTTCTAGTGAAACTGAAGACTTTGATTATATCTTTTTTTACAACCAAACATTATTCAGCGATTTATTTCACAAGTACCACGAATATCAACAAAATTAGTCGATTTCAACTCTAAAAAATAGGTGAATGTTAAAACAAAATTCATATGAAATCGTATTTTTCCGAAAAATTGGTCTTTTTCGGAAAAATACTTTCCTAAAAGAAAGTATTTCAAAAACGCCCAAAGCCATTGGCGCTCTAGGGATTTCTAACAACGATAGGTCCACAAAAATATCTGAAAAGCTCTCAGAATTATCATGTCAGAATCAAAAATGCGTGTTTTTTGCATGAAAAAAACACAAATCAGAGTTGAATATACAAAAATAGACCTTTACTGAACTGATCCCAAAAAGTTAGACAGAAAGGGACAATAGAGTCTAGTTCAAATGTCATTGTTGGTATGTTTTATTTGGTGTCGTTATTTTTAGGACATTAGGATTAGGCATCAGCATGTGTAGTTATATTAGAATTAGTAGTACGGAAAAGAAATTAACAACAGTAAAAAATCTCTCTACTGTTGTTAATTTCTTTTCAGATAAGCTTAGTTGAAAGGATAAGAATATACTTGCTTTAGAAGCCTTACATTCTCAGTTTCTAGAGAGACAATGCTAGCGAATTGAGATTGCTAAAAGAAAAATATGAGTAGAGAAAACCTTTGTTTACCAGTGGGAATCCTCAATAGAATCATACTTTTGATTTATTTAAATTAGGCTATTCTGATAGGGAGACAAAAGGTTTAGGGGGGCGCTAGAACTTTTAGGAGGTATAGAGAAGAAATTGGCACAAAAGGACAATATAATACAATACAATGCATTATATTGTATTACCCTTTGCTTCTTAAGAGGTGTTTTTATGTAGGAAGTCAATACAATTGCAAATTTCTTCTTTGAGATTGTTGTCACAATCAATGATTTCCAGGAAGTTAATGTGGGATCGGAATAGCTGTTGGTAGTCGATATTTTTTGAAATAAGGATGATGTAACCAAATTGATCGTTTTTTCTAATATTCTTTACTACTTCTAAGTCTTCTTCATTTAAACATATATCTTCATTTATGATAAAATATGTATTAGATTGATGAGATAGATCAGGTTTGAAGCTTTGTAATATTTTGAATGTAGTTCTCGGATATCTATTTTTTAAATAATCACTGATGATACTGGTAATTTGTAAGTTTTTGCGTTGTTGTTCAATAATATAAAACATAGTTCCTACTTTCTTATTTTTTTATTATATCAGTCAGTGAGAATAAACTTTATTGATATGACGAAAAGTTCATATTACATAATGAGTGGCGATAAATGGTCATTTATGATAGATAATGTACAGTTTATGATTTTTTTGAAATTAAGAGTTGATTTTTGATAAGCTACTTCTAAAAGAAGAGGTAATCTTATGAATTTTTTAATTGTTAATAAAGATGAAATTTCAATGAAACTGTTTTTTGAGGATATATTTTATATTAGTTCAGATACTATCAAACCTCATGTGTTAAAGGCTGTTACAGAGTCTGGAGTTTTTGAGTTTTATGGTACTTTAAAAGATTTAGAAGATAAGTTGAAATTGAACTTTTTTAGGTGTCATCGCAAATTCCTTGTCAATATTACTAAAATTCAAGGACTAAATCTGTCAGAACGTCTAATAGTGTTTTCAAATGATAGTATTGAAAGTGTTTCTTTTTCAAGGTATAAACAGAAGGAGTTAAATAAATTATGGAAAAGAGGATAATCGATGCTTAATATTTTTGTATTAGAAGATGATTTTTTTCAGCAGAGTAGAATAGAAAATGCGATCAGGCATTGTGTTGAGAAAACGTCAGTAAGATATAAATTTCTGGAGATTTTTGGTAAGCCAAATCAATTATTGGAATCAATCGAGGAAACGGGGAATCACCAATTTTTCTTTTTAGATATTGAAATAAAAGGTGAAGAAAAGAAAGGAATGGAAATTGCTAAAGAAATTCGAGCCAGAGACCCGTATGCTGTTATTGTCTTTGTAACAACTCACTCAGAGTTTATGCCGGTAACGTATCGGTATCGGGTTTCTGCTTTAGATTTTATAGATAAAAGCCTGGAGGACAGTGACTTTCAAAAGGCAGTATCAGATGTGTTAGTATATGCTTTTGAAAACATTGATCATACTGTCGCTGAAAATTCTTTTGTATATAAAACTGCAAACGCCCACATCCAAGTCCCTTTTAGTGACATCCTTTATTTTGAAACATCTTCAGCAATCCATAAAGTTATTTTAAAAACGAAAACAGGTCAGACTGAGTTTTATGGGAAAGTATCCGATATAGTTAAAGCTGACGACCGACTTTACCAGGCACATCGTTCTTGTGTAGTGAATCCATTAAATATAACGAAGTTGGATAGAACAAACCACATTGCATTTTTTGAGAATGGAGATTCTTGCTTTATATCCAGAATAAAGCAAGGAAGATTAGTAGAATTAGTGGAGAATAAGCAATGAATATCTCAATAGGATATGACTTACTTCTTTTTCTTGATATCTTAATAAGAATTTATATTTTTCAGCAGATTAGTGGATTGAAAATAAAAGAAAAAACCAAATTTATAATAGCGTTTGTTATAACCGTTGCTTCTATTGTATTAGATAGTACATTTCAATTATGGGAACCTTTTTCACTGTTGTTGATAGTTCCTTTTTTAAAAACAGGTTGGAATAAAACGCAAAAAATATTCTATTGTTTATTGCCGTTTGTAATTGGAGATATGTTTCAAAGGATAATAGGTTTGTATTTGCGATTCATTTTTGCTATTGATATCAATTCGTTTGATAGCAGTCCATATTTCAATGTTCTCCTATCACTATTAGTAGTTCCATTTTATATAGTATTCTTCAAAGGGCTTAGAATAGAATCAAAAAATCTTCAAGTTGATACTTTGCATCAAAATTTTAAAAATATATTTATTGGGATGAATATATTTTTTATTACATACTTTTTGATAATCCGTAGTATTATTCTACTTGAAATTGCTGTAGAAAATGGTCTGAATTTAAAGATAGATACTTACTTTATAAGGACCAATGTGTTAATGATATACTTTATAGTATTTACGGTTAGTCTATTATATTTGAACTATCAGAAAAAAGAAAAGCAAGATAGAGAAATTCAGGATTTAAAGGACAAACAGCTAACGGATTTAGGACGCTACAGTCGTCATGTTGAGTCTCTTTATAAAGAAATCCGAAGTTTCAGACACGACTATACTAATATTCTCATTAGCTTAAATGAGGCGATTAAAGAAGAGGACATTGTTGCGATTCGTTCGATTTATCAAGAAGTTATTGCAGACTCAGATAAAAAATTTTATGACGGGAAATACGATATAGCTAGACTATCCAATATAAAAAATGATGCGGTAAAGAGTTTGCTGTCATCTAAGATGTTGGAGGCACAAAAAAAAAGTATTGCAATTTCTGTAGAAGTAGATTCCGAAATTGACAAACCTAATTTAGAGTTGATTGAATTCATAACGATTCTATCAATTTTATTAGATAATGCAATAGATGCTGCAGAGCAGTGCACAAATGGAAATATTGTATTTGCCTATTTCCAGGAAGAAGACAGGAAAATTGTTGTTGTTGAAAATACTACGGTTGAAGATAAGGTATCAACAAGTTACATCTTTGAGTATGGTCACTCTACAAAAGGAGATAGGAGAGGAATTGGGTTAGCTAATGTAAAAGCTATTTTAGATAAATATCCTAAAATTACGTTGACAACGAATAGTAGTAATCATAGATTTATTCAGGAGTTGATCTTTATAGATTAATATTAGTTTTGGCATAATCTTCAACGCGTACCTGAATAGTGGGTGGTTTATTTGTCTCGCACCTAACGGAGCGAGACGGACTGAAAGTCACATAATTAAAAAACACATAAAATCAAGTTAATAAAAGATTTTATGTGTTTTTTAGTAAAACTATTCTTGAAGTTTTTCTTACTATATTTAGTAATTATCTCTAACCTCGTTTTTTATTATTAGTAGGAGGAAAGAGAATATTCCAAAAATTCCAAATATCTCCTCCTCTGACATTCTCGAGTTCTTTTGTTGAAAGTGTATGGTATGCTGTAGATTCTTCGCGTCTAGGCATTTGTTAATCTCCTTTTATTGTGAATTTATAGTTTTATTATAATAGATTCCAGATGAAAGCGCGAACATAATTCATGAATGGTTAATATTTAGTAATGAATGACTATTTTTGTTATAAAAACAGAAAATATATTGCAACATATTGTAAAATATTGTATTATAATATATCGGAGGTGGTTTGTATGCAGATAGTAACAATTAATATCAATAAAGGTGGTACAGGTAAGTCTACTTTTTCTTATAACTTTTCTAAGTGGTTATCATCTAGAAAAAATAAAAAGGTTCTTTTAATAGATGGAGACTCATCATGTAATTTAACTTATTCTTTTAAAGAATTAGGGACAAGTTCTATTTATGATGTATTTAAAGGAGGAGGTTTTGAGATATATCCTGTAGATAAAAATATGGACTTCATAAAGGGATCAGAATTTCTAACTGACGAGGATTTGGAGCTTAGGAAGAAACAAAATAATTGTCTGATTCTTTTTATGTGGTTTGCTGATAATATAGAAATGTTGAGTAAGTATGATTATGTGATTATTGATACACATAATGATGCTAGCTTGGTTACATCGAACTTTATAGCAGTTGCAGATGCTGTGATTGGGGTATCAGAGCCTTCTAGAAACGGGTATCGTGCCTGGTTAGAACTCAAAGAAACCATTAATCGCCTTAAGTCTGAGGTTGTCGATATTATGACCAGGAAATCCTATATTCAAGCTGTTCCATATCTGATTGGAAATAAAATAGAGCATATCGGAAGAAGCTCACGAGAATTTCTGGATATTATTGCCAACGATCCAGGGTTGGTAGGAATAATTCCTAAGAAAGAATTACTAGCAAAGAGCTTGTTGAGCGATAAGAGTATATTTGAACTTCAGGATGAAATGTCATCTGCTGAAAAGAAACGCCATAGAAAATTTTATGAACATATTGAAGAAGTCTTTGAAAAAATCATTAATACTATATAAGGAGAAGTAATCATGACCAATAAATTTTCAGATTTTCAAAAAGCTAGAGAAGAAATTTCCGTAAAAAAAGGAACGATTGTATCAGAAAAGCAAGAACTGAAGAAGACTTATTCTTTTACTCTATTACCATCAGAACGCCAAATGCTTAAGGAATTAGCAGAATCGTCTCCTATCCGTGTATCTGATTCACAGTTTCTTTCCAGCTTAATTAGAGATTATTATTTTACCAGAAAATAAACACAAAATTCAGCTTACTTTAGCTGGATTTTTTCTTTAACGGTAAAAAAATCTCATTCATTACTAAACAACGACATTTCATGACAAAAAACAAAATAGGATTCTTTTTGTTTTATACTGTACATGTAAACTAAATTATATAAAAAATAAAGAAAGGAGAAACTCATGAAAAAAATGACAGATGTAGAGCTTCAAAATTTTACAGGCGGCATTGTTATAGGTCTAATAGGGAATTTCTTTCGTCCACCTAGAATCTATCTTCCAGGTAACCCTATGAAACCCAAATTAGCAATTATGTAGGAGGTATAAAAATGGAAAAATTTCAAGATATCAGCAAAGACGAACTATATAAAACTTCTGGTGGTTTTATAATTACCTCACCAGTATTTTGGCAAGCGGAAATTGTGCTATGGATTGCTAATCATTGGAAATGAATTTAAAATAAGAAATCAAGAAGGTAGGTGATAGAGATGTCGCATATGTTAAATATTTTAAAGATGGCATTTTTACCAACAATGATTATTTTCATTTAAAATCTAGAACAAATCATAAAAAAACATAGATACACAGATCATAATTTAGAAAAAATATATAGGAGAAAATAATATGACTAAATTTGAATCAATGGATAATATGAATACGAACTTTGTAGTACTTTCAGACACAGAATTGATGGAAATGGAAGGTGGTTTCTTTGGTCCTGTGCTATTTACTATATGGGGAACTGAAGTGCTTCTTGGTCATGCACTATCTGCAGGAGCAACTTTAGGACTTGCAGCATTAGCAACAACTTAAAAATAACGGAGGAAGATAATATGATTAAAAATTATGAAACAGTAGATTTTCATGAATTAGAAGAAATTAAAGGTGGCTTCTTGCCTGGAGCGTTGGCTATTGCATGGGGAGTGACTAAAGCTGTTGGTATTGTAGGTGCAACAGCTACAACTGTATATGTAGGGGGGAAAGCTGTAAAAAGAGCAGGGGATTGGATTGTATCCCATTTTTGATAGAATAGGATGTCGGGGGATAACGATGAAAAACGAAATAAAACGAACTATGAAGATTTCCCTACTATTTTTCTCTTTATTTTCAATAAATATATTAGTCCTTAAATTACTATCTATAATTGGATTTAACATGGTTATTACTGAAAATACTTATTTAATTCCCCCTCTGTTTTCAACTGTAATTTTATTAATTATTGAAAAAAATAGAACCGGATGTCATAAAAAATATAGCTAATATCATAGGATAGAATAAGTTCTATTACAAAAATATGTTAAATATTTTAAAGGTGGTGCCAAAGCAATTACTATTCTTGCAGGATGGGGCGTCTGGGTAGGATATAATGAGTCTCGACGCTAGTAACTTCGAACATTCCCTTTAAGAAAGGTGAAAAATCATGGCAAAAGATATATACCCAAATAAGAACATCATGGATTTCATCAGATATTCTATCGGCATATCTACTGTTGCAGTATGTGTTATGGATTTAATGATGGAGAAAAAGTTGAATTCTATGTACATTTTTACAAACCTTGCTGTATTGTATTTTATCAGTGATTAGGAGTTAAATTGGTGAATTCCCTTATGGCAGTAGATACACTAATTGTGAAATAATCTAAGTACCATCTTTATAATACTGCTGATTTATCTTTTATAGAATAGTCAGCAGTATTATTTGATTTAGGAACGCAGTCTATTAGGTTTCTAAAACCATTTCATATCAAAATACAATTTTCGAAAAAATTGAAATCGTTGTATAATAGTTTCAGTTGGTGTTGGAATTTGTACAGGAGCATATGCTATGAAATATGCGATTTGCCAAAGCACAAAGAAATAGATTATATTAGTTTTGTTATCGTTTTTAAATCAGTGGAAATAGTGTTTGATAATAGAGATGTAAAACAAGAGGAGATTATATGCGTTTTAAGAAGAAACATTATCGTGCTCAAGTAGATACCCGAGATTGCGGTGTTGCCTCCTTGGCAATGGTTTTTGGTTTCTATGGGTCATATTATTCACTGGCCACTTTGCGTGAATTAGCTAAGACTACGCAAGAGGGGACAACAGCTTTTGGTCTGGTCAAAGTTGCTGAGGGTGAAGGTTTTGACACTCGAGCAATTCGTGCGGACATGACTCTTTTTGATGAAGATATTATCTATCCTTTTATTGCTCATGTAGTCAAAAATGGGAATTTGATGCACTATTATGTGGTGACAGGTTGTGATAAGAAATCAATTCATATTGCCGATCCAGATCCATCTGTAAAAATGAAGAAAATGCCACGTGAGCAATTTAAAGAGGAATGGACAGGAGTTTCAATTTTTATTGCTCCAACTCCAAACTATAAGGTACACAAAGAAAAGAAAGATAGCTTGTTATCTTTTGTACCTATACTTGCTAGGCAGAAGGGACTGATATTAAATATTGTCATTGCAACTCTTATAGTGACTATAATCAATGTTATTGGTTCTTATTATCTACAATCGATTATAGACACCTATATTCCTGAACAAGTAAAAAATACTCTAAGCATTGTGTCTGTTGGATTAGTTATCGGCTATATTCTTCAACAACTGATTTCTTATTCCCAGGAATACTTATTATTAGTCCTGGGGCAAAGGCTATCGATTGATGTTATTTTGTCTTATATCAAGCATGTTTTTCACTTACCGATGTCTTTCTTTGCGACAAGAAGAACAGGGGAGATTGTCTCACGTTTCACTGATGCTAATTCAATCATCGATGCTCTAGCAAGTACGATTTTATCGGTTTTTTTAGATGTTTCGATTATTATCATTGTTTCAATTGTTTTATTTTCTCAAAACATTAACTTATTTTTCATTAGCTTGCTTGCATTGCCAATATATACCGTGATTATCCTATCTTTCATGAAACCATTTGAAAGAATGAATCAAGAGACGATGGAATCTAATGCGATTCTATCATCTTCAATCATCGAAGATATTAACGGTATTGAAACAATAAAATCCTTAACAAGTGAACGCCAACGCTATCAAAAAATTGACAAGGAATTTGTTGATTATTTGAAAAAGTCGTTTACTTATGGTAGAGCAGAGAGTGTTCAGAAAATCTTAAAAAAATTAGCTCAGTTACTGCTTAATGTTACAGTATTATGGATGGGAGCAAATCTTGTTATGGATAATAAGATGACTATTGGTCAACTTATTACCTATAATTCTCTATTGGTTTACTTCACGAACCCTCTCGAAAATATTATCAACCTTCAGACAAAGTTACAAACTGCTAAAGTTGCAAACAATCGTTTAAATGAAGTTTACTTGGTAAAATCTGAATTTGAAGAGAAAAAAACAGTTCATGATTTGAGCCATTTTAAAGGGGATTTAACGTTAAACAATGTCAGCTATAAATATGGCTATGGTAGAGATGTTATTAGTGATATTAATCTCACATTGAAAGCAGGTAGCAAGGTGTCATTTGTAGGTATTTCAGGTTCAGGAAAAACTACGTTGGCCAAGATGTTTGTCAACTTCTTCAGTCCATCAAAGGGTGATATTTTATTAGATGATGTGAACCTAGAAGATATTAACAAAGAAAGTCTTCGAAGCTATATAAATTATCTACCGCAACAACCGTATGTTTTTAATGGTACCATCCTCGATAATCTTTTATTAGGTGCAAAAGAGGGAACTACTCAGGAAGATATTATTAGAGCTGTTCAAATCGCAGAAATCAAGTCCGATATAGAATCTATGCCATTGAACTATCAAACAGAATTAACGTCAGATGGTACAGGTATTTCAGGAGGACAGCGTCAGAGAATCGCTTTAGCAAGAGCATTGTTGACAGATTCTCAAATATTAATTTTGGATGAGGCAACAAGTAGCTTAGATGTACTGACAGAGAAAAAAATTATAGATAATCTCATGGAACTAGACAAGACACTGATTTTTATAGCCCATAGATTAACAATTCCTGAAAGAACGGAGCAGGTTATTGTTCTTGATAAAGGTAAAATTATTGAAGAAGGAACTCATCAAGATTTGCTGGATCAAGGCGGTTTTTACGCCCACTTAGTCAAGAGTTAGAAAGGAGAGGACATGAACTACGAATTTTTAGAAAGTGCCGAGTTTTACAACCGTCGCTACCATAACTTTTCCAGCCGTATCATTATCCCAA
>ERZ773233.794-NODE-794-length-19772-cov-19.706903_pt1 | contig 19772 bp, 13 predicted proteins | sample MGYA00580991_ERZ773233 | MGnify/ENA primary metagenome ERZ773233 (study PRJEB29015, sample SAMEA2738178) | human oral metagenome | biome: human oral; feature: human-associated habitat; material: saliva | place: China | collected 2161 ...
CCAAGTAAATTCCGTTGGTTCAACAACTGTTAGCGCAGGGAATCACATCAAAGTAGATGCTACGACAAACGGCAATGTTAAGGACTACAAGGTTAGCTTGGCTGATGATATTACTAATCAAATCAACAATAACACAACGAATATCACGAACATCCAAGGTGATGTTAATAACATTAAACAAGATGTAACTAACATTCAAAATAATATTACAAATATCGGTCAAAATATTTCTCGTTTCGATAGAAAAATCAATCGAGGTGTAGCAGGTGCTGCCGCTCTTGCCGCTTTACATCCATTGGATTTCGATCCTGATGCAAAATGGGACTTTGCTGCTGGTTATGGCCACTATCATGACGGCAACGCCGCTGCATTGGGGGCTTTTTACAGACCGAATGAGGACTTGCAGTTTAGCGTAGGATCCACTGTTGGTAATGGCGAAACCGTTGTAAATGCAGGTATGTCTGTGAAAGTAGGTGCTCACAGTAATGTATCTCGTTCTCGTGTAGCTATCGGTAAGGAAGTTTTGGAACTTAAGAAAACTGTAGCAGTACAAAATGCGCAGATTCAAAAGTTGACAGCCCTCTTAAACGATGTGGCAGGTACGCATATGAAAGCAGACCGCACTACATTGTTCCCAGATGTGGCTAGCAACCACTGGGCTTACGAAGCTGTAAGCGATTTATCTCGTCGCGGCTTGGTAGAAGGCTACCCAGATGGCACATTTGGTGGAGATCGTTTATTAACACGTTACGAATTTGCAGAAATCGTATATCGTGCCCTTCAAAACGGCGTACAAGTAGATGAACAACTGGTAACAGAATTCAGCCCTGAAATGGCATTGTTCCGCGTTGACACAGTGGCTAAAAATAGCCAAGGACAACCGACAATTGAACGAGTTAGAGTGAATAAAAAATAATATATAGAGAAAAAACCGATACGAACTCTAGCGATTAGTAGTAGAGTTTGTATCGGTTTTTTATTTGTGGTATTACAAAACGTAAATTAAAATAGTAAATCGTAATATAAAATATCGTTTTTGCAATTTAATTGAATATAAATGGTTGGTGTGTTACACTTAGCATACTAGGAGGTAAGTATATGAACACTACCAAATATATTCGTTTAGCATCTATGACTATAGATAATATAAAGAATATTGAACACGGTCGTATCAATTTCATAAATACAAGAAAGGACTATAAATCGAGCCTATTAGGTATATATGGTCAAAATGGTTCCGGGAAAACGGCACTTATAGATGCGATTAGCATTTTAAAATTATTACTTACAGGCCAAAAATTGCCTTCTACAATTCGTGATTATATCAATATATCCTCTGCCTCTCATACGTGTGAATTAAATTTTGAATTGTTAATAGAGGATAATCATAAACATATTTTAGTAGATTATGAGGTGGAATTAGGCATTACCTCATCGATTACTGGTGAAAGTAATATAACGGATGATACCAGAGATGGAGAACATCGTATTTGTATTACAAAAGAGCGCTTACAATATAAGCTTGAAAGTGTAGAAACCAATATTAGAAAAAGTGTTTTAATTGACACGAATGTACCGGCTAAGCAAATCTTTAAACCTAAATCAAAATTAGATTTACTAGTTGGTCGTGATATTGATGATATTACAGATCTAATCGTAAATAAAAAACAAGCGAATGCGGAATCGCGATCCTTTATTTTCTCTCCTGAGTTTATGAAACGACTTCATAGTCGTAATGAAGTGATGGAATCAAATCAAGATTTTGCATTAGTATATTCGATTTTGACAGACTTAGTGAAGTATGGAAATCATGATTTATTTGTAGTAACAACGGAACATAGTGGCTTAATTAGTCTCGATGCACTACCATTAGAGATTAACTATCGGGCTGATACGAGACATATTGTAGGTACGATTGGATTATCCTTAAATCAACCTAATGTATTTCCTATAGCCGTTGTACAAGATATTAGAGATAGTATAGCTATGATGAATTTGGTATTAACCCAAATTGTACCAGGATTAACTATAGGTGTAGAAACACTAGGTAAGGAAAAATTGCAGGATAATCAAGACGGAGAGCGATTTGAGTTAGTATCCTATAAATCAAATACATATATTCCGTTAAAATATGAATCTGAAGGGATACGTAAAATTATTTCTGTGTTAGGCCTATTAATTTCTGTCTATAATAGAAAATCTATTACTGTTGCTATAGATGAGCTAGACTCGGGTATCTTTGAATATCTGCTTGGTGAGATTTTACGAATCATTTCAGAGAAAGGCGAAGGCCAATTAATATTTACATCTCATAACCTAAGACCTTTAGAAACACTTGATAAAGGCTGTATTGCTTTTACCACAACTAATCCTAGCAATCGATATACGCGAATGGTTAATGTAAAGACAAGCAATAACTTACGCGACTTTTATTATAGAGATATCATGCTTGGTGAACAGAACGAAGAACTATATAAATCGACAAATAATGCTGAAATTTCTTATGCTTTTAGGAAAGCTGGTGCATATAAATGGCACGACGAAAAATAGTGCTTGTTATTGTTGAAGGACCTTCTGATGCGGATTCATTAGAATTATATTTCTCTAAATTTTTTGATAGTAATACTGTACATATGAAAATTATGTACGGTGATATTACCTCTAAAAGAGGAATAAACCAGTCGAATATTAAGGCTCGATTAGGTAATGAAATTAAGGTATATGCTGAAAATAATCATTTTAAAGCTGCGGATGTTCAGCAAATTATACATTTAGTTGATATGGATGGAGCTTTTGTTGATGACTCTGTCATTATTGAGGATGAGACAAAAGATAAATTTGTATATACATTAGAGTCTGTTATAGTCCCAAATCGACAAGTTGCTATCGAGCGAAATGAGCATAAGCGTGAGAATTTGAATACCTTAAGTTCAAGGACCTCTGTAATGTGGAATAATATTCCTTATAAAATATATTATATGTCTTGTAACTTAGATCATGTGTTACATGATAAGCCCAATGCTACTGATGAGGAGAAAAAGGCTAACTCATTGGATTTTACCGAAAGGTATTATGATGATATAAATGCGTTTATTAAATTTATAAGTGAGTCTACATTTTCTCAATGTACAGATTATAAAGAATCATGGGATTATATAAAACAAGATAAGCATTCGTTGGAGCGTAATTCTAACTTAGGATTATGTTTTATAGGGTTATAGGACAAAAAGTGTGTGTGACTAATCCCAATAAGTTGGAAAATCTGTAGACATATGTAGCTCATTCCAAACAGGAGCATCACCCCATTGAGGGATTGAACGATCTATTTGGCAATAATCAGATAACCGTTTGTAGATAGTAGCAATCGATTCATCTGTAGGCATACAATTTAATATATCTGAAATAGAAAGCGGTCTTGGTGAGTGCATATAGCACCACCAATAGACCGCTTTTAGTCTTCTTTCAAGTGAAAGACCCCTATGAGCCCGTAACATACTTCTTAGTTGAGCATTTACTCCACCTTCAATACGATTATTTGTTGTAGGTACTGTAATATCAATGCATTCCAAAAATGTAAATAAAGTTTGTTGCCTAATCAGGCGCCATAATGATGATTCAGCTTTAAGCAAACGCTCATGTGTAGAGCGTTTGTTTCCGAATTCATCAATCGTCATTTCTCGTAAAAAATCAGAATATGTCATGCGCCACGCTGAAAGCTCATTAATCCATATAAAGGCTTGATCCATTGTTTTTACATTAAATAAAGCTTTAGCAAGACTATAAAGGTCCTTCCCAGCTAACGTTTTAGGTCTACTTGTCGTATATCGTCTAACCTGACAAAAAATATGAAATAGGCATCTTTGGTGGCTACTATGAGGCCAAACTTTTCGTAATGCTTTAGGTAAACCATTAGCACCATCAGACACAACGACTTTAGGTTCAACAATCCGTTCCATTAAGCACTGCCAAGCTCTAGCATGCTCATAACGGCAGACATACCATCCTAAAACATGAGTATCATTGCAACAAATCAACACACATAAATTCCTAGATAAGTAAATTCCATCAAGATATACCACATCATGTACTTCTTCCACTTTTGGTGGCAATGGCCATATGGACCAAAATTTAGCGGTTTTACGCCTAAATGTACGACCTTTACCAGGCATATCAGCTTGAATATCGGTACTGAATAACCAATTCAAGAATAGGTTTAACTCTTTACTTAAATTATTAATTTTAACGGTAAATGCCACCTTACAATGTTTGCAAAACCAACGCTGAGAACCAGATTTTAAAACACCATGTTTAATACATTTCTCATTACAATCAGGACATTTTATTTGTCGCATAAACTCTTCCTCCATATTTGTTTATATATAGGAAGATATAACCTCATTTTAGTCAGTAATTACAAGGGTTAGTTGATGTTTTCACCCACACTTTTTGTCCACCCTCAAACTTCTCCAGAAAAAGATTAAACCCTTATAACACTAGTAAATATCTAGTGTTATAAGGGTTTTTACACACACTTTTTGTCCTATAAGCCCTTTAGTATTATATGAACTTTTAGACAACGAAAAAAGGACTCCATAGGGAGTCCTTTTTTCATGTAAGGGGAGTGTTAGTATTAATATCAAATGAACCATGTATTTAAACAAGTAGTAGGTTTGGGGTTAGTATTACTTGTCGGGAGATAAATACATTAAGTAATCAGGGAATATTTACTTATATTTATCATTTGATATGGCAATTATAAGTAAATACTGTGAAGGTAAAATGAACTTCTAAAAAATATTTTATGAAATTTAGATGAAATGTAAAATTCGTTTATTAAATGTTGATAAATGCCATACTTCTTGATATGATAATAGAGGAGGATAATATCTTCTCTTTATTTTTTTTAGAAATATTTAAAAAAAATCGTTCTAGTTATAAGACTTTTGTTGTTGGGTTAGAAAGGGGGCCACTATGAAGTTGCTTATAGCTTTGATGGCCTTTTTTTGCCTCATAACATATTCGAATACAGCACAAGCGACTGATTGGTATTATGTAAGTCCTGATGACAAAGGTAATCAATTGTTTATAGATAATGATAGTGTTCAAAAAAGCGATTATGATGCCGTTCTTTGGCTAAAAGTTAATGAACCTGGTGGCGATGAACTTCGCTATAAGGTATATATTAGCCGTTATAATCGGACCATGGAAATTCTAGAAGTAGATGCGTATATGCCAAATGGCACTCAATATGATAATGTTGATTATGATAAAGATCCTGAACCGATTGAAGGCAATACAAATGGCCAAGCCATCTATAGATTGTTATGGCAATAAATAGTTTGAATTTAATATTTTAGATATAAATTTAAAAAATTAAATATAAAAATACCTAGCTAGACAGCAACTAGCTAGGTATTTTTTGTGTGTAAATGTATTGTAAACACGCAGAGGTGTTACAGTCTTTGTAGATAGGTAAAATTTAAGATATCCACTAGTGATTAGAAACAACCGTTAGTTTATAGCTGAGCGGCTGTACGGGTTAATTCCAAATCATTAATCATTTGTAAATCGTCTTGCGGGGATCTACCGCCGGTTGTTAAATAACCGCCTACCATGATGCCATTAAGCCCGCCTTTTAGTGCGTACGATTGTAAATCGCGAAGATTTACTTCTCGACCGCCTGCGGTACGAATTAATGCATGAGGTAAAATGAAACGGAATACAGCGAAGGTACGTAAAATTTCCATCGGTTTTAACGCTTGGTTATGTTCGAATGGAGTACCCTTAATCGGATTTAATATGTTTAATGGGATGGAATCAATGTTAAGGCGTTTTAGTTCAAACGCCATTTCTACGCGTTGTTCTAGAGTTTCGTTTAGACCTAAGATACCGCCAGAGCAAACGCGAATGCCAGCTTTTTTGGCATTTTCTATGGTAGACATCTTGTCCTCATAGGAATGTGTGGAGCAGATGTCAGGGAAATGACTTGGTGCAGTTTCGATATTGGAATGATAGCGAGTAACACCAACTTCTTTTAATTGAAGAGCTTGTTCATAGGTTAATAAACCAAGGGAACAACAAATTTCTAAACCAATTTTTTCGCGAATTTCTTTTAATACGCGTAAGATTTGGTTGAATTCATTAGGGTTGGAAGTGTTGCGACCGCTTGTAACAATAGAGAAGCGAATAGCACCAGCTTCTTTTGCTTTTCTAGCAGCATCTAAAATCGATTCATCATCCATAAATGGATATTCTTGAACGCCTGTATTGTGGTGTGCCGACTGTGCACAGAACTTACAGTTTTCAGGACATTTACCAGAACGAGCATTTACAATCGCGCAAATGTCGACGGAATTATCGTTGAAATGTTGTTTTATTTTATCTGCCATAGCCAATAAAATCATGGTATCTTCATCGGATGTATGGATTAAATCGATGGCTTCCTCTTTAGTGATTTCCCCACCATGTAATATACGATTGGCAATGGTTAATATTTTTTCATAAGAACCCACCTGGGTTTGTTGCTCTACTGGAAGTGCCATTATAGCCTCCTTGTTATTGTTAACTTATAAAAACGAATATATTTACAATGTAATTGTAGTATTCTTGGATGCTAATTGTCAACTGTATAAATAAATTAGTTTACAATATGATATCTTACATATTATATAGAAATATATAGTATAATTAGATGTTAGTATTCTATAAGTTAGGAAAGGAGACAATATGCAACCCTTTCGTTTTATACATTGTGGAGACCTTCATTTAGGGGCTCCTTTTCAATATGCTATGGGGATGAGTCGGCATGTAGATCGTGCCGTCGCAGAAGCAACCTATGAAGCTTTCAATAATATCATTGAAATCGCTGTGCGCGAACGCGTTAATGCAGTTGTCATTAGCGGTGATGTTTATAATAGTGAAGATCATAATTTAGAGGCTCAGGTCCGATTTGTGCGTGCCATGTATCGCTTGTGGGAGGCGCATATTCCCGTATATATGGTGCAAGGTAATCATGATCCTGCTGAAAGCTGGCGCGCTGGCTTATCAATGCCTGATAATGTACATGTGTTTTCGGATACACAGGTACAACGATTTCCGTTGATGGTTAATAATATTGAAGTTGGTGGTGTTTACGGCATCAGTTGTGGCCATGGCAATGAACAATCTAATTTTGCTGCCCAATATAAAGCCTTTGAACGAGATGAGTTTTCTCTTGCTGTCATGCATGGAACGGTTGGATCTAGTGTGGGCAGTGAACATCATGATGTAACAGGGCCCTGTAATTTGACGGATATCATGCAAGGCGCTATGGACTATTGGGCACTAGGTCATATCCATAAATCACAGGTGATTTCAGAAGATCCTATGGTCGTATATGCGGGCAATCCCCAAGGATTACATCGCAAGGAATCTGGCGCTAAAGGATGCTATATGGTCAACGTATCACATAATGGACATTGTGAACTAGAATTTATTGAGACCAATGCCATTCGTTTTGAAGATATAAAGATCGATATTGCAGGCATACAAACTGAACGTGAGTTATTAGATTTGTTAAGCCATAAAAAGCAGTCCTTACGTAAAAAATATAATAAGAATACATTGGTATCGGTCCATTTAGTAGGAACTGGTCCAATGCATCGCTTATGCGTGGATGAGTCCATTCGAAAATTATGGCTACGGGAGGCGCAGGCAGAGGAAAAGAGTAAATCTATTTTTGTTATGCCATACCGCATGATTGCTAAAACGCGTCCTACTGTTAATTTGGCAGAGCGCCGTTTATTGTCCGACATGGTAGGCGATTATCTACGTGCCTATGATGAAACCGTTACTGATATTGAGGCCGTACGTCAAATCTTGGTCGATCGTCCTGAGTCTAAACGACTTGGCAGTTATTTAGATTTATTATCAGACGATGTATTGAAACGAGTTATGGAACGCAGTGAAATGGAAGGGGTTACGGTGTTAATGGGGGTAAACGATGAACATTAAACAGATTCGACTCGACTCATTTGGACCGTATGAAAACTGGACATTTAAATCCGGTCCTAACGGTGTACAGCTTGTATATGGCGCTAATGAAAGTGGGAAAACCTCTTTGCTAGAAGGCATGCGGTCTCTTTTGTTTGGCGGTAAACATAAAAAATATGGTTATGTAAGTGGATCTCTTGAGCTCGACAAAGAGGGGACGGCTTATCATTTAGGCCGACAAAAGAAGAATTTAGATTTTTATTCTCCTGGTGAGCCTAGCATAAAGGACGAGCCGAATCAATTGTGGTGGCATGGGCTCGATAAAAAAACGTATAACCGCATATTCGGCCTTACGTTAGAGGACCTTCAAGGCGTAGATATACTCAATGAAGTAGATGTGCGCGCTAGATTCTTTGGCGCCGAAGGAGGCGAGCAACTCGGTGGTGTAGTAAAAAGCATTGAAACCAATGCTAATGACTTACTGGTTGCGTCTGCATCAGGCAAACGCCGCATCAATGTTTTGATAGAGCAATTACAAGAAAATAAGGTTCGTTTATCCGCACTGGGTGAACATGAAACGCAATATGTAGAATTACAACAAGCGTTGAAGGCTTCCGAGGATACAGAAGCAGAAATTCAGAATCAAATCAAAGAATGGCAAGATTATCGTGAAGGCGTAGAGATGGTGCTTCGTGCATGGGATACGTATCGACGTAGCGAAGAGGCGCGTCGTCGTATGCAACAGTTTACATCTCCTGATACACTAGATCGCGATGCGTTTTTAAGTATCGATGAGGGCCTTCGTGAAGCTCGTCAGAATATGCAGCTTTGGCTTGATAAAGAAGAAGCACTAAAACCGGAAAATTTTGATCCTAATAGTCCATTTACTACCTATGGCCAAGATATAGAGGATTTGATTCAACAAGGTGCGAAGTGGGAACAATTGCGCCGTGAGTGTGAAGAAGGCGAAGCCTACATTGCTAAGGTTAAAGAGCAACTTGATTTCTCGAGAGGGTTACAATCTTCATGGCGCAAGGATGAATCGGTGCCAACTGATGTGAATTGGTTTGAAGGGGAACGTTTATCCAAACGATTGCGTACCGCAAAGGACCAATTATTATATTGGCAAAGCCAAGCACCATCTTTGCAAAAAGAACCAAAAATAAGTGAAGATAGTTTATCTGTTGACACTGGTGAAAATAGCCCTGTTAACACTTGGGCTCAGCAAGAGTTGCAGGCTGTTATGACTGATATTGCAGATCTAGAGTCTCGACTTGGAGAACATGGTTCCATACGTATGGCCACGATGCCGATTTGGTTGCAACGTATTGGGGGAATCGGAGCCGTCGTTGGTGTATTGATGTCGCTAGCAGGGCTTATTGCACTGGAATCTGTACTATATAGCATCGGTGGTATTATTTTATTAATATTTGGACTGGGATTGTTCTGGTATGGATGGCGCCTTCGCCATGTAGATGATTCCGATGTAGCTCGGTTGATGCGTGAACTAGAACGCTTACAGCAACGTAAGTCGTATTTGGAAACACAATTGGATGCACCTTTACCTGTGGCGTCAGATGTACCGAACTTGGAAACGGCAGCTATTGAGCAACGTTACAATGATGAAGGTAAACAATTACAGGCTAATTATGAAAAAGCCTTGGCTGAATGGCAAGCATGGATTCCTGAAGGAGCGGCTAAGAGTCTCGATGAAGATGACTTCTTTAGTATGAAGCATGAATTTGACCAGTATTATGAACAATTGCGGACCATTGAAGGATACGAGAAACGCTTAGATGAACATAAGGAATCTTTGCGCGTTATAGAGGACCAAGCTGTTACCTTATGGTATAACCTTGGTGTTGAAGCCCCTGTGTCTCCTACTGAGCTAAAACGTATTTATAACCAATATAAAAACTTTCAACAACAAATGATTCGTTGGGAACAAAAAGAATCACAGCGTAAGAGCTATCGTATGGAGTATGATAATTGGCATCGCAAGGAAAAGGAACTTTTACTTGAACAAAAAGCATTGCTTGGAAAAAGCGGATTATCCGGTGCCAATGAATATCGTCAAAAACTCATTGATGAAGATCAATTTAAGCAATGGGAAACAATTTATAAGCAAAGCCAAGTACAGCTTGATTTGTTAACTCCAGATGGTGAAAATAAGGATTTGTTCTATCGCCGTTTGCGTGAGGGGAATAAAGAGAATTGGACTGATGAGTTAGCCCATGCAGATCAAGAGCTGAATGCGCGCAAGGATGCGATGGCTAACCTTTATGAGAAACGAGGCCAAATCGTGGAAGCTATGCGAGCATTGGGTTCAGATCAGGAACAACGTGAAGCCATTCAACAACGACAAGAGTTAGAATCTGAATTGGAATCTGCCTTGGAAGATTGGGCCACTCAAGTTGTCATCGCTCATTGTATGGAACGAGCGCAACAATCATACGAAGAAGAGTCACAACCAAAGATGTTAGAATTAGCATCTCAGTATATTAAACGTTTAACGAATGGTGCTTATACATTTGATATGTGGGGATTGCAAGACGGTTTAGCCCTTTTGAATGAACGGGGTGAACGATTACCGATTCATCATTGGTCTAGTGGTTTAGCGGATCAGGTGTATCTCGCGTTGCGTTTGGCACTAGTAAAGGTCTTTTCGTACCAAGTAGATGCATTGCCAATCATATTAGATGATATCCTAGTCCGATTTGATGAAGAACGCCAAAAGAGTGCACTTGAGTTGTTAGCTGAACTTGGTGAACATCAACAAATTTGGTTATTTACATGTCAGCAACAAGTGTATTACATGGGTCAAGCTATTGCTGGTATAGATACGCATATATTACAACGTGCATAAATTTCTATCCCTAAAAATATAGATAATAAGTGGCTTTGCATATTCATTACTTTTGGGGTACACTTTTAATATAAGCGTGACATTCTAATATAAAATCTTATATACATGTATGGGTGTGTTTTGTAGAAAGGGGTGGAAGTTTGAATACTGCTTATTTGGATATGATTCAGGGTAAGAACCCTGGCATAACACCGGTATGGTATATGCGCCAAGCAGGGCGTAGTCAGGCTGCATATCGTAAGATAAAAGAGAAGTACACATTGTTCGAAATTACCAAACAACCAGAACTTTGCGCACAAGTGACAGAACTGCCTGTTAAAGAATATGGCGTTGATGCGGCTATTCTTTATAAGGATATTATGAGCCCTATGGTGGCTATTGGCGTGAATGTGGATATTAAACCTGGTGTAGGTCCTGTATTTGATACTCCAATACGCCGTATGGAAGATATTGAACGATTATATGCGTTTGATGCAACAAAGGTAGAGTATATTTCCAAAACTATTGAGTTGTTGACTACCGAGGTGCTTGATGTACCTCTTATTGGCTTTTGTGGTGCACCATTCACCATCGCGTCTTACCTTATTGAAGGAGGTCCTACGAAAAGTTATAACAAAACTCGTGGGATGTTAATCAGCGAACCCGAAATTTGGAATAGACTCATGGAAAAACTAGCGGATATGTCCATCGAGTATTTGTCAATGCAAGCGCGCGCTGGTGCTAATGCTTTACAAATCTTTGACTCTTGGGTGGGTGCCGTTAATAGTACAGAATATGAGCAAGCTATTTTCCCTCATATGAAACGTATTATTTCCACAGTAAAATCTAGATTCCCTAACTTGCCGCTCGCTATGAATGGTGTCGGTACAGACCACCTTGTTTCTACTTGGGCTAAATTACCACTTGATGTTATCGCCTTAGATTGGCGAAGCTCTCTTGGGGCGGCTAAGGATAGAGGTGTTACACAAACAGTACAGGGGAACCTTGATCCGGCTTATTTATACGGAGATACAAAAACAATAGCCAAGGTAGTAGATGAAATCTTAATGGATGGCGTTCGTCATGGTAAACATGTATTTAACTTAGGGCATGGTGTATTCCCTGAGGCGGATCCAGCAAAATTACATTGGTTGACAGACTATGTTCATGAAAAGAGCCGTGAATTGTGGGCTCGTGAAAGCCGATAATATGAAGCAGGCTATACTGTTATTATCTTTTGGTACACCTCGTCAACCATCTGATTTATTACCCTATTTGACGAGCATTCGACGCGGAAAAATTCCGACAGAACGAGAATTGAAGGTTCTAACTGCTCGTTACGATGCCATCGGACAATGGGATAATAAGCTGTTGCAAACGATGGGGGAAGAGCAAAAGAAAACTCTTAAATCCTTATTGGCAATAGACGCGATGTATTTGGCCTATCTTCATATGCCTGATAGTATGGAACAAGCTGTAGACTCCATAGCAGCTGCAGGATATACTTCTATTTTATGCATTGTCACATCGCCGTTTTATTCTATGGTTGGAACGGGCGCATATGAACGGAAATTACATTCTATATTACGAGCGTATCCGGATATATCTTGTGAAATTATCAAATCTTGGTGGAATAGACCACAGTTTTTTGAATACTGGCGTTCACAGTTGATGGCCGCGAATCCATTACAAGCTGATACAGCCTGTATTTTCTCTGCCCATAGTGTACCTACTTCAACGGTTGGTAGCTATGAAGATGAAGTCATGTCCGCATCAAATCAAATTGCAAAAATGGTAGGTCTTAATCACTGGTATCAGGCATGGCAAAGTGCGGCGCCCCATGGTGAATGGTTAGGTCCTACCATTGAAAGTGTCATTGAACAGGCTCTTATAGATGGAGCAAAACGGATTGTATGTATTCCTTTTGGGTTTGTTAGCGATCATGTAGAAATTTTGTATGATAATGATATTATTTGTCGGAATATCGCTGAAAATGCTGGGGCTACATATGAACGTCTGCCTATGCCCAATGGAAATACCCTATTTATGGAGGCCATGGCAAAGGCTATACGAGAAAGGATTAATAAGTGAAGGTAACGATTGTTGGTGGTGGCCTTACGGGGCTTACTGCAGCCTATTATTTAGGCCATGCCAAACCAGATTGGCAGATACAATTATATGAACAGGCCCCTCGATTTGGCGGTAAAATTCAAACACAACAAGTAGATGATTTTGTTGTTGAGTTAGGACCGGATTCCTACTTGGGCCGCAAAACGGAAATGACGGATCTCATTACAGATCTTGGTCTAGCAGATACGCTTGTATCCAATGAAACGGGGCAGGCCTATGTGTATGACCGCGGCAACATTCACCCAATTCCAGGTGGTTCCATCATGGGCGTTCCTACGGAAATGATGCCTTTTGTGAAAGCGACCTTAATTTCCTGGGCTGGTAAAGTGCGTGCTGGTCTTGATTATTTTAAGAAACCGTATCCCTTAGATGCTCACGGCGATGTATCGATTGGTCATTTCTTCCGCTATCATTTAGGTCAAGAAATGATGGATAAATTAATTGAGCCATTATTGGCAGGTATTTATGGTGGCGATATTTATAAAATCAGTCTATTATCTACGTTTCCACATTTTATTCAAGTAGAACAAAAATATGGCAATATGGTTAAGGGCATGATTGCTGCTAAGATGAGCCATCAAAAGGCGGGTGTCTCTAAGGCTGCTAAAGGTGCTGTTAATGAAGGCGACGTTCCCCGTGCTGGTAAAGGAACGATGACGGATGCTCAATTTGATAAGAAACAATCTAGTATTCAGCGAACGAATGGAAATCTAAAAGCATCAAAAGGAACCGCATCACAATCCGGTATGTTTAGACAATTAACGGGTGGTCTTGAAAGCGTGGTAAGTGCGATTGTGGAACAAATGCCATCCAATGTTACATTGACTACTAAGGCCCTTGTTCGAGATATATCGTATGCAGATGCAGTGTATCATTATAATATAAATGGTCGAGAAGAAACCTCCCATATGTTGGTTATCTCAACACCACCAGCTACGTATAAAGATTGGTTTATCGGAGATGCTGGATTTGATGGCGTACGCAATATGGAACAATCCAGTTGTGCTATTGCAATCATGGCCTTTGATAAAGCGACCTTTGATGGCGAACTAAAAGGCTCTGGCTTGTTGATTACTCGTAAAACGGATACACCATTAACGGCGTGTACCATATTAAATCAAAAATGGCCACAAACAACGCCAGATGATAAAATCGTTCTTCGCGTTTTTATCGGTAAACCTGGTAATGATGTGGTGGAACGCTATAGTGATGAAGAACTTTCTGCATTAGCTCTTAAAGAAATTCAACGTATTATGAACTTTAAAGCTAATCCAGAGTGGATTAAGATTAATCGTTTAATACATTGTATGCCTCAATATAATGTGGGTCATCGTGCTGCTATCGCAGACGTTCGGGAGCATGTGAAAGAACATTATCCTAATTTGTATCTCATTGGGACACCGTTTGATGGGATTGGGATACCGGATGGGGTGAAGCAGGCTAAGGAACTTGTGCAACGGTTGTCTAGATAATTCTACGTAGCCGGTTCGGTATGGGCGTCAATAGGCTCCAGCTAGCTTAACGGTCTTCGGCCTAGGGCCTCGACCTACTAAAGTCGCCTATTGACGCCCATACCTCACCTACTGTAGATTTCTTTAAACAACCGTAGCACAAGGTTCTTTAGCCCAGACTAGAGGGGAATCGTCATCGGCCTAGGGCCTCGACTTACTAAAGTCGCTTCAGAAGGCTTATCCATCGTCTACAATAGTAGATACTGAATGTACAATGGTTGCCTATTGATGCCCATCCGTCACCTACGGTAGAGTTCGTTAGACAACCGTAGCACAAGGTTCCTTTAGCCTAGGTTAGAGGAAAACGGTCTTCGGCCTAGGGGCTCGATTTTGTAATTGTAAATTGTGTTTTATATATTTTATTTGAAAAGGAGTGATTGTATGGGTAAGGCAATTCCTACTGTTGAGGGTTGGCATAGTCAACATATGGTGTTTTCCATAGATTTTAGTGCTTGGAATTGTTTTGATGCAGAGGAGAAGGCTGAGGCTCGCGGTGAGTTAAAGGCGTTTTTGGCTGAGTTGGAGTCTATGCACCAAGCTAAAGAAGGCAGTTATGCATTCTATGATGTGAATGGTTATAAGGGCGATCTTTTGTTGTGGATTTTGGCTCCGTCTCTTGAGGATTTGGCGAAATGGGAACGCAAATTCCGTCGTTTAACGATTGCGTCTGTGCTTGTTCAAACGTATTCTTATACGTCTGTAACCGAGGTCAGTGCATATGTGAAAGCTAAGCTTGATACGCCTGAGGTGGATGCGAAATTGTATCCAACTGTACCAAAGGATAAGTATATTTGTTTTTATAATATGACGAAGAAGCGTGAAGGCAATGATAATTGGTATATGTTGCCTCAAGAGGAACGCGGTCGTATGATGCGTGAGCATGGCATCACTGGTAGACCATATTTAGAAGTACTATCTGAGTACACTACAGGTGGTGTTGGTCTTGATGATTGGGAATGGGGCGTTACTATTTTTAGTAATGATGATATCCAATTCAAGAAAATTGTTTACGATATGCGCTTTGAAGAAGCGAGTGCACGATATGGTATCTTCAGCGATTTCTATGTAGGAACGTTGATTGATGAAGCACGCTTTGATGAAGTGTTTGCTTAATCTATAACTACCAGTAGTAGTACTGTAAAGGGAAGGGGTTAAAGTTTTGACGCTAGCCATACGAAGCCTTCAAGGCCAAGTGGAATCGGCTAGTGGAAAAATTTTACCCCTTTTTTGTTTTCCTATAATGAATCATGTATACAAAATACGCATATGGCTATGATTTTACCGCAAGTTAGATTGCGGTTTTTATATTATCAATTTACAGTGGACTTTGGTATACTGTGTATAGACATTAAATTCTATAGAATCTAAATTTTATATGAATATTGAAATGGAAGTAACTTTCACAAGGCTTATATATAATGATTATAGAGGTTGTGAAACATCAAGTGATATGAGAAGGAGTACAAAAGCTATGGAGATGAATGGTAGCGTTATTGAACAACAACGTTTAGATCAGGCTAGACTCGAAGCAAATGGCATGTATAGCAGCCAATTTGAAAAAGACGCCTGTGGTATGGGTTTTGTCGTAAATATTAAGGGCAAAAAATCCCATGATATCATCGATGATGGCTTGCGTATTTTAGAGCGTCTTGAACATCGTGGTGGTGCTGGTGCAGATAAGGATACAGGCGATGGTGCTGGTATCTTGGTACAAATCCCACATGAATTTTTTAAACGTGAATGCGAAGTGTTGGGCATCAATTTACCTGCAGCAGGTGAATATGGTGTGGGCATGATTTTTGCGCATAAATATGAAAGTCTTCGCAATGAGCAAAAACGTATTTTTGAAGAAGTAGTACGTGAAGAGGGGCAAGTCGTTCTCGGTTGGCGTGAAGTGCCTGTAGATGGTACTAAAGTTGGTAAGGAAGCGGCTGCTATTCGTCCTTGGATGATCCAAATTCTCATTGGTAAAGGCCCTGATGTAACGAATAATGCGGAATTTGAACGTAAATTATATGTTATCCGTAAATTGGCGGAAAAACGCATTATTCCATTGAGTAAGGAACTATCTAGCGACTTTTATATTGCATCCTTGTCCTCTAAAACAATTGTATATAAAGGTATGTTGACTCCTGGTCAATTGCGTGACTTCTACCTTGATTTGAGCGACCTTGACTTTACATCTGCATTGGCAATGGTTCACTCCCGTTTCAGTACGAACACATTCCCAAGCTGGGCTCGGGCGCATCCTAACCGTTTTTTAGTTCATAATGGTGAAATTAATACAATCCGCGGTAACGTGAACTGGATCAATGCTCGTGAAGGTAAAGCTGAGTCTCCATTGTTCCCTGATATTAAAAAGGTATTCCCTGTAGTAGATGATAGTGGTTCCGACTCTGCTATGTTTGATAACACATTGGAATTCTTGCACATGACAGGTCGTTCCTTGCCTCATGCAATCATGATGATGATTCCTGAACCTTGGGAACGCAATAATCTCATGAGCCAAGAAAAACATGACTTCTATGAGTTCAATAGCTTCATGATGGAACCATGGGATGGTCCTGCCGCTATGGGCTTCACTGATGGTACTGTTATCGGTGGCGTACTTGACCGCAATGGTTTGCGTCCTGCTCGTTACTATGTAACAACTGATGATCGAGTTATCATGGCGTCCGAAGTGGGTGTAGTAAACGAAAATGCTGAAAATATTCGCGCTAAAGGTCGTTTGGAACCAGGCAAAATGCTTCTCATCGATACAGAGGAACAACGCATTATTTCCGACGAAGAAATCAAACAACGCGTTGCTACTGAATTGCCGTATGATGAATGGGTAAAAGAACATGTTATCCACTTGTCTGAAATTACTCAAGCAGATGAAAGCGATATTCCAAAAGTAGACGATTTGTTCAAAAAGCAACAAGCCTTTGGTTATACTCAAGAAGATCTTGTACGTATGATCGTACCTATGGCAAAAGATGGTAAAGACCCTGTAGGTGCAATGGGTGCCGATGCTCCACTTGCTATCTTGTCTGATAAACCACAATTGTTATACAGCTACTTCAAGCAAATGTTCGCACAAGTAACAAATCCTCCAATCGACTCCATTCGTGAGGAAATGGTTACATCTACTCGTGTTATGCTTGGTAACTCTGGTAACTTAACAGATCCAAATAAAGCTGGTACCTATGCGTTGTCTATGCGTACACCAATTCTTACAAATCAAGAATTGGCGTCCATTAAGGCTCTTGACTGCCGTCGCATGAAATCTGTGACATTGCCAATCCTCTTCGACCCAACTAAGGGTGCGGATGGCTTGCGTGATGCGTTGAATGAACTGTGCGAAAAAGCAGAAGAAGCAGCCCGTACAGAGCAAAATGTATTGATTTTATCCGACCGTGGAGTCGATGAAAATCATGCACCAATTCCAGCGTTGTTAGCTGTAGCAGCTGTTCATAATCACTTAATTAGAAAAGTATTGCGCACAGAAATTGGTCTTATCCTCGAATCTGGTGAGCCTCGCGAAGTACATCATTTCTGTACATTGATCGGTTATGGTGTAACAGCTATCAATCCTTACTTGGCTCTTGAAACTGTACGCGATTTACAAGCTCGTAAACGTCTTGGTGATATTACACCTGAACAAGCAGAAAAGAACTACATTAAAGCAGCTGTAGGCGGCATTATGAAGGTTATGTCCAAAATGGGCATCTCCACAGTTCGTTCCTATCATGGTGCACAAATCTTCGAAGCCTTGGGCTTGAACACCAACTTTATTAATAAGTTCTTCGTAAATACACCAACTCGTATTGGCGGTATTGGTCTTGTAGGCGTTGCCAATGAAGCATTGGCTCGTTATGACCGTGCTTTCAAATCCGACGAATCTGTGCTTGAACCAGGCGGTTGGTACGGCCCTGTAAAAGACGGGGAAGAACATTTATTCAACCCTAAGACCATTGATCTTTTACAAGAATCTCTTATCAACGGCGACTATGCTAAATATAAGGAATATTCTAAAGCCATTCGCAATGATTACCACGTTACATTGCGTTCCTTGATGGAATTGAACTATCCTGTAGGCGGCGGTATTCCTATTGAAGAGGTTGAACCTGAAGAATCCATTGTAAAACGCTTTAAAGCAGGCGCTATGAGTTATGGTGCAATCAGTAAAGAAGCGCATGAAACAATTGCTATTGCCATGAATCGTCTTGGATCTACATCTAACTCCGGTGAAGGTGGCGAAGACTCTGTACGCTTTAAACCATTGCCTAATGGGGATAGCATGAACTCTGAAGTAAAACAAATTGCATCCGGTCGTTTCGGTGTAACTGCTAATTACTTGATTCATGCCAAAGAATTGCAAATCAAATGTGCACAAGGTGCTAAACCAGGTGAAGGTGGTCAATTGCCAGGTAAAAAGGTATATCCTGAAATCGGCAAGGCTCGTCACTCCACACCAGGTGTAGAACTTGTTTCTCCTCCACCACATCATGATATTTACTCCATCGAAGACTTGGCGGAATTGATTTACGATTTGAAATGCGTCAATAAAGATGCTCGCATTTCCGTTAAATTGACTTCCGAAGCTGGCGTTGGTACTATCGCAGCTGGTGTAGCGAAAGCAAAAGCGGATAATATCTTGATTTCCGGTTATGACGGCGGTACAGGTGCGGCTGGTCGTACATCTGTAAAACACGCTGGTGTGCCTTGGGAACTTGGTTTATCTGAAACTCATCAAACATTGATGCTTAACCGTTTGCGTGACCGCGTTCAATTAGAGGTAGACTCTAAATTGATGACTGGTTTCGACGTAGCTGTTGCGGCTATGCTTGGTGCTGAGTTATTCGGTTTCGGTACATTACCACTTGTAGCTGTAGGCTGTAAAATGGCTCGTGTATGTAACCTCAACACATGCCCTTATGGCGTGGCTACACAAGATGAAAAATTGCGTGCTCGTTTCAACGGCAAACCTGAATATGTAGAAAACTTGATGATCTTTATCGCGCGTGAATTGCGTGAAATCATGGCTCGCTTAGGCATCCGTTCCGTAGCTGAACTCGTTGGCCGTATCGATCTTGTTCGTCAAAAATCTCAAGACGATAACTTCAAATTGTCTCGTGTCGATTTGAAACGTATCTTGTTCCATCCATACATCGATGCGTCTGTTGGTCATATGCATACCATCGATCAAGACCATGAATTGGAACGCACATTGGATATGTCCAAACTTTTGCGTATGTGCCGTCCTGCTATCGAAGATCAAAAACCTATTCGCGCTAAATTGGCTATCAACAACATTAACCGTGTAGTAGGTA
>ERZ773233.799-NODE-799-length-19704-cov-2.706499_pt1 | contig 19704 bp, 17 predicted proteins | sample MGYA00580991_ERZ773233 | MGnify/ENA primary metagenome ERZ773233 (study PRJEB29015, sample SAMEA2738178) | human oral metagenome | biome: human oral; feature: human-associated habitat; material: saliva | place: China | collected 2161 ...
AAGCACCTAATAAAATAGGTCCCATATCTCTTAATTCATTTAATCTTGATAGAATTTCTATATTTTGTTCAGCATTTTTTCCAAAACCTAAACCTGGGTCTAAAATTATTTTATCCCTATCAATTCTATATTTATCTGCTATCTTATATGTTTTTTCAAAAAATTCTCTCAAAGATAACATTATATCTTTACTATAAATCTCATCATTTTGATTGTGCATTACAATAATTGGAAGATTAGATTTTTTCACTAAGTCTGCCATTTCACCATTGTCATATTGCAAGCCCCAAATATCATTTATTATATTTGCTCCAGCTTTTATTGCTGCTTCTGCTACATCATATTTATATGTATCAATAGAAATTATTGTATCTAAGTTTTTAGAAATCTTTTCTATAATTGGCACTACTCTTGATATTTCTTCTTCTGAGCTTATTTGAATATGCCCAGGTCTTGTAGATTCTCCACCTACATCTATTATATCTGCTCCATCTAAGATTAACTTTTCTGCTTGTTTTATTGCAGAATCTAAATTATTATATTTTCCACCATCTGAAAAAGAATCAGGAGTAACATTTAAAATCCCCATTACTAAGGTTCTTTCTCCTAAAATAATTTCTTTGTTTCCACAACTAATTTTTTTCATTTTCAATCTCCTTTCTAAGAGTACTAATTCTCTTTGAAAGTAATGGATGAACAAAATTAGGTATTATTTCTTCCAAAGGTTTTAGGACAAACTCTCTGTACTCCATATATGGATGAGGCACTATTAAATCATCTTCTTCTATAACTTCCTTACCATAGAAAATTATATCTAAATCAATTATTCTAGGTCCCCATTTAATTTTTCTTTCTCTTCCCATTCTTATTTCAATAGCAAGTAATTCTTTTAAAATTTCTCTTGGTGCTAATAAAGTTTTAACACCTATACAAGAATTTAAAAAATCATCTTGTTCTTTGTAGCCAAAAGGCTCTGTTTCAATAATTTTACTTTCTTTTATAATGAAAGTATCTTTTATTTTAGCTACTTCTTTTATAGCTTTTTCTAAATTTTCTTTCTTATTTCCTATATTAGATCCTAATGAGATATATACCTCATTCCATTTTCTTGTAATTTCTACAGAAACATCTTTAAGAGGTATTCCAACAGGTGCCCAAGGTTTTTTTATTTCTAATTTTTTCTATTTTCTTGTCAAATTTATTTAATGCCGTATTTAGACTACCAGAATTAGCATAATTAACACTATGCTGCCTAATAAGCAATAGTTGCTTCTGCAAACCGATTCGATAATTTTGTGGAATAAATAACCAAGCCAACTTATCCTTCTTTATCGATTGAGTGATAACATCTTGACTCCCTTTTGTTTTACTTGCATTTAATTTCAATCCAAAAGGCATCATGATTTTAGAGTTATTAACAAATATCCGATAATCATCGCGATAGCGAAGAATTTTATAGTCTACAATACCCTGCCTTTTAAGAGTAACGCTCAATATTCTATCTATATATCCCAATACAATTTCAGCAATAAAATCCATTAACACGGAACCTTGCGGAATACCATTGGTCTGTTTATATTGTGCATTTTGAATACTTGTATCAATGATATTCCCCAGTAAACCCTTATTGTTTCTTCCCTGCTGTGATTTTGCAATTGTTTTGCTTTCCACTGCCCAAGCAATCGAATGTGTATATATTGAGCCATAACAATCTGCCACATCCGTATCAAAAACAAAGTCATACTCCAGTGAAAGCAAAATAGACTGCTGTTCTACTTGTTCCCACCAATTTGAAATTTGCTGAGCCTTATCGGATTGTTTATTTTCGGATTGAACAGGTATGCTTAAGCATCTTATTTTTTCATTTTTACTAAATTTCTTAAATCTTGCCTGCAGCTTCTTCCAATTTATCCGTTCGGTTATCTCATGTACTAATGTCACATAGACTAAGGGATTTATAACCTGAAACGGTCTCCATGATAGTTTACCATCTTTATTGGTATATAAAAGATGGTTTACATCATCCAATTCCCCCATTGCACTTTTTGATTGACTGAAATCATTTAATAAATTTTTTCCAGAATATTCATTTGATACTTTTTCTAATAACTCAGAAAATGAAAAATATCTTGGCAAGTCTATATTGCAATAGCTTTCATGTTTTTAAAAAATTCTCTTGCCTCGGTAAAATTTAGTTCTAAAATATTTTTTCTCTTCATTTATTGATTTATCCTATTATAAAAATAACTACATTGCTAGATTATTCTTGCACTCCTAAAAAACCTCGTTACATATCGCCCAGTATCATATTTCCTAAGCAACTTAAGTTATTAAATCTAATCGCTCGATAAGAGCAAACACTACTAAACTCTAAGCTAACATCTTTACGCACAACAGACTTACGAAGTTTTATTTTATTGTTTCGAGCTACTTATTTTTATCCAAACGAGTACTTTACAAAATCCAATCTTCTCTTTCTATACCGCCATATGCGTCACTTACTCAAAGCGTATACAATTTAGTTGCTACAATTCACCCAAACTACACGACCATATAAACACACTATCTGTAGTCAACACATCCATTGTTATAGTTTAAAGTATACTTGTGCTGTTAGTTAAATAATATTCTAGCGTACTTTTGTGAGGCGATGGTTGGCATTCTGGCTTTACAAAGATAAAGTAACCGTACGCCACCATCTTAATTGCTTACAGCAATATATACGCCGGTGCAAAATACGCCGCCGCGCCGAAAAACTAAATTTTAAAATTTTCTATCTCGTTAAAATTTAGATAGCGGTATATCTGCACCTCTTTGCCCGCAAGTTTTTCGGGTACGATATTCATGTATTCAGAGACGCTGGGTAGCCTGCCTAGCACGGCGCAAACGGCGGCCAGCTCGGCGCTACCAAGATACACGCGCGCGCCCATACCCATACGGTTATCAAAGTTTCGCGTCGAGGTCGAAAACACGGTCGCTCCGTCATTTACGCGGGCTTGGTTGCCCATACAAAGCGAGCAGCCCGGCACCTCCGTGCGAGCGCCTACCGCGCGAAAGATATCGTAGTAGCCTTCCTTTTCTAGTAGCGCTTGATCCATCTTGGTAGGCGGCGCGATCCAAAGGCGAGTCGGCAGCGTGCCGAGCCCCCGCAGAGCCTCGCCTAGCGCGCGGTAGTGGCCGATATTGGTCATACAACTACCCACAAACACCTCGTCGATCTTATGCGGGCGCGAGCTACTAGCCAAAATTTCGCTCAGAGTCGCGACGTCGTCGGGGTCGTTCGGGCAGGCCAGGATAGGCTCCGTGATCTCGTCCAAATTTATCTCGATCACCTCGGCGTAGCGCGCGTTTTTGTCGGCTCGCAGCAACTCCGGCGCTGCTAGCCACTCGCGCATTTTCGCCGCGCGGCGCTCCAGGCTAGCCCTGCTCTCATACCCAGCCTCTATCATCGCCTCGATGAGAGCGACGTTTGAGCGGACGTATTCGCAGACGCTTTCGATGCTCAAATTTACCGCGCAGGCCGCAGCAGAGCGCTCAGCCGAGGCGTCGCTTAGCTCAAAGGCTTGCTCGACTTTTAGATTTTCTAGCCCCTCGATCTCTAAAATTTTACCCGCAAATACGTTTTTCTTGCCCTTCTTTTCGACCGTAAGCAGCCCGCGCTTGATCGCGTAGTATGGGATCGCATTTACCAGATCGCGCAGCGTCACGCCCTTTTGTAGCCGCCCGCTAAATCGCACGAGCACGGAACCTGGCATATTTAGCGGCATCGCCCCCGATACCGCCGCAAACGCCACCAGTCCGCTACCCGCAGGAAAGCTCACGCCGATAGGAAACCGCGTATGAGAGTCGCCGCCAGTGCCCACGGTATCGGGCAGCACCATGCGGTTTAGCCACGAGTGTATGACGCCGTCGCCGGGCCTTAGGCTCACTCCGCCGCGCGAGCTCATAAATTTAGGCAGCGTCCTTTGCATCTCGAGGTCGCTAGGCTTTGGATAGGCCGCCGTGTGACAAAAGCTCTGTAGCACAAAATCTGCCGAAAATCCGAGGCTTGCCAGCTCCTTGATCTCGTCGCGCGTCATCGGCCCCGTGGTGTCCTGCGAGCCAACGGTTAGCGTCGCAGGTTCGCAGTACTGCCCTGCCCTAACCCCCCGCACGCCGCAGGCCTTGCCGACGATCTTTTGAGCTAGCGTGTAGCCCTCACTCTCGTCCGCTTGCGGCTGCGCAGGCTTTGCAAATATATCCTCCGCGCCTAAATTTAGCGCCGCCCTGGCCTTACCGCAAAGCGAGCGGCCGATGATGAGCGGTATACGCCCGCCGGCTCTAATCTCGTCAAATATCGTGTTGGGCGAAAGCGTAAAACGAGCGACCGGCTCGCCTTCGGGCCTAGCATTTTCGTTTAAATTTTCAAATTTAGCTTCGCCGTAAATTGAAACCGCGTCAAATTTACCCTCGGCACTCAAATTTACACGCCCGACACGGAAAATCTCGCCCACATACGGGTAGATATCCACGACATCGCCCGTCTCTAGCGCGCTTACGTCGGCTACTATGGGCAACGCGCCGCTATCCTCGGCGGTGTTGAAAAATATCGGCGCAATAGCCGTGCCTATCACGATACCGCCCGTTTTTTTGTTCGGCACGCCCTCTATCTCGCGTCCTAAGTGCCACTGGATGGAGTTTATGCCGCTCTTTCGGCTACTGCCCGTGCCCACGACGTCGCCCGCGTAGACGACTTCTAGCCCGCTTTTTTTAAGCTCGCGGATCATTTCTAGGCTGCCTGGCTGACGCTTAACTAGCATCGCGTTTGCGTGCAGCGGGATATCTGAGCGCGTGTAGGCCTCGCTAGCCGGGCTTAGATCGTCGGTGTTGGTTTCGCCGGCGACCTTAAAGATCGCCACTCTGATACGCCTAGGCAGGCTCTCGCGCGCCCTAAACCACTCAGCCTCCGCCCACGAGCGCAGAACTTCTAGCGCAAATTTATTGCTTTTTGCAAGCTCTGCCACGTCGTTAAAATAATCATGCACGAAAATCGTCTCTTTTAGCACGTTACAGGCGGCCTGCGCTACGGCCTCGTCGGCGTTTTTTAGGCTTTCAATCAGTACGATGACGCTGTATCCGCCTAGCATCGGTCGCAGCAAATTTACGGCGGCGATTTTATCGATTCCGCTTATAACCAGCCCGTGATTTATAATCTCGTTTAAAAACTCCGCCTTTACCTTCGCCGCGTCGTCTACGCCTGGATTTACGCGATTTGCGAGTAAATTTATGAGCCGCTTTATCCTCTTTTGATTTTCATCTAGCTTTGCGGGGGTCGCTGCTTCGCCGCCAGCCCCCCTCTCGTGTGCGCTTTCGAGCTTTAAAAGCTCGCAGACTTTTCTCGTTTGCTCCTCGTTTAGCGGTAGCGGCGGCACGCCTAGGGCCTCGCGCTCTTTTACGTGTTTTTCGTACTGCGTGAAAAAGTCCATAGTTTATCCTTATTAAAATTTACGTAATTTTAGCAAAACAAAGCGAAATTTGGCTAAATTTAAGCACTTGATTTTAAGGAATTACGATGCAAAAAGCGTATTTTGACTCGCCTATCGGCGTTTTGGAGATTTGCGGCGACGAGAACGGAGTTTGCGAGCTAAATTTCGTGCGAGATTTTGTCCGCACTGACGTAACGGACGTAAATTTAAAGCTCTGCTTAAGTGAGCTTGAGAGGTATTTTAAAGGCGAGCTAAAAACCTTTAAAACGCGGCTAAATATCGGCGGCACGGCGTTTCAGAGGTGCATTTACGAAAATCTGCAAAAAATCGCTTACGGGCAGCGCGTCACGTACGCCCAGCTCGCAGCGATGACGGGGCGACCGAAGGCGTTTCGCGCGGCAGGCTCGGCAAACGCAAAAAACAAAATCCCAATCATCGTGCCTTGCCACAGAGTCGTCGCCTCAAACGGCCTTGGCGGATACAGCGGCGGCGAAGGGCTGGCGACTAAAATTTGGCTTTTGGAGCATGAAGCGAAATTTAAAGACAAAGCTTAGAGTCTTTAAAATTTGACGGTGTAAATTCGTCCAAACAAGCACAAATTTGACAGCTTAATTCTAGTTAAACTTAATCCCATTCAAACGAAGCGCGACACCGTTTTTTCGTATATGGAATCGCTCCGCTTTAGCGCCAAAGCAAGACAAAACGGATACTAAATTTATCTCTTTAACTACGCCGTTTTGATAAAATTTATGATAATTTAGCCTGCTTGGCAAAAATCGCAGTGAAATTTAAAAGGAAAAAAATGGATCTAAAAATATACTACGACGACTGGCAGATGGAATGCTGCGGCGACGCGTTTAAGCTCGGCGACGAGATTAGTTGGTACGTGGCAAAATTTAAGACAGACACGGATTTTATCTTCAGGGACGCCGACTACTCATATGAGGCGCACGGCAGAGAAGAGTACAATATAACAGGCGTCGTGACGGAAATTTGGGCGATATATTTTCGCTACGAATCATGCGACGAACTGCACGGACGCGTACTGCGACCGGTCGAATACAAAACCAAAGAGATCTCGCGTAGTCACGGTTTCGAGCCGGAATTTGAAGGTTTTACGTTCGGCGCATATCTGGTGCGGCTAAGCGACGCGATAGTTTGCGACTTGGCGGACGAGATTTACGATAAATTCGCGCGCAAGAGTAAATTTGAGAGTAAAATCGTATCGCCGAATCAAAAAGACGCAAACGGCGAAACGATTTTAAACCTAGCGGTTGCGGACGCAGACAAATACGCCGTAGAAATGCTGTTAAACAAAGGAGCTGACGTAAATCTAGCTGGCTATGAGGGCTTCACGCCGATACAGCGCGCATGCTTTTGCGATAGCGAGGCGATTTTTGAGCTATTACTCTCGGAGGGCGCCGACTTGGACGCGATAAACGACGCCGGAACGAGCGCAAGACAGTACTGCGAAGGTAAATTTGAGGGCGTGAAAAACGCGGCTAGGCTAAGAAAAATAATCGCAAAATACAAGTGGTATGCGACTTTACGACAAAAATCGAACTGATTTTGCATTTTTACGGTGTGAAGCTAAAACTAAATGAGCTAATGCTTTTAGATGGTATATAAAACGACGTAAAGTATTATTGCTAACGCGAGTTTTAGCGAAAATTTATCCCGTTTCAAAAACTCAAATTTAAACACAAAGTTGCCGGTAAATTTACGGCGAAAATCTATCCGCAAAAAGGTAAAAACAAATTTAAACCGCAAACAAAAATGCAAATTTAACTCAAAAACCACGCCGTCTTGCCAGGCAACAAAAATTTTAAAAATAGCAAAATTTATCGCCCAAACCCCCGCTCAAAAACAACAGCCAAAAACACCTCTTAAGCCGGCGCATACCGCTAAATTTTACTTTTTACCCTTGGCTTGCGCGAGATCCCTACGATTTAAAAACCACACTATTAACAGAAAAAAGGCAGCTATTTTTAAGCATGCGTAGATGAGATCCATGCGTCTCTGTGGCGTTTGCAGTTCATATTCGTAGCTATATTTGACGTAAACCTTGCCCGCATCGTCTTCTAGCTGCAAAATTCTATTTCCTAGCGGCACTACCTTACTATATATAACCGCCCTCTTTTTTATGAGCGGTCTATACGACTCGTCATCTCTGCTATCTATGTAGTATGACACCGCCGAGCCGTCGTCTAGCCTCAGTTTTAGCTTTCCGTCGCCTTTTAGACCGTAGTTTGCAGACTCCACCGTCCCTACGTTTTTCGTTAGTTCGTTTAGCGGTTTAAAATCGCTATAAAAAATCATATCCTTGATAGTAAACAGGATCAAAGTAAAACACAAACCGACCATAGCCATCAAAAATGCCGAAAAGATACTTCTTAAGGCAGAGCCGTTACCGTAAAATCCTCTTTTTATAAAAACTACATACAAATATGAGTTTTTGATTTTTTCTTTAAATTTCTCCAAATTTAACTCCCATTACTTGATATTATTTATCCGCAAAAACCAGCGTAAACACGCCGCTAGCAATCAGCGCGATACCAATCCACTCTCGCGCGCTCGGGCGCTCGCCTAAAAATATAACCGCAAAAACAACAACCAAAACGACGCTAAGCTTTTCTAGGGGCGCTACCTGCGACGCAGAGCCCATCTGAAGCGCCTTAAAATACGCCAGCCACGACGCGCCGGTCGCAAGTCCACTAAGCGTTAAAAACAGCCAGTTTCGCGCGCTTAACTCGCCAAGCGGCTGCCACTTTTTAGCATACGTGAGAAACAAAACCAGCGCCGTAGCGATAACTAGCGTCCTGATAAAAGTCGCGAAATTTGAGTCTATACCCTCAAGCCCAACCTTGGCGAAAATCGCCGTAAGCGCGGCAAAAACCGCCGAAGCTAGCGCCCATAAAGCCCACTCTTGCATGATTTATCCTTTGCAAAATTATAGTCAAATTTTACGGCAAATTTAGCTTAAAAGGGTGCAAATTTAAAATAAAAAAAAGAGAAAGCTGCAAAGCAATTAAATTTGGCAGCGTCGTAAATGGATTAAGTAGCGTTTAAATTTAAAAAAGCGAACGCCTGATTTTTGACATTCGCTTTTAAAATTCGATTTAAAATTTATTTTTTCTAACATCCGAGACGATATTTTTAGCCATATCGTCTATCTCGGCCGTAGCTTAGTTCGTCGCAAAAAATAAATATAGCATAGATATAAATAGCGCAAAACAACAGTATACTTAACCCAAACCGCACCACTTCAGGTTAAATTTAACGACTGAATTTTAAACGCCTCGCCAAGTCAAATTTAACCCGGCGAGGTTTTATCAAATTTAAGACGCAGATTTTATCTTGCAGCCTCAAATTTAAGCGAATTTCGGATCGCTAAACGCCGTTAGCTCAGGCGCCTTGCCCGTAAATTTCTCGATATTTACAAGCGCGGTGTGGCTGATGTTGCCGTTAGCTAGCTTGCTAGTCGGGATATCGATGGTTAGGACGTTTGGCGAGCCGTTTTTGCAAAGACCCGCGTCAAATCCATCGTACCATACGCCTTCAGCGAGCTTAACGACGCCCTCTTTGATATCTTGCGTCACGTATGCGCCAGCTAGTACTTCGCCGCGCGCGTTAAATACCCTAACCAAATCGCCCGTTTTGATACCTTTTTTCGCGGCGTCTTTAGGGTGTATCCAGATCGGCTCGCGGTTTGCTATCGCGTAGTTTTCGCGTAGAGAGGTTTGGTTTAGCTGCGAGTGGAGGCGATCGGTCGGATGCGGGCTTAGCATGGGTAGCTCGGCCGGTTTATCTTTCATGCCTAGCCACTCGATCGGCTCAAACCACATCGGGTGCGCTTTGCAGTCATCATAGCCCATTTTCTCGATAGTTTCGGAGTAAATTTCGATTAGACCGCTTGGCGTTCCTAGCGGATTTAGCACCGGGTCCTCTCTAAACTCGCCAAATCTCACCCACGTATCGCTCTCAGGCGTCGAGGCAAAGGTTACCGGCTTATTTTCGTTCCAAAACTCCTCAAACGGCTTCATATCGGTTTCAAAATCAGGTATAGCCTTGACCTGCTCGTATGCCGCGCCGTAATACTCTTTGATCCAGTCAAATTCATCCTTGCCGTTGTCGGTGTAGGCTACGACCAAATTTTTAGCGTAGGCCTTGCAAAGGTCGGTGAAAATTTGATAATCGTCGCGCGCTTCGGCGTATTTTTCCACAACTTGCTTCATCGGCACGATGTTCATATTCGAGTAGTCGCCCGTCATCGTGACGTCGTTGCGCTCGTATGCGGTTGTGGTTGGAAATACGATATCAGCCATCTTAGCAGTCGGCGTCCAATAAGCTTCGTTTACGACTATCGTACGAGGTTTGCGCCACGCTTCTAGCAGGCGGTTGGTTTCTTGATGGTGGGTTAAAGGATTGCCGCCGACCCAGTAGATAAAGTCGATATCAGGATACGTGATTTTCTTGCCGTTGTGATCGATCACTTTGCCAGGATTTAGCAGAGCGTCTGCTATACGAGCGACCGGGAATGCATAATGAGTCGCCTTTTGCAGCCAGCTTTGACCCGTACCAGCAACCGCCGCAGCCTTAGCGACGAAGCGGCCGTTTGCGTCAAATTCTCCGCTATCGGTACCGATAAACTCGCCCTCGTCGTTAAATTTACCCACGCTTGCGCTATTTACGCCGCCGATGACTGCGCCTTTGCAAGTCGGAGCGCCGCCGTTTGAGTAGTGGTAGCTAAGGCCAAAACCTCCGCCAGGAAGCCCGATCTGTCCTAGCATCGCCGCCAAAGTCACCATCGCCCAGTGCGGCTGCTCGCCGTGATGCGCGCGCTGCATACCCCATCCGCTCATTATCATCGTGCGGTTAGCGGCGAAGGTATCGGCAAGCTCTTTTATGAGGCTTGCTTTTAGGCCGCAAATTTTGCTCGCCCACTCTAAATTTTTAGGCGTGCCGTCGGTTTTGCCCAGAAGATACGGCAGGAACTTATCAAAGCCGCTCGTATAGGTTTCGATGAAGTTTTTATCGTATTTGCCGCTCTCGTATAGATAGTGCATCATACCTAGCATCATCGCGGTGTCGGTATTTGGCACAGGAGCGATCCACTGGGCCTTGTCGAAGTACTGCGCCGTATCGCTTTTAATAGGGTCGATGATGATCACTTTGATATCTTTTTTGTTTTTTAGCTCTTCAAAGTACTTAAAGCCCTGCTCGTCGGTGCTAGTCCACGCTATGCGAAGAGTAGCCACCGGGTTTGCGCCCCAGATGACGACTACTTTTGAGTTTTCTAGTACTACCGGCCAGCTGGTCTGCTGCTCATATACCTCAATACTACCCACGACGTGAGGCATGATGATCTGACTAGCGCCCGTAGAATAATCGCCGAGAGACCCCACGAATCCGCCGCTAAGGTTCATAAATCTATGAAGTAAAATTCGCGAGTTATGCACGTTGCCGCTTGATTTCCAGCCGTAGCTACCCGCAAACACGCCCTCTAGCCCCTTTTGTTTTCTCGTCTTTTTTAGCTCTCTAGCTACTAGTTTTATCGCGTCCTCGTAGCGTACGCGCACCCATCCGTCTTTACCTCTTAGTTCGGGTTTTGGCGAGTCCGGATTTTCTAGGTAGCTTTTTCGTACCATAGGGTATTTTATACGTGATTTGTAGACCATATCGGCGGTGTAGTGCTGCAATGGATTATACACTTCGCTCGTTTTTTGAAACGGCTCTGATTTTACGATCTTGCCGTCTTTAACGCTAACTTTTAGCATGCCCCAGTGAGCGGCCGTTAGCACCTCGCCGTTACGCACGTTTGCCGTATTTAGCTCGGCGCCGAGTAAATTTGACGCCGTTACGCTAGAAAACAAAGGAGCCGCCGCAAGCGCCGCTCCGCCTTTTAATACATTTCGTCTTTGTAGGTTCATTTTTCTCTCCTATTTTTACTTCTCGGTCGAACGAAGTCCGACCTGCGATTTGTGTTTTTACCCATCGCTCGCATCGCCTACGCGATTTAGCTTCCCTTCGGTCGCTACCGTCGCCTTCGGGCTTGAGACGCTCCGCTCACTCGCTCCCGCACGGATGCCGAGCAGTCGGCATCCTCTAAAGACGGTCGCTCACCCACCTAAAGTCCCTACTGTGTAGGGTACCCTGTTTTTACTTCTCGGTAGAATAAAATCCGACCTCCGAGCGGAAGCGCAAGCGCTCCCTGCACCCACCTAAAGTCCCTACTGCGTAGGGTACCCTATAAAATTTACTTCGCAGACTGTCAAAGCCAGTCTTTTTGCATCGCATTTACTCGCAACTGCAAGCAGACAAGACGGGGAGCTACGCTCCCTCGACCCACCTAAAGCACACCGCTTCTTTTAAAAGCGATTTTAATTTGGCTTTTTATCAGCCAACGAGCCGCGTCTTGGCACGGATCAAATTTAAGCTTTTACGCTCAAATTTAGCGCGCATCTCGTCTTACGCGCTAAATTTACCATCTGCCGAACCTTCAAATTCGGCGTTTAAAAAAACGGCTTTTATAAAAATCTAGCTCCCGCAAATCTCGTCCGTTTGCGGGCGAATTAAGCGTAAATCCTCGTCAAATTTACGCACCGCCTACTTTTTATCTACGTTCACGTCGGCAGAGTGCTTTTGCAAGTACTGTATCACCAGCCACTCGTCGTCTTTGCCGATCGCCGTTCGCGCGATCATCGATTTTAGAAGGTTAGGCCACTGATTTGCCTTGTAGTGCGTGGTTTGATGTAGCGAATGGCACACTCCGCAGCTCTCTTTGTAAATCTCGCCACCCTTAGCAAAAAGTCCGCCTAGATCGTTCGTAAAACCGTCTTTTTGCGCATAGACCACGGTCTCGACCTCGTCCCATTTGCCGTTAGCGCCCTTTTTTACGACCTTTATATCAGGCGTCGCGGTTTTGGCAAACGCCACGGCGATGACGCGCTCGGAGTCGCTAAAATAAACGACGTTGCTAACGGCCGGATTTTGGTAGCCTTTAACGGAGATTTTCACGCGGTCGCCCTCGTTCGCTAGTATTTTTACGGCATTAGTCGGCAAGAGCCTGCCTATGCTTTTTTGCGACGTCGCGTCGGCATAGACGTCTTTTACCGACGGGCTGTATACCTCGCCCGCTGCAAATAGCGAACAGGCGAGCAAGCTTGATAGTAGGATTTTTTTCATTTCTCTCCCTTAAATTTAAGATGTAAAAGGATTATATAAGAAAAGTATGATGAAAGTATGATTTTATGAAAATATAATTTTATACTTGCGCGGTTCATGCCGTAAATTTGCAAGTAAATTTTGCAAATTTAGCGGTAAAAGCTTACGAAAAAATACTAATCTTAGTTTTAAATTTTAAAAGCAAATTGGGCAAGGTTATTGAAAGCAAAATTTAAAGCGGCAGCCCGCAAAACGTCCGAAATTTAGGAGGGTTCGCGAGCCGAAAAATCCTACTCTGCGCTATAGCTTGAGAGCATATCAAAAGTAGGAGCGAAAAAGAGCGCTCCGGTGACCGGCGTGCTAAAATCAAGCAATCTATCCGAGTTGCCGCGCGGCTCGCCGATAAACATCTTATTTAGCATCGCTTCAACCGTCGAAAACGTGCTAGCATACGCGATAAAGTACGTCCCCGTCACGCTTCCCTCGACAAAAGGCATATTTCCGCGAACGACTTTTTTATCATCTCCTACATTTGCTGCTGCGGAGTGCGAGTTGCTAGGCTTTTCATCCTCGCTCATCTCGATGTCGTCTGCTTTCGTGCGGCCGATGACCTTTTCTTGCTCGCTCACGCTAGTTGCATTCCACTCTCTCATTTTGTGTTTATATTTTTGTACAAACACATAGCTTCCACCCTTAAATTTCGCGTCCTCGTCGCCGACTTTGGCAAAATAATCCCTATCCTCGCCGTTTGGATTTTCCGTACCGTCTACAAAGCCGATGATCGCCCTGCCGTCGTGGTATTTGAAGCCTTGAGTCTCGTCTGCAAGCCTAGCAAATTTAAAAAGCTCGGCCTTTATATTTTGCGCCATATCAAAGCAGTCGGCAGCATCAAGCGCCCTAATATGCACGTGGATATCGCCCGCGGTGCTTACGGCTTCGTGCTTATCGCCTTTTATCGATTTAAAATTTACAAGCTCTTTTGGTAGCGGTTGCGGGAGTCCTAGTTTTAGCCACGCGTCGTGTCCGATGCCGATTACGCAGTTTACGTTCGCCTCCGCGCCAAACCTTACTTTTGCCGTTTTATTTAAATTTACCACCAAAGCGCAAAGCCTCTCAAAGCCTTTTTTACAGGCGTTTTCGTCGCCGTTTAGTAGCCAAGTTTGAAAGACGGTGTTATTTCCCGGCGTTTGCGTTACCTCTTGAGAATTTATTTGCATATTTTCTCCTTAAAGTTGATTTTAAAATTAGCAATTCGCATTTTACGACTTAAATTTTAATTTATGCTGAATTTACGCTTTTAAGAAAACGTAAATTTTAAACGAATTATAATCGCCGAGTTTTGTATTAAATTTATCATTGCGGTCTTTGCAGACGCCAAATTTAAAAGCGCCGCGTTTTGTATTTAAACTATGATTTTGATTAAGACGTATTGCCTCAGATATAGCTCGTTTGACTCACAGTTCGTTGATTTTGCTCGCCCAAGATAAGCGCGTAGCCGCTACCTTGCGCGTTTTGGATGAGTTCGGGGTAGAGTTTTTTGCGTAGTTTATACACAAAGCTTCGTATCGCGTCGGCGGTGCAGCTGCCGTCCTGCCAGACGCACGACTCGATCATCTCAAAGCTCACGACGCGGCCCTGATTTTTTAGAAAAAGATGTAGCAAATTTTGCTCTTTTTTCGTTAACGCCACGGGCCGGCCGCCCTTTGTTAGCTGTCTGCTAAAGGCGTTAAATTTAAAGCCGTTTTTTAGATCGACCTGGGCAAAATCGTTTTTAAATTTATTCGCCGCAAAGCTCATTTGCATGATTAGATCGCGCTTTTCAAACGGCTTTTTTAGCACGCCAAAGCTACCTAGCTCTATCGCACTAAGCATGTTTTCGTCGTTACCGTATGCAGTAAGAAATATAATAGGCACGTCTTTATCCAGCCCCCTGATGCGAGCCGCCATCTCAAGACCGTTCATATGCGGCATGTTGATATCAGAAAGCACCAAATTTACGTCCTTTGCTTCAAAAACTTCCAGCGCCTCTTTTGCGTTTGCGCAGGCGTAAACCTCGCTCACGTAGTTTTCGACCGATATTTTGATGCTTTCGCGCAGGCTCTCGTCATCCTCGACGATGAGCAAATTTACGCCGTTTAAGATATTTTTTATTTTGCTATACACGCTAGTCTCGTTTCTTGCTTGTGGTTCTTAATTCCTAAAACTAATTTTCAAATTTACAGCCTTGCCTAAATTTCGCCCAAAAATAGCGTAAATTTAGTCGGATTCGCCGCACTTTCAAGCTCCAGCGAGCCGCCCAGCTTTTTTACGGCGAGCTCCCTAGCTACGTTTAGCCCCGTGCCGGTGCCAGTATTTTTCGTCGTGAAAAATAGCTCGAAAATTTTATCGCTATCTGCTTTTACGCCGCAGCCGTTATCGCTCACGCTCACGCTAAATAGCCCGCCGGCTCTCTTTAGCTCGATCAAAATTTGCGGCGTTTCGCATCCGCTTTCGATCAGAGCGTCCTTGGCGTTTGAGAGCAAGGAGAGCAGGATCTGCCTCACGTAGCTAGCTACGCTTTTTAGCTCGTATTTGCCGTGCTCGTGAGCAAATTTTAGCTCGATGCCGTGAGAGTTTAGCTCGGGCCTAACTATCAAAATAAGCTCGTTTATGATATTAACGAGGTCAAATTTCGCCGCTCCTTCGCCGCTTGCGTAAAAATTTCTAAACGCCTTTATCGTTTCATCCATGAGCCTTAGGCTCTTTTTGCAGGCTGCGATTTGAGCCGGTATGCGCCCAAATTCGCCCTCGCTCGCGCACTCCTCGATGTTATCTAGATACAGCCCCAGCGCGCTTAGAGGCTGGCGCTGCTGATGCGAGATGGAGTTTATCATCTCGCCTACCAGCGCGGTTTTGGCGTGAACTAGCACCGAGCGCCTATGCTCAAGCTCCTTTTTTTCTAGCTCCTTTTCGTGCGTGACGTCGGTGACCGCGAGGATAAATCCGTCAAATTTCACTCCGCCCTCAAGCACGTTTGAAACGTTTAGCCTGTAGCTTTTTTCGCCCTTTTTTACTATAAAATCGCTCGAGTTTAGCGGGCTATTTTTGAGATTTTCAAAGCTTTTTAGCTCGTCCAGCCCCTGCGCCGCAGCGATCATCTCGTCAAATTTCGCTCCGTAAAAAAACTTGGGCGCTAGAGCGAAAATATGCTCGAATTTTTTATTTATAAATTTAATGACGCCTTTTTTATCCGCGTACAAAAGCCCCAAATTTAGCGTCTTGGCAAAGGCCCGCGCAACCTCGCTAGGCCCGTTTGCATTACTCTTTATAGCCCGCGATGTCAAGCCCAAAGCCCTTTAATGCAACGAAATCTTTATTTTTATTCGCGCTTAAAAGCTCGATACGGCTGACGCCTAGTTTGTGTAAAATTTGCGCGCCGATGCCGTAGTCCTTGACCTGTCCGCCGCACTTTTCCTCGCCTTGTAAAAACACCGCAACGCCGCCGTTTTTGGATAGGTACTCGAGCGAATCTCGCAAGTCGTCAAATTTATCCGAGCATAGCAGCTCCACGTCGCTTGAAATTTGATGAAATTTGACCGCGGTTTTGTCCTTTATCTCGCCAAAAACAAAGGCATAGTGTCGCTCGCCCTTGTGATCTAAGATCTCGCATTTTAGGGCGTCAAAGCCCGCTATCTTGGCCGCGGTTTTTTCTTTTATCTCGATTAGGCTTTCGTGTCTTAGGCGGTACTGCACGAGCTCGGAAACCGAGACCATATTTAGCCCGAATTTCTCGCAAAACGCCTCTAGATCTGGCCTGCGAGCCATATTTCCGTCCTCTTTTACGATCTCGCAGATGACGGCTGCTTGCGTTAGGCCGGTAAGCTTGCATAGATCCACCGAGCCTTCGGTGTGTCCGGTGCGGCTTAGCACGCCGCCTTTTTTAGCGATGAGCGGGAAAATATGCCCAGGGCGCACGAAGTCCTCAGGCTTTGACATCGGATCGGCGGCTAGACGGATCGTGACGTCGCGCTCGTAGGCGCTCACGCCCGTCGTCGTGTTTTTGGCGTCTATGGTGACGGTAAACGCCGTCTCGTGGCAGGACGTGTTTTTATCCACCATCAAATTTAGATCGAGGCGACGCGCGATCTCCTCGTTTAGCGCGAGGCACAGCACGCCTTTTGCGTGAGTTATGGCGAAATTTACCTTTTGCGTGTCGCTAAAGGTCGCCGCAAATACCAGATCACCCTCGTTTTCGCGATCCTCATCGTCGACCATTACGACCATTTTGCCGTTTTTGATGTCGTTTATGGCCTGCTCTACTCTATCCATTGTTATTCCTTGTTTAAAAATTTGGGGTAATTATACATTTTTAGCTTTGAATTTAGGCTTTTGCGCGGGCTTGGCTTGAGATTTTACGGACTTTTAGATGTAGCCAAACGCGGCGCGAACGGGCTTTAGTTAAATTTAAACGAAGCGACCAGGCTTGTAAGTTTTTGTTTAATTTTTACGGATTTATCAAATTTGAACGATTTTGGGAATAACCCGCACCTTGAAAATGCTAAAGGTTAAATTTGGCGATAATAATATGCGTGAGGCAAATTTACAAGAATTGTTATTTTGATTAAATTTGTCAAACCTTAAAATGGAGCGCGATACGATTTGGGTTGTTTTTCATCGCGGCGACTAAATTTGATCAAACTCGCCGCTGATTGGAACTATTTTGGAGCAAATTTGCCGACATCAAAAACACAGATGCCTGCCTGACGCTATGCGAGCAGCAGATTATTTTGACGCACTACCTCGCGCCTTGCCCGCAGGTTTTATCACCGGCACTCAGACCAGTAACTACGGTCGCGATGCCGGCAACCTATTTTTTTCAAACAACTGCAAACGCTTTTAAATAGCCGATTTTCTAATTTTGTAAATTTTGTATCCGCCGAATTTAAGCCGCTTTCTTGAGTTTTGTATTGTATTTGTATACAAATTTGCGACAAAGACGGGAACGTTTAAATTTAACAAATTTTACTATTTTGGCTTGATTTGATATTTTGCGCCGAGCCTCGCAAATTCTTTGGCAAAAAATGCGTTTAAATCGCGCAAACTGTCGTCGTTCATCTGAATGAGTTTTAGGCGGTTTTTCTTATAAATTTTGATTTTTTTACTTTTTCTTTTTAGATACTGCGGCGTCTCAAGGCCCCAAAATTCGATATAAATTTCGCTTTGCGTCAGATAAAAATCGCTAATGACGCGCTCTTTGGTCGGCGCTTTTTTCTCGTAGATAAAATCTATGCCGCGGTAAAACAACCAATTTGCCACGATGAGCTCAGCACGGCTTTTTACAGTATCGCCACTATCGCTTTTGTATCTAGTTTGCTTGATTTTTTGCTTTTTAAATAGCTTTAAAGCCAGCGAAATAATTACGATCAGCAACAAAACGATTAAAATTTTAGATACGTCAAAGCTCATAAATAATTTTCTTTAATTCAAAATTTTGATTTTTCGGAGTAAATGAAGAAAAAGCTAGATTTGGTTGCGGAGGACGGACTTGAACCGCCGACCTTCGGGTTATGAGGATTATGGGCTGTAAAATCTCTTTTAAAACGCCCATTTTTTGGGCGTTTTTTGTTATTTTAATCAAAAAAAGCCCTATGCCTTATTTTTTCTCCTGTTGTTTTTTCAATGTGTTCCTCTAGTTCATAAAATCTTAGTTCTAAATTTTTTATTTTTCTTTCTGCTTCTTTTGCTAAGCTATAACTTCTAAAAATATAATATATCATTGCTATTGTTATTATTATGCTTATTACTGCCTCTGCTGTTCCCATATAATACATTTGTGTTGCTCCTTTTGCCATTGCCTGATTAAAATCTTGCATACCTTTTGCTGATTCCTCCATGATTTTGCTCATGTTTTTAAAATATTCGTCCATATTTTTCCTTTTTTTAATTTATTTTAATAACTCTTTTTGCTCTTTCTCTTTCTCTTCGTTGGCTTTCTTTTTTATCTAAGATTTCGCACATATATACATCTCTTTCTTTGTTTATTATATTTACTAAATAACAATCTCTATTTTCTACTAAATCTAATTTTCTTTTTATTTTTATATCGTCGTTCATGATACTTCCGAGCATTGCTTCAACAAATTGTTTATTGTCTACTTCCAATTGAAATTTTATACTTACTACTCCCGGTTCTTTTGAATATTGCCAATTAAGTTGTTTTTTAATTTCTTTATCTTTTAGTATGTCGTAAATTGTTCCGTCTGGTCTAAAATTTAACGTCCACTTATTCCCAGCCCCTGATGCAAACGCAAACGATAAATCATCCACGCTTCTTATATACCATTTTCCTACTATATCAACATCTTTTCCAAAATCTAAAGCTATTAATTTTATTCCTATTAATGTTATTGCTATTATTTTTTTCATTGTCCTAGCTCTTTTTTTAATACAGTTATTTTTATATTTGATAAGTAAAATTCTTGTTCTTTTTCTGTAAGTTTTTCAAAATATTCTTTTAATTCGTCAAATTTAGAATTTTTTTCAATAGATTTATCAATATTTTCAACTATAAATTTATATAGAGTTGGTCTATTTTTTTCCCAATTATAAAGCGTTCTAAGCTCTATTTCTAGCAAATTTGCTATTTCTTTTTTTTCCATATTTATAGAAATTCTTTCATTTTTTATTTTATATTAAGCTTATATATCTTCAGGTATTTTTTTATCTCTAAACATCTTATCAGCAAGATAAATAAATGGTGTATCGCAGATAGCAACTATAAATTTAATTATATATGTTGATAAGAAGATATTAAACATTACTTCTAGTGGGTATACTCCATAGAAAGCAATAGTTGTAAATACTACATTGTCTATAAGTTGGCTTAACATTGTACTTCCATTATTTCTAAGCCATATAAATTTTTTTTCGGGAAAAAATTCTCTAATTTTTTCATATAACCATACATCGTGGAATTGAGATATTAAATATGCAATAAGAGAGGCAATAGCCAATCTTGGTAATAATGAGAATATACTTTTTACACTTTCAAATATAGCTATACCTTCTGGAACATCAAGAGGTGTGAAATGTATAG
>ERZ773233.801-NODE-801-length-19677-cov-3.853481_pt1 | contig 19677 bp, 16 predicted proteins | sample MGYA00580991_ERZ773233 | MGnify/ENA primary metagenome ERZ773233 (study PRJEB29015, sample SAMEA2738178) | human oral metagenome | biome: human oral; feature: human-associated habitat; material: saliva | place: China | collected 2161 ...
GATATATGTTAAAGAAAGCAGGTTGATTGAGATTCAAAATTCGGCAGATATAAATGAAACCTTAGACTTATTGAAACTCGATGCAGATGGGTTGGAAGTTGAAATTTCTATAAAGCAAATACCTCAAGAATATTTTTTCAAGGGTGAGCTGGAGAATGAAGAGGCAATAGAGGAATCAGAATCTATTATCGAGAAACTGAATCAACAGATTGATAAACTTACAAATCATGCGACCGGAGTAGACTATACAATTGCTATTGGGGCCGGTATTATAGGCGGGATTATTGATAGTTTATGGGTTGGTGAGTTTTCTTTAAAAAGAGGTAAGTCCTGGTCTAATAGAACTGTAAATGAGTTTGTTATGGAAGTCGCAAAGAAAACTGGTTTTAAAGGTAATAGATTGGATAAAGCCATTAAACATTTAGAGGATAAGTTTCCCGTTCCGTCAGACAATGTATGGAAAGATAAACAAGGTGGAATTTCAGCCCGTTCTCACCATTTAGATGACTTATCCCATCACCCTACCTTATTGGGACTTCTATTTTCTTTCTTAACTCAGTTTACAGGGAAAGCGTACTTCTCCAATAGAGACGGTACATTCCAAATTCTTCCGGCTGATGGGCATGTAATTGGAGCCGATGTCTTACAAAAGTTACTCTTCGGTTCTGTTAACTGGATGTTTCACTTAGCCAGTGATATGTCAGGTTCTAAAAAAACAGCTGGTGCCGGGATGGGAATTCCCGGTCCGATTGTATCCATATTAAAAGAGTTATCTATGCTTCCTGGACTGAGAGATTCAGGGTTACCACAGAAATTACATGACATGTTTGTAAAAGAGCATATAGATTTACGGACCGAGTTAGCTGTAGGACATGAACTAGGTAGACAGACTGTTCCCGTGCTTATTACACAAGCTTTAGTAATGAGTGGATATTGCATCAGGCAAGTAATTAACGAATATAATAAATCTCAGACTTTTCGACAGATTGAGTGGAAGAATGTTGTACCGTCTAAAAATCGTACGCTCGTTAGAATGATGACTATCGCGTCGGGAGTAGGGGTGGCTATCGACTTAGGAGATGCGGCTATTCGTGCGGCTATACAGTCAAATGGACTGGGGCCTGGATTCATGAAGCGCTTTTTGTTGCGAATCAACTTTGTTGGATTAGGGACTTTCGTTTGCCTGTTAATTACGGATATAGGTATGGGTATAAAACGTGCAAAGCTTCGTAGAGAACGAATGGAGCAGCAAAGTAAATATATTTATCAATTACAAGGACGAGTTTTCTATCGTCATGCGCATATGTGGAAAGCAGCCCAAGATTCAGTATTAGCTATACAGGGAATGGAAGAAACTCAATTGATAGCTCGACAGTACATAAGTGGGACTTGGGATCTGTATGTAGATTCTATACAAAAAATAGGAAAGTTAAAACCTGGTATAGAAGTGCATAATCCTGGTTTATGTGATTATATCTCGGGACAGTTAAAATAATGTAATGTATTCAGAGATAAATGATTTCAATTATCTATTTGATAAGGAAGAAAGGATAGCAATGGGACGGACATATGGGGATAGAGAACTAGTAAATGTTTCAGTTGAAAAGATTCCTGCAATTATTCATGAACAGGTGAATAGAATTAGTCAATTGGGAGATGCAGTAGAGCAGTCAGAAGCGGCAGCCATTAAGGCCTATGAGGCAGCTGAAAATGCACAAGGGTTTGAGTCTTGGGGGCCTTGGTCTGTGGATAAAAAGGAAGCGATTGAGAGATTGCAGAAGGCAACGATAAGTTTATCTTCCGCACAAGGAGAGATGGCGTCTGCACAAAAGATTTTTTTCGAATCTCAAAAAGAGTTAGCAGAAGCTGGAAGGTTTTTGTTTGCAATGGGATGTGCGAACAGTGCTCATAACAGAGTTTTGATAAAAGAATTGGCAGGTACGCTTGAGGGAGCTAGTAGGTCACAACTAACTGAGGCGGCTCAAAAAGAATTAAATAAAATTTTGGATGAATTAAAAGAGCGACAAGCAGTGCAAGATAGATTAAATCGTTTGGATAAAGTGGTGTCAGATGAAGAAAAACAGTTGGATACAGTTAGAAAAGAAGTGGAAGACTGTATCTCAAAGATGAAGTCATACAATAAAAAATTAACAGACCATACGAAGCAGATAAAGACAGCACATGAATATCTAGATAAAACTTTCGAGAATATTGAAAGTCTTAAAAACTTGTCTACTCAAGTTGCATCGAAGTTGACGAAGTGCACAGATGGGCAAACTAGGACTGTGCGGCAAATTGAAACGTTGTCTGAGACTGTTAGTACGTATGTAAAAGAGAACGATGTCCGATTAGGTGAGATAAAAGCAGTGCTAAATTCATATGATGAAAGCATATCGTGTGTTCGAGAGTCCGTAAATGTGACGGAGAATAGATCAAAAAAACTAATCGAAGGTATAGAATCAAAAGTAAGCGGGTTACAAAGTTCATGTGAAAAGTTAGAGACGGAGAGAGCGGATAAAGAAAAAATAGTTAAAAATTTACAACGGTTACTTATCGGAACAGGGACAGTTGCTATCCTATCTCTGGGGATTTCCATGTATTTGTTATTTGGTTTTTAATGAAATAACATTAATGTAAAATATATTTTAAAGTATATTCCTGAAAATTTATTTAATTTTTAGGTCTTGACAGAAACGGGTAAACTTGATACGATAATTTCCGATAAATGCGATGACCGGAAGAAGTCCGATGCTCTTTGTGTCAGAGAGATGCCCAAGCGGTGAGAGGGCGTTCATAAAGAAGCGGGCGAGTCACCCGTGAGCCGGCAGAAGGAAAGGTCTGCCCGGATGCAGCCGTTATCTGTCAATGAGAGGTCGTCTAGGCGACAAATCGGGTGGTACCGCGGAAGATACGCTCTTTCGTCCCAAGTCTTTACTTGAGACGAAAGAGCGTTTTTTGTATAAAAGGAGGAGTACATATGAAGTGGGACAAGGAAAAACTCGAAGGGTATAATCCCGGAGAAATTGAAGCGAAATGGTACGATTTTTGGGAGAAAGAAGGGTACTTTCATCAAGATCCCGATTCGTCTCGTGAGCCGTATAGTATTGTTATGCCTCCTCCGAATGTTACAGGGCAGTTGCACATGGGTCATGCACTGGATAATACGTTGCAGGATATTCTCATTCGCTTTAAGCGCATGTCGGGGTACAACGTAGTCTGGATTCCCGGTACGGACCATGCGGGGATTGCAACACAGGTTAAGGTTGAAGAACAGCTGGCAAAAGAAGAAGGAAAGACTCGTTATGATATCGGTCGTGAAGAGTTTTTAAAGCGAGTTTGGGCGTGGAAGGAAAAGTACGGCAATCGCATTGAACAACAGGTTCGTCGACTCGGCTCATCTTGTGACTGGTCGCGGAAACGTTTTACCATGGACGATATTTGTGCCCGTGCCGTTCGTGAAGTATTCGTGGCTCTGTATGAAAAGGGTCTTATTTACCAGGGTCATCGCATTACGAACTGGTGCCCTCATTGCCATACGGCTTTGAGTGATATAGAAGTAGATCACAAGGACGAAGCAGGCCATTTGTGGTACGTCAAGTATCCCGTCATAGGTGAAGACGACTATATCATGATTGCCACGACTCGGCCCGAAACTATTATGGGTGATACGGCCGTTGCCGTAAATCCGAATGATGAACGAATGAAAAAGTATATCGGTAAGAAGGTACTCGTTCCCTTGGTAAACAGAGAAGTGGAAGTCATTGCCGATGATTATGTAGATATCGAGTTCGGTACGGGTGCCGTCAAAATTACGCCGGCTCACGACCCGAATGACTTTGAAATGGGTGAACGCCATAATCTGGAATCGATTATGATTATGAACCTCGACGGTACGATGAATGCCGCTGCCGGCAAGGAATATGACGGTATGACCTTGAAAGAATGCCGTAAGGCCGTTGTTGCCGACTTGGAAAAATTAGGCCTTCTCGATCACGTAGAAGAACTCAATCATGCCGTCGGTCATTGCTCACGTTGTAAGACGACAGTAGAACCTTTGTCGACAAAACAATGGTTCGTAAAGATGAAACCCTTGGCTGAAGAAGCCTTGGCAGCCGTCGATCGGGGCGATACGAAGTTTATTCCCGGACGGTTTACGAAAATTTACGACCATTGGCTGGAAAATATTCAGGACTGGTGCATTTCCCGTCAGCTTTGGTGGGGACATCAGATTCCCGTCTGGTATTGCGATGACTGCGGTGAAGTTAGTGCCAGCCGTACGGATTTGACGGAATGCCCCCATTGCCACAGCAAGCATATCCATCAGGATCCGGACGTTCTCGACACGTGGTTCAGCTCGGCATTATGGCCTTTCTCGACCATGGGTTGGCCCGATAAGACTCCCGACTTGCAGCACTTCTTCCCGACGAGCGTTCTCGTAACGGGCTATGATATTATCTTCTTCTGGGTAGCCCGTATGATGTTTGCTACTTGCGAATTTATGAAGGAAGTTCCCTTTAAAGACGTATTCATTCACGGACTTGTGCGTGACAGCCAGGGGCGCAAGATGAGTAAGTCCCTCGGTAACGGCATCGATCCCCTGGAAGTAAGCGATATGTACGGGGCTGATGCTTTGCGATTCACCCTTGTTACGGGTAATACGCCGGGAAACGACATGCGTTTTTACATGGAACGGGTAGAAGCGAACCGTAATTTTGCCAATAAGATTTGGAATGCGTCCAAGTTCGTCATTATGAATCTGGAAGATTATGATCCCGAATTCGTTCCGACTACGGACGATTTTACCTTGGCGGATCGCTGGATTCTGACATCATTCAACCAGGTAGTACACCAGGTTACGAAGGGCCTCGACTCGTATGAATTGGGAGATGCGGCTGCTACGGTGTACGACTTTACGTGGAACTCGTTCTGCGACTGGTACATTGAATTGGCTAAACAGCGCTTGTACAAATCCGATGACAAGCGCAGCCGTCAAACGGCTCAGTATGTCTTGGTTCGCGTACTGACCGGTGCCTTAGCGCTCTTACATCCCTTTATGCCCTTCGTTACGGAACACCTGTGGCAGCACTTGCCGCATGAAGGCGAAAGCCTGATTGTCGCACCGTGGCCGACTGTTGATGAAGCCTTAGACTTTACCGAAGATGCGGCTACGATGAATATTATGATGGAAGCTGTTAAAGCTATTCGGAATATGCGTGCCGAAGCTAATGTGCCGATGGGCAAGAAAGCTCCCGTTACGCTCGTACCGTCGGATGAGGCAATGGCAGAAGTACTTCATACCTACGAAACGTATTTTAAGACCTTAGCCTTTGTCGATGAAGTTCATATTCTCAAAACAACGGATGCTAAGCCGGAAAATGCCGTTGTGACAGTCGTTCCTCGCATCGAAGTGTACTTGCTCTTAAAAGATTTGATTGACGTTGAAAAAGAAACGGCTCGTGTTGCGAAGGAACAGGAAAAGACTCGCGGTGAAATCGAACGACTTGAAAAGAAATTGTCCAACAAGGGCTTTACGGATAAGGCACCTGAAGCGGTTGTAGCTAAGGAGAAAGAAAAATTAGCTGCTTATCGGGAAAAAGCCGAAGCTTTAAATAAACGAATGGAAGATTTAAAACATTTATAAGAGGACAGGGCAGATGACATACGAAGAAGCTATAGCTTATTTGGAAGATGCCTGCACGTTCGGAATAAAACCGGGGCTCATGAGAATTCATGAGCTCCTGGTTCGTTTAGGTAACCCACATGAAACCTATAAGACCGTACATGTAACGGGAACGAACGGCAAAGGGTCGGTTACAGCCGTTATAGCCAATGCACTTACAGCGGCGGGTCGCAAAACGGGGCGCTATACGTCTCCTCATTTAGAAGAATATACGGAGAGAATGAGTATAGACGGCCATTTAATTACAAAAGAAGAGTTTGCAATCATTACGGAAGAAGTAAAAGACGCTACGGAAGGTATGAAAGCTGACGGTTTCGAGCAACCGACAGAGTTTGAAATGCTGACGGCCGCCGCTTTTTTATATTTTTGCAGGCAACAGGTTGAGTATGCGGTTATCGAAGTCGGTCTTGGAGGACTGTTGGACTCGACCAATGTTATTACGCCGCAGGTTTCCGCTATTACCAATGTGGCCGTCGACCACACGGCTTATTGCGGTCCGACGGTAGAAGATATAGCCGTTCATAAGGCAGGGATTATTAAAGAAGGAATACCTGTTGTTACGGCGGCAACCGGTACGGCTTTGGAAATTATTGAAAAAACGGCTCGGAGTAAAAAGGCTCCCTTATATGTTGTTGATAAAGAAATAGTGATTCAGAATAGGGCCCTTATTCACGTGAGTGACGGTACGGTGCGTCAAAAAATATGTATCGAAGGTCCCGAACTGATGCGAACAGAAGTTGATACGCCTCTGGTAGGTGCTCATCAGGCCGTAAACGCTGCGGTAGCCGTAGGAGTCCTGCGACTTTTGGGTAAAACGGACGGGGCTGTAAGAGATTTAGCGATTATGAAGGGCTTTCATACCGTGTATTGGCCCGGGCGTTTTCAAATCCTTTCCGTTTCGGGAAAGACAATGATTATTGACGGAGCGCATAATCCGGCGGGGATTGAAAGTTTTTGTCGCACATACGAAGAAGTATTCGGAAAAAGACGACGCGTTTTCGTTTTTTCCGTTTTAGCCGATAAGGAATACGATAAAATTGTAAGACGACTTTTTCGGGCGAATGATGCGATCTTTTGTGCACCTGCACCGACTCCTCGCACGGCGGATCCGAAAGCTATGGCCGATTTAATCGGAGAGGCGGCAAAGGCCTGCCCGTCCGTGTCGGCGGCTATCGATACGGCGATAAAAGAGACGACGGAAGAGGACGTTTGCGTTGTTGTAGGCTCCTTGTACATACAAGGAGAAGTGCGAAGGTACTTGAGAGAGTACTATGGGGCCTTTGTATAGACAAGAAGTGCGGCGAACCGTATAATGGAAGTCAAAAGGAGTATCTCTATGAACCTCTTGACTTCGCTAAAAGACAGTCCCGAGGAAAAAGCGAGAATACGGGTAGTATACCTGCTTTTGGGGACTGTTTTTTTCATGCCTTTACAATTATATATAGCCGAGGGATTGTTAGCTCTCACCGTTATTTTTTCTTTGTACTTTATCTATCGATACGGTATACACGAGTATAAGCCGGGCCCTTTAGCCGTACCCATTGCAATCTTTACGGGGGCGACGCTTATTTCCTTAGCCGGCTCTACACAAGCTTTTTGGAATACCGCTTTTTGGTTTTTTACGGTCTTTCAGTACGTACTTTTGTTTATGCTTGTACAAGTGTTTATCAAAACGGAAGAGGAGCGCCTTTTAATAGTACACACTCTGTTGGCTTCGGCATTTTTTGTGGCCGTCTACGGTGTATATCAATATGTACATATGTGGGCTCTCGGTGAAACGGAGTGGGTTGATACGTCTGTCTTTCCCATGTTGCGCCGTCGCATGTATTCGACTTTGTACAATCCTAACCTTTTTTCCTGCTACTTATTGTCTATCATGTCGCTTACAGGGGCCTATGCTTTGTGGACGAAGGATAGAATACGACGTTTTCTTACGGCCGCTTTGTTCGTTCTTCTATCTTTGTGCCTTGTGCTCACATACTCGCGTGGGGCATGGATCAGTGCAGCCGTCCTGGTCTTTGTTTTCGGACTTGTTAAAGACAAGCGCTTTTGGTTTGCACTACTTCTTGTACCGATTATACTGGTCTTTTATCACGGCGGTATAGCCGAACGATTTATGTCTATTTTTTCACATAGAGAGGCGGATACGTCTTTTGCCATGCGCCTCGATATGTGGAACGATGCCTTAAGTATGTGGGCGGACCGACCTTTCTTCGGTATCGGTTGGGGGGCTTTTAAGTTTACCTATCCGGCATATAATGAACTCATCCAAAAAGCGGGTATTACTATTTTTCATTGTCATAATTTATTTTTGAATATACTTGCAGAAACAGGACTGGCAGGATTTGCGTCTTTCTTCGCCTACTGGTTCGGACACCTCATCTTTGTACGGCGTGTTCTTAAAGACAGAGCGTCAGATTCTCTGATATATATGCTCAGTTTGGCTATGGCGGCTATGGTAGCATCCGTATCTGTCAGTGGCATAAGTGATGATAATTTATTCAGCACACAGGTGTCGTTAATGTGTTGGACGATTAGTGCTCTCTTTTGTAATACGTATACGGCATATAAGAAGCAATGAAAACAGTTTGCGAAAATATTCACAATAATATATAATAATTACGGATTACAAGTTAATATTCAGTTTTAACTTTATATAAGGGTATGGTTCATTCGGAGGGGATGACGATGAAACAAAAGAAAGCTATATCCGATGCGGTTATAGAAAGACTGCCGTTATATTATAGAGATTTACTGCTACTGCAAGATGCGGGAATCGATATTATTTCGTCTGAAAAGCTGGGTGAGCGCTTGGGCATAACGCCCGAACAAATCCGTAAGGACTTGACTTGCTTCGGTGCCTTCGGTAAAAAAGGTGTAGGCTATTATGTAAGTGAACTCAGTCAACAAATTGTGGAAATTATCGGGTTACAACAGCATTGGAAAGTTTGCATTGCAGGTATCGGGCACTTGGGATGGGCCTTGGCCAATTATAAGACCTTCGGTCGACTCGGATTTCGGACGACCGGTCTTTTTGATGTAGACCATCGGATTATCGGTCAAAACGTAGGCGGTATTATTGTTATGTCGGCGACGGAGATGGAAGAAACTATTCGTCGGGAAGGTATTCAAATAGGGATTATTACGACTCCCGCATCGGTAGCTCAACAAGTAGCCGATCAGATGGTGGCCGGAGGTGTGCGAGGAATTTTTTCTTTTGCTCCCATTCGGCTGGCTGTGCCGTCGCATGTCTATGTATTCCGTGAAGATTTGTCTATCGGCTTGAGCCGTATTTCGTACTACTTGACGAACCGCACGGATGGCATGATGAATAACTAGTCAACGTACTCATTCATACCTTATAAAAAAGGACCTCTCGTTTTTATATGAGAGGTCCTTTTATTACGATATTGAGTTATAAGGTTTTTACGAGTTCTTCCAAGTGCTTTGTCAATTTCATGTTTTCGCTGTAATCTACAGGGCAATCAATGACGACCGGCTTGGTTTGTTCAAAGGCCTTCTTTAAGGTAGGTAAGAGGTCTTCAGCCTTTGTAATGCGGTAGCCGATGGCCCCCATGCTTTCTGCAAGTTTGACGAAGTCGGGGTTTGTAAAGTCGACGTATGCCGGGTGTCCGTAATGCATTTCTTGTTTCCACTTAATCAGGCCGTAACTGCTGTCGTTAAAAATAAGGGTGACAAAGTGAGAACCCAAGCGATGAGCCGTTTCAAATTCCTGACAATTCATTAAGAAACCGGCATCGCCCGTAATAGCCAATACTTTGCGGTCCGGATGGACCAAGTTGGCGGCAATGGCTCCGGGAACGGCAATGCCCATGGTGGCGAAGCCGTTGGAAATAATGCATGTATTGGGTTTATAGCAGTTGTAATGGCGAGCCGTCCAGACCTTGTTGGCTCCCACGTCGGTAATAACAATGTCATCAGGCCCCATGACTTCACGTGCGTCAATGAGGACTTTTTGGGGCTTCATGGGAAAGGATGTATCATTGCGATACTGTTCGTGTTCGGCAACCATTTTTTCACGAATCTTTAAGGCGTATGTCGGCTCAAGAAGACGAGCCGCCTTACTTATAATGCGATCGAGGGAATCGGTTATCTCGCCGACTACTTCCACTTCGGGTTGGTAGGTCTTATTAATGTCGGCCGGTAAGGAGTCGATATGAATAATATCGGCGTTATTGAGGTGCCATTTATTAGGGGCGTATTCAATAATATCGTAGCCTATACAAATAACCAAGCTGGCATTTTCCAGAACCTTTGTCTGATAGTCTTCCATAGGTATGCCGACTGTCCAGAGAGAATAAGGATTATCAAAGGGAATGGCACCTTTAGCCATCATCGTATTAATGACGGGAAGCTTCAACTTTTCAGCGAACTCCGTTAACTTGCGGGCCGCCTTATTACGGATAACGCCGCTACCGGCCAGGATGACGGGATTGCGAGCGTAGGAAATGAGTTTTGCCGCTTCTTCAATGGAGTATTCCGAAGCTGTTTCAGGCTTAATGGATTTATGGTGTAGCGGTCGTTCATTGTCGTCTACAGGCATCATTCCGATATTGACGGGCAAGTCGATAAAGGTAGCACCCGGTTTTTCGCGTTCCGCGTATTTAAAAGCCAGGCGCGTGATTTCGGCAATAGTATCGGGACGAACAACTGTATAAGCACGCCGCGTAATAGGTTCGAACATGGAACGCAGGTCAAGATACTGATGGGCCGTAATATGCATCTTATCCGTGCTGACCTGGCCGGAAATTGCTACTAAAGGGGCTCCGTCGCTGTCTGCATCGGCGACACCCGTAATCAGGTTTGTTGCACCGGGGCCCAAGGTAGCCATGCAGACGCCGGCTTGGCCTGTTAAACGACCGTATACATCGGCCATAAAGGACGCACCCTGTTCATGGCGTACTGTTATAAATTCGATCTTAGAGTGTTCCAAGGCATTCATGACAGCCAGATTTTCTTCACCGGGAATGCCGAAAATATAATGAACACCTTCTTCTTCCAGACATTCAACCAATAAATCGGCTGTATTTCTTTGTTTCTTTTTATCTGTCATTGTGGGGCTCCTTTACGTTTTCCAGTTATGAAAATATTCCTTTTGATTATAGTACGCATAAGAGGGTTTGGCAATTTCGCAATATGAAAACAATATTCTTCATAAGAAGACAAAAGAAAAAGACCGTCATTGACGGTCTTTTTCTGCTTTTATCTGTACTGAAGTTTTTGTAATACTAAATCGGCCATGTGAGCACGGCCCTTGACAACATCATTACCTTTAGCAACCGATTGGGGGTAAAAGTGCTGTTTAAATTTCTTTTTTCCTACCTTCGATACGAGTTCTTTAAGCTGAATGGTTTGTTCGTCTACGTTATAAACGTATGTACATTGGTCTGTAGCGTCGCCGAAGGTTTCTTTGGTCTGGAAGGTAAGGATTCTCATACCGTTTTCCGTAGTAACCTTAGCGGAACTCATGTTAATAGCAATATTTTGGTTATATTGCCAAATCGCATCTTTTGCTGCGCAAACGGATACGGACATAGCTACCGCCATGGTCAGAGAAAGAAGAATTTTTTTTGCTTTCACGTGAAAACACCGCCTTTTTTATATGCTTATGCGTATTATATCATGGAAGGGAAGTACGAGGCTACCAAATGACTTTCCCTAATACATGGTCCAAGGGAACGGGACCGATGAAACGACTGTCCGTACTGTGATTACGGTTGTCACCCATGCAAAAGACGTAGCCTTGAGGGATAACTACTTCGCCTTCACGGCTGTAATCCATAGCTCCGTTTATATACGGTTCATCGAGAGGCTTACCGTTGCGCCAAACTTTGCCGTCGTGAAAGGCGAGTGTATCGCCGCCGCGACCGATGACTCTTTTAACCCATACATTACGAGTCTGCATGTTTTTATCAAAAAAGGCCAGATAGTTGTGCAAAGGTTCGACTGCATCGTCCATCCAAGTGCGGTCGTAGAGAACTCGGCTGTCGATAATTACGATATCGCCGTAATCAGGCTCGCGGCCCAGAATATGATCCCACTTTTCGACGACCAGATACTCGCCGTTATGCAGGGTGGGCACCATGGATTCGCCGGACACTCGTGTCGGTTGGACCACAAAAATATGAATAACCATAGCAATAGCCAAGGCAATGACTATAGAATAAATCCATTCGTAAATTTCCCGTATTAGCGTGTTCAATATAATACCTCCTTGCGTTCCGTTTCATTGTAGCAGAGGGCAGAAACAAAGTAAATGGCCGATTAGGGTAAGAGCGAGTCGGTCAGGATATCAATTTCCGATTCACCGTAAATACGAACCCCCATATCGGATAAGGCTTGAGCCGTAACGCCCGAACGATTGGTTAAAGTGCCGCTGAAGGTACCGTCGTAAATACGTTTGAAGCCGCAAGAAGGTGATTTTTCTTTTAAAACGGCATAAGAGCAATTGTATAATTCAGCCAGTCTGCACGCCGTGCGGGCGCCGACCTCGAATTGTTCTGTTACATTTCGGTCGTCGCAAGTCTTCACTTGCTGACCGCAACGCTCTGCCGCCATGCGCGGTGTGGGCAAACCGCCGGCCTGCTCGGGACAACAGGGAATAAGTGTAATATCGGGCCTGTTAAAAAGCTTTGATACAGCGGGATAGTCCTTTATCTTTCCGTCGTACCGGCAATACAGTCCTATGAGACAGGCACTGATGAGAATGTTCATAAATCCTCCTTGGTATGAAGTCTCTTTAATATCATTATCATAGCACAAGATATGAGGAAAAGAATAAAACAAAAAAACGGCTTCAAGCATTAACTTGAAAAGCCGTCTGAAATGGTAGCATCAGCGTAATTCTACAGCCGCAATATTATCGCCGTCGATGGAGACTGTATTATCTCCTGTAAAAATATAATTTTTATGTCCGAAAAAGCAGGCGGAAAAATCGGTTGTTTCACTTATAGATGTATTGCCTTGTTTGCTCTTAATGGATTTCAAATTGGTAACGATAAGTTGAGGCCCGTTTTTTATGTAAATATAGGCATTCACAATATTCTCCTCCCTTCCGAAACAGTATATCATGACTGTCCGCTTCTTACGTGACGGTAAATAAACAGTACCATTACAAATATGTGTCAAAAAGGCCGAGAAAAAAGCGGCTGTCATAAAGACAACCGCTTCTGTGGTGGTACATATGACCCGCTGTACGAAACATTTTTCTATAGCACAATCAAGATATCCATTAATATTGGCGATTCTATATTAAAAAAAGCTTTCTAACAAAGATTCTTATCTAAGCTAGTAGACTTTTTAACTATGCCATTCAGTTATAAACCGTTACTTTGCTACTCAACTGTCAACTAATCGTTGATAGTTGAGTGTATCACCATTATACGCTATGGAGATGTATGGATCACTTCCTTAATCTTTAGCGACTAAATAAATTACAGTACCACCTAATAAGATATTTAGTAATTTACTATTTCGTTCTTCTACTGTTCTAAGTAATACCAGTTTTCTTTGACAGCGTGTAAGCCATTATATCTTAGTCTTTCATAAGTTGCTTGGTTCTTTGCGAATTCATTGATTCTCACCTAGCTTTTTGCTACAATCAAATTGCTAAACTTTCATTTAGTATATGAAACATTTTTGCGTTGTCCTGTGTTTGCGTGTCCTACGATTACATTGTACTATGTATATACTGGTAATTTAATTAACTCATGATAAAAATAATTAGGAATTACAGTTTTATTTTTAACTTTCTATAAACAGGTAGATAAAATGGCATATGACCGTATATTCGATATCATGAAAGAAAAGGATTTAACGGCTTATAGAGTGTCGAAAGATACAGGTATCTCACAAGCATCACTTGCTGATTGGCGAAAAGGCAGGTCAAAACCTAAAATTGATAAATTATAAAAACTATCCGAGTATTTTGGTGTATCAATCCAATATCTAACGGGGGAAAGCAATGAGATTGATGATACTCAACGAATGCAGGTACTAAACGGATACTATGTAGACAAAGAAGCGGCTGAGTATGTTGAAATGTTGCGTACTCGACCAGGTGCTAGATTAATATTCTCGGCTGCAAAGGGCATGTCAAAAGAAAATTTAGAAAAAGCAGTAGAGTATATCGAGTTTTTGAAATCTAAAAATAAATAGTGTTAGAGAGTATGTTGTATTGGTAGTGAATATAATTTACTACGATTTACCATGTGTTAAGGCAATATCTGAAGAAACAGATGATATAGACGCACATAGTATATATGTGAATAAAAACTTGCCACATGATAAAATGAAAGCATAAATATGACATGCGTTAGTGCATATCATTAATAATGATTTTTATTTAGATAGTCATGTCAATTTAGTTGAAGAAGTGGTAAGACGGTATGGTCTACAAGGTAAATCGCTAACCGATATCAACTTTTATCATCATTTCAAATAAGGGAGATTAGCAAATGAAAAAGTTACTTGTATTATTGTTACTTGTATTATGTATTCCAATTGCGGTATTTGCTGATGGTAACCGCCATATAGTAGGTATTACAAAAAATATGGAATATAACGTTGGTATTGATACGAATAGTATTAAAGTAGTTAGGTATCAACCACCCTTTTACATCATTAACGTTGATGAATATCATCAGAACTTCTCAAAAGGATTGCTCGGTGCAAGACATGCACAATATTTCTATGATTACGAAAAGCAAGAAATAGAAACAAAGACGTTAAGCCAATATACAAGTGATGGATCATCTGAATTCGTTGAAGATGAAGATTATAATACAGAATTACGGCTAGTACGCAAGGATACAATGGGGTATTTAATCGCCAACTATGTATTCTATAAAGCGTATGGCATGTACTTCTCAAAGGAATTACAAGACCAATACGGAAAGCGTGATGTATTAAAGCAATAAAAAAGAGGTTCTATAATAAATGTTGGGGTCAGCATCAGATAGGTGCTGACTTCAACATTATTTTTTTGCAACACAAAAGCATATGAGGCTCGCATGCTTTACAATAAAAGTGTCCAAGCCCTAAAGAAAGGATGCGATCTCATATGCCTACTATTGATTATATACAACCCTTCTTCAATATTAAAGGGGAATTTATTACTAATTCCTACCGGAAAGATGATTCATTAATCTATGAAGTGATACTTCCTGTTACAGAGCATACCTGCCCTTATTGCGGGCAGACTACGAAATACATAAAGGACTACCGAGTCCGTACGATAAATTTAGGTAGTATCCATGGTTTATATATTTGTGCTAAATACAAGCAACGTAGATATTTTTGCCCTCAGTGTACCCATTCATTTTCAGAAGAAAATCCCTTTATTCAGCGTTACAAACAATTAGGGATGACTACCATTGCTGAAATATTTCGCCTATTACATGAGGGTCTGAACTACACGACCATCGCTCGGGCTTGCCATGTCTCCGTAACTACCGTCATTCGGTATTGTTCCCTTATTTCTATTTCTCGCCCCAAAGAATTGCCGACCGTCTTGGGTATAGATGAGTTTAGAGGCAATGCAGCCGGGCAAAAATATCAGGTCATCTTAACCGACCCGGATAGCCATCATATTATTGATGTGTTACCGAAGAAGGATACGAATGCACTGTGTCGGTATTTCGCATCCTATAGCCGAAAAGCAAGACAAAAGGTTCGCTTTATTGTGATGGATATGTCTCCGCAATTTAGGCTCGTCATGGAAACCTTGTTCCCTCAGGCTCATATTGTGTGTGACCGTTACCATGTCTGCCGTTTAGTGGATTGGGCAGTAGAACGAGTTAGAAAACGTGAGCAAAAGAAGTTGGTACGCTATTCAGCCATGCTAAAGAGCAACAAGAGGATACTCATGAAACACCCCGGTAGATTAACGGATGCTGAGCTTATTAAGTTAGAAGAGATCTTACGGGTTTCCGATGACTTAAGAAAAGCATACAAATTAAAACAAGAGTTCATTCATATCTTTGAAAGACAGGGTAAGGAACGAATTACGCACCATTTAGAATGGTGGTTAAAGAGTGTAAAGACAGCTCAGTTAACGGAATTTAGGAACTTTTCCACATCCTTTGTTTCATGGAAAGGGCAGATAACCAATGCGTTCTTACTACCTTTTTCAAACGGCTATACGGAGGGATGCAATAACAAGATCAAAGTATTGAAACGAATAAGTTACGGTCTTAGACACTTTGGCCGCTTCCGAACTCGTATCCTATTGTTGAGCAAAAAGAACGGCACCGAACACAATGGTGTTCGATGCCGAAAAAAACTGGTTGGGTAGCTAGACCCCAACATTTGCAAAAGAACCTAAAAAAGACGCCGACTGCTTTGGCAGTCGGCGTCAAAGGTTACACAGAGGTGTTTACTGTAAGTAATATACCACTTCTACCGATTCACTCAAGGTATTTGTTCCCGGTTCGATGGGCGTGGACGTTTCCATCTTTGCAGCCCGCAGGCTGAACATATCGACAGTTGCCTTGTAGGAGGGGGAGTTACCGTTAATGGTAATGGATTTCACATCGCCCAAGCGATGTCCCGTCGCTTCGGCAGCAGCCTGAGCCGTTTGCTTGCCGTTGTAGATAGCCGTTTTAATCAGGTTGGAACGTACCGTATCCGCCTTTTCCGTTGTAAAATGAACGCCGCTAATGTCATTGGCGCCGTCTTGCATAGCTTTCGCAATGAGTTTGGAAATGAGTGTAAAGTCCGTGACTTTCAGTTCTAAATAATTGGAAACGGAGTAGCCGTTGATTTTCTGATTTTTATCATAGGTCGGATAGACAGTGAAGTTTTTCGTCTTCATGTCCTTTTGGGCGATACCCAGAGAAAGAGCCGAGTGTTGTACACGGTTCATAATAGTGTCGTTTTGCATGCGAGCTTCTTTAGCCGTAGCTGCCGTTGTGTTCATGCCTACGGTCATATAAGCCGTATCGGGAGCTACTTTTTCTTCCGCATAGCCGGAAACGGAAACCGTAGGCGCTTCGTTAGCCGCATCGGCATAAGAAGGAGCCGCACAAATGAGAGATGTGGATAAACAAGCACAAAGAAGAGCTGTTTTTAAATATTTGGATGTCATCATATTTCCTCCTTGTAAAACTTTCTACAAAACTTTTTTTATTATATCATTACCAAGAAAAATTTAAAAGCCTTTTCAGTACCGGTTGTGAGTTGAAGAAGCCTATATAAATAGTGTAATATATAATACTGAATGAAAATATCCCTTTTATGACAGTTAGGATGAGTATATATGCTGGAATTCCCCATTAAGCGAACGATTACTATAGACGATTCGAAAAAAGGCCGCAAGAAAAAAAGCGCTCAAAAAGAAAAGGTTGTTATTAAAGGCAGTGTCAATCTGCCGGTAAGAGAACCGTTGAAAAAATTGGACCCTTTGCCGAAAAATGCCAAAAATCTGGTTATCGTCGAATCTCCCGCTAAGGCCAAGACGATTGAAAAGTTTCTCGGTAAAGACTTTAAAGTTCTTGCCAGTCGCGGGCATTTGCGTGATTTACCGCGCAATCAGTTCGGTGTTGATGTGAGCCGTGATTTCGCACCGACGTATATCGACATGTATGATAAGAAGAAAATCATTGAGGAACTGAGACACGAGTATGTACGCTCCAAGAAAGTGTACCTCGCAACTGACCCTGATAGAGAAGGTGAAGCTATTTCCTGGCATTTGGCGCATATTTTGGAAATGGATTTACAGGAACCATGTCGAATTATGTTCCATGAAATTACGGAGGATGCCGTTACGGCGGGCCTGAATGATCCGGAACCGATTGATTTAAATCGTGTGGATGCTCAGCAGGCACGACGAATTTTGGATCGTATCGTAGGGTATCAATTAAGCCCCTTATTGTGGAAAAAGGTCTGCAAGGGACTTAGTGCCGGTCGTGTGCAATCTGTAGCCGTACGTCTTATTTGCGAGCGGGAAGAAGAAATAAAAGCCTTTGTGCCTGAAGAATATTGGTCCGTATCGGCTGTCTACGAAACTGACGACGGCATGAAAATTACGGCTGACGTAATTAAGGAAAATGGCAAGAAAATAAAATTGTCCGATAAAGCCGCTACCGATGCCGTAGAGGCGGAATTGCGTTGGGAAAGTCGTAAGGAAAATCGTCCTGCCGATAAGGTTACCAAGGTAGAAAAACGCAAGCGTAAACGGATGCCTCAGCCGCCGTTTACGACATCGACGATGCAGCAGGAATGTGTAGGCAAGTTGAATTTCGGTGCTAAAAAGACGATGATGCTGGCACAGCAATTGTATGAAGGCCTTGAATTAGGAGGTCGCGGTCATGTAGGCCTTATTACCTATATGCGTACAGACTCGACACGTATTAATGAAGATATGATTAAGGACGCTCGAGAATTTATCGCCAATGTGTACGGTAAAGAGTTTGTGCCGCCTAAACCTCATGCGTATAAGTCACGAGCTACAAGCCAAGACGCTCACGAAGCTATCAGGCCGACCTCGCTGGAATTGACGCCGCAAGTCGTCTCTGCTTTTTTATCTCGTGACCAACTGCGTTTGTATACACTCATTTGGAACCGTTTCCTTGCCAGCCAGATGGCTCCTGTTGAAACGGAACATATGTCCATTACAGTGGAAAGTGGTAACTATGAATTAAAAGCTTCGGGATATACGGTACTCTTTAAGGGATTTACGGAGCTTTATGAAGAACAGAAAGAAAAGGGAAGCCAAGAATTACCGCCTATTCATGAAGCTACAATCGTGCATAATAAAAAGGTTGAAAAGGTCCAGCATTTTACTCAACCGCCGGCTCGCTATACGGAAGCCAGTCTGATTAAAACGTTGGAAGAAAAGGGAATCGGACGACCCAGTACGTATGCTCCTATTATGGATACGATTAAGAATCGAAATTACGTGGAAAAGCAGGATAAACAATTCGTACCTACAGAATTGGGTGTAGTAACAATCAAGTTATTAAAAGAATATTTTGACGGCATCATTAATGTAGACTTTACAGCTCATATGGAAGAATCTCTGGACGGTATCGAACAGGGAAGCGATACATACACACACGTACTTAAAGAGTTTTACGAGGTATTCAAGCCTGAATTGGATCATGCGGAAGAAGGCATGGAAAAAGTAACCGTAGCCGGACAGGAATCGGGAGAACTGTGTGAACTTTGCGGCTCTCCCATGGTTTATAAATTCGGGCGTTTCGGAAAATTCTTGGCTTGTTCCAATTTCCCTGAATGCCGTAATACGAAGGCTATTGTCGAAGATACGGGGATTACATGTCCCAAGTGCGGTGAAGGCAGTCTGATTAAGCGAAAATCAAAACGCGGTCGTACCTTCTACGGATGCAATCGTTATCCAGAATGTGAATTTACTTCTTGGGATAAGCCTGTTGGGCGTGATTGTCCAAAATGTGGTCATTTCCTCATGGAGAAGAAAATCCGTGGTGGAGGCAAACAAATTGTATGTAGCAATGGTGACTACGAAGAAGAAAAAATTAAATAATTTCAAAAGGACTGAACTACTGATTTCAGTCCTTTTGAGTTACAACTTGACAGAACACAGTGTTTTATGGGAAACTAGAAGAACATTAATCTTAACCAGGAGTCAATATGCGCATCATTTATCTCAGTATTGGATTCATCTCATTAGCTTTAGCCATAATTGGTGTGGCCTTGCCTTTATTACCAACAACCCCCTTTCTTTTATTGTCAATTGCCTGTTTTTCAAAATCTTCTAAACGTTTTGAGGATTGGCTCTATCATACCAAGCTTTATCAAACCTATGTTGCGGACTTTAGAGAAACTAAGTCTATTGCGCGTGAACGAAAGAAGAAGATTATCGTATCGATTTATATTTTGATGGGAATCTCCATTTATTTCGCTCCGCTCTTACCTGTAAAAATTGCTTTAGGCTGCTTAACAATATTTATAACCTATTATCTCTTTAAGGTAATACCAGATAAAGAATAGCTAAAAAA
>ERZ773233.803-NODE-803-length-19632-cov-10.515350_pt1 | contig 19632 bp, 13 predicted proteins | sample MGYA00580991_ERZ773233 | MGnify/ENA primary metagenome ERZ773233 (study PRJEB29015, sample SAMEA2738178) | human oral metagenome | biome: human oral; feature: human-associated habitat; material: saliva | place: China | collected 2161 ...
GGTGTGGGAGAGTAGGACACCGCCACAACACACCTCACGGTGGGGTCTTGGAACAATATGTTCCAAGACCCCACCGCTTTGTCATACCCACAACACACACTGCCACTGCTACCGCTAGCCGCCCGCGGCTACTCAACTGATCGCAGCCGCTTAGTGGGGACGAAGTAGGTAACCTCGTCGCGCGGAAATACGACGTGCCGGATCTCCCCAGGAAACATCAGTCACACCTGCCCGGAAACATCAGTCACACCTGAGAACCCCAAGAATGACGTTTTAGTGCACAGTTTGAGAGGCAATGTCCTCATGAGCGCAAACATATGTTTCGTAGCTACAAAGACATAGGCACTGTCAGGAGCACTGAGTCGCTGAGCTAGCTTGCTGCCATCGTCCCGGGCAGACGATGTGTGCTGGCTAAACAAGTACCGTTATGTGCTTTCAGTGATGGAATGAGAAGTGCCCGCGAACGGAAGTTCGCGGGCACAATGGCATCTACCAACGATGGCAGATCACTTTAGATCCATGTCGGGAACCACATGTGGAAGTGCCAGAAGTTGTATGAGATGAGGTCTCCTCGCCATAGCGGCATGAAGAATACCGCGGAAGCGGTAATGAGCGCGGTAATTACCAGAGCTCCTAGCGCCCAGCGCTGACGGACACCGGCATCGGCGCCCATCCAGCGATAATCGCCGGGTTCAAGGGGCTGAGAATCATACATGCGGTCTGGATCAACCCAGGTGCGTGTCTGGTCCAACATATAACCGAGCAGCCAGGCGACGCTCAAACACACAAAGGGGACGAATGCGATCGTGTAGAAGTTGAAGATCGTTCGGTTCGCATTGAGATACCACGGGAAGTAGAGCGCCAGGTAACCGCAGACAACGAATCCAGTGCGCCAGTTGCGATCTCGCAGCGTGACAAAGAGCAGAATAAAGAAGGCCACGGCCCCGACCCACCACAGGAGCGGATTACCCAAAGCTAGAACCGCGTGGACGCAGTCTGACTTGTCGCAGGCGCCAGACGCGACCTTGTCCCACGCAAAAGACGTCGGACGCGCCTGAACGAACCACTGCGCCGGGTGCGCCTGATAGGTGTGAGGCGTCGTCAGCCCAGTGTGGAACTTGAACATTCCCACGTGGTAATCCCACAAGTCCTGGAAGGCTCCAGCAATGCCGTGATTGCGGTGACCGTACGCATTCCAATGAGTAAACCAGCCGAACCACGAGGCGATATAGGTAATGATCGCCGGGGGAACCATTGCCAAAAATGCGACTGAAGTGTCGTTGATGAGCGTTGCCGAAAACGCGCGAGGATGACCCATTCGCCTGCGAGTCATCCAGTCGCGGACGGCAACAAACAAACCGAGAACAGCCAGGACATACAGGCCCGACCACTTCACCGACATCGCCAAGCCGCTCAAAATACCGGCTGCAAGGAGCCACCAACGAGAGCCTGCGTGAGGTCCAATTCTCTTGGGGTCATCGGGATCGGGCGTCCAATCGGAGAGCCGAGAGACCAAACGCGGATGCGTAATCTCTTGGTCTTTGAGTACCGCCAGGAAAGCTGCTGCGGCGAACATTGCCAAGAAAACATCCAGCAGGCCCGTTCGCGACAAAACAATCGCGATGCCATCGGTTGCCATGAAGAACCCAGCAAGCGCAGTAATTGCCGGGGAACGGAACAGGTGCTGTGCAATACGGGCAGTCAAGAAGACCAAAATGATACCTGCGATCGCCGCGCTGATGCGCCAACCAACAGGATTCGTCGGACCAAATGCCCGCATTCCCAGACCAATCAGCCACTTACCAACCGACGGGTGAACGACGTAACCACCCTCGGCAGAAAGTCCTGAAAAATCGCCTGAAATAAACGCGGGATCGGTATCTTTCGCCCAACTTCCCTCATATCCCAAAGCGATTTGAGAGTAGGCATCTTTGACGTAGTAGGTCTCGTCGAAAATGAGCGTTCGGATAGTTCCAAGTCCCGGAAGACGAATAAAAGCGGCAAGAATCGTCATCACCCAGGTAGCGATCCAACCCGCACGCGCAGACATGGGCAGCTGTGCCCAGCGGGGGATAGCGACAGGCGTCCACCTGCGCGCCTCGGCCTCGCTCACTTCTTCGGAAGACTCAACCTCTGCAGACTCTTCCCCGCTGTCCGAGGCCGCCTCCTCGTCGTCTCCATCAACCGTCGTCCCAGCATCCGCAGCTTGCGCATCAGCCTTGGACTCAGGCTTTTCCTGAGACGCAGTCACGGGAGGAGCTGAAGCGCTGTCGTCACTATGCGCGAGGTCTTCCGTGTGCGCATCGCCAGCCGTCGCCTCGGCCTCAGGGATATCTGAATTGGAAAGAGTTTCGTCGTTCACCACATCAGTCTACCGATGCCCACCCCCAACTGGAGTAGTACACCCAAAGGTGGGACGATTGGTCCGTGAGTGAAGACCAGGATTTTATTCAGGCCCCCGCCTCGATTCTTCTTGCAGCAACCCCCATCGGCGACGTACGCGATGCCTCTTCGCGTTTGGCCCCTGCCCTTGAACAAGCCGACATCATCGCCGCAGAAGACACGCGCCGTCTTCTCGCACTGGCCTCGAGAATGGGAATCCATCTCAGCGCGAAACTCATCAGCCTCCACGACCACAATGAATCCGCTAAGGCCTCGGCAGTCATTGAGCAAGCGCGGGCGGGTGCGCGCGTCGTCATGGTCTCCGACGCGGGAATGCCGACGGTTTCCGACCCAGGATTCCGCCTGGTTCACGAGGCCACTGCCGCTGGGGTTCACGTCAGCGCGCTCCCCGGTCCCTCCGCGCCGGTCACTGCACTCGCGGTTTCAGGACTACCCTCCGACCGCTTTGCTTTTGAGGGTTTCCTCCCGCGCAAGACGGGGGAAGCGACGCGCTACCTGAAGGCGCTTGCCGCCGACCCGCATACCCTGATCTTTTTCGAATCCCCGAAGCGGGTTCACGAGACGCTGATCCTTATGGCTGAAGTTTTCGGCGCAGACCGCGAGGCTGCGCTGTGCCGGGAGCTCACGAAGACCTACGAAGAAGTGATTCGCGGGAGCCTCGCTGAATTGATCGAAGCCACCGAAGGAGAGGTTCTTGGGGAGATCACCCTGGTCGTTGCCCCCGGGCGAGCTCAGGGCAATGCCGATGACCACGTCGAGGCCGTGCTGGCCTTGGCAGCGGAAGGTATGAGGCTTAAGGACGCTGCGGCGGAAGTCGCAGAAGCGACCGGATTACGCAAAAACGAGCTGTACCGGGCAGCACTCGCCCGCACGAACTAGGGGAGTGCAGTACGCGAATCAGGCCTGCGAGGGGACGAGCTCAACTCCGGCCTCGGCCATGCGCGCGGCGGCAAGCTCACCCAACTCGGGGCTGACGGGCTCGGTGAGATCGGTGAAAACCCGCACCTTGAAGCCTTCCTTTACGCCGTCCAGCGCGGTTTCACACACGCAGTGGGATTGAGCAAGGCCGACGACGTCCAGAGAATCGATGCCCTTGTCTCGAAGAAGCGCAAGCAGGGGGCGTTTCGTCGCCACGTCCTCGCCATCGAAAGCAGAGTAGGCGGCCTCGTACATGCCCTTGTGGATCGTCACATCGGCATGGAGGTCGGCAAGAGCGGGGTGAAGCTCAGCCTCGGCGGTACCTGCGACGCCGTGAGGGGGCCACGTGTCAACGAAATCGGGATTGTCAGAGAAATGCGAACCCGGATCGATGTGCCAATCCTGCGAGGTCACGATGCAGTCGTAATCCGAGGCGTGAGCGGCAACAAAGTCCGCTACGCGCTGAGCACAGGCGTTTCCGCCCTCAACAGGAAGAGCTCCTCCCTCACAAAAAGTAGGCTGAACATCGACAATGACAAGCGCGCGGGGCATTGGACCCTCCCGAAAATATAGCGGCAGATACCTCGAGAATAGGGCAGAGACGACTCGAGCGCCAATAGGCATTAAACTAGGGGACCATGAGTCGAATTTTGTCTGCCGTTGCTTGGCCTTATGCCAACGGTCCACGCCATATTGGTCACGTCGCCGGTTTCGGAGTCCCCTCCGATGTCTTCTCTCGCTACATGCGAATGGCCGGGCACGACGTGCTGATGGTGTCCGGAACCGACGAGCACGGAACCCCCATTCTGGTTGCCGCCGATGGCGCGGGAATCAGCGCTCGCGAGCTGGCCGACCAGAACAATCGACTCATCGTCGAAGACTTGGTCCAGCTGGGCCTGTCCTATGACCTTTTTACGCGTACCACCGCAGGAAACCACTACCGCGTCGTCCAGGACATGTTCCGAACTGTCCGCGATAACGGTTACATGATCGAGCAAGTCACTCGCGCGGCGATCTCGCCCTCGAGCGGACGCACCCTGCCCGACCGCTACATCGAAGGCACCTGCCCGATCTGTGGCGCCGAGGGCGCTCGCGGCGACCAGTGCGATAACTGCGGTAACCAACTCGATCCCACCGATCTGATCAACCCTCACTCGCGAATCAATGGTGAAACCCCCGAATTCGTCGAGTCCACGCACTACTTCTTGGATCTGCCCGCACTGGCTGACGCGCTGTCTGCATGGCTGGACGAGCGCGATCGCTCGGGCACGTGGCGTCCCAACGTCATCAAGTTCTCGAAGAACTTCCTGGAGGAAATCCGTCCTCGCGCCATGACACGCGACATTGACTGGGGCATCCCAGTTCCCGGATGGGAAGACCAGCCCGGAAAGCGCCTCTACGTCTGGTTTGACGCGGTCATCGGCTACCTGAGCGCCTCCATCGAGTGGGCACGCCGCACGGGGGACCCCGAAGCATGGCGCAAGTGGTGGAACGACCCCGAAGCCCTCACCTACTACTTCATGGGCAAGGACAACATCGTCTTCCACTCGCAGATCTGGCCGGCCGAAATGCTGGGCTACAACGGTCAAGGAGCAAAGGGCGGCCAGCCCGGCGACCTGGGCGTTCTCAACCTGCCCACCGAGGTCGTCTCTTCTGAATTCCTCACCATGGAAGGCAAGAAGTTCTCTTCTTCTCACGGCATTGTGATCTATGTGCGTGACATGCTCAGCCGCTACCAAGCTGACGCGCTGCGTTACTTCATTTCTGCGGCTGGTCCCGAGTCCTCTGATGCGGACTTCACTTGGGCAGAATTCGTGCGTCGCACGAACGGCGAGTTGGTGGCAGGCTGGGGCAACCTGGTGAACCGCACTGCGTCGATGATCCATAAGAAGTTCGGCGAAATCCCCGCGCCGGGAGAACTCCAAGACATCGATCGCGCGCTGCTGGACGCGATCGCCGCAGGTTTTGACGAGGTCGGAGATCTGATTCGTCACCACCGCCAGAAGGCTGCTCTTGCCGCTGCGATGCGTCTGGTTGGCGAGGCCAACAAGTACGTTGCAGATACCGAGCCCTTCAAGCTCAAGGCCCCCGAAGAACGCGAGCGTTTGGCGACCGTGTTGTGGACACTCGCACAGGCCGTGGCTGACCTCAACCTCATGCTTTCGCCCTTCCTCCCTCACGCAGCAAATGACGTCGATCGCGTCATGGGCGGCGCGGGCGAGATCGCTCCCATGCCCTACATCAAGGAAGTTGAGGAGCTGGACCCCGAGGTTCTTCCCGCCGATTTCGCGGGCCGTACAGGCTACCCGGTCATCACCGGCGACTACACGAATGTTCCCACATGGGAGCGTCACGACATTGTCGTCGGTACCCCGATCGAGAAGCCGACCCCGGTCTTCCAAAAGCTTGACGAGGCCATCGTGGAAGAAGAACTCGCGCGCTACGCGGAGTCTCGCCCCGATGACGTGACCGGAGCGTGAGAGTGGCTCGAGCGAGCCTCTCGTTAACCTGACAAGAGTTGGCGCCAAGCTGACGGTGTATTCCGCTGCTTGGCGCCAACTCTTAGCCTCGAGAAGTCCTTGAAGAGATTCGCACCTACCTGTCAGAACGTTTCTTTCGCGACGTCAACGAGCTCACTCCCGCAATTGTCATGAGTAGGACGCCCAAGATAGCCAGGGTGGAGATCGCGATCAGAGCGAAGTCCATCATTCGCGCAAATGCCAGAGCGATGAGGACAACGCCTGTGAAAATGACGATGCATGCCCACACCAGCTGCCCGATGCGTACTCCGCGATAGGGGGCTTCCTTGAGTTCTTCTGCAGACCACACTCGGGTGGGGGGAATGACACCTGGGTCAGGCACTGAGTGCGGGGCCTGTGTTTGGCCTGCGCTTGTTGCCCATGCCGCCGCCCCGCTCGTCCCAGCCTGCGGGCTGGTGTACGTCGCCGACGAGCTTGAAGATGCGTGAGGCGCGCTCTCGCTCGGCGGAACGGTAGAAGCAGCGGAAACCTTTGCGTCGGCCTCGGTCTGTTCAGCGGAAGAGGGGGCCGCGTCCTCGGTCACTGGAAGTTCCCGTGTTTCCGAAACGAGGCCGGAGGGAAGCGTTGCGGTCTCATCCGAGGCGCTGGCAGGCTGGGGAACCTCGGGAGCATCATTTCCCACGGGAAGCGGGGTCGTTTCTTCCCCGTTTGTGGGTAGGGGAACGGTCTGATCAAAGTCGTTGACACTCATGTTGGATCCTTTCAGTGCGCGCCTGCGGCGGACTCAGAGGCGTTAGGGGAAGCGGAAGGCGTTGGGCTTGCCTCCTGGCCAGCTGATGTGCTTGGGGAAGGTGTCGCTGATGACGGTGAAGGCGTTCCAGATGGCCAGGGATCGCGATTGGCGGAGCTTCCTGTTTCCTCGACGTTCACGTTGATGATCTGCGGGGCATCGAGGTAAACCGTGATTCCTTCGCCTTCTTTCCAGGTCGGGGACTTGAGGATTGTTGGCGTGGAATCATTGAATCCTTGCCAATCCGCATCTCCATTCATGTCCAGAGTGACGCTCAGGGGACGATTCTGTGCGACCACCCGTACCGGCTGGTCTTGACGCGCTTGGATATTCGCAGAGGGGATGAGATTTCCGCGGACGTGGATATCCTTCGTGAGCCCATCAGGAGCATGGGTGAGATCCAAGTCAAGAACCACAACCTGAGAACCGTTTTGGCCAGCGATCTCGTCAGATTTCCACGTTGCCTCGTAACTGGAGGTCGAAACATTTCCCCAGTGCCAGCCGTCCGCGCTTGTGACGGCTGCGTAGCTAATACCACCCAGCCCTGCCGGGAGAGCCAAGAAGATACCGATGGTCGATAAAACGCTGAGTGCTGCGGAGGAGCGGTCACGAATCGCCGCGATCAGGTGAGCGAAACCGACGATGAGAAGGCAAATGCCACCGCCAATTAATCCGATCTGCACCCAGCTGTCAGCCGCAGCTGTCGTCTTTAAACCATTGCGGTACATGAGCCAGAAGGTTCCAGCAAGCACCAGCATGACCAGTCCGTAGACACTCAAGACAGCTGCACGCGAAAGACGGCGAGGAAGGAGCGGGGCTTGGGTGGGGAAGGGAGTAAAACGCGTTCCGGCACTTTGAGGAACCGTGTGTCCCGAGGCCGCGTACGAGGCGTTCCACTGCTGTCTCCATTGATCCCCCTGCATCTGGGGGCCAGGAGCATCTGAGGCAGGAGGGGGATAGGTGCCTGCAGGCGAGGCGCTAAAAGGGGAAGACTCGCTGGAGTGTGCTTCTGGTGAAGGCTGGGATCCCGGGAATTGCTCAGGGCCTCCTTGGGTTCGCCAGTCGGGAGTTGATTGAGGCATGGTGTTTCCTTGGAACGTCCGATTCGATTTCGATAGCAAGATGGCGATGATGACGATGGCCGCAGGGAGCATGAGGAAGAAAGGCACCCTGAAGAAGACCGAGGTGATACCCAAAGCACCGCCGCCGAAGATCGCCATGAAGGCTGCGCCGACGATCGCCATATCGAAACGCCCCTTGAGCATTTCATCAACATGGATTCGACCATCGCGAGCCTCAGGCAAGAAGACCCAAGCGAATGCATAGAAAATGCACACGACAGGGAAAATGAAGGCGAGGACAACGATGAGGATCCGCACTGAGTTCACGTCCCACCCGTAGCGTTGTGCCAGACCTTGACACACGCCGCCGATGACGCGAGGCTCACCACGGAAGAAACCGGAGTATCGCAATGTGTTCATGAATCCTTTATCCATGCTTCAACTCTGCCCAAAGACGTGCGAAGAAGATATAGGGGGATGCCCTGATCTATCCCCGATTTGTCGCTCTCTCTTCCCCCGAATGGCAGAAAACGTGTGAAGATAAACAGGTGAGTCACGTGCAGGACAATACCGATGCGCCTCAGGGGAGGCAGACAGGCTACGAGTGGACCCCGCCTCAAATCGTGCCGCCTCAGCGCGCCCTGCGACGCTCCAGCGCGCACTCGACGGATATGTCTCTTCCCTGGATTGGGGGAGTGTGTGCGGGAATCTCCGCGATGCTCGGTATCTCAGTGCGCGTCGTGCGTTTCGCCTTCCTCATCGCACTTCCCGCCTACGGGCTCTCTCTTGTCGTCTACCTGTGGCTCTGGCTTACCGTTCCCGAGGACTTAGGTGGCGAGCAAAGCGGGACTGGCCGCCTGCGCTCGCCCCTGGCCTCGGCAGAAGAAATCGCCAGACGCGAAAGCCAACAGCGCAATCTGCGCGTGCTCCTGGTGGGCCTCGGCTCGCTCGGCCTTGCCCTCGCGATCGCCTACCTGCTTTTCGCGGGGATTGCGGGACTGCGCGACATTGCCTCCGCGATTTTGGTCATCGGTGGAATCTCAGCGGTGTGGACTCAAAGCGCGCGTGCACACAGCTGGAAGAGTCCGCTTTTTATCCTCATCACTCTTGCCGGGATGCTCTTGGTCGCCGCTGGCTTGGCCTTGGCATTCTTCCGCGGGCAATCGCCCTGGGATCTTGCACGAGGCGCGATCTTGGGTGCTTCCCTGATCCTTGCCTTGGGCGTGGCCATCATTCCCTTGTGGGTGCGTACCTCCCAAGACAGTGCGCGCAGCAAGGAACGCGAAAAGCGCGAGGCTGAGCGTGCGGATATGGCCGCACACCTGCACGATTCTGTCCTTCAGACCCTCACATTGATCCGCAATAATGCTGATAATCCAACGTCAGTGCGCGCTCTGGCGCTTGGGCAAGAGCGCGAGTTGCGCTCGTGGCTGTACACCGGGCGCGAAGAAGCCGCGGATTCTCTTGCTGAGGCCCTACGGGAAGCCGTCTCGGCCCTGGAAACCACCTTTGGGGTGGAAGTGGGCGTCGTGACCGTCTCCGATACGTGTCCAGGTCCCGGGGAACTCGCGATGGTCGCTGCCGCATCGGAAGCAGTCTCAAACGCGATTCGCCACGCGAAGCCGCCCCTGAGTGTCTACCTCGAAGTTGGTCCGGGCGGATCTGATATCTACGTCAAAGACTGCGGCGATGGCTTTGACCTGTCTCAAATTCCCGAAGATCGGCACGGGGTTCGTAACTCGATCATTGGCCGCATGGAACGCGCGGGGGGCACAGCTACTATCCGCCATCTTCCCAGTGGAACAGAAGTTCACCTCTCCATGCCCGCAGCTACACTGGAATAAGCGCACTTCACGAAGGAGAACACGGTCATGACGATCCGGATTTTGGTCATTGATGATCACGCACTTGTGCGTGCAGGAGTGCGCAGTGAATTGGAATCCAGCGGCGCCGACCTCGAAATCGTTGGCGAGGCCAGTGACGTCGAAGGCGCAATCGCCGCCTGCCACGCGCTCCACCCCGATGTCGCACTCCTCGACGTTCACCTCCCCGGTGGAATGGGGGGAGGAGGCGCTGAAGTTGCGGCCTCGTGCGCGGATGTTGAAGGGCTGCGATTCCTTGCACTCTCCGTTTCGGATTCCCCCGAAGATGTTGTTTCGGTCATTCGTGCGGGCGCTCGCGGATACGTCACCAAGTCGATCTCGACCCCTGAGCTTGTCGAGGCCATCCAGCGCGTTGCCGCGGGAGATGCTGCCTTTTCGCCGCGCTTGGCTGGTTTTGTTTTGGATGCTTTCGGAGGGGCGAGCGCCCCCATTGCCGCTCACGATGATGAATTGGATTTGCTGTCGGCTAGGGAGCAGGAAGTCATGCGTCTCATCGCGCGTGGATATCCCTACAAAGAGGTTGCCTCTGAGCTCTTTATTTCCATTAAAACCGTGGAAACACACGTGTCTGCGGTGCTTCGCAAGCTCCAGCTGTCGAATCGAAATGAGCTCACTCACTGGGCCATGCAAAGGCACATTATTTAGTCTTTCAGGTGCCTTGCGGTGAAGTTCACCCGCGTGCTGGGCGCTTCATGGACAAAGATGCGGGGTAGGGGCGATACCATGAGTAGTCCTTGCACCACGATGCCTTGGGAGTGGCGATCATGCACGCAATCGGTTTCGACCGCGATCAGTATCTAGCTCTTCAATCTGAACACATTGCGCAACGTCGCCAGCAGTTCGGTGGAACCCTGTACCTTGAGTTCGGCGGCAAGCTTGTTGACGACATGCACGCCTCTCGCGTTCTTCCCGGATTCACACCGGATAACAAGATCGTCATGCTGGCCGAGCTTGCTGACGAGGCCGAAATTGTCGTCGCCGTCAACGCCCAAGATTTCCAGCGCCGCAAGATGCGTGAAGACCTGGGAATCACCTACGAAGATGACGTCTTCCGTCACATCGATATGTTCCGCGAATACGGGCTGTACGTGGGCAATGTTGTCATCACGCGCTGGAGTGATTCCAACGACCAAGCGCATGCCTTCAAGCGCAAGCTCGAAGCCCGCGGTATCAAGGTCGCGCGTCACTATCCCATCGAGGGCTACCCCAATAACATCGATCTCATCGTTTCTGACGAAGGCTTGGGTCGCAACGAATATGTCCATACGACTCGCCCGCTGGTGATCGTGACCGCTCCCGGTCCCGGTTCAGGCAAGCTCGCAACCTGCCTCTCTCAGCTTTACCACGATCACAAGCGCGGAATGACCTCGGGATACGCAAAGTTTGAGACCTTCCCGATCTGGAACCTCCCCCTGGATCACCCAGTGAATGTCGCCTACGAGGCGGCAACCGTGGACCTGGACGATGTCAACATGATTGACCACTTCCACTTGAAGGCTCATGGCGAAACGACGGTCAACTACAACCGCGATATCGAGGCCTTCCCGGTTTTGCGTCGCCTCCTCGAAAAGATCATGGGAACTTCCCCCTACCAGTCGCCCACCGACATGGGTGTCAATATGGCCGGTTTTTGCATCAGCGACGACGAGGCCTGCCGCGAAGCCTCCAAGCAGGAAATTATTCGCCGCTGGTACAAGGCTTTGGCGCTGGAAGCTCGTGAAGACTTGCCTCCTGTCCAATCTGAGCGCGCAGCGCGCCTGATGACAGCCATGAACCTGACCAGCGAGGACCGCCCCGTTGTTGCGCCCGCCCTGAAGCGTGCGCAAGAGACCGGCTACCCGGCAGCTGCAATGGAACTGGCCGACGGGCGCATTGTCACTGGAAAGACCTCAGACTTGCTGGGGCCCTGCTCAGCAATGCTTCTCAATGCGATGAAGCTCCTTGCGGGTATTGACGATGATGAGAAGTTGCTTGCCCCCGAGCAGATTGAGCCCATTCAAAAGCTCAAGACTGAGCACTTGGGCAGCCGCAATCCTCGCTTGCACACCGATGAGGTGCTGATCGCTTTGGCTGGATCCGCGCGCTCCAATGAACGCGCAGCTGCGGCCTTGAACCAACTGTCGAAACTGGCTGGTTGCGATGTGCACTCGTCAGTTCTGCTGGGCAGCGTTGATGAAGGCATTCTTCGCCAGCTCGGTATGAATGTCACTGCCGAACCCGTTCACGCAACCAAGGGCGTCTACCACAAGCACTGAAAATGGATCAGGATCACTCACTTCCCAATCTCGGCTCTTTCCTCGATTTCGGTAGCGATTCCCAGGAAGACCTGCCCCTGTACGACCCAACTTCTCAGGCGGCGGAAAACTGGGGTTCTGTTGCCGATAGCCGAGGCCTCGGGACCGATAGCGATCCCCTGAGTGCTGGCGCAGCGTGGGCGCAGGCCTCGTCGCCGCAGAAAGACCCCGAAAGCTTGCTTGCGGGACTCAACGATCAACAGCGCGCAGCGGTTGAACACCGCGGGGTTCCTCTGTTGATTATGGCGGGTGCGGGCTCTGGGAAGACCCGCGTCCTCACACATCGAATCGCGTACCTTTTGGCAACTGGCCAGGCTCGCGCCGGCGAGATTTTAGCGATTACCTTCACCAATAAGGCAGCCGCCGAAATGCGAGAGCGTGTTGAGGCCCTGGTGGGTGGGGGAGCGGCACGCAGGATGTGGGTGTCCACCTTCCACTCGGCGTGTGTGCGAGTACTGCGTGCGGAATACCGCGCAGCCGGATTGCGATCGACTTTTAGTATTTATGATTCGCAGGATTCTCAGCGCCTGATCCAGATGGTGCTGAAAGCCGCGGACGTGGACATCAAACGATTCACTCCTAAGCTTGTGGCCGCGCGTATTTCTGACCTGAAGAACGAGCTCATCTCTTGGCAGGAATACCAAGATACCGCGCCGAATGATCCAATTTCGCGGGTCGTCGCCTCAGCCTACGAGGAGTACGAAAAGCGCCTGTCGCAGGCAAACGCACTGGACTTCGACGACCTCATTGCGCGCACGGTTCGCCTGTTCAAAGACAATCCGGCGATCGCCGAGCACTACCACCGGCGCTTCCGCCACATCCTGGTCGATGAGTATCAAGACACGAACCACGCGCAGTACGTTCTGGTGCGCGAACTTGTGGGCACTGGGGACGATGGAGTGGAACCTGGACAGCTCACGGTTGTCGGCGACTCGGATCAATCGATCTATGCATTCCGCGGTGCGACGATTCGCAATATTGAAGAGTTTGAGCGGGACTTTCCCGGCGCGCGAACCATTTTGCTCGAGCAGAACTACCGCTCAACCCAAAATATTTTGTCCGCTGCCAACGCTGTCATTGCCCGAAATGAGGGGCGTCGCGCAAAGAACCTGTGGACGGCATCGGGAGACGGCGCACTGATCACTGTCGATGCAGCAGATTCGGATCGTGACGAGGCGCGCTTCATCGTCTCCGAAATGGAAAAACTCTCTGCGGCGGGGACTCGGTGGGCTGATATCGCGGTCTTCTACCGGACGAACTCGCAATCACGAGCAATTGAAGAACTCTTGGTCCGCCAGGGTATTCCCTATCGAGTTGTTGGAGGCACTCGCTTCTACGAGCGCGCGGAAATCAAAGACGCCTTGGCTTACCTTCAAGTGATCTCGAACCCCGATGACACCGTTGCGCTGCGTCGCGTCCTGAACACTCCCCGACGCGGAATCGGCCCGAAGGCTGAAGCCGACCTCATTGCGCACAGTGATCGCTATGGGATTTCTATGGGTGCGGCCGCCAGGGACTGCTGGATTTCTCAGGGCCGAGGCCTCGGGGAAGCAGAGGGGACAGGCCTGAGTCTCGCGGAACTTCCCACGGAAGAAACTGAGGACACGCGTGGGGCTGTGGCCGGGCTCAGCCCGCGCGCGGCATCGGCGATCGGTGATTTTTGGGGACTGATCGAGGCCATGCGTCGCGCGGAACAAGCCGGTGCGAATGCCGCGGAGATCCTCGAAGAAGTTCTTGACCGCACGGGATACTTGGCGACTCTGCGACGCTCCCAGGACCCGCAGGATGCCTCGCGAGTGGAAAACCTTGCAGAATTGCACGCGGTCGCACTTGACTTCGCAACGACCAGTGGGGAAGTGGGGCTCGCGGGATTCCTTGAGCGCGTCGCCTTGGTTGCAGACTCCGACCAACTTCCCGAAGAAGAAAGCGGAAGCGGTCAGGTGACGCTCATGACGGTTCACACCGCGAAGGGCTTGGAATTCCCGGTCGTCTTCGTGACCGGTATGGAAGATGGGACCTTCCCGCACCAGCGCTCGCTGGGTGAGGCTGAGGAACTCGCGGAAGAACGACGCCTTGCCTATGTCGCCATTACGCGTGCGCGCAAGCAGCTCTATCTCACGCGCGCAGCTGTTCGAAGCGCGTGGGGAGCGCCCCAGGAGATGCCGCCCTCGCGATTTTTGGATGATATTCCGGCCGAACTCCTGGATATTCGCCGTTCCGCAACGTCGATGGAGCGCCTGCGCGGTGGATACGGCGGAGGTTCCGGATATGGTTCGGGTCGCGGCGGCTACTCGGGTGGTTCCGGCTACGGAAGCGATTACGGGTACTCGCGTCGGCGAGACGATGACGGTGGATACGTTTTCGGCGGTCGCTCCGGCGGTTCCGGCGAGGGTAGCGACGGTGGTCCCCTTGCGGGCCGAGGCCTCGGCGGGTCGCGCGGCACACCAGCCCCGCGCACGACGGTTTCTCGTCCCACCGGCGCAAGCACCCCCAAGCAGACCCTCAAGCCCGAGGAAACTCGGGTTGGGGATCGCGTGCGTCACGCAACCCTTGGGGAAGGCGTGATTATTGGCTTGGAAGGAGCCGGTGAGCGAACCATCGCGGAAGTTGCCTTTGCGTCAGCTAAAAAACGCCTGTTGTTGCGGATGGCCCCGATGGAAAAGATCTGAGGCGCTGTAGGCTTAAGACAGTAGCGCGAACGAGTTGCCGCGCGTACAAACGCCCCTCGGGCACAAAGTGAAGGGACACAATGGATCTCTACGAATACCAAGCACGGGAGTTGTTCGCCGCTCACGGCGTCCCCGTGCTCGCGGGAATCGTTGCAAGCACGCCAGATGAGGCTTTCGAAGCTGCACAGAAGCTGCTTGGAGAAAATGACCTCCTTGTCGTCAAGGCACAGGTCAAGATCGGCGGACGCGGAAAAGCCGGGGGAGTGAAGCTCGCTCGCAGTGCCGAAGAAGCGCGTCAAAAGGCCGAAGAAATCCTTGGAATGGACATCAAGGGACACACTGTCCACAAGGTCCTCATCGCTGCGGGCGCCGATATCGCCGAAGAGTATTACTTCTCAATCCTCTTGGACCGCTCGGGACGCCGAGAGCTGGCCATGTGCTCCGCTCAGGGCGGTATGGACATTGAAACCTTGGCCCGCGAACACCCCGAGGCCCTGGCCCGCGTGGGGCTGGACCCGAAGGTTGGAATCGACGAGGACGTTGCCGCACAGATCCTGGGTCAGGCTGGTTTCTCCCGCTCGATGATTGACAAGATTTCCCCGGTGCTCATCGGGCTGTGGGATACCTACCGAGGCGAAGACGCCACCCTGGTTGAAGTCAACCCCTTGGTCCTCACCGAGCAGGGCGATGTTCTGGCGCTGGACGGCAAGGTGTCTCTGGATAACAACGCCGCTTTCCGTCACCCCGAACATGCCGCATACGCCGATAAGTCCGCGCAGGACCCGCGCGAGGCCATGGCGAAGGAAGCCGGACTGAACTACGTGCGCTTGGAGGGCCAAGTGGGCGTGATTGGCAACGGCGCAGGCTTGGTCATGTCCACCCTGGACGTCGTTGCCTTGGCGGGTGAAGAGTGGGGCGTCAAGCCCGCGAACTTCCTCGATATCGGCGGCGGCGCCTCGGCAGAAGTTATGGCCAAGGGCCTGGACGTCATTTTGGGAGACGAGCAGGTTCGCTCCGTGTTCGTCAATGTTTTCGGTGGAATCACCGCGTGCGATCAGGTTGCTCGCGGCATCGTCGGTGCCCTAGAGACCTTGGGAGATGCTGCTTCCAAGCCTCTGGTGGTGCGCTTGGATGGCAACAAGGTTGAGGAAGGCCGCGCGATCTTGCGCGAGGCCGCACATCCCCTGGTGCACATGGAAGAAACAATGGATGGCGCTGCTCGCCGCGCAGCCGAGCTGGCCGCGAACGCCTGAGACGGGACGGAACTGACTCATGACAATTTTTATTGATTCCACTTCGCGCGTCATCGTTCAGGGAATGACCGGCTCCGAGGGACAGAAGCACACCGCTCGCATGCTCGCTGCCGGTACGAAGATCGTCGGTGGCGTGAACCCTCGCAAGGCCGGAACCACCGTGACTTTCGGCGTCGAGCCCTATGGGCCTGGCGCGGAGGAACGCGTCGCTGGCCAGATCGAGGTCCCCGTTTTCGGTTCGGTTGCACACGCTCGCGAAGAGACCGGTGCGAATGTCTCGGTGATCTTCGTGCCCCCGGCATACGCCAAGGACGCGGCAATTGAAGCAATCGACGCGGGAATTGAAACCCTGGTCGTCATCACCGAAGGTATCCCCGTTCAGGATTCGACCGCTTTCGTTGACTATGCGCTTGAGCGTGGCGTGCGCCTGATTGGCCCGAATTGCCCCGGAATTATCAGCCCCGGACAGTGCAATGTCGGCATTACTCCTGCCGATATCACGGGACCCGGCCGCCTGGGTTTGGTGTCCAAGTCGGGCACCCTGACCTACCAGCTCATGTATGAGCTGCGCGACCTAGGCTTCACCACCTGCATTGGTATTGGCGGTGACCCGGTTGTGGGGACCACTCACATCGATGCTCTGGAAGCTTTCGAAAACGACCCCGACACGGACCTTGTCGTCATGATCGGCGAGATTGGCGGCGACGCCGAAGAACGCGCCGCAGCCTGGATCAGCGAGCACATGACGAAGCCCGTTGTCGCCTACATTGCGGGATTCACCGCCCCCGAAGGCAAGACCATGGGTCACGCGGGTGCGATCGTGTCGGGAAGCTCTGGCACGGCCTCGGCAAAGGCAAAGGCGCTGGAAGCGGTCGGCGTGAAGGTCGGTCGCACTCCCTCGCAGACTGCGCTTCTTGCGCGTGAGGCGCTGGCTGCTCGATGAGCAAAGACACCACCGCAGCAGAACGGACCACGGTCACAACGGTCTCGGCTCGCCCGACGATCCGCGTTGCCCTCCCGCAGGGGTGGGCGCGGGCAGTGCTCTCGGGAATCGAGGCCGCACTGCTCGGGTGGGCACTGGTCGTTGTCCCCACCTTGATCGCATATGCTGCGGTGGCGTCGAACCAATGGCTGGTGTCGACGACCTGGGAAGACGCCTTCCATTTCGCCTCGGACCTGTGGGGCGCTGCCCTTGGGGCGCAGGTGGTTTCCGGCGAGGTTTTCTATCGCGCAGTGCCTCTGCTGTTTGTTCTTGTCCTGATCGGTCTGACCAAGCTGCTTTTGCTGCAGGGGCGGCGTTTCCCCGCAGCAGCGCAGTGGATGGCGGTCCCCGGTTTTGCCGTGACCGCGCTGCTTTTGGCCGGCGGAATTGGTACGCACGTGCGCGTCTTGGGTGCATTCCCGCTGGCTATCGCGATCCCGCTCATTGCGGCCGCATGGGAAGTTGCCTTGGCTCCTCACAGCCTGGAATTGCGTCTTGAAATGCCGCGGTGGTTGAGTTCGGGCGTACGCATAGGCTGGCGCACCTCGTGGGTTTTGGCTGCTTACGGCGGACTTTTCCTGTTGATTTCGGTGACCCAGTCTTGGTCGCGGATTCGTGGGATTCACGAGCTTTTGCTGCCGACCTCCACGATTGATTCGACAATGATCACGCTCGCGCAGGTGCTCTTCATACCCAACGCGATTGTGTGGGCGCTGTCCTGGCTTGCTGGGCCTGGTTTTTTCATGGGGAGTGATGCTCTGCATTCGCCGGCCTCCGCACCTACCATGCCGATCCCCGCGATCCCGCTTTTTGGTGCGACTCCTGTGAGTGCTCCCGGCAACTGGGTGGTCTTTGCGCTGATCGTATTTGGCGTAGCGCTTGGTGTGTACCTGCGTCTGCTGAAGGGCAGTGAATCACTTCTTGATGACCTCTACCAAGGCGGTATCGCTGCTGTGGTGATCGCAGCCGTTTACTTGGTGACTTCCTTGGGTTCGGCCGTGGTTTTGGGAAATGGCCGCTTGGCCTTCCTTGGGCCCCGAATGTCGCTTTCCGCACTGTGTCTTTTTGCCGAGGTTGCGCTTGGGATCGTTCTGACCGTGGCGGTTTCGCACCCGGTAAGTGTGGCGTGGGCGCGTGAGCTTGTGGGCGCTGGGAAAGCTCGGGTTCGCGAGCATCGCCATCACGAGGCCTCGGTTGGGGCAGTTGCGCCTGCGGAGCTTGTGTCTGAGACGCCCAGTGAGGATGAAGCCGCTGAGAACGTCGCTGACGAAACTCAGGTCGCGGAGAACTCAGGGGATGACGCCGATGCGGCTCAGGCCTCGGAAGAAGAGGACGCTCCCAGCAACTAAACCAACCCGGGTGTGTGGGAGCGCTCGCTACTTGGCCTCGTCGAAGAGGCAGTGCAGCAGGTAGCATGGTGGGGTGACTTCAGCTGATCTTCATCCCGTTCTTGTTGTCGATTTTGGTGCGCAGTACGCCCAGCTCATTGCTCGTCGCGTGCGCGAAGCCAGCGTCTATTCGGAAATCGTCCCGCACACGATGCCGGTCGCCGAAATGCTTGCGAAAGAACCCGCGGCAATCATCTTGTCTGGCGGTCCCTCGTCCGTGTATGAAGAGGGGGCTCCGTCGATTGATCCTTCGATCTTCGAAGCCGGAGTGCCCGTCCTGGGGATCTGCTACGGATTCCAGACCATGGCCCATGCTCTGGGCGGAACCGTGGGACGCACGGGAACCCGCGAATACGGGCACACAGAGGCTTCTGTCTCCGGTGATTCCTGCCTGTTTGGCGGCACCCCCGACGACCAGATCGTGTGGATGAGCCACGGCGATGCCGTCCAAGGCGCGCCCGAAGGCTTCACCGTCACCGCATCGACTGCAGAGACCCCGGTCGCAGCTTTCGAATCCAGTGAGCGTCGCCTCTACGGCCTGCAGTGGCACCCCGAGGTTGGCCACTCGCAGTTCGGCCAAGACGCTTTGAAGAACTTCCTCTACAAGGGCGCGGGAATTGAGCCCACGTGGACGCCTGGTTCGATCGTTGACGAGCAGGTCGCGAAGATCCGCGAGCAGATCGGTGACGCGCAGGTGATTTGCGCGCTTTCCGGTGGCGTGGATTCCTCCGTGGCTGCGGCGCTTGTTCACAAGGCTGTTGGCGATCAGCTCACCTGCTTCTTCATCGACCACGGCCTGCTGCGTGCGGGTGAACGCGAGCAGGTCGAAAACGATTACGCGCGCGGTATGGGTATCCGCGTCATTACCTGTGACGAGTCCGAGCGCTTCTTGTCTGCTCTGGCCGGTGTGACCGACCCCGAGACCAAGCGCAAGATCATTGGTCGCGAATTCATTCGCTCTTTCGAGGCCGCCCAGAAGCAGGTCATCGAAGAGGTCGGCGCTGCCGGTGGCGAAGTGAAGTTCCTGGTCCAGGGCACCTTGTACCCCGACGTCGTTGAGTCTGGCGGCGGCGAGGGAGCGGCCAACATCAAGAGCCACCACAATGTGGGCGGTCTGCCCGAGGACATGACCTTCGAGCTCGTTGAGCCCCTGCGCACCCTCTTCAAGGACGAGGTTCGTGCGGTTGGCCGCGAGCTGGGCCTGCCCGATTACCTGGTGAACCGCCAGCCCTTCCCGGGTCCTGGCCTGGGTATTCGTATCATTGGCGAGGTCACGCGTGAGCGTCTAGATATCCTGCGTGCCGCAGACCTGATCGCCCGCGAGGAACTGACCGCTGCAGGCTTGGATCAAGAGATCTGGCAGTGCCCGGTTGTTTTGCTGGCTGATGTTCGCTCCGTTGGCGTTCAGGGTGACGGCCGCACCTACGGTCACCCGATCGTGCTGCGCCCCGTGTCTTCCGAGGACGCGATGACGGCCGACTGGACGCGCCTGCCCTACGACGTCCTGGCCC
>ERZ773233.808-NODE-808-length-19574-cov-5.162662_pt1 | contig 19574 bp, 20 predicted proteins | sample MGYA00580991_ERZ773233 | MGnify/ENA primary metagenome ERZ773233 (study PRJEB29015, sample SAMEA2738178) | human oral metagenome | biome: human oral; feature: human-associated habitat; material: saliva | place: China | collected 2161 ...
GACGAATATCGGCGCCAAGGTGATTGAGGCGCTTGGCAAAATTCTGATAACCACGATTGATGGAATAGACATTACGTAAAATTGAGACACCAGGAGCGGCTAGCATGGCGATTAGCACTACGACGGCAGGTCGGAGAGCTGGAGGAGCGACAAGCTCTGCAGCGCGCCAGTTGGTTGGGCCTTCGACATAGACGCGGTGAGCATCAAGCAGTTCAATTTTGGCGTTAAGATTTGAAAGATAAGTCGAATAGATAGCACGATTCTCGAAGACCCAGTCATGTATTAGCGTGCGACCAGTAGCCGTGGCAGCGATTACGCTAAAGAAAGGTAGATTATCAATATTGAGACCTGGAAATGGCATTGGATGGATCTTATCTGTTGGTGCAACGAGATCAGATTTATGAATCGTTAAATCAACGAGACGGGTTTCGCCATTAAAGGAACGATACTCCTCTGAGCGATCAATCCGAGCGTGCATAGTATGAAGTACCTCAAGCTCGATTTCAAGAAATTCGACAGGAGCACGGCTGATAGTGATTTCAGATTTAGTAACGAGGGCGGCAGCGATGAAAGACATTGCTTCGATCGGATCCTCACTAGGATAATAGTCGACATCCTCATCAATTTTTTCGAGACCCTCAATTTCAAGAGTAGTTGAGCCGATTCCTTCAATTTTAACCCCAAGTTTTTGTAGGAAGAAACAGACATCCTGCACCATATAATTCGGAGAGGCGCCAATGATAGTGGTCTTACCAGGATAGAGAGCGGCGGCCATGAGAACGTTTTCAGTTACGGTGTCACCACGCTCAATCAGAACAATGCGTTTATTTGTCTCACTCTGAAGTTCAGCCTGGTTTACAGTTGCCTCATAAAAGCCAGCATTACATTTGGCATCAACTTCAAGACCAAAAGCAGAAAGAGCTTTAAGATGCGGATCGACAGTGCGAGTACCTAGAGAACAACCACCAGCATAAGGTAACTTAAAATTTTGATAGCGATGAAGGAGGGGGCCTAGGAACATGATGATGGAGCGAGTTTTACGAGCGGCATCAAGATCCAATTCATCCATTTTTAATTCGCGTGGTGTAATAATTTCAAGATCGCGACGACGGTTGAACCAGCGGCATTTCACGCCAATTGACTCGAGAACTTCGATAATACGAAAGACTTCTTCGATACGAGCAACATGATGAAGTACGGTGCGACCACGATTTAATAAACTTGCGCAAAGCAAACCAACAGCAGCATTTTTGGAGGTATTAATGGTGATGGTGCCACTCAAAGTGCGACCACCATTAACCCGAAAAGATTGAGATGAGGAGTCATTAATAGAGAGGATCTGACCGCCGAGAGCTGAAGAGACCTTCTTGATCATTTCAAGCGAGGTATTCTGATCACCTTTTTCTATGCGGTGGATAGCAGATTGTGAGGTGCCAATCATATTCGCGAGTTGAGCCTGAGTCAGGCCCTTTTCGCGACGCATATTCGAAACAACTAGACCAATTTCCTCTTGGTATGTGCGTGGTTTTGCCATAATTCTCCTTTGTAAAATATTCTTGTGGTGATATTTTTCGATGCCGATAATAGCAAGTTGGTGTTTAATTTATTTCTGCTTAGCTTGATAACCAGTGACGACATTATTGGCGTGGACCCAACCTTCAACAGAGCCACCGTCGAGATACTCACCAGTGGTGGGGGCGACACGCATAATACCGCCTTCTTTGATATATTCGTCGATTGGATCGGTTACTAGATATTCCTGATCGAGGGGGCCGAAGTCATGAGCCTTGACATAATTAACAACACGGCGCAGAAGATCGCGAGACATAATGTATTTACTAACATTAATCATATTCGAAGGAGCTTCCTCTATGCTTGGTTTTTCAACAACATCAACAAGCTTGCCATCTTGAACACTGAGAACACCATATTTGTCGACTTTTTCGCGAGGAATTTCAACACCTAAAATAGCTGATTCGTCTTCACTTTGTAGTGAATGAATAAGAGACTCGGCAGCAGATTCACCATCTGGATTCCAGACAAAATCGTCACCCATGAAGACGAGGACTGGCTCATCAAGATTATATTCCTCGACAACTAAGGCGATAGGAACCGCAGTGCCATAACGACCGGCTGGATCTTGAGTAGTGTAGTGAATTTTGACGTGATCTGGAAGAGTCTTTGCAAGAGCTAGACGATCAGCCTTGCCACGTTCGACAAGATAGTCATTTAAAGCTAGATTATCGCGATAGAATTCCTGAACCTGGCAGGGCTCAACATTACTGATGACCATATAGATATCGGTAATACCAGCCTTGATTAACTCTTGCACAGAATAATCGACAAGAGGTCGGTTACCGACAGGAAGCATTGATTTTTCAATAATTTTTGTAATTGGAAGGCGGCGAGTGCCCCATCCAGCTACTGGAATGATTGCTTTCGTAATCTTTTGCATAATAGCTCCTTTATTCCCACCAAAAAAATTGTCTTTTTTCTTTGCTGATTATATCACATAATGAATATTTTGCTAGAATTTTTATGGCTTTTATACTCAGCAGAAGCTAGATTAGAGGCTGGCGCCAGGAATCTGGAAGATCAGAAATACCAAAAAGCTTAGCAATGGTTGGGGCCACATTAGATAAGCCAGCATCCGCGAGCTGCTGCGGCTGATATTTCTTTTGATTTTCAGTATTGTCATAGAACCAGCATGGAACAGGGTTGAGAGTATGTGATGTCTTTGGCTTTTGAGTAATTGGATCAAAAACTTCCTCAGCGTTACCGTGGTCAGCGGTGATAATCATCATACCGCCGAGTTCATCTACCTTCTTAGCTAGACGAGCAAGCTGAATGTCAATAGCCTCCATGGCAGCGATGGTGGGCTCTAGTTCACCAAAGTGACCGACCATATCACCACCCGCATAATTAATACGGATAAATTGGTATTTAGGTTTGCCTGACTCATCAGTTTCAGACATTTTATCTAAAACTTCATCAGTAATCTCAGCTGCTTTCATCCATGGACGTTCGTTGAATGGCCTGGTATCGGATTTAATTTCGAGAAAATCTTCGCCTGGCGCTTTATCGTAGCTATTACCATTAAAATAATAGGTGATGTGACCGAACTTAACAGTTTCGGCGACGGCAAGCTGATTTATATGATTTGCAGCAAGAAGTTGATTGAGCGGATTTTTAATAGTGATTGGGGTAACTAGACAATGCTCTGGAAGATGAAGGTCGGAATCATATTCGGTCATACCAGCAAAGAAAACATTGAGGGGGCGATTATTTTCGGTGCCACGGTCAAAGCCATGGAAATCTTGCTCGGTGAAGGCTTTGGCGGTTTCGATGGCGCGGTCTGCCCGAAAACTATAGAAAATAAAACTATCGCCGTCTTTGACTAGACAGACTGGACGATTTTTATCAGGTTGACCATCTGAATTTGCTTCTGTGATAACAAAACTTGGGAAGTATTGATCTTGCAAATTGGGGTCTTTTGAGCGGTTTTCCTTAACTGCTTGCATAGCGGAAGTAAAATACTGGTCAGCCCTACCATAGACCATGGCATCCCAACCAGTTTTAACAATACTCCAATCGGCCTCATAGCGGTCGGCCAAAAAAAGCATACGTCCGCCACCACAGGCGATTTGATAATCAAGAGGCAGGTCTGAGATGGATTTTAGTTCAGTTATTTTATCCTCGAGAAGCTGAATGTAGTGATCTGCAGACTGAGGTGGAACGTCACGACCGTCTAAGATAAGATGGATGCGAACTTTTGTTATTCCTTCTTTTTGCGCCTGCTCTAGCATTTTAAAAAGCTGAAAGATTGAACTATGAACACCACCATCAGAGAAGATGCCCGAAAAATGCAACGTGGAGTGATTTTGCTTGACATTGTCGATAGCGCCGCGCCAGGCTGCGGTTTGCCAAATAGCGCCAGTATTAAAATCATCCTCGATTTTAGCAATACCCTGCTTGATAATTTGACCGGCACCAAGAGCGTTATGTCCAACTTCAGAGTTGCCCATCTGTCCTTTTAGGATACCGACGGCTTCACCGGAAGCCTTGAGAGAGACCCAAGGATATTTATCAAAAAGCTGATCAATGAACTCAGAATGAGACTGCACGACGGCATTTCCGTATTCGTCGTTTCTGAGGCCGACGCCATCAAGTACAGCTAAAACAATTGGTCCATCATAGTGTAGATTATTCATGATTTTAGTATAGCATAAGAGGGTTAGGATAGAGGATTCTGGATAGTACTAGCGGTTTTAACAGATTGTTGAGGTGACTAAAATTTTAGAACGTCGCATTTATTGACATCGATACCGATATTTTGATAAAGTTCAGCAATATTGGTTGAAGTAACATCCTGTGGGTTAAAGACGAGCTTATTAGTGATATCGTAGATATCTTCTTCTTTTTCAACCTCTATTTCTAGCAAATATCCGAGCTTTGGCCAGTGGTCGATGGAGAGCTTGGCGCCATGGTATTCATATTCATCACGGGTATTTTCTTGATAAGAACGGTGTTTAATGCCGGTTTTTTCTAAGATCTCTAAAGTAGTCTCAAAATCAGAGACCTCAATCTCCCACTCTTCAGTGCCAGAGAATGAGTCATTACTGAGTTCTTTGAAGGTAAGAGTGGTTTTATTGCCATCAGTGCGTAGGCGCAACCAACGATGAGGAGCGCCTATGGTTGGATCAAAAACGTAACGCCGAAAATTGTAGAAGCCAAGTGACTTAGCGCCAATGGCAAGAAGTTTAGCTTTTACTTCCTCCGGATTAATATTGGGGATTCTACCTTCAATTTCGATAGCCATGTTTCCTCTTTCCTTTACAATGCTATTCTAATTTTACTCTATTTTTATTTTATTTATAATTCTTTCATCTTATGAAATAAACGGTGTGAAAGGGTGCGATAAAACACCTCTCAACCCATACGGTGTGCTATAATCTGTACAGGCCCGAGTGGCGAAACTGGCAGACGCGCTAGCTTCAGGTGCTAGTCTAGTTCCTAGGTGCAGGTTCAAGTCCTGTCTCGGGCACCAAAATCATTTAAACGGTTCCGTGCTAGTAAGTTGAACGGCTCTCTATATCTGATAGTGAGCCGATTTTTGTATCCGACAGAGTTTTTGATAGAGTTTTTCTCATCGATTGAATTTCTACGAATGTTGACAAGGTTGTATTTACTCATTAATTTTTCTCATTAAAAAGATCAAGGTATTTATGGTAGGCCCATTTTTGTGCATAAACATTATCGCCTTTTTTGACTGGTTCGAGTATTCCAAGTTTCTCCATCCTTTCGATTGCTTTATAGCAACCTCGCTCGGTATATCCAGTCCATTTTTTAATGTCTCCGATACCTACGATAGGCATTTTGTATAGTTCTATCAATATCTTTTGGCTCACTTCAGAGGCTACTCGATTTAGCCTCTGGATTTTCATCATATCATCTTCTCGTAGTTTCGTAATTTCGGCGCAAGTTTTGATCGAAGAGTTTGCCGTTTCCGCTACACCGTCCAAAAAGAACTCAACCCATTGCTCAATTTTTCCATCGTGATAACCATCGAGCATTTCATAGTAATATTTTTGATGTTTCTTAAAATATGACGAAAGATAGAGAATCGGCATCTCCAATAATCTTCTATCCCATAAGAACATGGTAATAAGCATACGTCCAGTACGACCATTTCCGTCATTAAACGGGTGAATCGTTTCAAATTGTGCATGAATTAGGGCAGCCTTAATTAGTGGTAGATAAGAATCATCAGTATTAATAAATTTTTCTAAGTCTGATAACGCATTTTTCATATCTAGTACAGCCGGTGGCACATACTTAGCATTAGCGGGACTCGTCCCTGATATCCAGTTTTGGCTGGTACGAAACTCTCCAGGATACGAAAGTTGCGTGGAGCGGGCACCGGTCATTAATTTTTCATGTAGTTCGCGAATAAAACGTAGATTGAACACAAAATTCGGCATGCGATCTAGGCCGTAGTTCAATGCATCTATGTAGTGAAGAATGTCGTCGACGTCCTGAGGAAGATTATTACTCGGTTCGACGTTCTCTTTTTCGATAGAATCTTCCATAGATGCGTTTGTTCCCTCGATTTGGCTTGATGAGGAAGCGTCCTTACGAATAAACATTCTAAGGAACTGATCTTTATCTGGCAGTAGTTCTGTAATGCCGTCAAGTTTACCGAGTAGACGAATAGCCTCGGTGTGTTTATTTATGATTTTGTTGGAAAACTGAATTTTATCTTCCGGAGGAAAAGGCATCGGAGTAAAAGCTTTATAGCCTTCTAGTTGAGTGACATATTGTCCGATTATTATTTTGTTCATATTACCTTTCCGATACGAACGTTTTGCTAGAATAGGTTCATATCTGTTATCCTAACTTTAACATGCTAACTCCTTTAATGTCAATAGATATATGAACGATTTTGATATTTTCGTTCTTATATTTTGAGAAATATGAACGTTTTTAAATGTAAGGTTTTCGGCTAAAAAGCTTACAATGATTTTTAGATGTTAGGCTTTTTGCGAAAAAGTCAGGAGTTTATCTCGGTAATATTCATATTGTTCCTGGCACGCCCCAATCTCTGCTGAAAGACCGATTTTTAGGTCGTTACAAACCGCATTAAAATCGTCGAGAACATTAATAATATAATTAGGTCTCATTGCTAATTATTCTAATCGTTTATAATTGAAACGTTTAAGTTCTGACGATATATCATTATATGTCTTACCAGCTAATAATCCACCGGCAATAAATTCTTCCTGTGTTACATCAGCCAACGCTATGCTGGGAATTTTGAAAGCCGACTTTTCTTCTACTGTATTAAACTCAAAATCCATTAGCACGAGACCTTCTAGTCCGTCAACAAACACATCGATTTCAGCCATTTTACCTTCAACCATTATGTTATATCTGTCTTTAGCTACTCGTTTTTTTACTACAGTTAGACAAGGCAATATACTCTTCTTTCGTAAGCGGTATTGTCTGTTCGATTTGCTCGGAGGCATTTCCTTCTGTGATGAGTAATTTTTTTGTTATTTCATATCTCTCGCCTTTTTGATGCAGTCTAAGATGTGAATGCTCTGGTGTATCTGGGATATAGATATCAGTTATCCGTGTGGGTTTTACTGTCTTAATGCCGTCTGGTAATTCTTTTGCTAAGAACATTAGTTCTAGTTCTAATTCTTGGCTCATTTCTCTCCTTTTTATTAAATACCTTTATTTTTCAAAATATAATCACAAACTTTTTTTGAAACCAGCGATATATTTATCAATAATATTAGATTAATTTGGAAAAGTTCTTATTTTTTGCTTCAATCAATAGCTTTGATACATAAACTGATTTTAAATTTTTATATTTTTTGCGATCAAAATTAGCCTCTTTTGCAAATACGCATTTCTTATTTAAATACTCTTGTGCTTTTTTAGGATTATTCCGCAGAAAATCGCGTAAAACAATAAAATCTTTATAGGACTCTTCTTCGACTGGACAAATATGAATATGAAAATCACCCTCGCTAGTCTCTTCTTGTGTACTTGCCAAAAAAATTCTGTCTTCGTGGCTGTCGTTTCTCTCAAAATATCCATTTTTTATTAAGATATTTTTTATAGAGATCATATCTTTACGAGTTGGAACTCCGATAAGAATATCGACTATATTTTTTCCGCCAATAAAAACAGCACTACTACCGACGTGTTCGATTTTTATATTAGTAGGGAGAAGCATAGATAGACGATGCTCTTCTTGATTAAAACGTTTAATAAGATCTGGTGAATATTTTTTTATAATAACAGACATGATTAATTGTACCTTTCATACTCTTTGCGATCTTCAGGAGCCATTTCTCTAATCATGTTTTTCCTCTGTTTTCTTCCGTTTTAATAATAACATATAGTGGATTTTAAAGGAAAACTGAGAGATGAAAAGAGTCTTTTGTTTTTAGTATTTACTTTATGAAATATTTTGTTAAGCTTGAGCTAAGCGAGCGAGGACTTGCAATCTATAAGAGATTTTAGGAGAACACCTTTGGTGTTCTTTTTTAGATATAAGTTAAGAATTTTTGGGAGGTTATATGAGAAATAAACTTGATTATAGATTCGTGGAGGGGTTTTGGCTTGATCAGCAACAGATAGCCAGCATCGAAAATGACACGCAGAATACTTTAGTGATTGCTGGTGCGGGGACTGGAAAAACAACGACAATCATCGGAAAGATTAAATGGATTTTAAATAAATGGAAGCTAGAAGATAAAAACGCTCCACCACCAAGAATTTTAGCCGTATCTTTCACTCATGCTTCGCGCGTCGAGCTTGAGCAACGTATTTTAGCTGAGATTCTGCAAGATGATTTGATTTTTAAAATATATCACCCGGCAGATTTCATCGAGGTTGAAACTTTTCATAGTTTAGCACTAAAGATCATCAAAGATAAGCTTCATGAGAGGCGACTTGAGGAATCCGGATTCGAGTCGTTCTTAAAATTATCGAAGCCAGACCTACCGGAAGAAAAAATTGAAGATTTCGCTCATCTATATTCATTGATACGTAACTACCACGTCGATTTTGTGGAAGTCAAAGAGTTAATACAAAAAAGGTTTCGTCATTTTTGGCAAAAGGAGGACCTAAGGCAAAACCTTGCCCAATTAGAGGAATTAGAAATTCTTGCCGATCAATATGAAGAGTATCTAGAGAAAAATCACAGTATTGACTTTGCGGGACTCCTAGAAGAAGCCATGGAACAAATTAATCCTATATTTACCTACGATTATGTAATTATAGATGAATATCAAGATATATCACCACTTGAATATTTATTAATACGAAATTTAAGACAACTACGGCCTTTTAAGCTGTTTTGTGTTGGAGATGACTGGCAAACAATTTACCAATTTGCAGGCAGTGAGATCATTTTGATTTTAAATTTTGAAAAGTGTTGGGGTGAGACTTCTAGATTCAAGATTGAAAGGACCTATCGTTTTCCGGAGAAGCTAGCGAAACTCTCTGGAAAATTCATCATGAAGGATCGCACACAGCTAAGAAAACAGATACGTGGAGCACCAGTTTACGTAAAAGATCAAATTGTGGAGATTAATGGCCCTTCTGAGAGAACGGATCTGAATTCCCTTTACTTTTTCTTCCTAAATATGCCAGAGCATGCCAGTGTTTTTCTGATTGGACGTTACAATTTTGATATTAAAAAAATATCACGATGTGAATTTTTGATATTTGAGAAAAGTGAGGAAAAAGTATCGATCTCTATGCGGGAGAGACCTGATTTAAAAATAAGTTTTTTAAGTGCACATAAATCAAAGGGGCTGCAGGCAGACTATATACTTATTGTTAACTGTCGGAATACAGTTTTAGGTTTTCCAAGCAGGATGAAAGAGAATGATGTTTATAGTATGGTGAGAGAAATAGCTATTCAGAGATTAGAGCAAAGAAAAACGACTAAAAAGAGCTGTGAGAAGTTTAGTGAGGAGAGAAGATTGTTTTACGTAGCAATGACAAGAGCGCGCAAGCGGATTCTTTTCTTGACAGTTCGAGGGAAAGAGTCGCCGTTTATTTTGGAACTAAGAGAAGAGGAGGAATTAAATACATATTTTCTAGATTAAGACTTGGAGGAAGTTTTATTTCTTGGAGGTCCTAGATTTAAAAGTTGCCGTGACACGTTTTTTGGCTTCTTTTTGAGCATTGCCTACGTGATGTATGGCGGTATGAGCAAGACGACGACTTAATCTTGAGGCTTTTTTGTAATAATTGATACTGAAACGCTTAATTTCGGCAGTCAGGTCAACAGTTCCGCCCTTAAAAACTCCTTTGATATTTGAGATGGCAATTAGAGACAAAAGGATATCGGCAACAAAAATTATCAGAAGTAGACCAGAGATAACTAAAAGAGATAGAGGATTTAGAGGGGCAAGAAGACGAGAAAAAAATGGTTGGATAAGATGTAAAATGAAGATACCACCCACACCAAAGCCAATCGAGGTTTCAAGCGAAATACGACCATTAAGGTGTAACACCGAGGCGACTGTATAATCCCACCAACGCACATTGTAAATTTTTTCCAAAACAACAGAGGTAATATATTCAATTAGGTCACAGATAACAATCATTAACAGAAATTCCAGCGGCCAGGACAAATGAAGGGGGCCGATTAAGAGCACACAAACTAAGGAACCGACGCCGTAAATGGGGCAAATAGGGCCAAAGAAAAAGCCACGATTTTCAAGTTTGTGTTTCATGAAGTAGGTCCAAATACATTCAACGATCCATCCCCCAAAAGAATAGAGGATGAATAATAGAAAATAATAGGCGAATTGCAGAATAATTGATTCGATTTGGCTGCCGGATAGGTTAGAAAACATTAGGTTTATTATACCTTAATAACCTATTAAATAACAGAAAAAGCTACTTTTTGTAGCTTTTTCTATCTTTATCGTCAAGAATATAAGACTAGACCTTATTGATAACTGGAATAACAATTGGAGTGTGACCAGTTGCATCGTAGAGGATACGAGTAATATCTTCTTTAATCTCGTCTTTTAGGACTTTGAGTTCAGGGTCAGAAGAAATGGATTTTTCGGTCTTAAGACGGAGATAATGACGGATTTTACCAATCAGCTCCTCGGAGTTATCAAGATAGATAAAGGCGCGAGAAACGATGTCTGGAGTCTTGATGAGACGACCAGTTTTCTTACTGAGAGTAAGAACGATCATGAAGATACCTTCGCGAGAGATGTGAATACGATCCTTAACGACAGCTTCATGTACTGGCTTATCAGCATCGTCATAGAGCTTATTGCCAACATGAATGCGACCATTTTTGCGAATAGTTTGGTTTGGTAAGAGCTCGACAATATCACCATCATCGGCAACAAGAATATTGTCGTGAGGAATACCAACCACATTTTCAGCCATCTCAGCATTATGCTCCATCATGAAGAATTCTCCGTGATATGGCAGGTAATTCTTTGGCTGTAAGCGGGTGACAAAATCAACGTGATCTTCGTAATAGGCGTGACCAGAGAGATGAAGTGGCCCAATATTAGTGAGGTGAGTTTTGCCGTTTTGAATAACCTGAGCACCTTCACGAAGTAATCCATCAACGGTATTCACAACATGAGGCTCGTTACCTGGAATTGGATTGGAACTAAAGACAATGGTATCAGAAGCCTTAATTTTAATAAATTTATGAGCGCCGCTAACCATGCGATTAAGCACAGCGTTCAACTCACCCTGAGAACCAGTACAGACAATAGTAATTTTTTCATCAGGAAGCTTGATGATGTCCTCCATCTTCATGACGGTATCTTTTGGCACTTTAATACATTTAGCGCGAAGAGCAACCTCAATATTATTAATCATGGAGAAGCCAGCAAAAGCAACCTTACGGCCACGCTGGTAAGCCTGCTCAAGGATCATGCCGATACGATTAATCTGTGAAGAAAAACAGGAGATGATGACGCGACCATTAGCATAATGATCCATTACCTTACCAATATTGTCACCAACGTCATATTCGGAGTGTGGGTGATGACCTGGAGAATCAATGTTGGTTGATTCGTTAATCATGAGAGCAATTCCCTCTTTCTTAACGATTTCATCGATACGTTCAAAGTCAGTTTGACGTTCGATTGGGTTCGCCTCAGCACGCCAGTCGCCAGAAAGGTAAATCACGCCATTTGGGGTACGAATCACGAGAGCACAGTTACCTGGAATGGAATGAAGAGTATGAATAAATTCGACACTTAAATGTTCAGAGACTTGAAGCTTCTCATGCTTTAGTGGATCAACGACCTGATAATTCATCTCAGGAAGATCATCTAGCTCACTCATCTGTTTTTTAATCATGCCGATAGTGAAGTCGGTAGCATAAATAGGGGTAAGTGGATTGAACTTCGGTAACAGATGGCGACAAGCACCAATATGATCAAGGTGGGCGTGAGTGAAGAGAATAGCCTTGATTTTATCCATATTATCTTCAAGATATTTAATATCTGGCACCATGTAGTTGACGCCTGGATAATCCTCGCTGGCAAACAAAACGCCCATATCGATAAGAATGATCTCGCTTTTATATTCAATGGCGGTCATATTTTTACCGATACCAAATTCACCTAGGCCGCCGATTGGAATAATACGAACTGCTTCAGGATCTGGACGAGCCGACTTGAGCTGAGCATTTGTAACCTGAGTACCGTTATAGCCATTAAAACGGGATTTATTAACTGGAATACCAATGATGTGCTGAGTGGCCTGCGCATTAACATCTTGGGAGAGCATGCGTTGGTGATGTACCATATCACCGCGTCTGGTGGAGACAGAGAGATTAACCTTGCGGTCCTCGGCTTCAACATTCTTAGTATTCTTATTTGTTTTAGGGGCTTTATTTTTATTGCCTTTTTTATTCCTTTGCTGATCGGAGTTCTTGGAAGAGTTTCCATCAAAACTATTTTGTTCATTTGAAAAGTTTGACTTCTTTTTAGAACGAGCAGAATAATCCTTGCCGCCTGGTTTAAAATTACTGTTAAAATTACGTTTTTGTGCTTGCTCAAAAATGACTGCAGCGCCAGTAGTAACTTCGGTTGGCTCGGAGATTTTAGTACGATTTTGATTCTCCTCAAAGCGACGCTTAATCTCTGGCAAGCGCTCTGCCTGCATTTTCATGAGTCTTGCACGTCTTTCTTGTTCTTGTTTATTCATGTTTTCCTCTTTTAATAATAAAGACTTACAAAATTAACAAACAAAAAATCTCTTGAGGTATTTCTTGTTGTGTTTAAAAATAAGTAAGATTAATTGTTTATATTATAGCAGAGTAGACATGGTTTTACAAGATCTTGGCGACGATATGAGTTGTACTATAATGAAAGTTAGGATATAGAAACGAGATATAGAGCGCAAAAATAACAGACTAGAGGAGGTTCCTAGATGATTTCATTAACCAATGTAAGTAAAATTTATCGGACTGGAGAGATTGAATATCGAGCACTTGATAATGTTAATCTTGAGATTCTTGAGGGTGAATTTGTAGTCATACTAGGACCTTCGGGTGCGGGAAAATCAACACTTTTAAATCTACTTGGCGGGATGGATAGACCGACGACCGGGCAAATAGTGGTAAACGGTACCGATATTTCAGATTTTTCAGATAAACAGTTAACAAAATTCAGAGCCGAACAAATTGGATTTGTATTTCAATCATACAATATACTGCCAACTCTAACCGTTGAAGAAAATGTTGCGATAATGCAAGACATAATCAAAATCAAGACGGATCCACTAAAAATGCTCGAGTCGGTGGGGCTTCGTAAACATGCGAAGAAGTTTCCTAGCGAACTTTCTGGTGGAGAACAGCAACGAGTCTCAATCGCGAGAGCTGTCGTAAAAAAGCCTGCGATTTTGCTTTGCGATGAGCCAACAGGAGCGCTTGATTCAAATACTGGAGTACAGATTCTAAAATTACTTAAGAAGCAGGCCAATAAGCATACGACTGTAATTGTGGTAACACATAATGCATTAATTGCTGAGGTTGCGGACAGAATAATTCGCCTTAAAAATGGCCAGGTTGAAACAAATCACAAGAATTCTCATATTAAAGACATCGACGAGGTAGAGTGGTAATGTTATTTCTAAAAATGTTGCGCGATGTACGCAAGAACTTCTCCCAGTTTTTAATGATCTTCTTAATGGTCCTCCTAGGGACTGCGGCCTGCAGCGGAATTGACGGATATATTCAGGGGATGCAATCTGCCGTTGACCGCTTTTATGAGGACGGAAAATTGCAAGATCTAAATATCCGAGGTGCACTCTCTGAAGAAGATCTCAAAAAAGTAAGTGAATTTGATGGAGTGCAAAAAGCGGAAGGAAAATTAGTAGCAAAAGGACAGGTTTTAAATATTTTAAAAGCCAAAAATGAGCCTAGTGAGCAAAGTCAAACCACAACAAATACAGGAACTAAAAATAATAATCAGGAAACTGAGGCCCAAAAAATTGATGAGCAGAATAAGGAATATGAGGATTATAAATTAGAGCTGAATCTTTTACGTAGTAATGAGATTGCAAAGTTTACTGTTGAACAGGGTGAAGGTTTTGCAGCTTCAAGTGACAAAATATGGATTGATGCCTATTTTGCTAAAAAGAATCAACTTAAGGTTAATGATGAAATTGTTTTTAAATATCTCGGCAAGACTTTTAAAAAATCCATTGCAGGGATCGTTTATATTCCCGATCATGCGTATGTTTCAAAAAGTAGCTCTGAAATTCTTCCGGATAACTTGAAGTATGCATACGCATTTATGGACTACCAGAAACTAATGTCAGAAATTAACCAGCCTGGTCTCTCCAATATTAAATCAATATACAGCCAGATTATGGTTAAAGTGAAGGATACTAAACGAACCGATAATGTAAAATCTGAAATTCAGGATTACTTTAAAAAACGTGCAGTCGTGACAAAGATGCGCGAAGAGCCAACCGTGAAGGTACTGCAAGGGGAAATTGATGAAAATTCTAGTATCATTGGTATCTTTACTGGATTTTTTATTCTGATTTCTATCTTGTCTGTAGCGACAACCATGACTAGACTAATTAGTCGTGATCGTACCAAAATTGGAACCTTAAAGGCTTTAGGTTTTTCAAATGCAAAAATTTTCTGGCACTATATTTCTTATGGTGTTTATCTGAGTGTGCTTGGTGGGTTGGTTGGTATAATTGTCGGGCCATTGGTGATTTCAAAGTTTTTCATCAGTATTACAATGCGCTTCTTTGAGGTACCAAACTGTAACCCTGTCTTAACTACTATAAGTATCATTGTTTATATTTGTCTAACTATTAGCATTGCAATTACCTGTTATTTAGCAACTAGGCAGATTATTAAGCAAAGTACAACTGAAATTTTACGACCAGAACAACCAAAAATTAATAGTCGAAAAATGAGATTCACGACTTCAGATAATTTTGCTAAACTGAGTTTCACTTCACGCTGGAATTTGCGTGACATGCTTAGGAATCGTGGACGTATGATCACTACGGTTGTCGGTATTTCTGGCGCAATTGCACTAGTGGTGATGGCATTTGGCGTTTATACTTCAATGAATAATTTTATCGAAACTGAAGTCAACATGATCAACAACTTTGAAAACACTGCAGTGATTGATGCGGACAAGGCAGAAACTGCCGATATGAAGAAAATAGCAGATACTTTCACGAATAACTCTGAACAAAAATATATTGAGCTAGTGGACAAAAATAATCAAAGCTTTTTAACAACCAACCTTTTTATTGATAACTCCGGGGGTGCAATAAAGTTTTTAAACGAACAGAGAGAAACCACGGAACTGGACAATACTGGTGTAAATATTTCGAGAAAAATCGCCACAGAACACGGACTTAGGATCGGAGATACAATACGCTGGAGAAATGTTGGTGACGCAAAAATTTATGAAGCAAAAATTACCAAACTAATAGTGAAGCAACAAACGCAAAATCTAACTATCACAAAAGACTTTTACGAAAGTATGGGAGAAAAGTATACACCAACTACTTTTTATCTTTCTGATAACGATCTCGCAAAGAAAGAAGAACTGACTAAATACCTTAACATACAATCAAAGGCCGTGATGACAGATAATTTAAAACAAATGCTAAAAACCATTTTAAATACATTGGCAGTTTTATTGTCCCTAGCGGTCTTTCTAGGTATTGTTGTGTTTTATAACATGGGGATTTTAAGCTTTTGCGAACAGGAATTACAATTTGCAACAATGAAGGTTATCGGATTCTCCAGCGCAAAACTATTAAAGATTTTTACCTGGCAAAATATTTTTATTACAATTCTTTCGGGATTAATTGGTTTACCACTTGGTCTAATATTGACTAATTATATCTATCAGGTCTCTGTAGACGATGCATACGATATTCAAACTTTTATTCCATGGACTGTACTAGCATTAAGCATGTTGGGTACTTTAATTTTCTCAGTCGTGCTTTCTAGGTTCCTTGCGGTAAAGATTCGTCGCATTGACATGGTAAAAGCACTTAAAACTGGAGAATAAATAACGTCACCTGGTCATATTTCTGGCAATTTTCAGGAAATAAAATCGCTCAAGATTGCCATTTTTGCCAGCGAGAGTATTATCACGCTTATTAATAATAAGGAAGCCATTATTCTTCAGCCAGGATTCAAAATCCTTAATTATACTGCGACGAATAGCTTCGTTTTTAATAATTCCATTTTTTAGTTGAAACGTCTTAGCTTCAAATTGCGGTTTTAACATGACGAGAAAATCAGTTTGCGAGGAAGCGAGCTGGTCCTTGGCGTGAATTAAAACCTGTTTTAAAGAAATAAAGGAGACATCAGCGAGGATGGTGTCAACTTTAATTTCACCTTGATTCTTCGACAACGAGTCACGAGTGACCGAAAAAATATCGGTTTTTTCTCGTAAATCGATACGCGAATCAAAACGAAGCGGTGCCTTCATCTGCCTAGTTCCCTTTTCTACTGCAATTACTTTTTTAGCACCACGAAGTAATGCGTATTCAGTAAAACCACCGGTACTGGAACCGATGTCGAGGACGGTTTTACCTCGAAAATCATAAGAAAAAGCCTGCGCCGCCCCAGCAAGCTTATTCTCAGCTCGTGATACTGGCATACGATTATGCGTAGTCTGCATATTCATATGTGATTTTAAGTCCTGATCACGTGACGAGCGCATTTTATTTTTGACGCTCACGATAGGCGTAAGTTTCTGTATCAACAGAAATTACATCGCCAGTCTTAATAAAAGCTGGAACCTTAACTACAACGCCTGTCTCAAGGGTAGCATCCTTCATGACTGAAGTGGAAGTATCTCCTTTGACGGCATTTTCGGTATAAGTGACTTCAAGCCAAAGATTTTTAGGAAGGGTAAGATTGATGGCAGAACCATTATAGAACTGGATATCCATCTCGTCACCATCTTTCATAAAATCCTTGGAATCGCCAACTAAGTCATTCGATAATTCATATTGTTCGAAGGTGGTTGGATCCATGAAGTAGAACTTATCATCGTCCTTATAAAGATATTGAACCTTTTTAGTGGTAACTTCTGCTGGCTCAATTTTTTCTTGACCTTTGAAGGTCTTTGGGATGAGAGCACCGGTGATTAAGTTCTTAACACGAACGTTAACAATAGAACCGCCGCGTCCCATAACTTTTTGTGAATACTCAATAACCTTGTATGGCTGGCCGTCCAAGGTGATAAGTACGTTTTTCTTAAGATCGGTTGGACCGTACATAGTTTTCTCCTTTTAGTTGGCAGATACAAATGGAAGCAATGCAAGGTGACGAGCACGCTTGATGGCAACAGCTAATTGTCTTTGCTGCTTAGCAGATAAACCAGTCTTTGAAATTGGCTCAATACGACCGTAAACGTCGATATAACGCTGCATAGTCTTTACATCACGATAGTCGAAGTAAAGATTTGGATCATTTTTAATTCTTTTCATTTTCTCTCAAAACTCTCTCTTAATTAATTTTTAGAATGGGACCTCACTGAGGTCGATAGGCTCATCTGGAATATCATCAGGAATGATATCGGCAGATTCATCACTACTACTTGGAGCATAACTTCTGGAAGAAGAACCTTCGCTTGCGCCGCCCAAGAAGTTGAAATCTTCGACAACAACTTCGGTAGCAGAGCGCTTTGCGCCAGTCTTATCTTCAAAGGCACGCTGAGAAAGACGTCCGGAAACAAGAATACCGGTTCCCTTCTTAGCGTATTGAGCGATAATCTCGCCAGCTTTACCCCAAGCAGAACAGTTGATATAGGAAACTTGTTCCTTTTTCTCGCCGTTCTGAACATAATTGTAATTTACTGCTACAGAGAACGAGCAGACCTGAGTGCCACCAGATGTGGCTCTAAGTTCAGGATCGCGTACTACGTTACCTGTAATGATTGCCTTACTAAATCCCCGCGCCATAAAAACCTCCTCGTTTTATTTATTCTGCTGACTCTTCGGTATCTTTAGTCTTCTCTGCACGAGCTTTGCGCTTAGCTTCAAATTTAGCTTTGCGTTCGTCGACAGTGACTAAGAGATAACGTAAGACTTCGTCGGTAATGTTAAGGGTGGAAGAAATCTTAGCTGGAGCCTGAGCTGGAAGCTCAAGTTCGTAGAAGTAGTAAACTGCGTAATCTTGCTTGTTGATAGAATAAGCAAGGCGCTTCTTACCTTCGTTGGTTTCCTTAACGATTTTACCGTTTTGTGACTCGATTAATTTATTAATCTTGTCTAGGGCTGGTGTTAGATTCATTTCCAAATCAGGATGAATCAACACAGTAAGTTCATACTGTTTCACTTTGCACTCCTTTGGTTAAAGCAAGCACACCTCTTGTCGCTTGCTGAGCTAATAATGATTTAATTATACCAGATCGAGGCGATTTTTTCAACTAGTAAGGAATATCAGACATGCTGTTTACGCTTTTTTATAAAACTTATGCTACAATCAAGAAAAAGGAGAACGCATGGATAGCGAAAATAATCTAAGTCAAGATAATACCATAAATAATAGTGAGTCCTCTCTTGATACTAATCAGATGGATACAGGATCATCCGAGAACATGACGGTAGCCAATGAATCTAATGCCTGGGTCGACGCATCGCCAGAAAATACTACAGGGATGGTTGGTGTGACTGAAGAACCAGTAGCCAAACAAGAAGATACTTTCAAGGCCACAGAGAAATCTGCGGATGAACCAGAGCAAGAAGTGGCTAGCCCCAGCGTGCAACCTATGTCAACTTTCGAGACGCCTGCAGTCCAGCAAGTAGCTGTAGAAAAGAAGAAAATGTCACTAACTCCACTTTTTGCCTTAACTACAGTCGCAGCAGTTGGTGCGCTTGCTTATACTATTATTACAAATCAAAACCAGCGTCAGCAGTTATATCATGATCTTTCGGTCTCGAAAGAAGAAACAAAGAAAGCTCAGGAAACCGTAATAAAACTAGAAGAAGCCAGCAAGACCGAGCAGTCCATCGCTAAAGAAACGAAGACAACCGAAACCGAAACAAAAGAAGTAAAACCCACTCAAACCGTCGTCAAGAATGCTGCCTATGACATAAAATTCCAGCAGCTACTCGACTTGATAGACAGGAGAGATCCAATTACTAGTGGCCAAATCTTTACAAATAAGGCTGGCACCTACCTTTATGCATCATTACAGGCAGGAGGTGGCGGTAAAGAATTCTACCGAGAACTACCAAATGGAGACTGGAAGTTTGGGTTTGGCGCCCAGATGCTTACAAGATGCTCAGAATTTTCAGCTGAAATTCGTAAGATTTATCATGATGTCGAAAGGCCAGACGGTCAAAAGAATTATGACTGTATGAGAGGCAACGACATGAATGATACTGAACACCTTTAAGATTTAAATAAAATATAGCTTCTAAGAAGCTATATTTTTTATGGTGTTTTGACGAAGTTGATAGATCTGGTGTGCTGTTTTTTGAACCACCAAGATCTATCGTTATACTCTACCTATACGTTGGCTAGTTGGTCAAAATCTTCAAGACTCTTAATC
>ERZ773233.811-NODE-811-length-19498-cov-3.265545_pt1 | contig 19498 bp, 18 predicted proteins | sample MGYA00580991_ERZ773233 | MGnify/ENA primary metagenome ERZ773233 (study PRJEB29015, sample SAMEA2738178) | human oral metagenome | biome: human oral; feature: human-associated habitat; material: saliva | place: China | collected 2161 ...
TCTACCCTGAATAAAAAACGTTGCTTAAAATTTTCTAATTTTTTCGATTTTCACTGATTTACATGATTCATACACAATTTTTTATATTCAGATTTTTTTAGTCATTCTCCATAATCTATATAAATTTTTATTTTCATTAAAAGAAAAAAGAAGTAGAAAATGAACAAAATTAAAAAGAGCTCCAATCAAAGAGCTCTTCTCAACCAAAAATACATTAGTGTGTAATTTTCTGCAGGAAGTCCATCTTTTTTATTTCTTTACAATTTTATTTTGTTGTTCTAGCACAGCATTTAAGAAGTTCTGTCCTTCTTCTTTATTTCTATATCTCAAAGCAACTTTTTACCTCTACAAAGATAAACAATCAAAAGAACTAATCCAATTCAATAGCATAAAATTAAAAGAATATATCCTAAAATTTTTAATCGGTTTATTCATGAGATTGAAGATATAGTATGTAATGTTGCAAGAGGTAATGTCTGTACAACCTTTTCTCCATTATGATTCGAAGAACATATTACTTTATCTTCATATAAAGTATAAGTTACAGTATTGAAAAAGTTCCGGTTGGCTTTTCATTTGATTGATGCAATCGGAGTATCTGTCATTTCTAGTGATTATAAAATAAAACCATTCATAGATAGATAATGTTTAATTAATATAATTTTTTGAAAACTATGATTTTATTTGAAAAAGAAAAAAATCTGACTATACTTTTAACAAGAGTTTTCTCACCTAGAGCTTCAGATTTATATTTTTCTTTCAAATCATGCAAATAAAAGAGATAAAAATCTCTAATCTTCTTAGTTTTCCCTATATAAATCCAGATAATTTTCAGAAAATGACTCCTATTTCATTTTATGGAGAAAATGGTTATCAAGGGACTAAAATCTTCATTGGAAATAATGCCTCAGGGAAAAGTAACTTTATTAAAATCCTAGAAGAATTTTTTGCAACCTTAATTAAAGATTTTTCTTTTGATATGAGTTTTTCAACAGAGTCAAACATCTCTATGAGAAAAGCGATCCAATCAAGAAATAATTATACTAAATATCTTCAAACAAATAATCAAACTCCCAATCAACCTTCTATTTTAGAAATTTCTCTTGAATTATCTGATGTCGATTATGAAAATATCGGATTCGTCTGCAAATATGTTTCTAAAATTAATAGTATCTTAGATAAATATAGTAAGTTAAATTTAAAATTTCCTGAATATAAACTTCAAACCTTACTTGAACAGCCTCATACACTTACACTTCATGCAAGTTTTGATGAGAGAGAGCAAGAATTTACAATTGATGAGTCAAAGCTCAATGAATATCAGCTTTTTATTTTATTGTGTATTAGATACCAAAAGCTATTGCAAATCGTAATTGTAATTTTTAATCAATATGAAAAAAAACCTGAAGAAAGAAAACGATATCTGTTAAAAAGAAGTTTTGCTATTTTGAACAATAATAGAAGCAATCTGGATTTTAAAAATTTTATTAATCCAAACGAGATTATTAATGATTTAGAATATTCAAGGAATAGTTTGGTAGGATATACCTGATGTATTTATAAGATTTGGAGTATCTTGGAGAATTTCACTCAGAAGGAACTCCTCTCCCCTGATCTTAATCAACAGGAAAAAGCCATTGATGAACGCCTCAAAAAATCTGATTTTTTCGTAAGTTTGAACTATATGATGAAAAAATATTTTGATAAACAACTCAGAGTTGATTATGTAAATGGAATGATCGGATTTTATATGGTAGATGAAAAAGAAAGAGTTTTTTATTTTAACGATCTTAGTGATGGAGAAAAATCACTTCTTACGATGATTTTTGCATTATATGGAAACAATCTCGCTGATGGCTTTATGATTGTAAATGAGCCAGAATTGCACCTTCATCCTCAATATCAAAAAGAACTCGCAGAAGTTTGCGAAGAAATTAGTGATCGTATTGGAACCCAATTTATTATTTCTACAAACTCCTCTCTTTTTATTAATGAAAAAAATCTGACCAATGTTTATAGAGTGTATAAAAACAAAGATCAGAATTCCCTAATTTCCGCTCCAAAAATTACTGTTGATTATGATGATGCAACATTAATGCATATGCTAAGATTTGAGAATCTTTCCAAAATTTTCTTCGTGGATAAGATCATTTTGGTGGAAGGAGATACGGATGCTTATTTTTTTAGTTTTTATCTTAATTATCTAAAAACTCAGCCTGAATGGAAAAATGTGATTCGTGATTATGAAATTATTAATATCAATGGGAAAGGTTCATTTTCTACTTGGAGAAGATTTTTAAGGAAATTTAATATCAAAAATTACTTTATTGGTGACTGGGATAATACTGTTGATTACTGATTTTTCTCGAGAGCAGAGCTTAATAAATTTTATCTTTTGGCAAATAAACAGATAAAGAAACAAAAACCAGAAAAGAGATATCGTGATTATTACAATAGACTTGTACAAACCATATTAACTTTTGCTCCTAAGAAACATAAAGCTATTATTAGGGGTATTGAAAAGCTTTATGAAGATCAGGTATTTATCTTGAAAGAAGGTGCGATAGAAACCTATGTCCCACTTGAAAGAAAAGGTCTTTCTTATATGGCATATTTTTGTAATACATATTTTTATGATTGGCTTTTAGATGAACATTTTGCCTCTCAGAGAAAAGAATTAAATCAGATTATGAAAATTATTTTTACCGCTTCACTCTAATAGCTCGCATCCCTCACTTTCTCTTCCCTTTCGGTGAATCTCATAATTTCTTTCTCAAAATGAAGCTCGACCTCTCCTACGGCTCAGTTTCTATTTTTTCTGATGCAGACATCGGTCGCACCTTTCTTGTCCGTATCGGGATCGTAATAGTCTTCTCTATGGAGCATCAAAACCGCATCGGCATCCTGCTCAATCGCTCCTGATTCTCTCAGGTCGGAAAGTTGTGGCTTTTTGTCTACCCTCTGCTCTACCGCACGAGAAAGCTGAGAAAGTGCGATAATTGGCACTTCAAGCTCCCTTGCAAGCTCTTTAAGCCCTCTTGAAATCTCGGAAATCTCTTGAACTCTATTCCCAACGAAGACAGTTCCATGCATCAATTGGAGGTAATCAATGATCACAATATCCAGTCAGCCTTTTTCTATTTTTAATTTTCTGAGTTTAGATTTGAGTTCTGGGACAGTCAAAGCCCCCTTATCATCAATATAAATCTGAGCTTCTCCAAGCACCTCCATTGCCTCCCCCATTTTCGCAAAGTCCTCATTATCTAGGTCACCTTTGGTGATTTTATACATCGGAACGCTAGAAACCTCCGACATAATCCTATCAACGATAGATTCTGAACTCATCTCCAGCGAAATCATCACGGCAGATTTTTTCTGTTTGAGAGCAATATCGGTCAGCACATTGAGGGCAAAAGAAGTCTTACCCATAGACGGTCTTGCAGCGAGAATAATCAGTTCTCAGGGCTTAAATCCCGTCAACATTCCATCAATCCCCTTATAACCGGACATTACTTTCTTTTCGTTGAATTTCTCAGGGTTGTCCACAATTTCCATATACTCCTCTATTCTCCCTTTCAGAATATCTCCAATAGAAATAATGCTGTCTCCGACTTGGTTTTGCGTAAGGTCAAAGATTTTCTTTTCAATAGCATCAAAAATCTGAATCGTGTCTTTTTGTTCGTAGACTTCACCTGAGATTCCCTGACAGACTTTCAAAACCTGTCTAAGAAGTGACTTTTCTCTCACGATTTTGCTATATTCTCAGCAAGGCTGAGTAGAGAAAAGGAAGGTAGAAAGCTCGTAAAGGTAGTCCGTTCCTCCGATCACATCCAGATTCCCATTTTTTGAAAGCTGATCAGAAACCGTAACGACATCTATCGTCTTTCTCGCAGTCCATAGCTGCTGAATTGCCTCATAGATGAAGCTATGTTCCTTTTGATAGAAATCTTTATAACCCAGTTTATCACTATCATAAATCCACATTGTCTCATTATCTAGCAAAACTCAGCTGATTACGCCTTTTTCTGCTTCAACATTATGAGGAGGAAGATTGATATTTTCTATAACCATAAAATAAGGGGAAAAATGAAATAAAGCTTTTAGGGGAGAGTTTTCTAGGAAAGATAATAAAAAAAAACAAACTAAATGCAAGATGAAATTCAGTTCAGAATTGACTTTTCTTTTAACTTTTCCACATTTTTTTAACATTATTTTTTTTAAAGGAATCACTTAAACAAAAAACTAATTTAATAAAAAAATAATCTTGAAATTCAGAATTTTTTTTCTATATATAGCACTATATATAAATAAGTGCTATTTATCTTTCAAAATAAGAAAAAATGAACTTTAATAAACTTACCATTAAAGCAAGCGAAGCTATTCAAGAAGCTAATAGTCTTTGTTCAAACAGAGGGAATAATCAGATTTTACCTGAACATTTGTTCTTTGCTATGATCGAACAAACTGATGGTTATTTACCTGTAATTATCAAAAAACTCTGAAAAAACTTAGAACAGATAAAAGCTGAAACCATTCTTCTTTTGGATCAACTTCCTAAAATTCAGTGAGCCAATCAGATTGGAATTAGTTCAGATCTTAACAATATTTTAGAGCAAAGTGAACAAGAAATGAAAACACTTGGCGATCTCTACATCACGACCGAGCATTTTTTCTTATCATTACTTAAGATTGAGAATCCAGTAAAAAAACTTCTTGAAAAGTTCGATATTGATTACACTATGGCAAAAAATACTATTCTTCAAATGAGGAATGGAGAAAAGATTGAAACTAACAATCCTGAAGTCAGTCTTGAAGTTTTGTCTAAATATGGGAAAGATATCACACTTCTCGCTGAAAAAGGAAAACTTGACCCAGTAATTGGGAGAGATGATGAATTGAGAAGGGTTCTACAAATCCTTTCTCGTAGGACCAAAAATAATCCAGTCCTTGTATGAGAACCTTGAGTATGAAAAACTGCGATTATTGAACTTCTTGCACAGCAAATTATTAAAGGAGAAGTCCCTGATCTTTTGAAGGATAAAAAAATTATTGAGCTTGATATGGGGGCTTTGATGGCATGAAGTAAGTATAGATGAGATTTTGAAGAGAGATTAAAAGCCATTCTTAAAGAAGTAGAAAAATCTGAAGGACAAATCATCTTATTTATTGATGAACTTCATACAGTTGTGTGAGCGGGGAAAACAGAAGGATCTATGGATATGGGAAATATGCTCAAACCTGCACTTGCCAGAGGACAAATAAAAATTATTGGAGCTACAACATTAAATGAATATCGCCTTTATATTGAAAAAGATTGAGCATTAGAAAGAAGGTTTCAACCAGTTATGGTTAACGAACCTAGTAGAGAAGATGCACTTTCCATTCTTCGTGGTATCAAAAAAGCTTATGAAACTCATCATGGTGTAAAAATCACTGACGATGCTGTTATTGCTGCAGTAGATCTTTCAAGAAGATATCTCTCTGATCGTAAACTTCCTGATAAGGCGATTGATTTGCTAGATGAAGCATCTGCTAATGTAAAAATGAGTCTTGATACGATGCCAGAAGAAGTACTTCAACTCGAAAAAAAAATTAATAAGCTTGAGATAGAAAAACAAGCTTTACTCAGAGATATTGAAAAAAAATAAGGAGATTTATCTCTAGAGTAATGCCCCTGTTACTGTTCATCCCGTTTGAAGTGGTGAAAAAGTATACTCTTCTTTTAGTATTTCAATTGCTTCATCAAAACTTTTCTTTCCACTTGGAGTAGTTCATAACTTCTTATAAAGATCTGATTTTTCTTTAGGATCAGTAATTTTTCCGTTCACAAGGGTTTCAATGAATTTTAAATCTTTTGCTGCTTTTTGAGATACAAATCTTTCATTCCCATTAACTTCAATCATTTTTAGTCAAAATAAAGCTAATAAGGAAGAAAAATCTGATTTTGAACTACTATAAAGATCCCAAAAACCATCGTAAAATTTATCAATTGTCGTATTGATAATTGCTCGATCTGCTTCTCAAACTGAAGGAAGATTTAATCCATTAGTATAATCTACATTGAAATATACCGCTCCTAGAAAATGATTTGCTTTTAATAATTCACTAAGTTCTTTTAACCATTGATTTTTTCTTGTATCAGATTCAGTAGAAAGGAAAGATGATCTTGAAGCCTTTGAAGAATATTTTTCATCATACCAGACTGCAGTTGTTCAAACTTCATCAATAAATAACGGTTTTCAAAGAGATTTTAATCTCTCTAAGGTTTTCCATTCTGGATCATTCAGAATTTGTCCTGGATTTTTCCAAAGTCTATTACTTGTAGCTTTTCATCGGTTATAAAAGGTTACTCCTACAATATCTACATAGGCTTCTCCTGGAAAATAGTCCTCAAAATGATGACATTTTTTATCGGGTTTACACTGAATGAGTTTTGCTTGTTGAGAAGGTTTTCAGAGAGTTGGCATATCCCAGTGATTCACAGAAAAATCAAAAAGAATATCCTTTTGATCTAACCCAAGAGAGCGAGAAAGCTCCCATACATGAATCCATGCTTTTTTGAAGTTTTCAGGACTTGAGCCTCGTGGGTACCAACCACCATTCATTTCATGCATTGTCCTGAAAATAACCTTGAGTTTAAGTCTTTTTATCGTCTGGAAAAAGAGCTTATATTGTTCATCAAAAGCTCCAGCAGCAACTTCTTGAGCAGAAAAGTGATTTGGAGAAACTGAAATATGATAGATTCTCTTATTTCAGAGTTGTTGATTCATCTTTCCCAACTCTTGAATAACATCTTGTCTCTCTCGAGGATCATAGATAAAACCCACTAAAGGCAGATAGAGATTATAGTCTTTCTCAATTTTTACAATATTTTCCACGGTATTATCTGTGGATTTTAGCCCTAGCACAAAAGCAAAAGTTGAAGAAGGAAGGAGAAGAAAAAGTAACAGTAAAAATCAGATTTTTTTCATTTCTTAGGTTTGCTATTGATAGAAATAAATAGTCTTAAAATTTAATTTCAGCTTATGCATTAACTTTCTAGTTCCGTAAGTGTTTTGGATACTTTCCATCTACAATCAAAGCATCAATATTTTTACTTGTAGCTTCTTTATCTTCCTGGTAAGTCACTCCAAACCATTTGGCAGTAGTCGGCAAAACAGGAATAGACTGTCCTTCTTCGTTAATCAGTCTTGTGATGACTTCCGGCATATAAAATTCAGTTTTTGGCTCGTTGAGATTCTTTTCTAAAAAATCAATGAAATATTTTTCGTAAAACTCAAGACTTGATTTGGTAAATCCCATCATATTCATCGAGCAAAGATCCTGAGGATTGAGTGCATAGGTCGTTCCATCAGAATTTTCAACAAGAATTTTCCCTTCAGATTTAAAGATTTTTTTGGTTTCATGGATTGCTTTGAGATTGCCTTTATCATCAAGTTCGCACATTCCCCTAGACACAGTTCCAAAATCTGAAAGCACCTCTGAAAGCTGATAGCCGATGATACAGTTTTGCTCATGAGACTTCAAGAAATCAGCCAAGACCTGATAACTTTCTCCACCATAGAAATCATCAGCATTGATCACCGCGAAAGGTCCATCAATCAAGTCTTTAGCGGCGAGCACGGCATGTCCGGTTCACCGAGGTTTCTCTCTCGTGGATGGGCAGATGAAGTCTGCTGGAAGTTCATTCATATCTTGAAAAGCATAGCTAACCTCCATTTCCTGTTCGATTCTTGAACCAATTTTACTTTTGAATTCTGTTTCAAAGTCTTTTCTGATTACAAAAATAATCTTTTCAAATCCAGCTTTTTTCGCGTCAAAGACAGAGTATTCCATCAAAGTATGCTCGCCTGTCCCAAAAGTATCAAGCTGTTTAAGTCCACCATAACGACTCCCCATTCCTGCGGCAAGGATTACCAGAGTTAATTTCATTTGCCATAATATTATAAAATAAAAATGCTTTTTAAGATGAGAGGGATAAAACAGAATAAAGAATTTTATTCGAAGCATAAGTTTTCATTCCTCCTAATTCTTTGTATTTTCATTGATAATAAAGTGCGGATTTTGGAATAATAGCTCTTAAAATTACAAGTTCAGCACCAGGTGGAATCTGATATAATTCTAAATCAGGATTATTAATTTTATCTGTCAAATAAATAACAAATTTTTGTGCTGAAGTTATGTCACAAAATGTATGATAGAATCATTTTCAAATCACTCCATCAATTCTATAATCGGTTTCAGGATTTGTTATTTTCGTTTGATAAATTTTATTCAAATAATAGGACTCTAAGTTAATTTTATTGACTAAAAAATACTGAAAAGCTGGAGGACAAACAAAATAAGCATTTTTCCATTTCACCATTACCTTAAAACATGTAATATTATTTATGGCTAATAGAGGCTTGTTTCTATTCGTAATTAACATAATTATTCCTAATAAATCAATAAGCAAAAAATATTGCAATTATAATTCTCTTGTAAACTCTTTAATTTTTGCCTTAGCTTTTTCGTTATTTTGTTCGTATTCTAGGACATTAAAATAGTATTTCTTAGCATTATCTAAATCCCCTGCTTGTTCATAAAGTTCTGCAGTCGCAAGCAGATATTTTGGATTAGTCGGTCTGAGTTTGATAACTTTTTCCATATAAGCAAGAGCTTGCGTATTTCTATCAGTATTATAATAGATTTCTACCATCGTAAGATAGTATTTTGGATTATCATTTTTTAAATTAATTGCTTTTTCTACCAAAAGTTCAGAAGTTTGAATATCTCCTGTAACAAAATAAATCTCTGCGATTTGCCAAATTACTTTGTGATCAGTAGGGTCTTGTTCTGAAATTTTTTTGAGAAGAGGAAGTGATTTTTTATAATTTCCAAGTGTAAAATAAAGATCTGCAAGAGGTTTTAAAACTCTAAGTGCCATATCATCAATAGTAGTTGCTTCAATTAGTTTCTTTTCATAGAGTTCGACTTTCCCCTCATTTTTTAGAAGTTCAGCTTCAAGTAAGAGTGTATCAAGCCTCTTCTTCTCTTTTTCTACCATATTCTGATTATCTTCAGTTTGCTTTACAAGTTCGGAAATCATTTCATCATTATTTTTTGAACAAGAACTCATTTCTTCATCTGAATGAGATTGGACATCTTCAGATTCTTTTTCTGGTTCTTGCAGAGCAACAAAAGATCCATATTCACTATTTGTAATAAATTCTTCCTTTTGTTCTTGAAGTTCTGTTTTTATATGTTTAAGTTCCTTATTTTCCTTAATAATTTGAGCTTTTTGTCTAAAATAAGAAGAAATTTTTCTTCACAACCAGTAAAAAACAATTCCACAAGGAATTACTACAAGAGAAATACTAAGTCCCATTCGAAAATAGATCAAAACTTTAGTTCACATACGAATAGTCATAATAAATTAAAAGCTATCATTTTCTTATTTTTCTTTTTGTTCTTTAAGAAGAGTAAGAGGAAGTCTGAGAATTCATCATTCTTCTGTTTTGATCACAACCTCTTTTGTAATGATATTATATGAACTTACAACTCATTTTTGATTTGATCATGGACATTGAATTTTTGATCCTTTTTGTGGAAAATCCTTGTATTCCTTCATATAAATTTCCAGTTCATATAGCAAGCTACATTTTAATTTTCAACATCTTCCCTTTAATCTTTCAATATCTCTTCCTTCAAGTCATTGCATAGCTATAGATTCAACCTCTACACTTGGCAAAGGGCCAAGTCCTTGGCATGCAAACTCCATCCCACAATCAGCACCTACAGCATATGCTTTTGAGTTGGGGTCTAACCTCATCATATCTCTTGCTCCGACTTGAAAAAGAAATATATTTTTCCCGATTTCTTGTTTAAGTTCTCTCACAAAATCGCTAAAAACATATCTTTCTTCAGAATAAAAATAACAATAAAGCTGATCCATTAAAGGATTATATCTTGCAGTAATGGGCTTAGAACCAGGAAATGTAGCTTTAAATTTTTTTTTAAATAAAGGAAAAAGTTTAAGTGCAAATTCCTGTTGCTTGAGAAAATCACTATTTTCTTCAGGATTTAATTTTTTGGAAAATTGAGCAGTCTTCTCTTCGATCGGTATAGTATATCAAAGTACGGTTCCAATTGATTCTTTTTCTGTTCATTTTTCTTCCAAAAAATATGAAATTTTATCTCCATGTTTTAAGTCTTTACTTATCTCATCAGGGATATTAAGGATTTTGAGGTTTTTATTGAAGAAATAATCTAATACGATGGTCATAATAAGTAATACATAATCAACAACTAAAAAATCGGAAGATTTATCTTCTATTTTATGAAGATTCTTTCATCATTTCAGAGAATTCCTCGCTAGAAAGATATTCTTTCTCTAAAAGAACGCCCGCCATTTGATGAATCAGAACTTCGTGATCTTTCAGAATTTTTTTTGCTTTTTTATAGGCATCAGCAAGGTAGCTTTTGATCTTTTCATCTACGAGCTGTGCAGTCTGTTCGCTATAAGGATTGATAAAAGACTGATCCTCCCCTTCTTTGAGGTAATTGATCGGTCCAAACTCCTCGTCCATACCGTATTTGAGGATCATATTTTTGATAATAGTGGTCGCTCTTTCAAAATCATTAGAAGCACCAGTTGTGATCTCATCTTTTCCAAAAAATAACTCCTCTGCAGCCCTTCCTCCGAGCAAAGTTACCACTTCATCAAGGAATTTTGCCTTGGAATAGAGGTTTTTATCCTCCTCTGGAGTCGTCCAAGTCACTCCCAAAGCATGCCCCCTACGAACGATAGAGATTTTTTCAATCGGATCAGCGTTTTCCAAAAGATGTCCGGTCACGGCATGCCCAAGTTCGTGGTAGGCAACCAGCTTTTTCTCTTTTTCTTTCATAGATTTCACTTTTTTCTCGGGTCCCATAATGACTTTCTCAAGTGCATATTCAAAATCTTTCGCTTCTAGTACTTCTCTATTGGACTTTGCAACTTGTAAAGCAGCCTCATTCACAACATTTTCAATATCTGCACCGACTAAACCGCTCGTTCTTTTCGCAAGCGATTCAAGATTGACCTTCTCATCTACTTTTTTAGACTTAAGATAATATTCAAAAATCTGAATTCTTTCCTCCAGAGTTGGTACGGAAACAAAGACTTTTCTATCAAATCTTCCTGCTCTAAGCAAAGCAGGATCCAAGGTATCAGGCCTATTTGTAGCTGCAATAACAATAATATTTGTATTCTTGTCAAAACCATCCATCTCGGTGAGAATTTGGTTGAGCGTTTGCTCCTGCTCCTGATGTCCTCAAGTATAGCCCGAGCCTCTCTTTTTCCCTATTGCATCAATTTCATCAATAAAGATGATCGCTTTCCCAGCAGCTTTGGCCTGTTCAAAGAGTTTTCTCACCTTCGCAGCCCCCATACCGACAAGCATCTCCATAAATTCAGACCCAGAAGCCGAGAAAAAAGCGACTCCAGCCTCCCCTGCTACCGCTCTAGCAAGCAAGGTTTTCCCTGATCCTGGAGCTCCATAGAGCAATACTCCCTTTGGTGGTCTCGCACCGATTTTTTGGTATTTTTCAGGTTCTTTGAGATAATCTACAATTTCAATCAATTCGTTCTTGACCTCGTCCATCCCTGCAATGTCGGTAAATCTGGTTTTGGATTCAGATTTTTTGCTTTCTTTACCTACTTTAATTCATAAGACGCTTCCTGGACCGCCCTTTGGCATAATAAACCTCATTCCAAGCACGAGGATAATCAGGAAAAAAATCAGATAGCCTACCTGCTCAAGCAATTTATTCCAAAGGGAAGGCTCCTCATGCACGATAGCAACCTCAATATCTCCAGTCAAAGCTACTCCAAGATCAATAAGATTGAGCGAAGCTGACTTTTCTGTTTGATAAGCCCTATATACTTCTGTTTCATACTCCCTTCCAAAGAGCAGGCTTTCTTTTGCTTTTTTGAGAAGAGAAAACCCTTTTAGATCCTTGTCATTTGTCAGGGAGATTTTTTGATAAGCACCGTCATGATAGCTTGCAAGCCACTGGTTGAGTGAGACTTTTTCTGTATCTTCTATAACCTGAATAACTCCAGTATTCACACCAAATACAGGTATCAGACTATTATTTTGGACTATCCTCAGCCCGATAGACACTAGAATTATGAAAAGAATCCCATAAATTCGCCACTTATAGCCTATAATTGATTTTTTTTCTTTTGCCATATCTTAAGTATGCGTTGAATAAAAACACATCCTTATAGTAAAGTTGGAAAGGATTGCAAGAGGAACGGAGAGAATGAAAGGAAACCACTATCAACTTCACCCCCACCAAATGAAGAATCTCTTGACAATTTTGGGAATAATACTATACTGAGTCAGACTTTTTATCCCTTTACCAAAGGACTGAGTATTTGGGCTACTCCTCCATTGCCACTTCATCATCGTAACAAAAGTCATGCATTAAGCGAACACTTACAAAAATTTCATACTTGAATAACAAAAAATCAAGGGCAAAGACTTGTGAAGGAAGCAATCCCATTTATTCACTATCTCTATACTATAGAAATGGAGAGACAGATTCAGTTTTTTAAAGTGATCTACGCTTGATAGTAGGATTTTTTTGGCTAACTTCAAAGACTTTCCCTACAAAAAAGTTTATAAAACTTGACAAATTTCAAAATAATGAATACTATTAGTTATGTTTTCTTTATTTTCTTATACAATAACTGATGAACACACCTAAAAGTAACCTTGAACAGAAAAGTACAATCAATAAAATCCAGAGACTAGCTATGGCTTCAGCTCTTGTTATGGCTCTTCTTGCTGGTGCACCTGGATGTAAACAGTGAGCGAAAAATGAAAAACAAACCCCTCAGACAGAACAAACAACAGAGACTAAAGACCTTATTGCTCACGCTGCGGGGAACTCTTCTGCTAATACTAAAGATCCCTCTGCATGAATGGATGCCTCCAATCCTGCGGACATGATGAACAATTCAGCAGAAGGTGAAGAATGGTCAGAAGAAGACTTCGGAAAACTCATGGAAGTTGTTGATGTGGAAATTGAAAATGAATACTTAGAAGAAGAGAATAAGAAGCTTGATGAACAGAATAAGAAGCTTGATGAACAGAATAAGAAGCTTGATGAACAGAATAGAAAAGACCGTGCAGAAATATTAAAACGTAAACACGAAATAGAAAAATGGATCAATAGTCTTTCTGTAGAAGAACTACTTGCAGTCCATGGCATAGAAAAGGCTACTCATGCTTATATGGAAATTTGCAAAGGGTTGAACGAAACTCCAAACCCTAAAATGGTAACCGTTCAAAGAAAACTTCTTGCGAATCGTTAGGAAACCTTACTTTCATTCAAAAATAAATAATGGCTATATTTGACGAAAAGGTCTCAGAATATAAAAAACCACTAATTAAACCCCATCAAGAAACAACATCCTCCATTTCAAAGTTTGTTGAAGAAAAGCTTGGGAAGGTTTCTCCTGCTGAGAAAAAAAGCATTTATGATCTCATCGAAAAGAAGTTAAAGAATAAGATTTCTCCAAAAAATATTATCGTAGTTCTCCAGCAATCTGAAGCCATTGCTAAGAGGAAAAATATCCCCTTTTTAGAGGTCTTACAAAAAGTCATTAGGCAAGTTGAGCAAAATTTAGCCCAGAAAAATGATATTAAAAACTGACAAAAATTAATTTCTGTTCAAACAAGGAATAATTTGAATAAGGGAGCTACAAGATCAAAGATTCAAGCTCAAGAATCAAAGATTCAAGCTCAAGAATCAAAGATTCAAGCTCAAGAATCAAAAATAAAATTTCAAAACTCAAGTAAGGAAATTAAAAAGAGTTTGAAATTTTTTGAACAAACCAAAGAAGCTTACCAGAAGCTTAATCCGAGTCTCAAGGAACATCGTCCTGAAGAAGTCCAACAGAAGCTAAAAGCTCTCTCTCCTGTCGTGAGGGCAAAGCTTAAGAAAAACAATATAGCTCCTGCTGAATATGCAAACTTTCTTCTCTCAAGAGAAAAGATTAGATGAGATACCAAAAAACCTGAGAATGAAGCATTCCTTAAAAGCTTAAAAAATATGGAAAGGTCGCTTGGAATCGAGGAGCAGACCCAGTGAGGTTATCCGCTCTCCTATGAGCCGAAAGCTAAGGTCTTTGATCAGAATCCTGATCTCGCTGAGTTCGCAAAGAATGATCAGGCTTTTTCTCGTTTAGAGAATGTAGAAGTATTCCCTAAAGGAGATGAGTGGGATCAAAAGCTCATTGAGAAGCTTGGAGATCGCGGGCTCAAAGAGCTTGCCGGGAAAGTTGCCTCTTTGGATGCAAAGCAAAAGCAAGGGGAAGCTCTCTCCATACAAGAAAAGGAAATGATAACAGCATATCAGCAGCAACTTGAAGCACTCAAGACACAGATGCAATCAAGGCTGACCAATTATCTCAAAGCCTCTATCACTCAAGCTCCGGTAGTTGCGCTGATGCGTTATCTTGGGCAAGAAAGTCTTGGAGGGAGGAAGCTCTCTGATCTCCTCTCTCATCAAGACAAACCTTTTGCTACGCTTGCCCAAGAGACGACGCTCACGGGTAAGACTGAGCCCATTCTCCAGCTCAAAGGAATGATTGAAGGGAAGCCGTTGACCTTTTATTACAATCTTGCTGATCCAACCGCTAGCTTGGAATGTGACGATAATCTTCACTATGATCCCTTTTCTCATCAGCTTTCTTTGTGAGTTCAGGGGAAAGGGAATAGGACAAAGCTCAATCTTCAGATGCCAACGACCAAAGAGCTTTCTCAGCGTCTTGAAGAGGCATTGACGCCAGAGAAGGTAAAAGATATTATTGATCAGGCTTCGGATCTTCAAGATTATCAGGAAAAAATCTGACTTTTAGCGAGCGATCAGCTAGAAGACTCCTTTTCTACGGATGAAACGATCCATTCACGTCTTGCCCGTCATACTGAGAAAAATCTTGCCATTCAGGAGCTTCAGGCACAATTGGTGCCTCCTGAGATCACGCACCAGCTGATGAAAGACGGCTTGATTAACCAGCACCGTCCTACGCAAAACGTATTTAGGCTTTTGGATCGCACGAGCGAAGAGAGCACTGACGCGGAACTCCAATCTTTTAGAATCGCGATAAAAAAGCTGGATTCCTTCCTCAAGTCTCCAAATCTCTCTCAAAAAATTATGGAAATTCAAGATCCTATCCTTCGTAATGTCCTCACAAAACTCTCTGATGCAAATCTAAAGAAATCTGACTTTCAAGTTCGATCGACTGCAATGCTAGATTTTTTTAACCTTTTCACCAGACAGAATCTGACAGACAATAGCGTAAATCCTGAAGCTCCAGACTACAAGATGAATCTTTCAGACTTTTCTCGTTTTATTGGTTTTTTGGATCGTCCTGATCAGATGATTACCGATCCGAAACATTTGGAACATTTTTCACCAGCATTTCGTGAGAAGTATCAGCTCCAAGAGTCCGCTCAGCAGGGAGGGCTTTCCCACTTGGAGGATGAGATTGCAGCGGTCTATGAAGAGGAGCCATCCTACGCCTATGCATAGAAGAAGATACTTGAATCGATCGAAAACTTAACTAGATTGCTTCACTTCCTTCGCAATGACTGGTTTACTTTGTATTTTTTGAAAAGAAAAAGAGGAAGGCTGACTTCTCTCCTCTTTTGTCTGATTTTTAGAACTATTTTACTTTATAAGTTCCAAGGATAGTTACCATCTCTTGATACTGGGCTTTGAGCGTAGCGTTTACTTCTTTCATAAGATTAGTAAAGGTCGTCTTGAGCATCTCGATAACGGCAGTTTTTTCCTTTGCAGTTGGGAATTTATCAGCATGCTTTGCGAAGTGATCATCAAGGATCTTATGAATCTTCTGCTCCTGAGTAGTTACCTTAGCAGGACATTCTCCTCTGTAGTATGCCCATTCATCACATTTTGTACCATCAGAAAGCGTACATACTCCAGATTCATTACCGTTTTTGTCTTTTACGATCTCATGTTTTCCTCCATTCTTTTCACAGTTTACAGAAGCAGGATTAGCCATTCCTACGGTAGGTGTCGTCTTTTTTGTCCAAAGGTATTTTGACCCGCTTGCTGTGGTAAGCTCGAGTTGATTTCCTGTCATAAGCTGATATTTAGCATTAGAAAGGTCAAATTTGCTCTCAGCATCCATAAGAGGCGTATTGCAGTACATGAGCGTAGTAGCCATTGGTCCTGCTAGGATTTGGTCTCCTGAAAGAGAATAGGTCGTAGAAAGGCTATTGCAGAAAGATCCGAATACCTTTCCTGTTCCAAACTTTACTGTTGCTCCTGTCAGAGCTTTCCCTTCAAAAGAAGTGAGTTCCCATTCCGTTGCCTCGAGAGGGTTGATTTCTGCAGCGAAGATTCCGCTGACTGCGAGAGATGCAGCACAGAGCATTCCTGCTGCCATAAGTGTTTTTTTCATAGTTTTTTTGCATAGAAAAATAAAAACGTTTTCTATATTGGATAACGCATAGGATTAAAGAAATGTGACAAAAAAAATCTGACTTTTGTCGCTGGTGGGAGATTTTTTGGTATGAAAAGTGCTTGTAATTTGAGAGAGTTTGACTACATATAAGGGTGATTTTTTATTTTATTATTGATTAGAGATGAAAATTCTTGTGCTGAATAGTGGTAGCTCTTCATTGAAATACCAGCTTTTTAATATGGAGAATCAAGAGGTTCTGGCTAAGGGACTTGTCGAGAGGATCGGGATTGACGGAGGGAAAATTAAGCATAAAACCGCAACTGGAGTAAAGCATGACATCGAATGACATCTTGCAAATCATGAAGTTGCTTTGCACAAGGTACTTGAACTTTTGGTTGATCCTGAGCTTGGAGCTTTGGGAAGCCTGTCTGAGATCAATGCGATCGGACATAGAATGGTTCATGGAGGTGAAAGCTTTAAGCAATCAACGATTATTACTCCAGGAGTAAAGGAAGAATTTAGGAGATTAACAGCACTTGCTCCGCTTCATAATCCCGCTAACCTGATGGGAGTAGAAGCTTGTGAGAAGATTCTTCCTGGTGTGCCTAATGTTGCGGTCTTTGATACCGCGTTTCATCAGACTATGAAACCTGAGCACTATCTCTATGCACTTCCTTATAGATGGTATCAAGACTATAAAGTGAGAAGATATGGTTTTCACGGGACTTCTCATAAGTATGTAAGTCAAAGATTAGCTGAACTGATGGGAAGATCAGATTTAAAGGTTATTACCTGTCACGTGGGAAATTGAGCGAGCATTACTGCTATCAGAAATGGAGAAGTTGTTGAGACTTCTATGGGACTCACTCCTCTTGAAGGGGTGATCATGGGAACGAGGTGTGGAAATATTGATCCAGCTATTGTGCCTTTTATGATGAAGCAAGAAAATCTGAGCGTTGAGCAGATTGATACGATAATGAACAAGGAATCTGGGATTCTCGGACTCTTTGGTAAGTCAAGTGATCATAGAGACGTTGAGGATGGCTACCTTGCAGGCAGTGAAAAAGAAACCATGATCTTGGAAATGTATACGAATGCGATTTTGAAATATATTGGTAGCTATGCAGCACTACTTGGGGGTGTTGATGCCATCGTGTTTACAGCTGGAGTGCTAGAAAACTCTATCATTCAGAGAAAGCTCCTTGCTGAAAGGCTTGCTTGGCTTGGAGTCGATTTTGATGAAAGCTTAAATAACTTTAGAGGAGAAGAGAGAAAACTGACTAAAGAAGGTAGTAAGGTTCAACTTTGGGTGATTCCAACTGATGAGGAACTTATGATTGCAAAGGATACTTATGCTCTTACTAAATAGGAAATAAAGCCCTTTCTTTCAAAGCATTGTGAAGATTTTAGCTTATAAGGAATACTAGCTGTAGAACACTTATCCTGCTTTTGTTGGTAGATTGCTCTCTATAGTTGTAGTATTCCTTTTATATCTTTAGAAAAGATGAAAAAAATCTGACTTCTTATTTTGTCCATCCTTTGCTTAACAGGAATATCGTTTGCCCACGAGATTGATCCGATGCATTTACCGAGATTTGAGTATTTTGTGAATGATTATTCTCAAGCCCTCAGCCAAGAGGAATTTGAAGAGCTCAATCAACTTGCTGAGACTCTTGAAACGACATCCGGATATCAGTTCGTAACGGTTCTTTTCCCTCATAGAGAAGGGAATGAGCTTTTTGATATTGCACTCAAAGCGTTTAATGAAAACGGAATTGGAGATAAAGACAGGAATGATGGACTTCTGCTAGCGATCGCAACTGAGGAAAAGAAGATCAGAATTATGGTTTGATATGGATTGGAAGCTGAGATTCCTGATGCTCTCGCCAAAGCGATCATTGAAGCACTTATTAGACCTGAAGTAAATAGCGGAAACCTCTATCAAGGAATCAAGAATTTTTATAGTTTTTTTTCTGATCAAGAGATACAAGCTCATGTTAAGCAGCTGCTTCCTGAGGAAGAAGATTCCAGCTCTCAGATGACCTTTCTCTGAGTTTATGCGATTCTTTTGGCTGCGTTAGTCCTTCGAGGTTCGACAGGGAAAGGTGGATCTTCTAGAGGTAGTTGGAGAAGCTCAAGTTCAAGTTCAAGTAGCTCTTCTAGCTGGGGAGGAAGTTCTTGAGGTGGAGGCTGATTCTCTGGAGGTGGAGGAAGTTCTGGAGGCGGAGGTGCTGGAGATTAACTTGCAGTTTGAGAGCAAAAAAATATAAGAAATCAGACTTTTTATCTTTTTTTTGAGAGAATAGATGAAGAAAGGAACGCTTTGGGGAATCGTTATTGCTGTGATCTTGATCGGAATTTCTGTGATTGCAGGTCAATATAATTCCCTTGTAAAACTTGAGGAAACCGTCAAAGCCCAACGAGGACAGGTAGAATCCGTCTATCAAAGGAGAGCCGATCTCATCCCTAATATCGTAGCTACCGTCAAGGGAGAAGCTGCTTTTGAGCAGGAGACGTTGAGGCAAGTGGTAGAGGCGAGAGCTTCTGCGACACAGATGAAAATAGATGCAAATAATGCACAGGACTTTGCAAAATTCCAAGCAGCTCAGGGAGAACTCTCTCAGGCATTGGGAAGATTGATGATGCTTACAGAGAACTATCCTAGCTTAAAAGCCAATCAAGCCTTTAGCGATCTCAGAGTTCAGCTCGAAGGAAGTGAGAATAGAATTGCTGTAGAAAGGATGAACTACAATAAGGTTGTAGGAAAGTATAATATCAAGCTGAGAAGCTTCTTATTGCTAAGTGGCTCGGATTTGAGAGAGCAAACCTCTTTGAAGCAACAACGGGTAGCGAAGTTGCGCCTGTAGTAGCATTCTAGCCGAGGACTCGAAGAAAAAAGAAAGAAGTCTGATTTTTGACTTCTTTTTTTAATTATTTATTTAAGATTTTTTCAAAAAATAACTTGACTTTTGCCTCCTTTTCTCTATCTTTTTTTACCTAGCTTTATCCACTTGAGCTAAGTTTGCTTGTGAA
>ERZ773233.815-NODE-815-length-19417-cov-6.182471_pt1 | contig 19417 bp, 10 predicted proteins | sample MGYA00580991_ERZ773233 | MGnify/ENA primary metagenome ERZ773233 (study PRJEB29015, sample SAMEA2738178) | human oral metagenome | biome: human oral; feature: human-associated habitat; material: saliva | place: China | collected 2161 ...
ATCTGCCAGTTACTCCAATTGGTAAGGTTGATAAAAAGTCTTTACCTATTATAGAAAATAAAGAATAATGATAAAAAGGGGTCATTTAAGATTGACCCCTTTTAATTTTATAATTAAATTCCTGAGAATTTATAATAAGACTTTTTCTCTGTTTTCTCTATGGCGTTTATCTTTGCTGTTTATTTTATTCTCGTGAATATTCTATTCCAAAAACTTCAAAAAGAAACCTGTCCATAAAATCATTCTCCGTTAGAAGAAGATATCATATTGTGCGGTTTTATCGAATAAATAAAAGTTCTCTATACTTAGGTAAAGTCCACATTTCATCGCTAACAATCAGTTCAAGTTTATCTATCTGATAACGTATTTTTTCCATCTGTGGAACAATATTATCGTGATAAGCAATTGCTTTTTCGCGTTGCGACTCTATTTTATTTGCTACTTTCCTTGCCTCAACAAGTTCATCTACTCCAGTTTCTATTAGTTGAATGCGTTCGGCTACTTCTTTTAAAATTTTAATATTACGTTTGGTTAGCCTTTCTCCTTCTTCTTTTCCAAAGATATTTATCATAGAACTTACATTCTTTGCTAACCTACTTTGGTAGTGTGTAACCACTGGAATGATGTGATTCATAGCCAAATCGCCCATAACACGTGCTTCAATCTGTATTTTCTTTGTATATGTTTCCCATTTTACTTCGTTACGTGCTTCTAATTCGTTACGATTCATTACGTTCATTTGTTCGAACATTTGTATGGAATCATCGTGCAAATAAGCATCGAAACATACAGGACAACTTGCTTCACAGTCTAATCCTCTTTTTTCTGCTTCTTTTTTCCATTCGTCGCTGTAACCATTTCCGTCAAAGTGTATAGGTTTACACGTTTTTATATCTTCGCGAACAATTTCTATAATTGCACTTGTAGGGTCTTCGCCTTTAGAAATTAGTGCATCTACACGTGTTTTGAAGTTGGTTAAAGCCTCTGCAACAGCTGTGTTTAATACAATAAGTGCCGAAGCGCAATTTGCTTCGGAGCCAACTGCACGCAATTCGAATCGGTTTCCTGTAAAAGCAAATGGCGAAGTACGGTTACGATCGGTATTATCTATCAGCAATTCTGGAATTTCAGGAATATCGAGTTGCATTCCTTGCTTTCCTTTCACACTAAACAGATTCTTTTTATCGGCTTTTTCAATATGTTCCAACAAATCGGACACTTGTTTACCTAAAAACGATGATATAATTGCAGGTGGTGCTTCGTTTGCTCCTAAACGATGGTCGTTTGTAGCGCTCATAACCGAAGCTTTTAGTAAACCATTATGTTTATAAACTCCCATTAAAGTTTCTACAACGAAAACGACGAAACGTAAATTATCGTTTACATTTTTCCCGCTTTTGTGCAATAATATTCCTGTATCGGTAGACAAACTCCAGTTATTATGCTTTCCCGATCCATTAATACCATCGAAAGGTTTCTCGTGTAATAGTACGCGAAATCCGTGTCGATGTGCAATTTTCTTCATTACAGCCATTAAAAGCATATTATGATCTACGGCTAAATTACATTCTTCAAAGATAGGAGCAAGTTCAAATTGTCCGGGTGCAACTTCATTATGCCGAGTTTTAACAGGAATTCCGAGTTCTAAGGCATTAACTTCAAGATCTTTCATAAAAGCTTGCACACGTTCTGGTATAGTTCCAAAATAATGGTCTTCCATTTGCTGGTTTTTTGCCGAATCGTGTCCCATTAATGTTCTACCAGTTAGCATTAAATCAGGTCGAGTAAAATAAAGGTCTTCATCAACTAAAAAATATTCTTGTTCCCAACCTAAATTTGTATGCACCTTTTTCACGTCTGAATAGAAGTATTGGCAAACTTCTTTTGCTGCATTATCTACTGCTCGCAAAGAACGTAGCAATGGTGCCTTATAATCGAGTGATTCGCCTGTGTAAGAAATAAAAATTGTAGGGATACAAAGAGTGTCGTCTATAATAAAAACAGGACTTGTTGGGTCCCAAGCCGAATAACCTCTCGCTTCAAATGTGTTGCGAATACCACCAGATGGGAAAGAACTAGCGTCAGGTTCTTGCTGTACAAGTAATTTTCCAGAAAATTCTTCTATCATTCCACCCTTTCCATCAGGTTCAATAAACGAATCATGCTTTTCGGCAGTGCCTTCTGTTAATGGTTGAAACCAGTGAGTGTAATGTGTAACTCCATTATCTTTTGCCCATTTTTTCATTCCATTAGCAACACAATCAGCAATAGAACGGTCAAGACGTTCGCCATTATCCATAACGTCCACCATTTTATTATAAACGTCTATAGGAAGATACTTAAACATTTTTTTGCGGTTAAATACATTCTTCCCAAACAATTCCGATGGACGCTCTTTGGGCATCTTTAATTCTACAGGGCGTTTTCTAAAAGCCTCTTTTAAAACTTCAAATCTTAAGTTATCCATACCTTTTTTACTTTTAGCAGGTCATTATAATGCAAAAATAACCATTTAGTTGGAGTTTTCAAAATTATTATACTATTTTGACTAATAATTATAAGAAGAAATAAGCTAAATCATTAATTACAATTATTTCTCTCCGAAAAGGGTTGCATATTATTTCTTTACGAGTTTAATTATGGTATCTTCTCCCCTATTACAACTATATGTTAACTATTGCAATTATATGTTTAACGTTGTTATATATATGTTTAGCAGATATAATATATATAATTTTTACTGTTTACATTATGTTGGCGTTTTTTTCTATAAGCAAAAAAAATAGCCTATATTTACTCACGTAAACATAGGCCTTGCCACTTAACTAAATAACTCAAAAAATTACTTGACTCAATTCTCATCAGTGCATCTTCTCACGAAGACATACTAACTAACATTTGTTTGACTATTAACTTACTAATAACTATTTTGTATGTTTGTAATCAAGAATTATTTCTTAAATCAATGCAAAGGTATAGATAAAATAAATTTCCACCAACTATTTAGGTGTCTTTTTTATGCAATTATGAAAATTTATGACTATTTTTGCTCCCAGAACAGTTTTTTTGTTCTTTATTTCTAATAAATACAGCTTATTTTATCGTTATTTTCTTTCTTATAATGGCAATATGTTCTTTTTTTCTTGTAATTTTTATGATATATATAACAAAAGTATTTTTACGTGATACAAATTTTACATATATATTATTTTTACATATTAACTTAATCTATTTTTATACCATTATATCATCGCAGTTTTCGCGCCATTATTTCCTGTTGTTACTTGTTTTTGTACAGTTTTCTTTGTCTATTTTATAGTTTTACATAGCCAATTACGTTTCTGGTATAAGGCTTTATAAATTTGCCAAGAATAAAACAGAATTTGTTGAGACTTAAATGCCATTTTTAGATTAAACAGGAGGGAGGTTCTTAAAAAAATCGGCAACAAAATGTTTATTTTGTTCTTTCGTTATTGGCTAAAACGAAAATAATATCGCTGTAAGTAACATCTATTGAACATACATCTTTTATATATTTCATACCTTCGTTGGGTGGAATGTTATTTATTGCGTTTTGAATAGCTGCTATTTTCTTATCGTCTACAAAGTTGGTTACACTTAATTCTCCGTTTCTAACATATTTTGCTATATGCCGTACGATGGTTTCTATTGTTAAACCGCGTTCTTTTGCTATAGCTTCTAAGGTCATTCCTGCTTTATAAAGTTTGTAGCTTATGTTGTGTGTTGCTTCTTTTTTCTTTTTTTCGGCTTCTACTTTATGTTTTTTATTGCGTTGTTTTGCAATATCCTCGTCGCCCATTGATATTAAAATTGCTTCTTGTTTGCGTTTAAGATAGTGACTTGTGCTAAAATCTTCTATCATTATATCTTCCAGCAATAACAGTTTTGCTTGTTTACTTTGTTCAACTTCGCTAATATTATTATCTATTCGCTTTATGGCTTCTTTATTTTTACTTTCAATGCCTTTGGTTTGCTCTATCTGGTCTGCAAATATTTTTGAAAGTTCGTTGTAGAAATATTGTGCACTGCTTTTTATTCTATCTAAAAATTCTTTATTATGCAATTCTGCTATTGAGAAACCTTTTATATATTGTGTCCATTTCGTAGAAATATCCAGAACTTTCTCTTTCAATTCAGAAACTGTTGCTTGGTGTAGCGCAATTAGCTTGGTATGTTTATGGAAATGCTCTACCAAAGTTCTAAAAAGAGCCGATTCGGCATTATATATTTCGCTAAAGTTGAACAATTCCAACAGCATCATTCTGTAATATTCTTCTTTTAGGAGAGGTAAATTCTTAATACTTTCGGCTGCTCGTATGTTTTGTTGTGCAATATAGCTATCTACTCTAGCATCGTTTATAACGGCATTTCTGTTTAGTGTTGATGCTAAAACCAAACCTTCTAATGTTCTACATCTGCTTAAAGCCACATAAACCTGTCCAGATGCAAAAGCTTGTTGCGCATCTATAATGGCATGTTCGAAAGTTAGCCCCTGACTTTTATGAATTGTAATAGCCCAAGCCAATCGCAATGGATATTGTGTGAAAGTTCCTAACACCTCTCCTTCTATTTGTTTTGTTGTTTCGTTGAGTGTGTAACGAGTATTTTCCCACGTTTGGGGTTCAACCTCTATTTTCTCGTTTTCGTTCGGACAGCTTACTTCTATTCTTTCATTATCAATATAAGTAATCCGTCCTATTTTCCCATTATAATATCGTTCGAAACGGTCGTTATGAATAAACATTACTTGTGCTCCGCATTTTAATGTTAGTTCATAGTCGGCGGGATAACTATTTTCGGGAAATTGTCCTTCCACTCGTGCACAAAACTTATATACTTGTTCTTTAATTTGTTCTAATTGTCGGTCGTTTATATTATCGGCTATTCTGTTGTGCGTTGTTAAATGTATGTAATCGCTATTTTCATCGGGGGTGAAATTTGGTTGATAGCGTTTATTTAAAATATCAAAATCTTCATCAGAAACGTGTCCATCTCTAAAGTGGTTTAATATATCTATAAAAACTTTGTCTTGTTGTCTAAACACTTTTGTTAGCTCTATTGTAACATATTGTGTGCTTTGCAGAGCTTTAGAATCGAAAAAATAAGGTGTATTATAATAACGGCTTAACAATTTTTCTTCGTCTGGGCGCACAATAGGTGTAAGTTGTTGCAAATCGCCTATCATTAAGAGCTGTACTCCTCCAAAAGGTTTATTATGTTCTCTAAAACGGCGAAGAATAGAATCGATAGCATCAAGAATATCTGCACGAACCATACTGATTTCGTCTATAATAAGAAGGTCGAGTGTTCGCATAATTTGCCGTTTTTGCTTACTATATTCAAAACGTGGCTTTACTGTGCTTTCGGGAACAAATGGAGATAATGGAAGTTGAAAGAAAGAATGAATGGTTACACCATTAGCATTTATGGCTGCAACCCCTGTAGGTGCTACAACAATCATTCGTTTTGTGCTCCGTTGCTGTATAGTTCGCAAAAAGGTTGTTTTTCCGGTACCAGCTTTTCCTGTTAAGAAAATGCTAATGCCTGTATGTTCTACAAAATCCCATGCGTTGCGCAATTCGGTATTATTTTCCATTATTCTATAATGTGATAATTAGTCAGCAAATTTAAGAAAAAAGTATAAGAATAGCAAATTAGTATTGACAAAAATCAATTAGATTGATGAATAGCAATAAAATGGCGAATATTGTTTATTCTCTACTTTATTTTTTGCGTACAATGCAATATAGCTATAACTTTGCAGTCGTAAAAAGAGATGATATGAGCCGCTTTTTCTGGAGACTCTCAAAAAAATAAGAAGAAAAAAATAAGATTAGGATAACAATAAGACTCAAGATTGTTTATAGAAAAGGTTCATATAGGTAAAAAAGATAGTTGATTAGTTATTATTATAGAGTAAATAGTTTAAGTTAGTTGATGATTTGAGAAAGTAGAAAGGTGGTGCTTCGTAAACCGAAACGCCACCTTTCTGTATGTAGAGTATAATGTTTTATATATAGCGAGAAAAAATTTTCTAAGTAGAACTATTTATGGCTGAATTAAAGTGTATACAGAAGCAGCTAATATGGCAAAAAGCGTATAGTAAAATAGGGAAAAAATAAAGAATAATTATGTGGAGAAATTTTATAATAAAAAACATTGAGGTTTTTAATTATAAAATTTTATTTTCTTATTAATTTTTTCTATTTCGTAATTACAAAATCTATAATGTATCTTTTAAAAGTTAAATAGGCTTCGGTATAGCTTGCCCTATTTTATTTTATTGTTGGCATATTGTTTATTGTTATATAACGATGTAACAGTTTACAGCGAATTAGAAAGACAAGCAAAATAGATGGTAAGAAGCGAAAAATGGTAAAAAAGTTATAGTATAAACAAAATATAATGGCACTACAGCTTAATGAACAATTGAGATAAAAGAAAAAACCAATCCCACTAATTACATTAACAGTGTTTGTAATTAGCAAAAAAATATGTTCTTATAAAAAAAGAGCTTGCAAAAGTTTATATTATATCTTTTGCAAGTTTCTTTTTAGCTAATATTTATAGTTTTTCTCCATAACATAAGTCGCCAGCATCTCCAAATCCTGGAACAATATACTTATGTTCGTTTAGTCCATCGTCTATAGCTCCACACCAAATAGTAGTGTTATTATCGGGGAAAGTCTTTTTTATATGTTCAATACCTTCAGGAGAAGCAATTACACATGCAATGTGAACATGTCGTGGTTCACCTTTAGAAAGAATAGCTTTATAGCCAAGTTCCATCGAACCACCAGTAGCTAACATTGGATCGGCAATAATTAAAGTTTTACCATTAATATCGGGTGTTGCCAAATATTCAACATGTATACCCACTTCGTGGTGTTCTTTGTCTTTATATTCTCTATATGCACTTACAAAAGCATTTCCAGCATGGTCGAAAATATTAAGAAAACCGTTATGAAAAGGTAGTCCTGCCCGGAAAATTGTTGCGAGAACAATTTTGTCGGTAGGTATATTTACCTTTGAAACGCCCAATGGCGTGAGTATTTCTTTTGTTTCGTACTGAAGAGTTTTAGAGATTTCGAAAGCTTCGAATTCCCCTATTCGCATAACATTATTACGAAAAAGGAGACGGTTTCTCTGGTACTCTTTGTCACGAATTTCTGCCATGTATTGGTTTACAATGGAGTTTTGATCCGAGAAGTTAATGATTTCCATTTTTCTTTTTACACTATGGTTATATATTGGTGATATATATGTTTGGGAGTAATAGTTTTTATGCGCCCAAAATTTCGGCAAAATTAAGAAAATAGTTTAGCATTTGCAACGTCCGAATAGCAAATATCTTTTAATATCAAGGAATTTTATATTCTTTAACCTTACAAATCAATTCTTGTTGTATTTTTTATCTTTATGATTTTGCGTTGCATAATAAAATTACTACCTTTGCGATGTTTAAGGTAAAATAGTAATAAGATTAAGAGATAAATTTCAACATAATTTTATATTATAAAAATGGCAAAATTTGATAAGAGCGTACTTACGAAGTACGGTATTACAGGTACAACAGAAGTACTTTACAATCCTTCTTACGAAGTATTGTTTAACGAAGAAACAAAAGAAGGTCTTGAAGGTTTTGAAGTTGGTCATGAAACAGAACTTGGTGCTATTGACGTAATGACAGGTATTTATACTGGTCGTTCTCCTAAAGATAAGTTTATTGTTGATGATGAAAATTCTCACGATACAGTATGGTGGGATTCAGAAGAATATCATAACGATAACCATCGTGCTACAAAAGAAGCTTGGGCAGCAGTAAAAGATATTGCAAAGAAAGAACTTTCTAACAAACGTTTGTTTGTAGTTGATGGTTTTTGTGGTACACACAAAGACACACGCATGAAGATTCGTTTCATTGTAGAGGTTGCTTGGCAGGCTCACTTTGTAACAAATATGTTCATTCGTCCAAAAAGCGAAGCAGATTTCGAGCAAGAACCAGATTTCATTGTTTACAATGCTTCAAAAGCTAAAGTAGAAAACTGGAAAGAACTTGGTTTGCATTCAGAAACTTGCGTTATGTTTAACGTAACTTCTAAGGAGCAAGTTATTGTAAATACATGGTACGGTGGTGAAATGAAGAAAGGTATGTTCTCAATGATGAACTACTTCTTGCCATTGAAAGGTATTGCTTCTATGCACTGTTCTGCAAATACAGATATGAACGGAGAAAACACAGCAATTTTCTTTGGTCTTTCTGGTACAGGTAAAACAACATTGTCTACCGATCCTAAGCGTAAACTTATTGGTGATGACGAACACGGATGGGACGATAAGGGTGTATTCAACTTTGAAGGTGGTTGCTATGCAAAAGTTATCAACCTTGATAAAGAATCTGAACCTGATATTTACGGTGCAATTACACGCGATGCTCTTCTTGAGAACGTAACTGTTGACGAGAATGGTAAGATAGACTTTGCAGATAAGAGTGTAACCGAGAATACTCGTGTATCTTATCCTATCTATCATATTAAGAATATTCAGCGTCCAGAATCACAAGGTCCAGCTGCAAAACAGGTAATTTTCCTTTCTGCTGATGCTTTTGGTGTACTTCCTCCAGTATCTATTCTTAATGCTGAACAAACAAAATACTACTTCCTTTCTGGTTTCACAGCAAAATTAGCTGGTACAGAACGTGGTATTACAGAACCAACTCCAACATTCTCTGCTTGCTTCGGTCAGGCTTTCTTGGAACTTCACCCAACAAAATATGCAGAAGAGTTGGTTAAGAAGATGGAAAAGAGCGGTGCTAAAGCTTACTTAGTAAATACTGGCTGGAATGGTACTGGAAAACGTATTTCTATTCGCGATACTCGTGGTATTATCGATGCTATTTTGAACCACTCTATCGACGCCGCTCCTACAAAACAGATTCCTTATTTCAACTTCACTGTTCCAACAAAACTTGAAGGTGTTGCAACTGAAATTCTCGACCCACGCGATACATATAAAGATGCTTCACAATGGGACGAAAAAGCTAAAGACCTTGCAGCTCGTTTCATAAAGAACTTTAAGAAGTATGAAACAAACGAAGCTGGTAAGAAGCTTGTTGCAGCTGGTCCACAGCTCTAATATATATAAGGTGTAACGAAAACACTTTATTAAAACCTTTAAACTCATCTCTATCAACTGGTAGAGATGAGTTTTTTATATCTAAAAGCAATAACAATATAAAAGTATTGTGCCTATTCAAATTGTTTACACCTTATTATATATAGGCATCTACATTCTATAGTTGTTAGCATTTTGCAAGTGAGCAATAAAACATATAAAAGTATTAATAAGAATATAACAAAACTATCGGTAAGAATATAACAACCGAAAGCTGATCACATAGTTATAATCTCTCATTTTCAGCAATATTCCTTATAAATTTCCTTATAAATGATGATTGTATGTAAAAAAAGAAAGACGTAACTTTGCACCCACATTAAAAAGAACAAGAGTTATGAAATTTTCTTTCTTACTATGTACAGCACTCTTTCCACTTTGTGCAATGGCAGAAGTAACCGATTCAACAACCACACAACATCACATATTAAAAGAGGTTGTAGTGAATGGGTTTAAACAAGACAACATTAGTAAAGCTCCAATGTCAGTATCTGTGGCAGGGAGTCAGTTTATTAACCATAACGAATTAAACGGCTTACGCGATGTAAGTAGTGTGTTTCCAAATATTTTTATAGCAGATTATGGTGCACGACAAAATACACCTATCTACATTAGAGGTATTGGTTCTAAAACAAATGCCCCTTCTGTTGGACTATATATTGATGGAATGCCCTATTTTGAACGGTCAGTTGTTGATTTAGATATTGCAGGAATCAACGGAATAGAAATTCTACGCGGACCACAAGGTACATTATATGGACGAAATTCTACAGGCGGACTTATCAATATTTATACCTATTCGCCATTAGAATATCAAAACACTATAGCCAAATTGAGTTATGGTTCGCGCAACGATTTACGTTTAGGCTTATCGCATTATCAGAAACTTACACAACGTTTAGGACTTCACGTAGCAGGAAATTATCATAGAAACGATGGATTTTTTCGCAATATAGCAACGGGAGAAAAAGCAGATAATTTGAAAAGTGCCAATGCAGAAATGGGATTAGCATGGCAAGCAGCTCCACTTTGGACAATGCGTTTGAATGTTCTTTTCGATCATTCTACACAAGGTGGTTATCCTTACGGAAAATATAACGCAACCAATAACACGGTAGAAGCTGTAAACTACAATCGTTACAGTAGCTATAGACGAAATGTTCTTTCGGCTGGCTTAAATTGGCTTTATAAAGGAGATAAACTCCACTTCAATTCACAAACATCGTTCCAATACAGTAAAGATAAACAATATATAGACCAGGATTTTACACCAAAAGACCTCTACTTTGTTATAACAGGACTGAAACAAACTCTCGTAAGCCAAGAGCTTACATTACGTTCGGCAAACAATAATAATCGCTATCATTGGATTATAGGTGCTTTCGGCTTCTATCAAAAATTAAATAATAGTGTTGAAACACAGTTCATAACAAAAGACTTTGCTACGCCTAAGTTCTATAATAATCCTACTTGGGGAGGAGCTATTTATCATCAGTCTACTTATGATATAACAAAAACACTACATGCATCAATAGGATTGAGATACGATTATGAACGAGTAGGCGAAAACTATACAGCAAACAAATATAATCTAAGCACAGGACTTGCAAGTAATGTACAAACAGCAACGTATAAAGACCACATGCACTTTAATCAGATAACACCAAAATTTACACTCAGTCAGCAAATTTCTGCCAACAAAATGGTGTATGCTTCTATAGCACGTGGTTATAAAGCTGGTGGTTATAATGTTACTTCTACTACACAGAAACTTCCAGCTTACGATCCAGAATACAATTGGAATTACGAAATTGGAGCAAAGTTGGCTTTCCTTAATGGAACTCTTCAAACAGAAATGAGTTTATTCTACATAGATTGGAAACATCAACAAGTAACAACTACCGTACCTGGTGTAGGAAATATTATTAATAATGCAGGACATTCTAACAGTAAAGGTTTCGAGCTTTCGGCAACTTATCGTCCTATCACAAGCTTAGAATTGCAAGCAAATTATGGTTATACTTATGCGCAATTCCTATATTATAAGAAAAGTGCAACCGTAGATTTTACTGGCAATATGTTACCAATGGTGCCAAAACAAACTATGTCGTTTGTAGCTAATTATACACTTTCTAATGTAGCAGGATTAGATAAACTTATGTTTAATGCTGCACTTACAGGTACTGGAAAAATATATTGGACAGAAGATAACAAGTTAAAACAACCTTTTTATGCGCTTCTCAATCTGAAGATTGCAGCAACAAAGGGACGTTTCACATGGGAAGTTTGGACAAAGAATACAACCAATACACATTATATGAGCTATGCTTTTGTTTCGTCTGCAGCATTTGCTCAACAAGGTAAACCTTTTATGATAGGCACATCTTTGGTGTTTAAACTTAATCCATAGTATCAGATTATCTTTTCTCTATGAACAAAAAACAAACACAGAAGGTAGCTTATCTGTCTACCTTCTTTAGTCTATATATAGCTCAAGCAGTGCCTATGAGTTTTTTTACTACGGCACTGCAAGTTATTATGCGCGAACAAGCAGTGTCGCTATCCGTTATTGGATTGCTACAAATAATAAAACTGCCATGGATATTAAAAGTGTTTTGGTCGCCAGCAATAGACCGTTATTGTAATACAGTGCGCGACTATAAACGAGCTATTATTGGTGCAGAAATTACTTATGCACTACTTATTTTTATAACAAGCCTCTTCGATTTACATACAATTCTGCCCTCTTATTTCCATATTCTAATAGCAATAATACTTTTGGCTTTGGCAGCTTCAGCCACACAAGATATTGCAACTGATGCTTTAGCTATACGCACATCAACAACCAAACAACGCGGATTACTTAACAGTATGCAATCGATGGGTAGTTTTGGCGGAAGTCTTTTAGGAAGTGGTGTATTACTTATGGTTCTCCATTCGTATGGTTGGAATAGTGTAACACAATGTCTCAGTGTTTTTGTTCTTATAGCACTTGTTCCACTATTGCTACACAAGAAACTTAGTTTCCAGCAAGAAACACAAACAAAACAGCGTGCTACATGGAAAGACTTTGTACTATTTTTCACGCAAAAGGGTATAGCACGACAAATAGTTTTCTTAGTTCTCTACTATACAGGTATCATTGGCATTATGTCTATACTTAAACCTTTTATGGTAGATTTGGGTTACTCTATGAAAGAAATAGGTTTCCTATGTGGCATTATTGGCATTGGTGCAGCCTTCGTTATGGCATATCCAGCAGGAATTTTGGTGCGTCGTTATGGCTATCAGCGTATGCGGTCTGTATTTGCATTCATAATGTTCCTCGCAACACTCATTTTTGTATTCCTATCTATAAACCAAAATTTCACAACAACTCTAACTCTAACCATAGCTATTGTTGTGTTATGGGGCAGTTATGGTATGGGAACTGTTGTGGTTTACACTTCATCTATGAAACATGTACGAGTGGGAAGAGAAGGTACCGATTTTACAGTTCAAACCGTTATAACTCACTTGATGGGAATTATAATAGCAGTTATAGGCGGTGTCATTGCACATTATGTGGGCTATGCTGGAATGTTTGCTACACAAAGCGCCATTGCATTGGCATCTTTCTTCTACACTTTACAAATGAATAAAACAGTGAAATAATAATGAACGAAGCTCTTTTTAAGAAATATAATGTACCTGTTCCTCGTTATACAAGCTATCCGACGGCAAACGAGTTTGAAGCTTTCGATGCACAACGTTATCTGAAAGCTGTAGAAGCATCGAACAATGCCATTGCCGACAATATTTCCTTTTATATACATGTGCCTTTCTGCAGACATCTTTGCCACTATTGCGGCTGTAACTCTGTTGCGATGGCGAAACCTTCACGGGTGGAAGAATATTTCAACACACTACACAAAGAGATTGATTTACTGCTACCTCATTTGCGCAAAAATCGTAAGATAAGTCAGATACATTATGGAGGAGGAAGTCCATCGTCAATGCCTTTACACTTTATTCGTTCGCTCAACGAACACTTATTGGAGGCTTTCGACACCATTGAACAACCAGAGATTGCTATTGAATGCCACCCTGGATATCTCGACACAACCGATTGGCAATATTTGCTCGACAGTGGATTTAATCGTTTCAGCTTAGGCATTCAAGATTTTAATGCGAATGTTTTGAACACCGTAAATCGTCGACCATCTATTTTGCCTGTTGAAGATATTATGAATATATTGCGTAATGGTGGTGCAAAGGTGAACTTCGATTTTATTTATGGCTTGCCCGGACAAACTGTAGCAGAGTTTGTTTCTACTATAGAAGCTGCCATAAAACTACGTCCTAACCGCTTAGTTACCTTTAGTTATGCACACCTGCCAAGTATTTTTAAACGACAAATGATATTGGAGAAAGCTGGCTTGCCCCCACAAACCGAAAAACTAAAAATGTTTGAAGAGGCTTCTAAACTTCTTCAGGCGGAGGGCTATTGTGCTATTGGTATGGACCACTTTGTGTTGCCCGACGATGATTTGAATGTGGCTTTACAGCATCAAACTCTGCATAGAAACTTTCAAGGCTATTGTCCACGTCGCATTACAGCACAAGTTTATGCCTTTGGCGTGTCGGGCATCAGTCAGTTAGACGAGGCGTATGCACAAAACACGAAAGATATTTCTGCCTACATTTCGCAAGTAAATGCAAACCAATTGCCCATTGCAAAAGGTTACGCTTTGGCTTCGTGGCAGCGCATAACACGCGAAGTAATAGAATGTATTATGTGCAACAACTCTGTGAATTGGAACGATATGGCTAAAAGGTTGCATTGCTCGGTTGATGATATTAAGCAAGCTGTACACTACGATGAGACGCAACTGAAAGAACTTCAGACTGATGGTTTGATTACATTCGATACCAATTCGGTGAAACTAACTAACGATGGTATGACCTTTGTGCGTAATGTTGCTGCTACTTTCGACCCCATGATGCGCAACAATCATAAACTATTTTCAAAACCAGTATAAACTCTTTATTCTTTGCACAATGCAAAACGAAACACAACATATTATAGACACTATTGTTATAGGTGCCGGACTTACAGGACTAACTACTGCACACACGTTGCGAAAGCACGGCAAAGAGGTGGTTGTGTTAGAGAAAACAAATAGGATTGGCGGACAAATTCAAACTCATCGGCAAGATGGTTTCACGTTCGAAAGCGGACCAAACACGGGTGTTGTAAGCTATCCTGAAGTGGCTGAACTATTTAAAGATTTGGAAAAAGAAGGCTGCACACTCGAGGAGGCACACAACGAAGCTAAGCAACGGTGGATATGGAAAGGTAAAAAGTTTTATGCCTTACCATCTAACTTGATTACTGCGATACGCACACCGCTATTCAGTTGGACAGATAAGTTTGGAATATTGCTCGAACCTTTCCGTGCAAAGGGTACCAATCCAAACGAAGATGTGGCATCAATGGTTGTTCGACGACTGGGTAAAAGCTATTTAAACTATGCTGTAGACCCATTTATTTCGGGTGTATATGCTGGCGATCCGCACTCGCTCGTTACACGATATGCACTGCCAAAGCTCTACAACTTGGAACAGAACTATGGAAGTTTTATTCGTGGAGGCATAGCCAAAGGAAGGGAAAGGAAGACCGAACGCGACCGATTGGCTACTAAAAAGGTGTTCTCGGCGGTAGGCGGATTGCAACATCTGGTGGACGCTCTGGCACAATCGGTAGGATTTCAGAATATAGTTTTGCAAGCCAACAATGTTGTTGTTACACCGCTGGAAGGGATATGGCAGGTGAACTATACCAATACAAGTGGCGAAAAAATAAGTTTGCATAGTAGGCACGTGGTTACAACTGTGGGGGCTTACGAGCTAAAAACTATGTTGCCCTTTGTTGATAACGTCGACATTATGCCTATCTCTGCCCTACACTACGCACCCATTGTGCAAGTTAGCGTGGGATTAACCAATGCGCAAGGTGTTGAAAATAAAGCCTTCGGCGGACTTATTCCTACTTGCGAGCAGCAACAATTGCTGGGCATTCTTTTCCCATCGGCTTGCTTTTCGCATCGTTGTCCTACACAGGGCGCACTCTTTTCGTTCTTCCTCGGTGGGGTGAAACACGCTGAAATGCTTACGAAGAACGATAACGAATTGTGCGAAATAGTAACCAAAGCATTGCATACTATGCTTCGGTTTCCACACGATATACACCCTGAGATGATACGAATATTCCGACACGAGCGTGCCATTCCACAGTATGAGCTATCGAGTGGCGAGCGTTTTGCAGCCATTACACGCATTGAACAGAACTATAAGGGCTTAATAATAGGTGGTAATCTGCGCAACGGCATTGGTATGGCAGACCGTATTAGGCAAGCTGTTAATATAGCAATGCAACTTGTAAGGGCAGATGCTAAATAGTGAGAGTTTATATTGTTAAAAACAAAAGTAGCCGTTAGAAGCTCGGCTTATTTTGTTTTATTGCTAAGCATACCTATATATTTTATAACCAAAATGCAGCAAACCACCTTTTAGCAAGAAGACGAAAGTTACCAAAGGTTAATGGTGTAAAGATGAAACAATATGGGTGCGATGTAACGCCCAATTAAGACGAAACAATGAAACAGCAGATATCTAATTAGTTAGATGTCTGCTGTTTTTTGCTCTACACAATGGTGTTGCTCCGTTATTTCTATGGTATAGTGTTTGTTCATCAACAATTGCGCATTCATAGATCCATAGATGCGCATTTGTAGATCCATAGATGTACATTCGTAGATCCATAGATGTACATTCGCAGATCCATAGATATACATTCGCAGATCCATAGATATACATTCGTTTCAGTATAGTGTATATACACTGGTTAAACCATTTATCTAACGATAAATAGAGCATAAGCCATAGTGTTGTTGGTAGCAAACCATAGTGTTACCAACAGAAGGCAATAGTGTACAGAGCGGAGGGCGGATATTTACTTTTTATTGCCCTTTGCGTCGAAGTGGTAATTGAAAGTTAAGCAAACATAGTGGTGCAGAAATTCGTTCCACGTTTCGGTACGATTTGTTGAGTTTACGTTAAGTTCATAATAGCGGTTTTGGTTCAGAATATCGTCGAAACTTAATCCAATCCAGTTCTTACTCTTCTTCCAAACATAACGAATGTAGCCCTCCCATATTATGCGGTGGCGGTTCAGGGTCTGCGATAAATAGCCTGTTGTGGCTTTGTCCTGTATTTCGTTGTTTATCTCCCAGCCTTTCCACTTCAGTGTTGCGCGCAATCCGTAGGCATATCGGATAGGTGTGTTGTTGTATTGGCTCGCCAGCGAGTATCTGTTTCGTTGTAAATTAATTCCTCCGAAGATGCCAGCTTGCAGCCAATCGCTTTCGTACGACAGTTCGGGATTTGACACAAAAGTAAACACTCTCAGTTGGTTTTGCTCTTGTGCAGCGTGTCCGTTGAAATCGGCAAGATAGCCATACGCTTTCTTGAAATGCGCTTCTGCCTTGTTGGAGAAGTGTATGTAGTCGCCAAAACTTCGGTCGTAGGTTAGTTCAGCGAACCAATCGTTGCCGCTTCGCACGTTTTCGCTGTGGCTACGGTACACACCTGTTTGTGGGTCAAAGTTATACACCGTGGAAATGGGATTGATAATGTGTGTGTATCCCACTTTAAAGAGGAACATAGCTTGCTGTTTTGTTGCTGTGGCAGCATAGTTTAACGAGGTTGTATGCTGATGGGTGCGATGCAATAGAGGGTTTCCTTCTACTATCCAGAATGGGTCGGTGTCGTCGCGATAACCCAATGTAGCCAGCAGGTCGGGCAGCTTTGTTGTGTAGTTGAATGCAATATCGAAGCGATTATTCTTGTTCAACTTCCATTTAACAGCCATTCCCGGCATAAAGGTATTACTGTTGCGGTGTGCCACAGTGTCTAATCTACCACGCTGATAGTTCAGTTGTTCCCAATCGAAATTATAGTCTACAGTAGGAATAAACTGCCAATTGCCCACCTTGTAAGTTATACCAAGCGTACTTGTGGCATTGGTTTCTAAGTGCTTACTGCGATAGCTGTTGGCTGCATCGAGCACGCTCTCGGGGTCGTCTTTTATCTTTGAAGCGATGGGAGAACTGTAAAAACTTTGCCGAATGTTATTGTTACCGGCTTTAAACTGTTCTGCTGCGGTTAGCATAATTGCGTCATTGATGTGATATTCTATCTCAGCCTTTCCGCTTGCCTCTATGTTATGATAGGGTGCGCGACTATATTGATAGAGTGGCGAAGATATTCCTTTGTTTATATACTCCAGCTCGCGATGAGCATCAAAACGATTATTGCCATTCTGGTATTCCATTTCGGCATTGATTTCCAACTGTGCCTTCTTGGCAATGAAGTGTTTCCAGATACCTTCGAGTTTAATTCCTCCACCTTCGTTTATTTGTTGCTGGTACGAACGTTCTCGGTTTATAATATGCCGATAGACTGCATCGCCGTGCCCTGCGCTTAGTGCTAAGTCTAAAGGAAAGTCTCCGTAAGGTTTCGTATCGGTGTCGAAGCGTGCGCTACCTGTCTCTGTATTGTTTCGTTGCAATGTGTAATTGAAAATTAAGTGTGCTGCAGCGATGTTATTTCTATCTACAAACGACAGCAATTCGGCACGCACTTCGGGTGCTATTTCGTGGTTATAGTGTTTCGTTCGGTTTAGGCTCCACGTTGTTACATTGTTTGGCGAGAAGTATTGTGCGGCTTCGTAGTCGGTTCCCCAACCATCTTTGTGATTGAAGTTAGAAGAAAGTGCAACAAAGTGATATTCGTTGGCTATTGCTTTCCAATTGTGCTGATAGCCTAAGGCTGCATTCTGTGCCTTGCCGAAATAGTCGAAGTCGCCACTTTCCCACCAGCTTGTACCTACTTTCTGATATTGGTCTACGTTGTTGGCATTAAGGTGAAACATGATAGGATTCTTGTCGCTGAGTTTTGTTGAAGTAATATCAGCCTCGTAGTTCTTGGGCGATTGCAGCTTCGCCTTTATGTCGCCATACCATTTATCCATAAAGCCCGCCTTTATTTTAATATCCAAAACTTGGTCTTCCTTGCCGTCGTCTTTGCCCGAATGTTTGGCAAATTCGCTTGCTTTGTTGTAGCTTTTAATGTTCTGAACGGCTTCTGCAGGCAAGTCGGCAACGATTCCGCTTCCTCCGAATATATCGTGTCCGTTCATTTGTAGGCGCAAAGGTTTGTCGTTCCAATACAGTTTGTCGTCTTTTTTCGTTACGCCTGGCAGCTTTTCTATAAGTTCTTTCAGTCGAGCACCTTCGGTTAGCTTGAATGCAGCAGGGTTAAACACAATCGTATCGCCCTGTATGGTGAAACGTTTAGCCTTTGCCGACACCATCACTTCGTCAAGTACAACGTCTGACGGTTGCAGTCTGAACTCCCCTAACTTTATGGTATCGGCAGTCGAACCGCTTCCACAGTAACCTCTCTTCTTGGTATCGTGGTAGCCTAAGAGACTCACCGTAACCGTTAGTCTCCCTTCGGAGGAGCAATGATTGCTGAAATTGCCCAACGAGTCGGTAGTGGTAGTGATGATATGAATGGATCCACCCATCTTGCACTCCATCCGTACTGACGCCATTGCCAGAGGTTCGTTAGTCTTGTCGTCTACAGCTTTACCCGTAACAATATCTGCACTTACCATCATTGGTATGCTCACCAATAAGGTAAGTATAAGGCTAAATAAACATTTCTTTTGTATCATATATGCAGCTTATTTATTGTTCAGATGGGTTTTATAGTTATAAGATGTTGCAAATATAATACTTTATTTTGATATAAAGGCATTTACCCCCCTATTTATTAAAATATCTTAACTTTTAAACAGTGCTATCATTTCAAATTCTAAGTGCTTTTAAGATGTAGGACCGTAGTTAATGTGCAATATTTATAATTTCTTTCCTATTCGTTTGTGGTTTTTAAATAATCTTGTTACCTTTGCACCGTCATTAACTGAAAGTAAAAAGATTGAGACAGACAAATCTACATATTAGTTCTTCGGTTTGCACCTTATATAATAAAGGTGTAAACAGTATTGCATCTATATGTAGCTTACAAAAGAACGAAGATAAAAAAGAGGAAAGAAAGTCCGCTAAATATTTGGTAGTTCCAAATATTTGTATACTCTCTCTCTCTCTCTCTCTCT
>ERZ773233.820-NODE-820-length-19305-cov-6.989766_pt1 | contig 19305 bp, 19 predicted proteins | sample MGYA00580991_ERZ773233 | MGnify/ENA primary metagenome ERZ773233 (study PRJEB29015, sample SAMEA2738178) | human oral metagenome | biome: human oral; feature: human-associated habitat; material: saliva | place: China | collected 2161 ...
TTCACACCCAGTACCTTAGGGTTTAGAAGTCCGCTCTTTAAAAACTCTTCTCTGATAGGTCTGAAGTAGTCTGCTATCTCAGATAAAAGATTTATATCAAGACCTGTATCATAAGGTGTTCCCTTAAATGTTTCCACCATAACCTCTGTGGCAGGCTGTGAAGTGCCCAGTGCAAAAGGTGAAATTGCAGTATCAATAATATCACAACCCGACTCCACCGCCTTTAGAAGTGACATTGATGCAAGACCTGCAGTATAGTGAGTGTGAAGTTCTATAGGCAGCTTGGTGGATTCCTTAAGACTTGTAATAAGTTCCTGTGCCGCATACGGTGTCAAAAGACCTGCCATATCCTTAACACAAAGTGAATCCGCACCCATGTCCTCAATTCTCTTTGCAATATCTTTCCAATAATCAAGTGTGTATGCATCGCCCAAAGTATAGCAAAGAGCTATTTGAACTTCAGCATTTTTCTCTTTATTTGCCGCATCAACGGCTGTCTTTAAGTTTCTGATATCATTTAACGCATCAAAGATACGAATTATATCAATACCGTTTGCAACCGACTTTTGAACAAAGTACTCTACAACATCATCTGCATAATGATTGTATCCAAGGATATTCTGCCCTCTAAAGAGCATCTGAAGTTTAGTGTTTTTGAATCCGTCTTTAAACTTACGAAGTCTTTCCCACGGATCTTCATGTAAGAATCTGAGCGAAGCGTCAAATGTAGCACCACCCCAACATTCTACAGCCCTGTATCCTACTTTATCCATTTTATCTATTATAGGAAGCATCTGTTCTGTAGTCATTCTTGTTGCTACCAAAGACTGATGTGCGTCACGAAGCACGGTCTCAACTATTTGAACAGGCTTTTTCTTAATCTCTGCCATAATCCCTCCTTATACTATTCCGAATATTGCCATAAATGTTCCGGCAGCTACAGCCGTACCGATAACACCTGCCACATTAGGTCCCATAGCATGCATCAAAAGGAAGTTTGTAGGATCATACTCCGCACCTACCTTTTGTGAAACTCTGGCTGCCATTGGCACTGCCGAAACACCTGCCGAACCGATAAGCGGATTTACCTTACCGCCTGTAACCTTACACATTATCTTACCGAATATTACGCATGCCCAGGTACCGAAAGCAAAAGCTATAAGTCCAAGCGCTACAATCTTTAAAGTTGTAACTTTAAGGAATGCCTCCGCACTTGTTGTAGCACCAACACTGGTTCCAAGTAAGATAACAACGATATACATCATTGCATTTGCAGCTGTCTCTGTAAGTTGCTTTACAACACCACTCTCTTTAAAGAGGTTTCCAAGCATCAGCATACCTACCAAAGGTGCTGTAGTAGGAAGTATAAGACATACCACGACCGTAACTATTATAGGGAAAAGAATCTTCTCAAGCTGTGATACAGGACGAAGCTGCTCCATCTTGATTCTCTTCTCTTCATCAGTTGTAAAGAATTTCATAATAGGCGGCTGTATGATAGGTACCAAAGCCATATATGAATACGCCGCTACAGCTATAGGTCCCAGGTATTCAGTCTGTCCAAGCTTACCTGCAAGGAAGATAGAAGTAGGGCCGTCAGCTCCACCAATAATAGATATTGCCGCTGCCGCCTTATCATTAAATCCCATAAAGATTGCTATAAAATAAGCCGCATAAATTCCAAACTGTGCCGCCGCACCAAGTAAGAATGATTTCGGATTTGCTATAAGCGGACCGAAATCGGTCTGTGCACCTACACCCATGAATATAAGTGATGGCAATATACTCCATTCATCCAATACATAGAAATAGTGAAGCAAACCGCCCACACCGTTTGCTGAATTCTCAGGTCTAAGCATTATATCCGGATAGATATTTACAAGTAACATACCGAAAGCAATCGGAACCAGCAAAAGAGGCTCAAATCCCTTTTTGATTGCCAAATACAGGAATATAAAGGCAACAAAAATCATTATCAAATTGCCAAAGGTAAGATTCATGAATGCGGTCTGAGCAATCAAATTGGATAATGTATTTAATATATAATCCATTTTTTCTCCCTCCGGATATTAGTTGATTGTTACAAGAGTTTGATTAGTTTCAACACTGTCTCCAACATTTACATTTATACTTGCAATTGTACCGTCCTCAAGTGCTACGATATCATTTTCCATCTTCATAGCCTCAAGTACAGCTACCACTTCACCTTTTTTAACTGCCTGATTAAGACTTACCTTGATGCCAAGGATCTTTCCGCTCATAGGTGCAACAACCTTTACTCTACCTTCACTTCCACTTGCAACAGGTGCCGCCGGCTTAGCAACAGGTGCAACCGTTGTAGACACTACAGGTGTAACAGGAGCACTTGCTCCTCCTCTTTCCTCAACAGAAACTTCATATGATTTGCCATTTACTGTAATAGTATAATTCTTCATTTTTCCCTCCACTATCTTTTAACTCTCTTTATTGAACGAACAATAAGGTTTGACGCATCTGTATTGCTAAACTCCGCTATAGCTGCAGTAATTACTGCCACAAGTTCCAGATCATCTTCAATATTTTCAGGCTCGTTTACCTTTACCGCCTCAATTACAGGTTCTTCCTTAGTCTTTGCTTTTAATTTATTCTCAAATACATTTATATACTTAAACAAGCTTATAAGGAATGATATAAAAATCAATATAATAAATACTGTTCCCATACCTAGAACTGTATTAAGTGCGGCCTTTTCCATATTTTCAATAACGCTGTACTTAGGTGTGATAGAAAATACCGCTACCTGATTTGTTTTGCTGTCAAAACCGAGTGTCATCTCGGATTTTCTGTTTTCGCCGGAATAATTTACCTTAACAACATAATTGCCTTCTGAAGCTGAGACTTTTGTATCATCAATTCCTACAAGATCTCCAACAAGCTCCTTTGTTGATTTAAAGTTTTTTACTCCTTCGGCAAATGCCGTCTGACCGTTTTGCTCTACACCCTCAATTACCTGATCAAGCTCCGCATCATCCATTTTGTACAGCTGATTCAATAAGCTTTCAGCCTGTACAGGAAGCTGGTTTGAAACATCCTCAGGTATTGAACTCTCAGAGTCGGCCTTCTTACCGCATGCACTAAGTGCCAGCATGGCAATCATAAACAGACTTAAGATTAAATACTTTATTCTCTTTTTCATGATCCACCTCTAAATTGATCCATGTTTCTTATATGGACGATCTTCTTTCTTTGTAAAAAGCATTTCAAAGGCTGCCAACAATCTCTTTCTTGTATCTGCTACTGTGATAATATCATCTACATATCCTCTTCTTGCAGCATATACGGCTGAATTTTGTAAGTTCTCATACTCTCTTGTTTTCTCATCAAGAGTCGCTTTAATATCGGAATTAGATACAGACTCAAGATTTGCACTAAGTCCGGAAACCACAACAGTTATTCTTTCAGGAATAATATTTGTAGAAACTCCCGTTCTTGCACCCTTGATTTCCAAATCTCCAAGAGTCAATGTAACCGACTTCCTATCTAGGGCTTCTACCTTTAATGTAACTGTAATATTGGTATCTCCGACTGCAGATACATTTTCAGGAAGGAAATTCTTTACATCCACATCTACAATAATATCTCCCATCGCTCCTTCAACACTAAGTGCTGTGGCAGGAATTGTAATAGCGTTAAGCCCTTCCAGTGCCTCCGGTTGTCCTCTTACCTGTATGGATTTTGTACTGCTCTCGGCGCCTGTAAATACATAACCTTCTGAGGGTTCACCACCCACCTCAAAGTTTAAAGCTAAAGTTCCTCCGTTTAACATTACAAGACTGTAATTTACAGTATCAAAGCTCTTACTTACTCTGTTGTCTGATATGGTAAATGCATTTCCGTTGGCATCAAAATACTTCAGTTCAGCTTTTCCGGTTACATTACCGTCCTTTCCGTCAACATCAATCTCTACACCGACTTTACTGATTTGTCCGATAACGGATACCGGACCTGTGACTGTTACAGTGTTCTTATCAAGCTTTACCTCACCCACAGAATAACCGTCTGACGGAGTACCGGTAATCTTAGTAGTCATAGTAAATTCTTTTCTTTGCAAATCCTCAATACTTATTCTGACAATACTCGGCTTTGAAGTAACCGCACCTGAAATCAGGTTTTTATTATTTAACACTTCAACCGATATCGGTACCGCACCTGTTATGTCATACATATCTCCAAGATCTATTGAAGCCTTAAAATCTGACGCCGATATCCTGCTCTCATCTCTTGAACGTACCTCATAACTTACAGTTACCGTATTTGCTCCCATTAAAGAATAAGTCTTACCTGCATCGGTAATAACATCGGCATTTAAAACCTCAAGATTAACCGTTTGAGATCTTGTAACAACAGGATTTGAAATATTGATTACAACTATCCATACAAAAAATGCTATAGCCAAAGAGCTGATTTTCAAAACAAGATTATTTGTCTTTTTCATTACCTCTTCCTTTCAACAACTTTGACCATAAAGAGCTTTTCTTCTCCTCCGCTGTATCTTCAAGTAAAACGGAGAGCTCCTTTCTCAGTTCCTCACTGTCATTTACCTTTATCAAATTTCCACCAAGTGCCACTGAAACCCTGCCTGTCTCCTCAGATACTACTATGGTAATGGAATCCGAAACTTCACTTATACCTATAGCCGCTCTATGTCTGGTTCCAAGATCCTTACTGATTCTCATATTCTCCGATAGAGGCAGATAACAGGTTGCCGACACAATTGTATTGCCCCTTATAAGCACCGCACCGTCATGAAGAGGTGTATTATGTTCAAATATATTTATAAGCAATTGACTTGATACAATACCGTTTATCAAAATTCCGGTCTTTTCTATATTTACAAGACTATCTTTTCTCTCTATGACAATCAAAGCTCCTGTTTTCGGTTTTGACATTGTAAAAGCCGCATTAACAAGCTCTTCTATCGTACTCTCACCTACATCATCTGTAATTGCTTTATTGTCAAAAGCAAAAATCTTCATTAAATTTTTGTTTCCCAACTGCTCAAGAGCCTTCCTGAGCTCAGGCGCAAATATTATAATAAGCGCAGTTACCGCAATGGTTGCAATCCTTCCCAGAATCCACAATATAACATCAAAGTGCAATATATATGCAATAATTGTAAATCCCAATATAATAAGCAAACCCTTTAACAATGTCCATGCCCTGGTCTTTGTAATCCATGTCATTATTTCATATACAATATATGCAATAATCAGAATTTCAATTATATTGAATACATCTATATGTGGAAAATATGAAAGCCCATCACGCATCAACCTCGTGATTATGTTCATTCACTACCCCCATTATTTTTGTTATTCTTTTTCTTTCCCTTTGTACTAAACGATTGTACCTTCTTATCTGCAGCTGTAATCGTAATCTTAGGAACAGCCTTTACAAAATAATAATAATCATCATCCTCAAACTGAGCATATTCTGACCTGCTGTAATCCACCGAGAAAACAAAGAAATTATACACATATGCAATAATCACAGATATTGCAAGTCCTATTATAAAGTCCAAAAGAGGAGTGGATATACCAAAAATAAAATCTCCGGCAAATATACCGACCAAAATTGTAATAGCACCGGCAGCAATTGCTATCTGCCATGCATAATCCATATTCTGTTTATGCACCATATACACTATAAAGGTAGTAAGTGCAAAAACTATTATAAACAAAAGCATTGTTTTATTTGAAAATATACCGTTTATTGCCTGTGAATATCTTTGTGTAATATCTACAGACTGTGTATTTGTCAAAACACCTATATTCTGCCTCGCAAACATACATGTAAAGTATATAAGTATTCCTGCTGTAATAGGAACAATGCTTACCGCGCTTCCCATAAGTCCCACCACAAGAGGTATAACATACGGTATCTTTACGGCAAAGAGTATCGGTACAAGAATCAAAAGAACACTGTCTCTCTTACCGAATCCATAGTACAAAAATAATGTAAGTATCAGTATAATACCTACCAGTAATGCCAGCTCAAAGGATGCCGTAAACAGATTTATCATCAAAAAAACCGTCACTATCAATACCCCCGCCATATAAGGCAGAAAAGCACCTATCACAGACAATACAATAGGAACCTGAATCACAGAGACTTTATTCTGATAACCCAAATTTATACTTATAAGCATCATAGCTGTAAATAATATTATATATTTAATTCCCTTATCTATCATGGAATGATATTTTGCATAGAAACCTTTCAGGCTGTTTCTAAATACATATAGCTGTAGCATTCTAACCTCCGATATTTTGTGTCTTATCTTTGTTTTCGAACTTTTTTTCAAAATAGTTCAATCTGTCATTGTAGACTTTAAGGCTCCTCTGTGCCTCATCGTACTTTTTTGAAAAAAATCTATATGTAATAAGCTCAAATGCAATCAATCCCAAAATATATATAACAATGTAAACTACCGAAAACACTCCGACTGTAGTTATACCGGACATCAACTCTTCCAAATTGTAAAGAACGGCCAAAACAATTATAAGAAGAAAGCAAAAGGTATAAACAAAAAAGGACTTAAGCATTTGTTTACCCACATAATCCTCTTTGAAATAATTATCTATCTCAAACATCTGCTCGCCCTTCCTCTTTTTTAATAATGCTAATTCCGTCATCTGCTTTATTTTCTCTTCGTTTAGCATACTTTCTCCCAACACAAAACTTTCTGCGACATTTTCATTATTATATCATATCTAAGGTTGCATAGCAAATATGGGAGTGGTGTTGATAATAAACTTAAAAAGGCGCACACCTATAAGTGTAGCGCCATATATCATTCTAAAAAAATCTCTCTTCAAGCATCAGGCATAAAGCATGATATACAGGTAGGTGAAGTTCCTGAATCTTGAATGTTTCCTTCTCCGGAACTATTATAATCTCATCACAAAATTCCTTCATCTTGCCGCCGTCTCTTCCGGAAAGACCTATCGTCTTCATGCCCTTTGCCTTAGCCGTAACCAAAGCATATAAAATATTCTCTGAATTTCCTGAAGTTGATATTCCAAAAAAGAAATCTCCTTCCTTTCCAAAAGCTTCCACTCCCTTAGCAAATATGAAATTAAAGCCATAATCATTTCCAACACATGTTATATGTGAAGAATCACTTATACTTAAAGAAGGTAATGCCTTTCTGTCTTTTCTGAATCTTCCTGTAAATTCTTCAGCAAAGTGCATTGCATCGCAGTTACTTCCACCATTTCCGGCTATCAGCGACTTATTCCCTCTTTTGTATGCTTCAGCCAGTTCTTCTGCAACTTTCAGAGTTTTTTCAATATTTTCATCCTTTTCAACAAAGTTTTTTACAGTTTCGTAAGCAGCCAAATATGAATACTTAATATGATCTTTCAACAAAATTATCACCTCGTTATATAATTGTGTTTCTCTTTACTTTGTATATTTTACCATAATTATCTTATTTTTTTCTCTGAAAAAAGTTCCCTGTTTAATTTGTAATTTTTTAGAAAATCTACAAATTTACTTATTCCTTCCTTGTCTTCATTTTCCCTTATCAGCACAATCTGGAATCTGTCTTCCGATTTATCAAAACTATGAATTACATTCAGAGTTCCTTTTATAACTTCTTCATATACGCTATAATAAGGAAGCACTGCAAATCCCAGTCCATTTTTAATAAGGTTTTTCATTGTTTCTATACTTCCATTTATGGATATTCTTTTATCCAGATTAAATCCTATCATTTTTTCAAACTGATCCAGATATTTGTTTGTAAGCATTGTATCCCTTTTTAATAATGGAACATCAATAAGTTCCTTATAATCATTTATTTCAGTTCCTGCTACTACAACAAAAGGATATTCTTCCGTCTCTATAACTTTTACTTCCTTATCCTCTATGAAATATTCCTCCATCAGAGCTATATCCACTGTACCTTCCTTCAGGTGTTTTACAAGCGATTCCCTGTTTTTTATGTACAGGTCAAATTCAATTTCAGGATTATGTTGACTGAATTCCACCATTATTTTTGGAAGTACAGGCTCTCCAATGTTATGAGTTGCACCTATTGAAATTTTTCCTTTCTTATACTGCAGGATTTTTTTCATTTCATTTTCCATTCTTGAAATTTTTTCAAATACATCCTGGGACATTTTGAAAAGTTCTTTTCCTGCGAACGTCAGCTTAAAATTTTTTGAATTTCTTTCAATTAATTGTAGACCTAATGTGTATTCTAATTTCTTTATCTGTATAGATACGGCTGATTGACTTATGAATAACTTTTTTGCCGCCTTTGTAAAACTTTTTTCGTTACAGGCTTCAAAAAATATTTTTAAATGATGTATATCCATTTACTTCTCCAATCATATATTTTATTTATCGTATTATATAACATTTGCAATTATTTGTCTAGCTTATTTTTCATATGTTACTGTATAACATTTATGAATTTTTAAATTATTTTCTTTGTAAATTTATTTCTTATTTTTTACAAATGTAATCTTCTTTTAAATTCTTCCTTATAGGATTTATATGCATATCTCAGCATTACATTTAATACAAATAAAGGTATAGAGGCCCAAATTGACCAGGAAAATTTCTTTCTTATTATAAATTCCAGTATTAAAAGGAAAACTCCCACAAAAAATAAGAAAAAATTTAATATTTTTATTTTATCCTTCTTATTCTTGTCCCAGACAAAAGAAAATATAAGGCTTATAAAACAGAATGCCAACGTTATCGGTATTCCCCTGCTAAGGCTCCAGCTCAATCTCTTATCTCCATAGTCAATTATTAAGAGAAATGATGTCAGCCCTAATAAAATAAAAAATAGATTCTGTCTCATTGAGTGTGAATTAAGCATTACAAACAGCATCAGATCAAATAGCAGTATAGATGGAATAACATAATATGCCCAGCCTATATGCCCATATACTATTATATTCTGAAAAAATACTTCCAGCATGGAAATTATGGAAATTGTAAAAAACGACATAAATACTGCTTTTTTGACTTTTTTCATTTTCAGTTCATAAAGATTTATATTTACAAAAGGATATTCACCTTCATAAATCCCCATGTCTTCATTTTCTATTTTTGGAACAGGAGTTTCACATAAAGGGCATTTTTCGGCATTTTCCTCAAGCTCTACTCCGCACCGTATACAATACATATATATTCCACCTCACTTTTTATATAATCTAATAATTTGTTATTATTTTTGATTTTATTCCTCTTCTCCTTAAATACACAAAAAACTCCCTTTCTATTTCATGATTTGCAGTAAGATTTCCAAAGGTTACGTATGCCTTTTCAGTATCACTTATTACACCAGCCTTTATTTTGCATCTTTTACTTGGAGGTGGCAGGAATCTCAATCCTTTTACATGTTTTTCGTATTGGCCGTCAAGATGGAACACTCCAAGATTGGAAAATCCTGTAGTATAACCTCTTTCCCCATAATAATCAAATATAAATGGAAAAAATATTCTTTTTATAATATATGGAACTACTTTAATCATCATATTTCTTATGGGATTCATCGCCTTGTATATACTCTTATAGAACTCTTTTTGAGTTATTTTCATTTTAAAATAATTATCCAGATATTTTATAATTTCTTCCAGCGTAAAATTACCGAGACTTGGATCTATTGAAGGAGTAATATTTATAAAAAAATTTCTATAAGTTTCTTCCATAAAAATTCTTCTCAGATCTACAGGAACTCCTATAACTATTTCCTTTTTTGCATAGGAATACTTTTCCAGCAGCACTTTAAAATATACCGCCAGAAGATATTTACCAACTGTTGTATTATATTTTCCGCTTTCCCTTTTCAGGTCTTCTACTGATATTTCCCCCGTAGTTATATGGTACTGCCCTTTTTCCAGTATTTTTAACGGAAGGTGAAAGGCTCTTTTCACGGTTTTTTCCTTATTTACTTTCCTCATATGTTTAGTATACAAATCTGTGTATTCTATATGTTTTATCTCTTTATTTTCTAATTTTTCTTCTGACTTGAAGTATTTCAAATCTAAATATTTTTCAATAAGATCCCTGAAAAATGCCGCTGCTCCTTCTCCATCTGTGAGAAAATGTGCTATTTCAATGGAAATCTTCTTTTTATAATACAATATTCTCAGAGGATTTTTCTTCTTTATTTCTGTACATGGATAAGCTATCTCAGGCACTACCTGGAGAGGTGTATTTTTCTGCTGCAGGTAATTCCAGAAAATTCCCTTTTTCAGTTCTGAATTATAAAAAGGATACTTTTCCTGCAAATCTTCAGCGGCTTTTTTTAGTATTTCCACCTCAATATCCTCATATAGCAAAACAGACAGCCTGAAACAGGTTGTCCTTCCTTCACTTATTATTGAAGAATATGTTTTTGCAAAAGCATCCAGTTTATACCATATTTTCTGGTTTTTCATTTTAAGTCCTCTTTTTTCTTCTGAAATTCCTTTTAAAATATACGATTATTTTGAAAGATATTCCATCAGCGCATCATATTGTTTTTTAGCCTGTTCATATCCTATATTATATACATTTGTAAGCTTTTCCTTATTTTTCTCTATTCTTCCAAGGTTTAACGGTGTTTCAGGCTGAATTATAAATACCTTCCCCTGTCTTTCCAGTTCATAAATATATTCCAGTATTTCATTATATCTGCTGAATCTTGTATTCATAAGTTCTACAAATTTAGGATATTTCTTATATCTTATTGCTGAAATTTTTCCAAGCTTACTTTGTTTTTTTCTATATTTTTTATCTCTTGTCATTATAATTACATTTTTTGTATTACCATTTTCTATCGACTTCTTTATTGGTATAGAGTCTGATACTCCACCGTCAAGGTAAAGCTCCCCATTTATTTTTACCATTTTTGAAAGAAAAGGCAGTGAACTTGAAGCCCTTATATAAACAGTGTCTGTTCTGAAATCCTTTACTTCAGGATATTCTGCTTCACCTGTACGGCAGTTTGTAATTACTGCCTGAAATTTTGTCCTACTTTTCATAAATGTTTCATTATCAATAGGATTAAGTTTATCAGGAATTTCTCCATATACAAAATCCACACCAAACAGATCTCCTGTTGTTATAAGACTGTGCATACTGCAGTATCTCTTATCATCCAGATAATCCACCGATACATTGAAGGCTCTTTTATACTGTTTTGATAAATAGCTGCATGCATGGCACGAACCGGCAGAAACTCCTATACATCCATCAAATTCAATATTTTTTTCCAGAAAAAAGTCCAACACTCCTGCTGTAAAAATACCTCTCAGTCCTCCACCTTCTAATACTAATCCCGTCTTTTCATTTTTATTTCCATTCATATTTTCCTTATTTTCCATTTTCCCCACATCCATATTCAGTTTAAATTTATTTTAATCCCAGAAAAATATATCAAGTAACGTTTTCTTTCCAGGCATTCCTTCCAATTTTTTTCCTTTTTTTATCCAGTACTTCTTGTCAGCAATATCATAAAGAGGTTTGTCAGCAAGACTGTCTGAATAAAATTTTATTATTTCATATTCTATATCATTTTCCCTTGCCCACTTATTAAGCTTTCTAACTTTTTCCATACCTTTGTTATTTTCCCCTTTTATTTCTGCAATGAACTTTTCCTTGCCATCTCCCTGAAACTCTGTTCCGAATACCATGTCATATCCCATTTCAGGAATAAGCCTTTCCAACAGAAATAAAGGAGTTGCCGAAGTTACTATAATCATATCAGCTTCCTTTTTGTTTTCCTCAAGTTCCTTCTGAGTCCAGCTGTACATTTTTTTCCCATATTCCTTCCAGAATCCATCCACAATTTTTTCTATCTCTTCATTGCTGTGGGATTCCAGAAATATGAAAAATCTTTCCTTAAGACGTTTCAAGTCTGTAATTTTTACCAGATAAAGCAGTACTTCCTTTAAATAAGTCAATCCAAAAAGAATTGCTTTTAAAGGATATTTCTTTAAATAATAAGTAAAAAAATTAGTTCCTGATTCACCGCTGTATATTGTCTTATCAAAATCATACACAATAAGTTTCTTTTTCATATAAATTCCTTCCGAAATTAATCTATAAATTCATAGACATCTTTTTCAAAAATCATATTTTTAGATAATTTATCCTTTATATCCCCATCAAAATCTACAAAATATTTTTCTGCATTTCTTTTCAGCTCTTCCTTTGACTTCCTTCCTAAATTTTCTGATTTCAGAATATTTTTCACTTCATCTCCAAGAATAAGAACTTCATTTATGGAAATTCTTCCCCTATATCCTCCTGAACATTCACCGCATCCTTCTCCACCACAGAAACTGCATTTTTTCCCTACAAGCCTCTGGGCTATCACTCCCACAAGCGAATCCAGTATGAGATACTTAGGTATTCCCATGTCTGTCAGCCTTATTAATGTTGAAACAGCATCATTTGTATGTATCGTGGATATTACAAGATGCCCTGTCAAGGCCGCCCTTACTGCAATTTCAGCAGTTATTTCATCTCTTATTTCAGAAACTACAATAATATCAGGGTCATTCCTCAAGGTACTTTTCAGAACTTCCGGAAAAGTTACTCCTATTTCTTCATTCACCTGAATCTGAACAAGTCCCTTCACCTTTGTTTCCACAGGATCTTCCACCGTTATTATTTTTCTTTTTCCGTCATTCAGAATGTCAATTATTGAAAGAAGCGTAGTTGATTTTCCTGAACCTGTAGGCCCGCTCACAAGTATCAGACCAAATTTTCTTTCCAGAACTTTTTCAAGCATCCCTATACTTTTCCCTGAAAATCCCAATGTTTCAAGTTCAGTATTTTCAAGATAGTTTTCCAGTATTCTCAGTACAATGCTTTCTCCTTCAACTGTAGGAACATATGCCGCCCTTATATTATATTTTTTCTTTAATAAAAAAGAAAAACTCCCATCCTGAGGTTTTCTCTTTTCAGCCACATTCATATTGGCCAGTATTTTTATTCTGGAAATTATTTCTGTTATGTTTCTTGACAAAATTTTCCTGTCAATTTTAAAATACAGTTTTTCACTTTCCCTTAAAATACCGTCTATTCTATATTTTATTTCCATTCCATCAGTTTCATCAGAACTTATATGGATATCACTCGCCCTTTCATTTATTCCTGTTTCTATTATTTCATTCACATATGAAACAGTACTGTTTGAAACCAGACTATTTTTCATTCTCTCAACCTTCCCTCTTTTTTCCCTTTTATTTTAAAATTTTTACTTCTTTTTCTTCCCCTCTTTAACAACTGTAGATTTCCCCAGTTCTTCCAGTGCCATTTCACTCTGCTTTTTAACAAAGTTGAATCTTAATTTTTGTAGAAATTGATACCATTTCAATGGTTGTTTTGCTTCTTCCACTCTTTTTACAGTTTCCTTAAGCTGTAATTTCAGATAATCCATTTCTTCATAAGATAAAAGAATTGTTTTTTCCTTAATCTTTTTGTTTTCCTTTGTTATTTCTGTTTCCTTTTCAAAATAATTAAAAAATTGAAACAGATTCGCCAATTGCTTTTCATTTCCAAGCTGCGTTTTAATCTGCTTTTTCATTTCCTTAGTCATTGTTGACAGATAACCTCTTACATTTTTACTTAACGTTACCTGTACCTTACGTTTCCCTTTTCCAACCTTCTGCAGTAACTGCTGTGTTTTCATCTGGGCTCTTGCATTTACCAGTGCCATGTCTGTAACTGTATTCGGGTTTACCATTTTTGCCATTTTCTTCATTATCCTTTCATTAACTGTTTTATTTTTTCTATATTTATGTTTCCTTCTCTAAGTATCTCTATTTCCCCTTCCACATATTTTATAATTGTGGAAGGAACTCCTGTCAGTATTGAGTTATCAGTTATTATCCCATCAACTTCATTTAAAAGGACTTCACTCATATCCTTTATATCTGTAACTGCTTTTTCTCCTGAAATATTTGCACTTGTTGTTAAGACAATACCTCCTGTGTTCTTTATAATATCAATGGCTGTCCTATTTTTTGGAATCCTTATCCCGACGGTTTTCAATCCACTATCAAATTTTTCCGTAAATTCTTCATTTGCCTTGAATATTATAGTCAGCTCTCCAGGCCAGCATTCTTCTATTACTTTTTTTATCCTGTCTATATTTTCTCCTGTTTCTGAAGTGAGAACCTCCAGCTTATCAGGATTGTCAATAAGTGCTATTATTTTCTTTGAAAAATCCCTTTTCTTTATTCTGTACAGCCTACTGACAGCTTCCTTATCAGGAAGAGCTCCTATTCCATACACTGTATCTGTAGGAAAAATAGCAACTCCTCCTTTTTTTAAAATTTCAACTATATCACTAACATTATTTTTTAAATTATTCACTTTTCTTTTCCTCAACCGGCATTTCAAATAAATTACTTATCGGTTCACTTGTAGTTATTCTCTTTATAGTTTCTGCAAACATTTTACTTGTTGAAAGTATTCTAAGTTTATCAAATCTCTGTTCTTCCGGTAAGTAAATGCTGTCTGTTATGACAACTCTTGTAAAAGCTGACTTTTTAAGTCTTTCTAGTGCAGGACCTGAAAAAACTGCATGTGTTGCACAGGCATAAACCTCCACAGCTCCTTTTTCAATCAATGCTTTAGCGGCATTACATATAGTTCCTGCTGTATCTATCATGTCATCTATCAGGATGGCTTTTTTACCTTTTACATCCCCGATGATGTTCATTACTTCAGATACATTTGCTTTTGCACGTCTCTTGTCTATAATTGCCAGAGGGGTATGAAGCCAGTTTGCAAGTCCTCTTGCCCTTTTTACTCCTCCAACATCAGGTGATACTACAACTGTATCTTCAGGTGTAAATCCATATTTTATAAAATGTTTCGCCAAAATAGGCAATGCTTCCATATGATCAACAGGTATATCAAAGAATCCCTGTATCTGTCTAGCGTGTAAATCCATAGTTACAACTCTTGTTGCTCCTGCAACAGTTAAAAGATTTGCAACAAGTTTTGAAGTAATTGGCTCCCTTGGACTAGCCTTTCTATCTTGTCTTGCATATCCATAATAAGGAATTACAGCTATTATTTCCTCGGCTGATGCCCTTCTTAAAGCATCAATAAAAATAAGCAGTTCCATTATACTTTCGTTTACAGGTCGTGAAGTAGACTGAATGACAAAAACTTTACATCCTCTCACACTTTCTTCTGATTTTATAAATATTTCTCCATCGGAGAATCTTCTCATTTGAAGCGGTGCCAAATCCACTTCAAGATACTTTGCTATTTTTTCAGCTAGATCTGTACTTGCTGAACCTGCAAAAATTCTAATTTTCTTCTTATCTTCTTCGCACAAGGCCGTCATTTTATTTTTTCCACCCTTCTTTATTTATTTGTTTAGCTCTTCCAAATGCCAATGTACTGTCAGGTACATTTTTTGTTATTACTGATCCTGCCGCTGTGAAGGATTCTTCTCCTATTTCAACAGGAGCCACCATAATTGTATTACTTCCAATAAACGATTCTTTTCCTATTTTTGTCTTATGCTTATTTTTTCCGTCATAATTACATGTAATTGTTCCAGCACCAATATTAGTATTTTCTCCTACTTCAGCATCTCCTATATATGTCAGATGCCCGGATTTCACTCCTTTTTCCAGTACGGCATTTTTTATTTCCACAAAATTTCCTACATGAACATTTTCCTTTAAATGAGCTTTAGGCCTCAGGTGGGCAAACGGCCCTACAGTAACACCTTCCTCCAGTGTTGACTTTTCCACAAGTGAAGACTCTATCTTCACATTATCTTTTATAATTGAATTTTCAATTCTTGTATTACTTAAAATTATACAATTTTTCCCTATTTTTGTATCTCCCTGAATAATTACATTTGGATAGATAACAGTATCTTCCCCTATTTCAACATTTTCTTCTATGTAAGTAGTTGCAGGATCTATAAGAATTGCTCCATTATCCATTAACTGAAGATTTTTTCTATCTCTTAAGATTTTATTTGCCTGAGCAAGCTGTGCCTTTGAATTTACACCAAGCACTTCATCTTCATCATCAATCTCATAACTTCCTACTTTATAACCATCTTCAGATAAGATTTTGATTGTGTCAGTTAAATAATATTCTCCCTTTATGTTGTTATTATTTATTTTTCCAAGTGCTTCCAGAAGACTTTTATACTTGAAGATATAAACTCCTGTGTTTACTTCCTTTATTTTCTTCTGCTCTTCCGTTGCTTCCTTTTCTTCAATAATATCAACTACGTTTCCATCTTTTTTTATTATTCTTCCATAGGCAAAAGGATCCTTCATATTACACGACAGAATAATACAGTCAAGATTTTCATTATGAAACTTTTCCTTCATTCTGTTTATTGTTTCTTCCCTTAATAACGGTGTATCTCCGTATGTTATAAGAACATCATCCTTGTTTTCCTCGATTTTTTCCTTTGCAATTAGTACTGCATGTCCTGTTCCCAGCTGTTCAACCTGTTCAACATATTCGACTTCTCCGATTGTATTCAGCACTTCTTCCATTCTATGTCCCAGAATGTAGATGCTTTTTTCAATTCCTGCATTTTTCAATAATTTTGAAACCATTTTTACCATCGGAACTCCATTTACTTCGTGTACAACTTTTGACCTTTCCGATTTCATTCTTGTACCTTTTCCGGCTGCCAGGATTAAAGATATCATTTTTCCTCCTAAAAATATAATTATTCTAGTTAAAACCTTATTTTTAATTATAGCAATTTTTTTTCTATTATTCAATGTTAAGATTTTTAAACTTCACTATAATTTTCAAATTTTATTTTCCATATTAAAAACCTTCCCTATTTACTTATTTCTCTTTATCTTCCTTTTTATACTCGCAATGATTCAGATGTATCTCCAGTGCTTCAAGGGATATCTTTATTTCCAGCAGGGAAAATGCAAGGGATATTATCATAAGTATAAGACTTATTACAAAAAAGAACATCCCCAGTAAATCCACCTGAAAAAATAGAAAAAACATTGAAACAACACATAAAAGCAGACTTGCCACTCCAAAGTACTGCATCTTTTTTATATACCGCATCCTCTTCTGTAGATTTTTTATCTGATTCATCTGATATTCATCAGTTGTGCACACATCCATCTGTCTTACGATGGAAGCCAGTGCAAGAAATCTGTTTGTATATGCCAGCAGAAGCAATGAAACTGACGGAAAAAGAACTGCAGGTGTGGTAATTTCCAGATTCATACCTATTCTCCTTTCATCTGAAATCTTTTTTATATTATACCATATATCCCATTAATTTTGAAAAAATGAAAAAGCAAGGCTGATTTTAATAACTCAGCCTTGCATCTATTCTAATTATTTGTTTATACGTTTACTACATGAGGAAGAATGACAATCTTTCTTATTACCACAACTACATCCGCCGTGTTTTTTTACTCTTACTAATGCAAACGCAACTGCTACAGCTACTAACGCTAACACAATTATTGTTGACATATTTTCCATCCCCTTTCAGAACAAATTAATTTTTTATACTATTGATTACTTTTTGCAGTTACTGCTGACTTAACATCTGTCTTTACTTCTTTAGGTTTTCTGAACATCATATAAAGTATAAATGCCAGTACTAACCCTGCAACTGCAGTCCATATTGTAGGTGCCTTGTGCAGCACAAACACATTTCCAAACTGGAATACAATCAATGAAATCGCATATGCAAATCCCAGCTGATAAGCTACTGTAAACCATGCCCATTTAGCACTATTCATTTCTTCCCTCATTGCTCCCACTGCGGCAAAACAAGGAATACATAATTGGTTGAATAACATGAAACTCAATGCTGACACTGAAGTGAATAATTCATTTGTATATTTTATCCATGAAGCATCTTCAACAGCAGCATCTCCTAATCCTCCAACTACTCCAAATGTAGATACAACAACTTCTTTTGCTACAAGTCCACTTATTGTTGCAACTGTAGAAGCCCAGTTTCCAAATCCTAAAGGACTGAATATTGGAGCTATCATTCTTCCCATAGCTTCCAGAATTGAGTGGCTGTCTTCAGAGAATTCCACAAATTCAAATTTTGTTGATATATTTTGCAGGAACCATATTACTACAGTTGCAAGTAATATAATTGTTCCTGCTTTTATTATAAATGCTTTTACTCTGTCCCATACTGTTCTTATTATGTTTGATGGTAATGGCAGGTGATATTCAGGTAATTCCATTACAAACGGAGCAGGATCTCCGGAAAAGCTTTTTGTCTTTTTAAGCATAATTCCAGAAATTACTACTGCTAAAATTCCTGCAAAGTAACATACCGGTGCAAACCACCAACCCTTTGAACCAATGAAAATAGTCGCCGCAAACAGTGCTATAATTTCTGTTTTTGCACCACATGGCATAAACGAAGCCACAATTATAGTCATTCTTCTGTCATTTTCATTTTCTATAGTTCTTGTTGCCATAATTCCAGGAACTGAACATCCTGTACCTATAAGTATAGGTATGAATGATTTTCCTGAAAGACCGAATTTACGGAAAATTCTATCTAAAATAAACGCTATTCTTGACATATATCCTATATCTTCCAGTATCGCCATAAAGAAGTAAAGTGTCGCTATAATTGGAAGGAATCCTAATACCGCTCCAACTCCGCCAACTATACCGTCAACTACAAGACTTGTAAGCCAAGGAGCTACGTTTATTCCTTCAAGGAAAGTTCTCAAATTTCCACCTATAATTTCTCCAAAGAATGTATCATTTACCCAGTCAGTAATAGGTCCACCTACTATTGTTATTGAAACATAGTAAATTAAGAACATTATTGCGACAAAGATAGGAAGTGCCAATATACGGTTTGTTAAAATTTTATCCGCCTTGTCACTTGCCGTCAGTCCTGTTCTTCCTTTTTTTACAGTCTGACTAATAACTTCTGATATAAAATTATAACGGGCATCTGTAATAATTCCTTCACCATCATCATCAAAATCAGTCTCTGCCTTTTTTACAAAACTTTCTATTTCCTTTTTATCTGTTTCTGACAACTTAAGTACTCCTGTAGATTTTTCATCTCTTTCAAGTAATTTTATGGCATACCATCTTTTATATTCTGAAACACCTGCACCTGAAAGAATATTTTCCAGTCCTGTAACTACCTCTTCCACTTCAGGAGTAAATGCTTTTATATAAGAAAAATCTCCTTTTTTAGCTACCTGAAGGGAAACTTCTACAACTTTATCTACATTTTTATTTCTTAATGCTGAAATTTCTATAATTGGACAGTTTAATATTTTACTC
>ERZ773233.822-NODE-822-length-19266-cov-7.527094_pt1 | contig 19266 bp, 33 predicted proteins | sample MGYA00580991_ERZ773233 | MGnify/ENA primary metagenome ERZ773233 (study PRJEB29015, sample SAMEA2738178) | human oral metagenome | biome: human oral; feature: human-associated habitat; material: saliva | place: China | collected 2161 ...
CTATAAGCAGGTTGAAGGCTTTATCCATGAAGCGCTAGAAGGACTAGAATAGCAAGGTATGAAGTTCAAGCTCTTATTGTTACTAGTCAACGCAGGGGCTATGTATCTTGTTTATCAACATGATCTTCCAGATAGAACCTTACTTGGGTTATCTATCTTATTTTGCACCTACATTTATCTGTTTATCAGGTATTTGTTCTGCAAACCACAGAAAAACGCAAAGAGGAAATAACCTCATGGAAGCCTTTATAGGCTTCTTTTTTTAAAAATGAGCCTGTTCACTAAAGCAAGAAAAAAAGAGTTATACTAGAGATAAATAAAAAATAAAGGAGAAGCATAATGGCTTTTGAAAAGATACTTGAATTTGGAGAAGGAAACCGTTACAAAGTAAAATTTGAAGTTGGGAACATTGACACGTCAACCGTAGATGATGTCGAGCTAGACGAAGAAATGGCAAGTTTACAAAAAGAGGACGAGAATGTTTATTCTTTTTCGGTTCGAGAACTTTATAGTGCAGAGGGCGAACACGAATTTGAAAAATGGAGAGACGACTATAGAGGTGGTGGCTTTAATGGTGGTGGCGTTGACCTAGAAAGGAGAGAGACTTGGAGCTGTGACTACAGCGTAGATAGAACTTGGACTATCGCCCTGATTGACGGAGAGTTATCAGTCGAAAATGAGGGGGAACATGGAGAAATGGAATTTGACAACCAATATTTCCCAGAAGGCTTAGACGTTGATGATGTCAAAGATGATTTTGAGACAGACGCTAAGTATGATGTCCTGATTACCTATGAGAAGCTAGAGGACGAGGGAAAGAAAGCTAACTCAATTACCTTAGTTTGTCATGATATGGATAGTGGCTCTAGCTATGGAACAGGGATTGACCTTCCTGACGTGGAACTAGATGACGCAGACCTAGAAAAACTTGCTGACTGGTATGTAAAACACTATGGCAACGGTTCGGTAACAGTCGAGGACGTAAAAGCTCATGAATACGATAACGAAATCAAAGAAATCATTGAGCGGGCTATCCTAGATAATGCAACGGTTTATGACGAAAAAGCAAGAAAATACTACAATCAGACTGTAAAATCCTATTATGTGGCGTATTCTGCAAAGGTAAATTGCTCTTTTGAGCTAAACGGAATGAGCTTTAATATCAACTATGATGAAATCGAACGCAATTTCCCTTTTACTAGAGGTTTAGAGGACTATTCAGAAGTCCTAGAACTAGTTGAAAAAGACGAGCTAGACAACCTATTCTCAGATAGCGACAAGGACGAGTTGGAACAATTAAAAGTCCAGATTAAAGACAATTACTACTCAGTCGCAAGCCTTCCTGTAGAAGTTGATTGGGGAATGTGTAAAGGCTACGCAAAAGAAGCAGGCGTAGCTGATGAATACCTGACAGAAGCTAATCTAAATCGTGCTTTGGAGCTTGCTTTGCAGGGTATTGCTCTTGAATATACTAAGATAGGGAATTGCTTTGTCCTTATCAAAGACGGTTTGATCCATGTTGGAACAAACATTGCAGAATATGAAGATACAGCAGAAGAAGATATTGAAACGATTGGCAAATTAACCTTAGAGGAAGATGACTTGGGTATTTTGCGCTTGTATGTGTCAGGAGAAATGCAGGACGAATTAAGCAAGGCTACAGAATATAAAGAAGTTATTACACGAATTTGGAGTTATGTAACATGGTTTAAGCAGGAAAAAGCAAAAGCAGATACCTATATCCAAGAAATCAATGCAAAAATCAAGAATATCTTATCAAGCATTATGGAACGTATCTTGACTGTTGCAGAAGTTGACAAAAATCAAGAATGGGTGGTTAAGAAACTAGAACTTGCAAACGAGTTAGAACAAGCAGTAAAAACTTACCTAACTGCTAAAAGGGAAATGCGTCACGCCCTAGAAGATGACAGCTTGGAAAAATTAAAGGTTGATACAACAGCTATTGGACTACTTAACCTAGACGCTTTAACAGGTGGCTCTTTAAGAGTTGGAGTGGAGCTTTTAACAAGCGTTTTGGGAGACCTAAAAGAAGCGAAAACGTCATTTTCTATGTTGCAGGTGGCAGAAATTAAGTTTGAAGAAGTGTTGAAGATGGAATCAGGAACTTGCTCAATAGTTCTGAATGAAATCCGTTCACAACTTGAAAAATTGTTAAGTGAGCATAGCGACAATGAAAAGATGGCGCAGGAAATCGAAGAAGCACTAGCGCTTACCAAACAACCGAAAGTGGCTACAGCAGAAGAAGAAATGGTATCTGCTTGGAATAAATATATCGGTTTGAAGATGGAAGGGAAGGAATAACCATGAGAGAAACTATTGAAGATTTTTTGACAGAAACAAAGAAACTTTCAGATGACACTATCCTTGGAGAAAAGATAGGTACGGAATTTTATTGGAAGTATGGCAGGGCAACAAAACGCTTTTGGAATTGGTATTTTGATAGCGATTGTGTAGTGACTATGAAACACCTACGCTATCTTGCTAACTTGGAATTGAAGCTCCTAGACAAAGAATAAGGATACAACTCCCAGAGGAACTGCTCCTTTGGGAGTTTATTTTTGGATAACACAGAAAAATAATAAAAAAGCGCAAAAAAATAATCAAAAAGTGTTGACAAGAAGTTAAAAGGAGTGTATAATATAATCATAAAATTAAAGATAACGGAGAAAATAAATATGGCAAAACTTACTGAACTTTTTGCTATCCACCCTGATGTGGAAGAATGCCTTAAAAATTACATTGAGAAAACCATAAAAGAAAAATTCTATGGACTGCTTGATGAAATCCAGAAAGTTATGGAAGCAAAAAACATAAATGAAGCAAACATAGAGCTTTTTGAAGAACCCGTGGAAATCATGTCATTGTCAGTCAAGACAATCAATGGTAAAATGGTAGCAAAATTCAGTTATGATAGTGGAAAAGAAAATCATAACTTTACAGTCACAAAATGCAATGGGGAACAAAAGATAGACAGCATTGTAGAGGCTTATGAGATTTTTAAATATGCTTTAGTGCGTGACGAATGGGAAGAATTTATTGAACCGTTGGGAATTTGGCTTAAACAGAATAATAAATAATTAAGGAGAACAGAATGATTAAATCAGTAAAACGCTATATCAAACGCAACCCTTACCAAGCAGGGCTTATCGCTTATAACTTAGGGGTATTTGCATGGCTACAGACTAATGCAATTACTTTGCTTGGAAAAAATAATGTGACTATCCCCCCTTTCCTACAGTCTTTTAGCGCAGAAGCACTACGCTTTATTAGCAACTATACGCCTATCTCATGGCTTATTGGCTCAATGCTTTTAGCTTGGGTGTTTAAAGCAGTAGATACGGTTGTAAAATGGATCATCACGATTGCCCTTGTCTTTGTGGCTTACTACTTGCTGAAAAGCTACGGAATTGCTATCTTTGGCTAGAATTGGAGTAAATCATGCTTACTAGAGAACAATGGAAATGTTTAAATGCTTTGGAGCATTACTTAAAGCAACAAGGGATTGACCTTGATAGTGTAGCAGAAGAAGATATTAAAATAGACGAATCTGCAAAAGTCTATGTTTTCTTAGAAGCAAATATAGAAGGAGTTGAAATTGTTAAGGAGAACATGAGGTATTTTGTTCCACTACTAGAATATAATGGTGAAGTGGATTATTTTCTCCAATGGATTGAAGCAAGGTTCAGTTGTGATAAGTTCACTTGGAAAGATAAAGAGTATTATATCCTCATTGAGAAGGAAGATGACTAATGGATATTAGAAAGTTTAATGAAAAGTACAAGTTGAAGATAACAGACGTGGCAGGAGACTTTTTTGGGAAAAAGCATTACTACCACTTTGATAGTTGGGAAGAAGTCCAGTTTTTTCTTCCCTTTGGCTATACAGAAGGCAAAAGACAGATTGAAGTCACAGAGACAGTCCTTGCTCCTGATGGTTTACAGACCTTTAGTAGAACCAAGGTTAAAACCTATGATATAGGCGAGTTGACCTTCCTAGAACAAGTGAATAATGTCCTTGGGCTGTTTGGAGAAGAACTAGTCGTATCAGACAATACGGAGCAGTTTGGAGTTTTGTTGATTGACCTTCCTTCTAAACTTATGAAATATACCTATGTTGCTAAAAGAATCATAATGGAGCATACTTACTACTCAGTTCTCAGTTGTGATGATATTACCTTTATTGCAGAAGAAGGCAGTAGAGCTGTATTCACGCAGGAAGAAGTAGAGAATGATCCAATCCTTAGACGGTATTATTTCAAAGCGCTAAAGGGTATTAACTGATGAAAAATTTTGATTGGGTTATCGGAAAACGAGTGGGCGAACTGACTATACTTAGTTATACGCCCCCTTTAAAAGAACTACGACACCAAAGAAAGTGTACTTGCCTATGCAGTTGTGGGGAGCAGTTTGAAACGAGATTAAGCCGTGTTTTAGGAGAAGAAGTGAAGTCTTGTGGGATTTACGCTCCCTATCAGGAAAAGTTCATTCAGTCAACCTAGACCAGAAGAAGGCTTACGAAGCAAGAACAAGCAAAGACAAGGCTATGTCTAACTCCCAGACAGGGATAAGGAATATAGGAAAGGCTGAGAACGGAGATGGATATAGGGTATATCTCAGAAGGCATGGCAAACAGTATCGCAAGAGAGCTAAAACCCTTGCAGAAGCTCTACTAGTCAAGAAAGAATTGATTAAACAGGCTGAGAGGGATTTTGGCGAGGTTATCTATAAAGACTAGAATAAAGAGAAAGTTCTGCTAAAAAGTTAGGACTTTTTTTAATAAAATAGACAAAAACTATTGACAAATAATAAGGATAAGTGTATAATATAAGCATAAAGAAATTAAGGGGGAAAACCTAATGGAATCAGTCGCAAAGACTAACAAAAACGCAACCACTACGACTACTAAAAAGTCGTCTGCAACAAAATCTAAGGTAACGAAGATGAAGAAAGATGAAAAACAAGAGTTTGACACAATCGAAGCACTCTTGATCCACGTCCAGTCTCAATTAAGGGTTGAGAAGGATATTGAAAATGGCTTTGGGGGCTTTACTTACTACACCATTGACAATATGCTGAAACAAATTCGTTCTGCATTGATTGAACACGGAGCTTTTGGACGATTTTCAACAACCATTGAACAAAAGGGAGAGCGTTATTACGTTCAAGCTAGTTTTAAGGTAAGCTACAAAGGACAAACCTTTGAAGAAGTGGCAGAAATTCGTGAGCCAGTCACAAAACCTAAGATGGACGATAGCCAAGTTACACGTTCGGCTACGACACAAGCGAAGAAAACCTTGCTTGAAAATATCTTTATGGTATTTGACGGTGTAGAACCAGATAGCGCCAACAACAATGACTATCAACACCAGACAGATAGTGAAGTTGCTGAACAACACAATAACGGAGTTCAAATCACTTTAAACCTTATTGAACAAACCAAAACGTTAGGGGAGTTTGCCCCTAGTCAAGAACAGATTGAGAAGTGGGTTGAAATGGCTCACAACAATCCAAAAGAAGCATACAAGGAAGTTATGACTTTTGGGAAAAATGCAACAGCAAAAATGGTAGAAAGCAAAGGAGAATAAACCATGTCAATTAACAATGTAGTCCTAGTAGGACGTATGACTAGAGACGCAGAATTGCGTTATACACCATCAAATGTAGCAGTTGCTACACTTACTCTTGCAGTAAATCGTCCATTTAAGAACCAAAATGGCGAACACGAAGCTGACTTTATCAATGTTGTTATTTGGCGACAACAAGCTGAAAACCTTGCAAATTGGGCTAAAAAAGGAGCGCAGATTGGAATTACTGGTCGTATTCAGACACGAAGCTACGACAACCAACAAGGGCAGAAGGTTTATGTAACGGAAGTTGTTGCTGAAACTTTCCAACTCCTAGAAAGTCGCTCAGTTCGTGAAGGTAAAGGACAAGGGCAAGGTGGATATTCTGCACCAAGCAATCAAGCGTCAACACAACCTACTCCTGACTTTTCAAGACAAGAAAATCCTTTCGGACAAACAAATCCATTGGATATTTCAGATGATGATTTACCATTTTAATTAAAGTAAAACCCTTGACTTAAAACAGTTCAAGGGCTTTCCTTTAGAGTATTTTAGGAGGGCATTATGAAATTACGTTATGCTATCTGGGAGCGATTAAAAAAGGCAAAAGAGGAGAAGGGGCTGACCTACCGTGAGTTATCAGAACGGACAGGTATCAGTCAGACAGCTCTTACAACCTTATTCTCAGTAAAACCAAATTGCACAGTTGGAAGAATTATCACTATAAGCAAGGCTTTGAATAGAGACTTAGCCTACGCTTTTGGAGAGGAAGTAGGGAAAATCCTTATCTATCCAGAGACAGAGAGAGAAGCGATCAACAACTTTTGGAAACAGATTGATTCTTACTACCTGAACCCTAAAGGGCGTAAGCACTACTCACGGAAGAAAGTGTATCAGTCAATGGGTAAGGCTTATTACAGGGCAGTTGGAGAAGATAATATCCATCTATCGCTTGACGTGTTGGAGAAATTCTCTAATCACTTGAAGATAAGTCCTTTGAACCTAATCTCAAAAACCTATAGCTTGGGTGGACGCTTGCACTTTAGGAAGCAAAACAGCCTAGTCTATCTGCACTTACAGGACGGAAAGACAGATGTAGCAACCTATATGATTGATGGCGACAATGCACGCTATAAAGTCGAAGATTGGCTAATGGGTATGCTTGCAGGAACAGGTGGACGAGTGCTGACCTTGGCAGATATTAACGACAAGCAAAGTCAAGTTTGCCTAGAGTGGGGCGACAGTCTTATTCTACGACTAGAAAAGAACGGTCAGGAGCTTTATTCTTACAAGTCAGAAAAAGATAAGGCAAATGAACTACTAACAAAAATAAGCAGGAAGGAAAAAGGTTACGATTCATACTTGAACCTTTTAGAAGAAAAAGAAAATGGATAAACCAATTCTGACACCAGAAAATTACTATGACGACAACTACTACATGAGTACGTCACGCTTCAAAAATTACATTGATTGCGAAGCTAAAGCCCTTGCTATTGACAATGGAGCTTGGGAAGAAGAAAAGACACCTATCCAGTTGGTCGTAGGAAACTACGTTCATAGCTATTTTGAATCGCCAGAGGAACACCAGAAATTTCTTGAAGAATACTATAGCTATATCTACAAAGAACCAACTAAGGCTGATGTCGTAAACGCCCTTGAAGAAGCAGGCATACCTTATGACAAAAAGCTAAAAGTTGATGACTTGCGAGCTTTTGCAAGAGCTAACAATATCTTTGTAACAGGAGAGAAGAAGTCTGACTTTATCAATGCTGACAAAGTTATCCAAACCCTGAAAGATGAACCAGTTTTCCAAGACTACTACGAAGGTAAGGAAGGCGATTGGGTGGAAAAGGAAATGATCCTGACAGGGGAGCTTGAAGGCTTGCCATTTAAGGGTAAGGTTGATAGTATCAACTTGACACAGCAATATTTTGTTGACCTGAAAACCATGCGTAGCATTGCGCAGGAAACATGGTCGCCAACCTTGCACCAACGAGTACCACAGATGGTATATAACGTCTATGAGTACAAGTACCACTTGCAAATGTTTATCTACCAGAAGTTGCTAGAGCAAATGGATTGTCCGTTCTTTACGCCTTACATGGTAGCAGTCTCAAAAGAGGAAATCCCTGATAAAGAAGTCATTGTCTTTGATGATGAAATTCTTGAAATAGGCGAAGCAGTCTTTTACGCTCACGTCAACCGTGTTAAAGAAGTTGTTAGTGGCTTAGTACCCCCTAATCATTGTGGGGAGTGTGATTATTGTAAAACAATTAAACACCTTGAATACCCTGCACTAACACTAGCGCAGTATGTTGAGGGCGAAAGCAAGAGAAAACTTGACAAAATCGCAAGGTTTTAGGCTTATTGAAGAAGCGAGGGCTAGAAGATGAAAGAAGAAAATAGCAAGCTAGTATTTACTATCATTGTGATAGTGTCTCTACTACTTTCTATTTATCTATCTGCTGTTGTGGTAGCTGTTGTAAAGGACGTATCAGTTATAACAGTTATCCATAATTGGCAGGCATGGACGCTTGACTTTTTGAAAAGCCTGATTGAGTAGAAAGGAAAAAATTTATGTTTACAGAAAAGTTACTTGCTGTAGTTGTGTTTGTGGGAATGTTTGCAATCCTTGTTCGTATGGTGTATAAGATTATCAGGAACACTTTAGAAATAGAAATCATGCGTCGTCAAAGGGATTTAGAAAAGCCTATTTTTGATGATATTGACTTCGAGAAGTACGGTTCAATCAAAGAGCTTATACAATTAAACGAGGAGCTAAAGAGCCAACAAAGAATACAGAAGGCTAAAGAGGGTAGTTTAGCATGGTATGAAGGCGTAGTTCCAGTTAGTGAGAATGTGACGCAGGAACAAGACTTTGAGTATATAGAGTTTGAAGAACCACAAGAAGCCCTTATCCCTCTTAATTGGGATTTATCTATCGTGGGGCAAGGGGGAAATGGCGTTGATAGAAGGAAAAGTGACAGACGTATTCAGGAAGTCAACGGACTCAAAGAAAAGGCTGACAGATACTTTAAAATTTGTTTTGACAGAAATGTGATCGAGGTATTCAATACCAAAATTACTTGGGGTGGAGCAGAGTTCTTTATTAAACTAGCACTTAAACATGGCTCTATCGAAGAAAACGCCCTGAAAGATATAAAGAGTGACTTAGAAAGTATTTTTCAGACTTACTCCTTAGAAGTGACAGGATATGAAAATATTATCCGTATTGCTTTTAATACAAGTGAGATTGAGTTCCCAACCCCTCACTATATGTTCTCAAAATTTGCAAGCGAAGGCATACCTAAGACACCCTTAACAATTATGGCAGGGATTGATAAAGAAGGCAGATTAAGGGAGTATGACCTTGCTATGGCAGGTGGAGTTCTGGTTTGTGGTAAAGTTGGAAGTGGCAAAAGCAACTTTGTAAGACAAACTCTTTCCTCAATCATGCTACACAGTACGCCAGATGAAGCTAAGTTTGTAGTTTATAACCCTTACGTTGATATGGAGTTCAACTATCTCAAAGGAAGTCCGTATCTTTACAAGGATTTACTAAGCAAAGAAGAAGAAACACTTAATGTCCTAGCAGAGCTGAAAAACGAGATTGACCGTAGATGGAAGCTGTTTTCAGAGCGTGAAGTTCATAACATTAGTGACTTTAACTCTATTGCTGATGAAACAGAGAAATTGCCTTATCTGCTAGTAACATTGATGGAAGCTGAAAGTTTGCTGTATAATAAGTATGATGAAGTGATTGAACTCTTGGTATCTTTGACAACTAGAGGACGAGCTACAGGAGTGATCCTTTTAGAAACAACATATAACGCTAGAGCAGATATTGTTCCACAACGCTTGAAAGCCAATTTGCCGTGTGTGATTGCTTATAGTCTAGGCAATTCTGTTGAAAGCATGGTTGCTATTGGAACAGTAGGGGCAGAACGCTTACTAGTCTCAGAGTGTCTGATAAAATGGATTGATAGCCCAGAGCCTACCAAGATTAAAACCCCTTATATCAACGATACAGATATAGCTAAGATGGTTGATTCAACAACCAAGAAGTTTTCACAGTAAAGACAAAATAAAAGCCCCTACGACTAAGCAGGGGCTTTTTGTATGAGAAGCTAAAATCAAACCCCCTCTTGCGAGGGGTGGAGAACTTATAAGAAAGTTCAAAGAATAGTACGAAGCTATTATAACACTAACAAGCAACTCCTGACAAGTTTTTTTAAGAAAATAGTTGACAGGGGATATAAAAGAGTGTATAATATAAACATAATAAAAAAGAAAGCAGGATTTAAAATGCGAGTATCAATTTGTTACGCAACCATGATTAAGGACGGAAAACCATTCGTCTATGAGCTTGAACGTGAGGACTACTCCTTGTTTGATTTTGACAAGGAATTTCAGAAGATTGCTAAACAACGTGGTTGGCAGTATGTAGAATGTGGAACTACACCACTCTTATAGAATGATTGCAGGAGAACTATGAGAAAGAAGAATATTTTTAAACTACTGACCGTAGCAACAGCAATGTTGCTCTTGGTTGGTTGTAAGGACGTTCAAAAGATTGCTGACAAGAAAGAAAGTCAGACAACAGAAGTAGCGCAGGTAGAACAGAGTTCAGTCCAAACTTGGAGCATTGATAAGTACCCTAACTACTACACAGTAGATGGTAAAAGTGGTATCAATAAATCAGACTTTCCAGAAGCAGGTAAAATCCAGTATGGAGAGTTAGATAAGCTAGGACGTACCACAGAAGCTAAAGGCTCACTCACGTTTAAGAACGTAGAAGGCTCTTATGGAGTACGCCAGAAGTTTTCTAAGGACGCTGATCCAAGTGGTTGGGGTGTTCAGGATAAGGTAAAAATCCCTTACTCCAACGGTAAGCACTACAAAGGGTTCTTTTGGAATCGTAGTCATCTAATCGGAGACGCTTTAGGTGGAGACGCTATCCGTCAAAACGTAGTAACAGGAACACGAACTCAAAACGTGGGAGAGGACGCTAAAGGTGGTATGCGCTATAGCGAGATTAAGGCGCAGGAGTGGTTAGAAGCAAACCATGACGGAACGCTTTACTACGGAGCAAAGCCAGTCTATGAGGGGAACGAACTAGTACCACGGACTGTTATTGTATCTATGCTATCGTCAGATGGTACGATTGATGAAAAGGTTATCGTCTTTAATAGCGCCAACGGTTTTGAAATCAACTACGCAGACGGAACTTTTAAGGCGACAAAATAGCAGGAGTGTGTTATGAACGCAGTTTTTGAGTGTATCACAAAGTGGGAAACAGCCTGTTACGGTTCGCCAATACTTAGAAGCACTATTCTTAAAAGAACAGGCTTAAATCTATATCAGTACAGGAAACAGATTAAGGAATTGAAAGACAATGACTTGATTGAGTATGTAAGGCATATACAACGAGTATATAGCGATGGTTATTTAGAGACACCCTACTTAGAGGATTGTTACTTTATTCAGGGGTGGTTGCCTACTGATAAAGGAAGGCAGACAGAAGTTTATAAAAAGATCGCAGAAGCCGAAAAAAAGAATGGAAAAACATTGGGGGAATTTAGAACTAATTAGCTAGGAGAAAATCCTAGCTATTTTTTATTTTTATCTAATCGCTTTAAAGGACATTTTTAGCCGATATAAGCGATTTTAAGAAAAAGGGGTAGAAATAGACCTTGATATAGATAAAGTGCGAAAATGAGGACGAGAGAGGGCGAATAGTGGACGTTAGGATATAAAGGAGTGCGCAGAGTGAGAAAAAGGGTGGATATTGATAAAAAATAATCACAGAAAGCGAAAAAGTCTTGACACTTTTTAGAAAAGAGTGTATAATATAAACATAAAATAGAAAAGGGGTATCATTATGAACCAAGATGAACGCAACGCAAAGAATGTGGCTGACCTTGCCAAGCTACAAGCTATTAAAGAGACAACTGAGCGCTTTCTTCACTTAGGCGAAGGAAACACTCATAGTCTTATCGTGCTTGAGACTATTAGGAAAGACGAGGAAATCGAAACAATAAGCCGAGTTATGGCTGACGGAGATGTACGTCAAATCCTAGTGTTGGTTGGTGGGCTTCTCAAAACAGCAAAAGAGATGATGAATAGCTTTCCTGATGATTTTATTGAGACTGCAATGGAAACAAGAAAAGAAGAACTGTTTGAACTTTTCGTGCAATCGGCTGAAATTGGCTTAAAGTTGAAGGATTGGTGTGGGTTCGGAGAGGAGTAGAACAAAAGTCTAGCGTTGCTAGGCTTTTTATAATGGCGCAACACAAAAAGATAAGACAAAAACACAAAAAGATGATAAAAACTCTTGACAAAGAGTTCAATGAGGTGTATAATATAATCATAAAACAACTAGGAGAACAAAGGAATGAAAAATCTGAAACTTAGAGCTTGGCTCAAAGAAGATAAAGAAATGATTAGTGTAGATGAATTAGCGTTTAATACAAAATGGGTTCGTGGATTCTACAAGTTAGCTAGTCGTTGGTTTAAACTTGAACAAGTTGAGCTTATGAGTTCAACAGGCTTGTTTGATAAGAAGGGGGCAGAAATCTTTGAAGGAGATATTCTTGCTGACCTAAGCGAAAGTGGAGACGAGCTTGTTTACCTGTACGTTATCTACAAAGACGGTAAGTTCATGGCAGTAGAAAACGAGGAACACGGATATACTGCTGACCTGATTGATTGCACTACCTACCACTCAGTCGTAGGGAATATCTACGAAAACGCTGATTTGCTTGGTAAAGAAGAAAGTGACAAGGAAACAGTCGCAGAACTACAAGTCAAAGGAGCATTTGACAAGAAAAGCGAACGTTGGTACATTGATACTGACGAAGCGACAGTAGAAGCAATGAATAGCTTTTTAAAAGAGCATGATCTTGACGTGTTTGAATCATGGCTAGGGTATTTGGAAGGTGGAATGAGTGATGAATCACTCGCCTTTATCAATATATTGCAGACTATCGAAGATGAAATTGAGCTTGCAGACGGTAGCAAGATTAAGTTAGTAGAAGGGTAGGAGATAGCATGGAACAACGCTTTACAAAGAAAGACTTTTTTGTAGGTCAGGAAGTTTACGCAGAATGTATTGGTCTTAGTACCAAAAGGGATAAGGAAGGTAGTATTAGTGTAGAAACTGTAACCAATATTGGGAATAAGTATGTTACGACAAATAAACGTATGTACCGAATTGCAGATGGCGTTCTAGTGACGGAATATTCTCCTAATTATGTATTGTGGATCAACAAGGAAGAAGTAGAAACAAAAGTAGCTAAAGATAAGCTATTCTCAAAATTATCATGGGAGTTTACTAAAGGTTTAGGTGGCTTGCAGGAGCAAAGACTTTACAAGAAACTGAGCCTAGAGGACTTGCAAGAGATTGAGCGAATTATTGACAAAGGAGAAACAAAGTAAATGAAGGTATATAACGCAATAGGAACGCTTTATAATGTCTTTGGCAGATTGAAGAAAAAAGAGCTTATCGGCTCTTTCTCAACGCTAGAGCAGGCAAGAAACGCAGTCAGTCAGGTAGCAAGCAACTATGATGAAGTGGGAATAGTTATCACGGATCTTGACAAGGTGGAAACAAAGGAGCTGTAAAAGGAGTAGCGAGGTAAAGCATGGGATATACAGGGTGGCTTATGCCAGATGGGGAATTTTATCCTTGTAAACATAAAGAACATACTGAAACTTTACAAAATTTATTTGAAATGCCTCAGTACCATAAATTGATGGCAGACAATATCAGCAGAGGTAAGCCTTTTAGGAGCGAACCTGAAGGTTGTATGTGTTTCTGGGATACTGATTTCAAATTTGCTAGTTTTATTGGCGAAATGACCGAACCTGTAAAGGAATTTTTGATAAAGCATTTTCCAGAGTTCAATAAAGAACAGAAAAAATGTATTTATGATAAGTTCTACCTTTTGAGTTTAAAAACCGAAGGTCAGGAAATGATTTTGAAGGAATTTGAGCAGTTTATGTAAAAGGAGTAGCTATGAAACAACCTATAACACAAGATAACATTGTATGGCAGTTGCCTATAGCAAGTGCAGATAACAATAATACAGGCTATATTCATGGCAATGCAAAAACTCATGCTTTTGTAGTTTGTAGTGACAACCTTATGCACGATTCTTTATGTAAAAGATACGGTCAATACACTAAATATTTTGAGACTATCAACATTGAAGGAGTTGAGGAAAAACACCTATGTAAAAAGTGCCTGAACGCCTACAAGAAACTAAAAAAGAAAGAAGGAGACACTAATGGAGCTTAAAGGAAAAACGAGAGACGGAGAACTTGTTACTTTGCTATCAGGAAAAGATAGCTACACTATCGAAGTAGTAGCAAGTGAAGATGAAAAAAGCAAGAAGAAGTCTGACAAGGCGAAAGAGCCAGTACGGATTGGGAATTACAAGAATGAATTTGCTAAGAGTTCGCTTGAAATGTACGAAGTGAAAAAGCATGATGGCGAAACAAGTGTGAAGATCAAGTTTGCAGGAGAACGGTTTACCTTCTCCTTTGTGACTGAGACACCATACGAAAAAGTGGTAGAAATGCTAGAGGTAGGGGGATAGTACATGACTAGGATAGTATTAAAAAATCCTTACATGGAATCCACAACTTGAAGATACTCATGTTCATGTCAATCAATTAGAAAGGACTGCTATGATATATTTGCCAAGATTTCGTGCGTGGGATATTAAAAACAAGAAGATGGGAGAGCCTGATATTATCATAAATAATGGGCGAATTGATGAAATTAAAATATGGGGAGATGAAACTGTACCTGATGAGGAGACTGATTGGAGAGAAACATCAGATTTTTCACTAATGATGTCAAGCAATGTTTTAGATGTCAAGAAAAAAGAAATCTATGATTTGGATATTTTGAAATCAACAGCATCAGAATTTCCTGAAGATCATAAATATTGGATTGTGACACATGAAGATGGTGGCTTTAATGTTCGATACTATTTTCTGCCAAAAGATAAGAGAAAACGCTCTATTGCAGAAAATGAGTTGCTTTGTAAAGATAATGTGGATTGGTATAAATTCGAGATTGTAGGGAATGTGTATCAAAATCCTGAACTGTTATCTTCTGATTTAAAGAAACTTTTGAGGAGGAAAGAAAAATGAGCAAGCATAGACGAGTTGAAGGTATGTCTGAAATCTGGGTAAAAGGCTATAAGGATAAGGACGGAGATATTATTATCTCATTAGGCGATGATGGTTTTCATATAATTGAGAAGCGTCATGTAGAATGGGGAGACGTTGAGGTAAAAGAAGTATGACAGCAAAAGAAGTCAAAATCTATGCTTACAAGCTGATTATTGTAGAAGGCAATATCCAAGTTGAAGAAATAGTGTTTCCTGCAATAGAAAAGCAGAAAACATTTGTTTTTAAACAAGACGGAGACAACCCTACTAAGAGAGTGGTTTATAGTCTCAATGCGTCTATCGAAGATAGTATTGTTTCTGAAAAACGAAACTATTTCATGCGTGGCAGAAGGACTTTGAAAAAAGATGAATTGGAAGAGATAACGGTTTCTCCATTTGGGGATATGTGCTATATCTATTACACAGAACCGTCTTTAGAAAAGGCTATGTCTGTATTCAAAAGGAAGTTAGAAGCCCGTATTAAAGGGTTTAAGTCTAAAATTGAGAGCCTGACAACCAAGACGAAGGTTTGTGAGAGCTTTGTAGCTGATGTAGAAAATATTAAATAAAAGAGCTAGATCCACTAGCCTTTTTATTTGCTCTTAAATTGGCTTGTATGACGATTAAGGGCAAAATAGCATAATTCTAGGTTGAGTATTATAAAACGTGACAGGGGCTAAAATAAGGGGCAATATGAACGAGTTAGAGGTAAATGTATTTTATGGAGTGGATATGAACAGCAGATAGGGCGCTTACTAGCATAAGACACAAAAAAATAATACGAAAGCATAGAAAAATAATATAAATCATTGACAAAAGGTATAAAAAGGTGTATAATATAAACATAAAGAAATTAAGAAACAGAGGTACAATACATGGAGTTTGGTAGATTTATGGACTTGTTGCAGGACAAGGGAGTTAAACTTGTTTACATGGAGAATCATGACGAGTGGCAAGAATGGAATCCAGAGCTTGAAGATACCTACAATGTTTTTGCTGAAAAAGACGGTAAAACAGTTATGCTTGAAAGTGACGAAGTTGTTATCTCATGGAGCAAGCGTGGATTGGAACTACAAGAACTTATTGCAGTTCGTTCAGTTTTGAGTTCGCTTTGTGAGGACGTGATACCTTTTGCAGAGTTGATTAAACAGCTTATCAAAGAGCAAGGGAGCTATTCTGAATACGTTAAAGCAGTCATTCAGATTGAAGATGAAGGAGCAACGAAAGAGGACTTAGACAGAGCCTACGACTTTTTCATGGAAAGTGATGATTGCACGTTGATTAGTCAAGAATTGATTGACGTACTAGCTGACAAGTAATATCAGGGGCGAAAGCGCCCCTTTAAAAAGGAGAACCAAAAAATGTATCAAGTAAAGAAACACGGAAAAACAATCGCTCAATTCTTCTCAGAGCAGGAAGCGAACTGGTTTGCAGTAGATAAAGCTATCAGGGATTTACGAGAAGAAAAACCTTGCGAGGAAGAAGAAATGGAAATCTGCTATGATGAAATGCCAGACTATGAAATCCTAACAGAAGCAGGACTTGAAGTAGTAGAAGTAGGAGAAGAAATTGAAGGGCAACCTGTAGCCCCAGAGGAAGTTTATGACTTTCTGAAAGTTGTCTGGTCTGATTTTGAGACAGAGCGCAACCCAGAAAATCTAGCTATAATGGTTTATACCTTGGCAGATACAGACTTTGACCGTTGGCTATTAGAAAACATGGAATTTGGAGACAAAGTACAACTTGCCTTGTTAGAGGAAAAATACGCTTGGGAACTTGGCGAGGATTTGCCAGAGTGGTTAGAAAAAACCGAAAACAGATTATTGCTGATAAAAGAGTTATTGGCAAATATTTAAGGAAGGGAAGGAAATAATATGTCAATCTTTGATGATTTAGAAAAAGCACGGAAGGTAGAGTTATACGAAGCTCACGCAGTAGAGAGGGGAGAAAACTTTATCTCAATAGATTTTGGGATAACTTACACGCTCCCAGAAGGGGGAGAGACACCTTCTTTATACACCCTGAAACTAGAATGTGATGGCTCAGATTATAAACTTGCTATTGTAACACGTTTAGACAAAAGAAATGGAATACATTATAAGTATGATTGTAGGGGGAAATTAGGGAGAGAAATCTATAAGTTTATTATTGAGTTTATCAATAATGCAAATAGACAAGCTGATCTTATCAATAAATTTATTGGGGTTAAGAATTAAAACAGAACACAAAGAACGAATTTTACAAAGATTTTAAGACTAGGAAGCTAGTCTTTTTCTTTTGTCAAGGTGGGATTGAGGGATTTTTTAGATTGGTTTGAGGGAGATAACACAAAAAAATAATTAAAAAACATAAAAAAATACCAAAAACTATTGACAACCACTAAAAAAGAGTGTATAATATAAACATAAATAAGTTAAGGAGAAAACATAATGAACGCAACACAAGTTTTAGACCGAGCAGTAGTAGGAGACAAGGCAAAAGAAAAGGTATTAAAACTCCTTACCAAGCAACTAAAACAACAGAAAAAAGATATGCTTTGCCGACCAGCCTTACACCAAGTTCATCACTACGAGGGCAAATCAGTATATACTGACTTGCGTGTTTGTTTGCACTTGCCTGCTTCTTTGACTGATAAGCATATTTCTTTAAATATTTTCACTCGAAATAAACCAGTTGATCCAGAGACCGTTAGCTATCCAGATACAGACAGACTTTTTTACAAAGAAAAGCAACTAAAAGAAATGACTAAAGTTGAATTTGATGTATCAGAGACTTTGAAAGAGTTGAAAGAGTTAAAGAAAGTGACGGTTGAGCAACCAAAACTAGGGAAGGTTATTCGTGTCAACCAACAAACAGGTGCTTTCACTCATTGTAACGAACCTGAACAAGATACTAAGGATAGACGCTCTAAAGATTATGGTATTTTAGTGCAAGTGGACTTTCTTATCAATGTACTATCAATCGTGAAAGAATTTGGGGATAAGCAAGCCACATTTTACTTGAATCAAGAAACACCATATCGCCCTATTGCTATTTATAGCGACAATGTAAAAGGCATAGTAGCGCCAATCCGTTATAACTAACTCCAACTCCTACCCCTGCTCCAACGCAACGAGCAGGGGAAAAGGAGTGATGATATAACCACTTTATAAAGAGATAGGTAAGAGTTTCATAAATAATCTCCTTTATAACTACGCTGAAACACATAAACTCCGTACCAAACTACCTATCTCCTTGTAAGGTGGTTAGCAATAACCAAAAACAAAAAGGAGAATCGCAAAATGTATCTAGGGGAACTACTAGCCTACCCTATATGGCTATATATAGGGTTGAGCGTGATCGCTATTGTACGCAACGCTTGGAAAAACATGGAAGAATAGCTATCAAGCTACTTCTTCTTTTTTATTTATACCACAAAAAAATAATCAAAAAGTGTTGACAAAGACTAGAAAAGAGTGTATAATATAATCATAAAGAAATTAAGAAAAGAAAGCTAGTTGGTAGTTTTTTAAAGGGATAGGGGAAGTTCTCCACCAAACATTTACACTATTAAAAGATATTTGCGGAAACACTTATCTAAAATGTTTAAGTTAAAAAAATGATGATAATAAAACTTTTTCTATCTTTCCCTATCCCCCTAAAAGATTATCAACTAGACAGGTACAAACAAATGTCAAGTTTCATTCAAGAAATCAAAATCGCAACAACTACTTCGCTTGATGTAATTATGAAAAATGGACGAGCATATCGTTATATTGGAATTGATCCAGAGTTACTACTTGACCTTATTTCAGACTATGCTGAAATCGTAGTGGCAGGTGGGAGCGTAGGACGTTTCTACAATGAAAACATTAAGGGAGCGTATGAGACAGAGGAATTGGAAACAATCACTAAAGACAACGCTCTTGACTTTGAGGTAGTTTTATCAAACTTACAAGAAGGTCGCTCAATCCTAGTAGGCAACAAGGAAGAATTGGACGAGCTATTGAAAGTTATTGCTGAACACTACAACGTAACAATCAACTATCAAGGCTTGCTGAAAGACTACCACTCAATCGTAGGAGACGGTTGTATCACAATCAGACGAGGGGAGTTAGTTTTCTTACCAGTAGCGCAAGTAGGATATGATAATGTTGTAGCATACGCAACACTTACACGCATTACAGCGCAAGTTATTGTAGCTGATAAAGACAGTTACTTCTATGACGTTACCCTAAGTAGCAAGGAAGAAGAAACAGAATTGTCTGAGGACGATAGAGAGCCTTCTGAGAGCGATAATGAGACAGACGAAGGTAAAGACCTAGACGATAAAGCAATGGCACTACAATCCTTGAATCTGCTCCAAAAAGTGATTGGAGAAAAAGGCTATGCAGACACAGATATTCTAATCAAGACTATCCGTGAATACATTGAAAAATAATCAGAATAACACAAAACGAGGGGGCAACCCCTCTTTAAAATAATCAATCCACACAAAAAAATAATCACGATACACAAAAT
>ERZ773233.823-NODE-823-length-19251-cov-10.738123_pt1 | contig 19251 bp, 15 predicted proteins | sample MGYA00580991_ERZ773233 | MGnify/ENA primary metagenome ERZ773233 (study PRJEB29015, sample SAMEA2738178) | human oral metagenome | biome: human oral; feature: human-associated habitat; material: saliva | place: China | collected 2161 ...
GAATATATTCGGAAGAATCATTCTACATCTACAGAACTTTATAAAAGGTTGATTGGCACTGACCAATCAACCTTTTTCATTTCCTATTCCATCTTTCACTTCAATGATACGATCACAATATGATAGTGTAGATAAACGATGTGAAATCGTCAGAATCATTTTATCTTTAAATTCCTTCTTTAATGTATAGAGCAGCTCTTTCTCGTGCAATACATCTAAAGCACTCGTAGGCTCATCTAAGATAATTACATCAGGTTGTTTTAACATGATACGTGCTAGACCAATACGCTGTCTTTCACCACCTGAAACACGTAAGCTCATCTGTCCCATATGGGTATCATATCCTTCTGCTAAAGTCATGATAAAGTCATCAATCCCAGCTCTTTTCGCTGCTAGTCGAATTTCATCCAATGTAGCGTCTGGTTTTGCGATAGCGATATTTCCTGCAATTGTATCATTAAATAGATAGGTATCCTGCTCTAATACCGCAATATGACGATGTAATTCTTCAAAGGAGAATTGGTCTAAAGAGATACCATTTATACGAATATCCCCAGTTTGAATCGGATAATATCTTAACAACAATCTTAAAAGTGTTGATTTACCAGAACCACTTTCCCCGATAATACCAATATGTTCATGGTTCTGTATGGATAAATGAAAGTGCTCTAAAATCTTACGATTTGTCTTTGGATATGTAAATGTAACATCTTCAAAATCAATACGTTTAACATGATCAATCTTCACGGATTTACTTGGATCAATCGTCATTGGACTTGCGTCTTCGATTAAGAAGATTCTCTCTGCTGCCGCAAAGGCCTCTAGTAAATGGGAAACAACAAATGTAAGTGAGAATGTAGAAGAGAATGATGCAGTTGCGATAAATGAAATTAAAATTGTACCAACTGGATTACCAATTCCTCTTGAAAGTAAATACGCAGCCACTACCAAAATCATGATTCTACCCAAATAGACAAAGAAATTTGGGGCAGAAGATAATGCTTGTTTATGCATGGTCATCATATGCATATCCTTGTTTACTTGATTGTTATACTCCATCACCTTCGTTATCTTCATATCTTGGGCATTATAAATTTGAATATCCTTTATCGCATATATGTTTTCAAGAATTACTGCCTTTAGTTTACCTAAGTCTTTACGATACTCTTTACCAATTCCTCTTCCTAAATACAATCCAACAAGAGGAATCATTACGCTTATCATTAGATATACAGGAATCAATACATACGCATACAAAGGGTTAAATTGTAATGCGATGAGAATCGTTGTGACTGGCAAGAGTATTACCGTAAACATTGGCCCAATTGTATGGGCAAAGAAGTATTCTAAGGTTTCAATATCACCTACCGCAATGTTAATCACATCACCTATCTTTTGATCAATGAGATATGCAGGTGCTAAGCGATTGATAGATTTAAATAAATCCACACGCATCTTTGCCAGAATACCATACGCACCTAGATGCGAGAATACACCCTCTAAATATCGACAGACTGCGATTAAAAGACCACACACTAACATCATGCATGCATAAAACCATACATTACCACTTGTCATAATATCCGCAGCTCTCATAATCCATAGCGCACCAAATCCCATGACACCCATATGCGATAGATTACCAATAATACTTGCTAGTGTAGATATGGTAAGATATTTTGCGATAGGTTTTGCTTTCTTAAATAATCTTGATACTAGAACTGGAATTGAATATGCATATTTTTTCATGCTTGTACCTCCAGTTTATTTTGTTCTTCTACAAGTTCTCGATAGAGTCCATGAATCTTCATAAGTTCATCATGATTACCAATTTCTTCCACAATACCTGCACGCAATACAATGATTTGATCTGCATTTCGTATCGCAGAAAGACGATGTGAAATAATAATAAGTGTACGTTTCTTTGATAATTTATCAATGCAGTCCCATATTATCTTTTCACTTTCAGGATCAACTGCAGAAGTCGCTTCATCAAAGATGATATACTCTGCATCTGTTAATAGTGCCCTAGCAATACCCATCATCTGTTTTTGACCACCAGATAAATTTGAACCAGACTCACTAATCATCGTATCTAAGCCATCAGGCATTCTTTGTATATGCTTATCTAGGCTAACCTCATGTAGCACCTGCCAAAGTTGTTCATCGTTTGCGGATGGATTTGCGAGTAATAGGTTATTACGAATTGTATCGTTAAATAAATTGACTGTTTGTGGGACCATTACAATATGTTCCCCAATTTCTTTACGATTCATGCATGCATAATCTCTTCCGTTTAAATATACATTTCCACTTGACGGATAGATAAACTTCATTAACATCGACGCAATCGTACTCTTACCACAACCAGATAATCCTACTAACGCTGTAGTCTTTGATTTTTTAATCTCGATATTTACATGATGTAATACTTCTTTTCTTCCTTCATATGAAAAGGAAACATCCTTTAACAAAATCCCTTCATGATAGCTATCTTGTTTTTCTGCTTTTTTTATTTTCTTAGATTCTACCGCAAGAATTTCTTCTGCACGGGTTGCGGCAGAAACAGCTGTTAATGCATCATGTGTTGCGGACATTAGTTGACGAATCGAGCCAAAATAACTATATCCTAACAATAAAATCATCAGCACACTACTAAGATCCATTGTTTTATTTACTAACGCATTGATCGCGATGAATACACAGAGAAATAATGTTATGTAGATGATTCCTTCAGTTACTAGGAATGATGTGAAATTAACCTTCATGAACTCATTAATTTGGTGATTCAGATAGTCAGCTTTTTCTCCTAATACTTGCGCATGTTTGTCCGATTGGTCAAATAACTTTAACGTTGAAAGACCACGAATACTATCCAGGTAATACCCTGTCATATCTTCCAGTGATTTCCAATATGATTTTCTAAGTTTCTCAATCCGATAACGAAACACATTATGTAATGGCAATAGTACAAAAGATACAACGAGTAGTATGCATGCAATTAAAAATGAACTTGGATATATCTTGGTAAACAAGTATATTGGCGCAATCACACTAAAGATTAAACTTGGCAAGTAAACGCTAAAGTAAACTTGCATCTGCTCTACACCATCAACAGTTGATGTGATCGCGGAATTTGGACCAATTTTCTCAATATAACCAGCATCGAGTGACATTGTTTTTGTAAAAAGCTTCTGACGTATCGATGAACGTGCTGCAGCTTGTGTGCGATATTCTAATTCTCCCTGAATCAATTGAAAGACAAAAATCAGTATTGATACGATGAGTATCTGAATGACAACATTACGTATTTCATCAAATGTAAATGTTGGATTCATCATATTTCCCAAGAAATAGGAAATACGACTTGCAAAGTTCGTTATCATTACAAGCGAACATACACGTATCACCACTAGTGAAATCATCCATATCCAAAGACCTTTCGTCATCTTTAGTAATGTTTTATCGAGTAATAACATTCTATCCCCCCCCTTTACTTAAAAAAGGAATCTTTGATAGATTCCTTATCAAAAACTATTTAGCAGCTTCAAATACTTTACGCACTTGTTCCTTGCATTCTTCATACTTTTCGAATAAATGCGCTTCATAGATTTTTTGATCACCAATCCACATACATGGAACTGCGTGATAATCATACTTTTCAATGATTTCTGGATGTTCATTTTCCTCAATCATATCAATTTCAATGTTGTTATATTCTGGATTCTCTGCTCTTAACTCTTCAATTGCCTTATTTGCATTCTTGCAATATGGACAGGAATTTAGATGGAAATAAGTAATTTTCTTCATAGTATTCACCTCTATGTATCTATTTTACTATTTTTTTGTCCTTTTTATACTAAAATGCTTTTAGTTTGTATTTTGTTCAATGCGCTTACGACAAGTCTTAGAGAAGATAATTGTCTGTGCTTTATATAGTCCCGAATAGCCAGAAACAATATAACTGATAGCGACTGCAATCAATAGGAATGAGCTAGCTTGAAAGTTAAATAACTCAAATCCAATTAGTAGCGAAGTGATTGGACAGTTTGTTACACCACAGAATACCGCAACCATACCTACTTCAGCCCATAAACCGGCAGGCAGTCCAAACACTGTGCCGAATGCACTGCCAAGTGTAGCACCAATAATTAAGGACGGAATGATTTCACCACCCTTATAGCCAGCAGATAAAGTGATTGCCGTAAAGAGTATCTTAAGTAAGAATGCATAGAGAGGAACATCCCCTTCTAATGCACGTTCAATCATATGTGCACCAGCACCATTGTAATCTTGATTACCTACTAACAGTGTTAATACGATGATAATCACAGCACCTACAATTGCACGTACATATGCATTTTCAATCATCGCAAATACATGGTGTGTCTTATGCAAACTATATACAAATAAGCGACTAACTAGACCAGCTAATAACGATAGAACAATTACTGCAATCGCTGTGATTGCGTCTAAATTTGGTATTGTTCCAATATGGTGAATCGGTTCTACAAGATTCATTGCGATAGCTACACTTTGACCAACTAGTGATGCGATAACACATGGAAGTAATGCCGCATATTCCATATATCCTACATGTACAACTTCAAGTGGGAAAATAGCTGCTGTTAATGGTGTCCCAAATAAAGCTGAGAAACAACCAGACATACCAGCCATGATTAATGTTTTTTTATCTTCTTCTTTTAAATGAAGTGTCTTTGACACAAAACTACCAACGCTACCACCAATCTGTAGCGCCGCACCTTCACGTCCAGCAGAACCACCAAACAAGTGTGTAATAACAGAAGAAACAAAGATAAGTGGTCCAACACGTACTGGTAAATGTTGTTCAGAGTGAATTGAATTGATTACTAAGTCTGTTCCTGCATCCTTATATTTAGCTAATTTATATAAGAGAACAATAACAATACCACCGATAGGCAAGAAATAGATTAACCATGGGTGATTGAGTCTTATTTGCGTAACGGAATTTATACTAAATGTAAACAATGTTCCAAGAAAACCTGCACCAAGTCCAACAATTGCTGCATATATCAGAATACGTATAAAGTCTATACTTTGATTCAGATTTAACTTTTTATCATTCATATTTATCATAACTTACTCCCTCTTGTGTACCATACTATAACAGATTTATTTTTGGATTGTAAAACCGTATTAATGATACAACTAATCTATCAAAAAAGTACGCATGAATTTTATTTTCATACATACTCCTTTTTAATTATTTCTGTAATGCATTTACGATTTCATCTGCGACATATTTTCCAGACACAAATGCCCATGCAAGCCCTGCCCCACCTGGCATCTTTTCTCCAAATACATTTCCTGCAATACTACCTACCGCAAAGACATTTGGCTTCACTAGTCCATTACCATCTAATAGATTTAAGTGGTCATCCACCTTTAAACCACCTGTTGTCTCATAGCGATATTTATTGAGTGGAATAATGCATGTTGGTTTTTCAGGATCTATTTTCCCCATCACACTTGTGCTTGAAGCATCTATTTCAAAGTTATGATAGTTTATCGTTTCTGATAATTTCTGCGCATCTAAATCAGCAGAAACTGCAGCTTCGCTTAATGTTTCTCCACTAAATGGCACAATAGCGTACATGGACTGTAAATACTTCTCTTCTGCCTTTGTGATTGTCGCAGTGAATAGTAGCTTCTTCTTCCAGTCTTGATATACTTCCTCATTCATCACAAGATAGGAAGTTGCATTGTTCTGATTATGAATTGCTTCTGAGATTTGGTTGTATGGTTCTGTTTCATCGATAAAACGTTCTCCAGTATTGTTGACTAATGCAACACCTTTAGAAAGAATTGATTTTGTCGCAAGATAGGTATCTAGTGTAATATCACGTACACTATATCCCAAATAGTTATATACAACCGAACCATCTTCTATTTGATACGGATGTTCTGTATCTTTCGCTAAAGCTAATGCATCACCTGTATTTGTAGAAAGGCCTAAATAATTCGAGTTATGATCACGATCAGGTAACATATTTAAATTACCTGCAGATGTACCAGTTGCTAAAACAACATACTTTGAAGTTGTTTCAATAATATCACCATTCGATTTTTTAGCTCTTACACCGATGACCTTCCCTTCTTCATCATAGCGTAGTCCAATGATACCTGCATTCGTATGAACACTAGAGCCAGAGACTTTCACTTCTTTTTGAAGTAATTCATCAATTTCACCACTTGATTCATCATATAACATGACAGAATTGAGGGCTAAACCATCTGTAGGAATGTATCCTGTCTTCTTATCGAAGGTAATACCAAGAACCTTCACTTGCCAATCGACCGTATCACCGATATTATCTTCTAATATCTGTGTTAGAGCTACATTGTTTGTCTGATTACTATAGGCTGCGATATCTTCCGCGAGCGGCTCAGATGGATCAATATCAAATAAGTTTAGTTTGGTAGAGCCTGCTACAATTTGACCACTATTTGCATAGTAGCGTAATGAGCCACCAATCTCACTATCCTTTTCAATCAGACTTGTCTTATACCCTTTTTCCTGCAATCGTAGTACAGTCGCGATACCTGCTGCACCACCACCCACAACTGTCACATCTGTATCTTCTTGAATAATTTTTTCTTTATTCTTACCTGTGCAATCCTTCTGCCACTCCTCGACGTTGCCATTAGCAGCAGTAATTGCATTACCAATCGCTTCAAGTACTGCTTTTGAAGTTTGGGTAGCACCTGTAGAAATATCTACATTTAAGGACTGCTCATTAATGACATATTCTGGAATCATAGTTAACGCCGCATCAGATACTGCTTTTGTCTCTTGTTGATCTGTAATAATGACATTTGTTAAAAAACCATTTCGAAAAGAAGCAGATACTGTCACATATCCATTATAGCCAGTACCAATACCTGTATAGTTACCATCATTTACTGTATGTGTCGTAGCAGATTCCTTCTTAGGCGCACAACCTATCAATGACACACCAAGCATAAAAGCTATGCTAGTTTTACAAACCTTATTTAGTATATTCATAGAGATATTATATCATTTAATAAATCTAGTGAAATATGTGATTCAACACATCATTTGTTCAGACAATGTTCACATAGTATTCTTATTCTTTTAACATATAGACTTTATAGTAATAACTGTAAACAGAAAGGAGAACTTAGAACAAAGTTACTAAAGAGTAACTAAAAATGCAGTAGTAATTAAATTATTTCTTAAATTCATAAATTCCCCCCCAATTTATAAAAATAATAATAAGTTTTACTTAACCATCGGCTCCCCACCGATGGTTATTTTATGTATAATACAATTTAAGGAGACAAAATATGAAATATCCTAAATTTATAAAGAACGGCGGTACAATTGGTGTCTGTGCTCCAAGTTCTGGCGTTGGTAAGTTTGTGCAGAAATTTCAACGTTCCATTGATAACCTGCATGCGTATGGCTATCAGACAAAAGAAACTGCGTCTGTTCGAAGTGAAAGTGAACCGAGTAATTCTTCAACCATTCGTGCAAAGGAAGTCGAAGCGTTATTACTTGATAAAGATGTAGATATAATAATGGCCGCAACGGGAGGAGATTTCTTATTTGATATCCTACCTTACTTAAATCCATCTATCATTCAAGAAAATCCAAAGTGGATTATGGGTGCTTCTGATCCAACAGGACTTGTTTACCCAATTACTACGAAGTATGATATCGCAACACTCTATGGAGAAAATGCTGGCGATTATTACGCAACACCTACTCCTGACTATTTAGAAGGAAATCTTGCAATATTAAAAGGTGATTTAGTCGTACAAACAAATTATCCAAAACGTATGGAACAACCACCATTCTTTTGTGAGGATATCGTCTATGATAAAGAAAATATTTGGAAATCTACATCGAATACGATTGACGTTCAAGGAAGATGTATTGGTGGATGTATCGATGTACTAAAAGATTTAATTGGCACACCATATGATGGCACATTAGATTTTATCGAACGTTATCGTGATGATGGTATTATTTGGTACTTCGATAACTTCGCAATGAATAGTGAAACACTCTATCGTACCCTTCTACAAATGAAGTATATGGGTTGGTTTGAAACAACCAAAGCTATCATCATTGGAAGAACATGTTTTGAATCCAATAGTACCGGCTTAAGTTATGAAGACGCAATCAAACATGCATTACATGATATACCAGTTATTTATGATGCGGATATTGGACATACTGTCCCACGCATCACAATGATTAATGGCGCTATCTTACACTTACAGTATGAAAATGGAAAAGCAGCACTACAATTCAAACTAAAATAATAGGGCCTACACCCTATTATTTTTATGCATAAATTTTTAAGATATTTGGTAAATCTGAAGTTGTGATAATACCGATAGGTTTTTCACTAGGCTTTCCAGATTCAGTGATGATGATTGCTAGTAAAGTGATACCCTCTTCTCGAGCCTTATCAAAATAACGCAATACAACATCTACATTATTACTCTTAGAGCTAAACACAACCCTAGAGTTCTTCGCAGAAGATAATACATCGGATACGACTGTATCATCTGTTTTTCCTTGCATCGCAACTTTCGCAATTTCGTCTAAGGTAATCATTCCCACGAAATCCTGTCCTTTATATACAGGAACTTTAGATGTGTCCATCTCTTGCATAAGATGAAACGCATCACGAATACTTGTATCGATATGCACTGTTTTTACTGGCATGCTTGCATACTTTAGAATATCATGTGGTTCTGTTAATAACTTTGCGATTCGTTCAATATCTGCTGTAACACTATCACATGGTTCAGCGATAATTTCTTTTTCACTTCCACGGATATGAACGATTGCATTACGTAATTCATTATATTCACGTAGAGATTGCTGGTTAAGTGCGACAACTCTACTTCGGTTAGCACAGCGAGCTACAAGTTGTGAAAACGGAATGTACTTTGGCTGTTCTGCTAATTCAGCCAATTTCTTTTCACATTGCGCATAAGCATTTAAAAATCTCTCGGCATTTGTCATAGATATATCCTTCTTTACTTGATTTTACCTTCCAAAGCTTCTAGAGCACTATCTGCACTCATGTGATTGAGTATCATCTTCATCAATGTTTCCATTTCTGAACCTTCACTGTAATCTGCTTTTACCATGTAGTTTGCACGCTCTTCACGGATTAGTTTTTCCGCAATCTTTCTTGCTTTTGCTGACTTCTCGTTATAGACCGCCACAGAACGGCCACCATATTCTTTTACAAGACGCATACATGGTACATCTGTTAAACCGTCTGCCACATAAACCATCTTTGTAAGTGGAATTGGACGTAGCTTTGGATCAATATAAGTATTTAAGTCTTCCGCATCATTTTCATCTAAAACCTGTTTATTGATACGGAAGATATATTGTGTCTTTGTCGTGTAGTTTACGATTTGTGCTGGCCATCTTGCAAATCCATTTTCATCGTAGAAATAACTACATGCATAGATATGCTTAAACTCATCCGCAACTGTTACATTCTCAATGATTTCTTTCATACCACTAGAGATAATGTAATGTTCTACTTCAAGTCCTAATTTCTTACCATACTTGTTAATACGCTTGAACCAAGTATCAACCCCATTATATAAAACAATGCCCTTTCCTACGCCTTCAAATTGTTGTTTTGTAAGTGGTTGACCCATCTCCTCATACTTCTTCTGCAACATATATAAATATGCACTAATCGCATCCATATGGTGTTGCGAAGCCAATTCTGTTACTTCTTTCCAGAAATCTTTTGGGTTATCATAGCCTAAAGATGGTATTAAGCTATATTCCTGCATGTCTTTGCCACACAGTGTTTTATCAAAATCATATAAAATCGCTACTTTTGTCATGTGACTATTATACCACGCACCAATCTTCAAAGAATATTAGATAAATGAAAAAGACAGGCTGCTTTACCAGTTCCTGTCTAATGTATTAGATTGCTAAGAGTTTTAGAATTGCAGCTACATAAATTTCTGCTTGTAAGAGTAATTCATTAATCTCTACATATTCATTTGCGTCATGAATATGATAATCCTTGCCTTGGAATGCGCATCCGAATGCGATTGTATTATCAATTCCCTTTGCGTATGTTCCACCACCTAATGTGATTGGCTGTGCTTCCTTATCACCTGTTACCTCACGGTATGCAGAGCATAACGCACTAACAAGTGGAGAGTCAATTGGGAAGAAGAGTGGTTCATGTACACTGAGTACTTCAATCACACCATTTTCATCCTCAAGATGGCCTTCCATTAACTTCAATACCTTACGAGAAGTTAAAGTAACTGGGAAACGGATATCGATAGAACCTTCAATGACACCATCCTGCATTGAGATGACACCATTGTTTTGTGTTAACGCTCCATATTCATCAGAGCAGTTTGCACCAAAGCCACTTCCATCTGTCGCAAGACCAAAATGCTTACAATAGAAATCAACGAATCCATCTTGGAAACCAGCTTGCTTTAAGCCATCCATTAAGTAGGATAATGCATTCTTACCGAGTTCTGGTAAACTTGCATGTGCAGCGATTCCCTGAACAGAAATCTTAACATCATTTTCACCAACGTTCTCAATGCTAAATTCAAGATTTTCGTTATTGAAATAATCTTCTAGTGTCTTACGAGAGAAACTATTTTTATCGATAACTACATAGCAGTTACGACATACGATATTCTTAGCAGTACCACCCTGAATATCCTTAATGGCAGTATTCTTGGATAGGTAACGCATGGCAATCATACCCTTTTCACCATGTACACCAGGGAAGTCTCCATCTGGTGTAAAACCATAGTCTACAGAACCTTCTTTTTCAACATAGTGCTTTAGGCACTTCGATCCAGTTTCTTCATTTGTACCAAAGATTAAGCGAATTCTCTTTGTAAGTGGAACATTCATGTCTTTGATTACCTTTAATGCAATCATGCTGGCAACCATAGCACCTTTATCATCACTTACACCACGTCCATATAGAACACCATCTTTTTCTACCATTTCAAATGGATCACTGTTCCATCCATCTTTTACATTAGCAGGTACGACATCTAAATGTCCGATAATACCAATCAGCTTTTCCCCTGAGCCAATTTCTGCATAACCAATATAGTTATCCAAATTCACTGTATCAAAACCATCTGCCTTCATCATTTCTAATGCTGTTTCTAAAGCGACCTTAGGTCCCTTTCCAAACGGTGCATCTGGTTCTGGAGTTCCTTCCACACTATTAATTGATATAAGTTTTCCTAATCTACTTAATAGTTCTTCCTTATATCCATATACCATAGATTTTACATCCATGATCTCACCTCCGTAATTCTAATATGTACTATTTTATTACAGATTGATATTTAATCCAACTGGACAATGATCAGAACCCTCTGTCTGATCAAATATCAATGCATCTTGTACATTTGCTAGTAGACGTTGACTTACTAAGAAATAGTCAATCCGCCAACCAACGTTTCTTTCGCGCGCTTTCATGCGATAACTCCACCAAGAGAACTTCTGTGTATCTGGATAGAGCTCTCTAAATGTATCACAGAAGCCTGAGCCTAGTAATTTTGTCATCGCTGCGCGTTCTTCATCTGAGAAACCAGGATTCTTATGGTTAGTCGCTGGATTCTTCAAGTCAATTTCTTCATGTGCTACGTTTAAGTCACCAGTATAGATAACTGGTTTTTTCTTATCTAATTCCATTAGATGCTTGCGTAACATCTCTTCCCATTCAATTCGATATGGTAGGCGTAACAAGCCATCTTTGGAGTTTGGTACATATGCACATACAAAATAGAAATCTGGATACTCAAGAGTAATCACTCTACCCTCCTTGGTTACATCCCCTTCAATTTCATAAGTGACACTGAGTGGTTCATGTTTTGTATAGATGAGTGTTCCAGAATATCCTTTTCTTTCTGCACTATTCATGTACATATGATAACCATCAAATTTCATAGAATCTTCAAGCTGATCCGGTTGCATCTTCGTTTCCTGTAAGGCAAAGAAATCTGCGTCCTGTTCCTTGAAGAAATCTGCAAATCCCTTCTTCATTGCGGCTCTTAAGCCGTTTACATTCCAAGATATGAATTTCATGCGCGTGTAATCTTTCCAGTAGCTTTCTTTAAGAAGCTCTTTTCTTTACCGCTAAGAAGTGGGCCAATCTTTTCCCAAATCATCTTGTGGTATGCATTAATCCAATCAATCTCTTCATCACTGAGATACTTTGTATCAATCGCATCACGGTCATATGGTACGTAAGTAATATCTTCAAAGGATAAGAATTGTCCATAGAAATTCTTTTCTTCCTTTTGAACAATCATCTCATTTTCAATACGAATACCTAGCTTATGAGGCATATATACACCTGGTTCATTCGTAACAACCATTCCTTCTTGCAGAACTACTGCTTTACCATTTGCAGGCATGCCCCAACGAATTCCGTGTGGACCTTCATGTACAGCTAATACGTGACCTACACCATGACCTGTACCACATTGATAATCAATGCAATCATTCCATAATGGGTTTCTTGCAAGAATATCTAAGTTATTACCTGTTGTTCCATATAAGAACTTTGCATGCAATAAATCAAGATGTCCCTTTAATACCTTTGTATATAACTTCTTTTCTTCTGCTGTTAATTCACCAACAGCGATTGTTCTTGTTATATCTGTTGTTCCATCCTTGTATGTTCCACCAGAGTCAACAAGCAAGAAACCTTTTGGTTTCACTGCTGCATGTTTTTCTTTTGTTGCAGTGTAATGCATCATTGCGGCATTTTCTTGATATGCACAGATTGTTTCAAATGATGGTTCGATGTAATCCTTCTGTTCTGCACGTAATGCATATAAATGATCTTGTGCTGTCACTTCTGTCATCTTACCTTTTGCAACATTACTCTTTACCCAAGAAATAAACTTCACCATCGCAACTGCATCCTTTACGTGTGCGTTACGAATGTTCTTAATCTCTGTCTTATTCTTGATTGCACGGAAATAAGCAACTGGTGAAATCGCATCATAGATCTCATTGCCTACTAATGCTTTATACAGATTGGAATTGAGATGTCCCATATCTGCCCAGATCTTTTTACCTTCTAATTGTTTTAGATCCTTCATTAACGTATTGTATGGACGCACTGTTACCTTATTGTCCTTGAAGTACTTTGCAACCTTCGCATTAATCTTCTTAGAATCTACATAATAGTAGAGTTTCTTATTTGTGATTACTGCGAATGCATAACTCACTGGAGTACATGCAATATCGTTACCACGAATATTTAATAACCAACATGGATCTTCTAAAGCAGTAAATAAGATTGCATCACATTTGCTTGCCTTCATTGCTTCTCGTGTACGTGCAATTCTTTCGGATGCTTCTTCACCCGTATACTTCTTAGGAAGTATATATAATTCTTCCGTTGGCATAGCAGGTCTATCTTTACCCCAAACTATTCCAACAAGATCTTCTGTTGTATATAACTTTGCATTCTTTTCCTTCAATGCTTGGGTTAGATGTAAATAATTTCTAGCAGAAACAACTGCTCCATCAAAACCTAACACACCATTCTTTGGTGTATTCGCAATTAAGAAATCAATTGGATTTGGTACACCTTCTTGACGTAGTCTCATTAATGTAACACCAGTTCCCTGAAGTTCATTTTCAGCCTGTGTAAAGAATCTTCCATCTGTCCAAAGACCTGCAAAATCCTTTGTGATAATTGTGCATCCAGATTCACCACTGAAGCCAGACATATATGATTTACACTTAAAATAATCAGCTGTATATTCATCAGAAAGATGGTCATCCTCATTTGGAATGTAATATACATCAATCTTACGTTCAGCCATCAAAGCTCTTAATTGTTTGATTCTATCCTGTATCATAATTTAATCACCTCGTTATAATTATACTCAATATTTTTCAAACAAAAACAAATCCGCTTCAATTCTGTATTTTTTTGTTAGAATAAACTAACCTAAATATACTAATACAGTTATAATCACAAAAATATAATTTACAATTCAGTTGTAAATAGAGACAAAATATCACTATTTTTTTGTATAAGAATGATATAATCCTTAAAGGAGGAACATTTATGGAAAAGAAAAAGGATTGGCTTGGTATCGTCTTTGGTACAATTTGGTTTCTATACGCAGCCTTTATCTTAATCAACTATCTATCTGGGAATCTAAACGGCAGTTTCACTGTACCACGTCTTTTAGTAGTGATATATGATATCTTCGGTGTTGTCCCTGGTTCAATCATACAGATGGTTGTAAGTGCTATTGTAGTAATCTTTAGCATTCGTGGAAGATAATTTTTATTCACAAACACATGGAATCCATGTGTTTTCTTTTATCTATCACAGAATTTACATTCCTATTCTGTTGATAATTTTGTAAAATATAACAGAGGACATCTATGGAAACAATCAGGCAAACATTTTCAGTCGCAAATCTGTATTTGAATGCAAGTGCTGATACCATCTATCAACACTTAATGAATACGCAAGGAATCGTTACTGTAACGGTTGCTTTAAGCGACCGCAATGTGACTGTCGAGTTTGATCCATCGATTATTACAGCAGATATTATTATTTCAAAAATTAAAGCATGCGGATATCAAGCATATACACGTGAGATTCCAACTTCAGAGATGCTGATGCCACAAGATAATACAGTTTCAATCAAACCCAATTACCGTATCTTGTTTATTTTTGTAGTTGAAGTGATTCTACTAGTCATTCTATGGATCATGCATATAACACCATGGATTGGACTAATATTCTCTCTATATTCCCTATATGTTGGTCGTTTAATATTCATGCATGCAAAAGAGGAAATTCAAAAGAAAAATCCATCCTCGGCTACGATTGGTAGTATTGCCGTTTTGATTACATTTTTATACGGTATTTATCTTACCATTCAAAATACTGCAAATGCATACCCATTTATCATTTCTATGATTGCAATACTTGGTGCAAACATCTATAAAACAAAGTATTTAAAGCACATGCATCAATGTTCTTCTACTTCGTTGAATATTAAGCAATATATTCCAGAAAATACAGCTGTATTTAATAAGACTGGGGAAGTCATCGAAGAAACAAGCCAACTCAAAAAAAATCAGATTTTGATTATTAGACCTAATGAAAACATTCCTTGCGACGGTATCGTCGTAGAAGGATATGCATCTGTCGATGAATCTACACTGACAGGCGTACAGTCAAATATCACAAAATCCGAAGGCTCTTATGTTTATGCAGGCACACGTTGTTTACAAGGTTCTCTACAGATTAAAGTAGAGAAGATTGGGGAAAAGACAACACTGTTGCAGTTTGCAAAACTCGCAAAAGAAACAGCGAACGATAAATCCTTTGATTCACCATTTAAGAACTTCTCAAAATACTTATTCGCATATTCAATTATTACTGCTATCATCTTATTCTTTGGTTGGATCTTAGTTGGGAAGTCATTCTCTATTGCGATTAGTGTTTCTGTTGCAGTACTAGCATCTGTCGCAATGAACGCACTAACAATTGCCTCAGAAAAAGAAGTATTAGAAAAGGCCATCTACGCTGCTAAAAACCATGTGCTATTCCGTAATGTGGACGCATTAGAAACAGCAGGCAAAGCAGAAACATTATTCCTTGAACAAGATGATGTATTGATTGCTTCAAAACCTGAAGTAACTGATTTTATCCCTGTCGATGAAATAGATTTAAATATCATGCGCTATATTGCATATACACTATCTAATAAACGACATGACAGTTATTCAAAAGCGATTCATCGCTACCTAAAATCACAGAAGATTTCATCCACAAACCTAAGTGTTCTAACAAATTTTCAAAAGACACATCAAATTGATTTGATTCAAAGCACATACAAGTTATGTAATATCCACGATGTCTCAAATCATGATCTACTAAATGATTCAACAAATCATCAGATTGACGACCTCATGAATCAAGGAAAGACTGTGTTCATCTTAATTGGTGAAGAAAAGGTTATCGGCTTAATCGCAATGCAAAAGCCTATCGTGCCAAATAGTTTACAAGCAATCAATTCTCTAAAAGAGCTCATAGATGTTCATCTTTTTGCCCACGGTAATACAGAGGAGATTCAACATATTCATGATTCGTGCAATATTAAGAACATTCATGCAAATGTAGATACGAACGAAAAAGAAAATCTGATAAAATCATGCTCGCATGACTCTATCAGTATGTACGCAAGTGCAGATAGTTTCTGTACTTCATCTACAGCTGACATTAATGTTCAATTCGGTATTCATCAGAATCTAGATTCTGATGATAACGACATTATATTAACGCGTAAACGTTTAAGTGATTTAATATTCGCTATTCAAACGTCCGCAAAACTAAATCAACAGATTCAATTTAAGCAGATTGCAATCATTGCATATCATGTACTAGCTGTCGTAGTATTTGGCTTTATTACACCAATCTTCTTCGCCATTCCACTTCCGGTAGTCTTACCATGTATCACTTCCATCTATGTCATTCGATTCTTATTCCAATCGCATAAATGAAAAGACAAGCTCGTGCAGAATCAATGACATAAGTTTCTATACAATCATAGTATTTTAAAAAAATAACCATACATACTTATTCTCATTCATGCATGTATTTTATATAGTTATTTCTTATTAAAACTACTTCTAGTAGTTTATTTATATAAAACAATTTAGCTATCTAATGACTCCATTAGTTCTTTAACACTATCGAAAGGACCATTTAAATCTTTTTTCTTTGTGGCATCTTCCATCGCCGCATATGTCTCTATATTTGGCTCTTTGATTCTCACATCAAATGGTAGTCCATGATGCTGTAATGCTTGTCGATAGAAAATTACAGTAGCAGTACTCATATCAAGCCCTAAAGATTTGAATAACTTCGTTGCCTGTACTTTAATATCATGATCGATTCGCAGTGTCATATTTTCTTTATTTGCCATTAATTTCACTCCTTTCATTTATGTTTTATCATTTATAATTCATATTACATTGCAATGCAAATAAATATTATGAACCATAAATGAACATTGCCACATAGACATAACAAAAGGTCTCGATTAAACCCTGCTGTTTCAATCCAACGGTTTGTTTTTGCGAGACCTTTCTTGATGCTATAGATTTGCTACATTATCTTTTTGCGATACTTCGCTACTGAAATACGAATTTCAGAACTATTTGTTATTCACAAATTATTTTTATATATTCTATTTTAATTTAAATTGTCCATTGGTCTGTCCTCAACTTTTCTTGAGAAACATTTCATTTAACGATCACTTTGTTAAATGTTGGAGCGTAAACTGTAATTGAGTAACACTTCCTTCATGAGCTCGTACCTCCTTATCCTTTCTTATAGGGTACTTCTCTTTGCACCTTTACTATAGCATCCACTTTTAAATTTAATAGTCTTACAATTAAAATTTTTTTGTTCTATAATATTATTGTTGGTCCGATAAGGACCATTTCTTATTTCTAGGAGGTTTCCAGATGATTCAAGATATTTATCCACATATCTATAACAATACGTTTGAGCCTGGTGTTAAGCCTTCAAACGATGATATTATCTTTTCATTTGAAGAAGACCAAGTCTTAATGAAAGATGAACATCAGTTCTACCACTATCATGAGATTTCCAAGGAAAGTATTTGTTATTATCTATTTTCAATCGATGATATCAAATTCTTTCTTGCAGACTTAACAAGTCTTAATCATATTAAAGTTTCTTTCCGTACAATGCGCACCTTTGAAAATCAGATGTTGGGTTTTGCGGCTATCACGGCTTGGCATCTATATCGTTGGATTCAGGATAATAAGTATTGTGGTAAATGTGGTCATCCGATGGATTTTGACCAAAAAGAAAGAGCTATGCGTTGTCCACATTGCTCAAATATTGTATATCCTAAGATTTCACCTGCTGTTATCGTGGGTATTACCAATGATAAGGGCCAGATTCTAGTCACAAAGTATGCACATGGTCATTACCAAAGCTACGCACTTGTTGCAGGTTACTATGAAATTGGCGAAACAATCGAAGAAACTGTAAAGCGTGAGGTAAAAGAAGAAACCGGGCTAGATGTAACTGATATTCAGTACTATAAGTCACAGCCATGGTCCTTCTCATCCTCATTACTATTTGGCTTTTGGTGTAAGGCGCATGGAAATCAGCCAATTCAGATGGATGAAAGTGAGTTGCGTGTAGCTCGTTGGGCAGATCGTGATGAAGAAATTAATACACTTGATAATGCTTCACTTACATCTGAGATGATTCAATATTTCAAACAAGGGAAAGTAGTTTAACTACTTTCTTTTCATATCTTCAGCTAACGCTATTTCTAGTTCTAACTTCTCTTTACTAAAAGGTTGTAAAAATTTTACTCTTGCGCAATGTAAGGCTGGTCTGTTAATCCAATCTGTATTACCACCATATAGTGTATCACCCAAAAGTGGATGTCCTATTCCGGCAAATCCTGCACGTATTTGATGTGTTCTACCTGTTTTCAAACAAACCTTAATCAAGCATTCTGTAGAATATCGTTTGGTCACTTCATATTCAGTGACACAATCTTTACCACCTTGATTAAAGGATTGCATCATCTTTCCTGTTTCCTTCTTCAGGGAAAATGAAAGTATTCCATAATCATCCAGTTGTCCTTCTACGATAGCGTAGTATTCTTTTTGAAGTATTCTATCTTTTCTCTGTGCTGTTAATCTAGCTGCAGCCAACTGATTTTTAGCATATATCATAATGCCTGATACATCTTTATCTAATCGGCCTATTGGACGAATCACAAAATATTTATCTTGGTAATAATTTCGCAGTAGTGTTCCCATATCATCCTCTAAATGATGATGGCTTGGATGAGATGGCATACCAGCTGGTTTATTTACAACAACTATATCTTCATCTTCATATAAGATTTCTGGTTCTGTACTGATGGGATGTAATTTGAACTTTTGTACATTCAACTCCTCAATCACTAGCATATCCCCAGTATGTACAACTTGATTGACCATAACTGGTTTCTGATTTAAATACATTTGATATGCTGAAAACTTGAAGCGAGAAATCTCATGACGACTAAAACCCAGAGACGATAAAACGGCCTTTAGCGTAAGACCGTTTTGTTTATCTGTGATTTGATAGCGCAGTACTTTATTCATCTGCC